>OLNE01000200.1_pt1 | contig 64834 bp, 59 predicted proteins | sample 1672431 | NCBI WGS metagenome assembly OLNE01 (sample SAMEA3136685, study PRJEB25190) | human gut metagenome | reverse complement strand
ATTATTCCGAGGAGACGGCTCGCCGCATTGATATCGAGGTTCAGCGCATCATGCGCGAGGCCCACGAGCGTGCAGAGCGCATCCTGGGTGAGCGCCGTGAGCAGCTTGATCTTATGGCCAAGGTGCTTCTTGAGCGCGAGACGGTCGAAGGTGATGCCGTCGATGCTCTGCTTGACAATACGTGGGATGAGTACCTTGCCGGCAAAGAGCAAGAGGGGTCTTCTGCAGAGGCGACGCCTTCTTCGACGACGCACCGTCGCGCTCCCCGCATGAGCGAAGAGGAGCTCGCTGCGGACGCTGCTGCATATGCTCAGGCAGCCGTGGAGGCAGAGGCGGCTGCCAACGATTCGCAAAACGATGGCGCGTCCGATGAAGAAGCGACGCCAAAAGATTCGGCGGATTGCTAATAGCCCTATCCAGCGTTTGATATGTGCCCACCGGCAGATTGGCGGTGGGCATTTTTATATCTCGATAAATAAGAGTGCTTTACCTTGTTAAAGCGCGTACAATTGCTGCATACAAAATGGCGATGCTTTGCGCATTGCTTGAAAGGGGATCATATGATTAACGAAACCATGTATGCGCGTGGAGCCGAGAGCTCAATTATCCGCGAGATTTTTTCCTATGGATTGGAACGCAAGGCGCAGATCGGTGCCGAGAACGTGTTTGATTTCTCGCTGGGTAATCCGAGCGTTCCTGCGCCCGCTGCAGTCAGCGATTCGATTAAAAAGTCCCTTGAGCTGCCAAGTGAACAGGTCCATGGCTATACGCCCGCTCCTGGCTTGCCCGCCTGCCGCGCTGCGGTGGCAGAATCCTTGAATCGTCGCTTTGGCACGTCGTATGAGGGCAAGGACGTGTTCATGACGGTTGGTGCTGCAGCTTCGCTCACGTGCACGCTCACTGCTATCACCAATCCCGGCGATGAGGTTATTGTCATCGCTCCGTATTTTCCCGAGTATCGCGTATGGATCGAGAAGGCCGGTTGCACCTGTGTCGAAGCGCTTGCGGACGAGGAAACCTTCCAGATAAACGTCGACAACGTCCAGCGCGCCATTACCAATAAGACTGCCGCCATCATTATCGATTCTCCCAACAATCCCACCGGTGCGGTTTACACGCAAGATACGCTCGAACGCTTGGCGAATATCCTGCGCGAGGAGAACAAGAAGCGCGATTCCCAAAACCCGATCTATCTCATCTCGGACGAGCCGTATCGCGAGATTGTCTATGGTGCCGAGGTGCCCTGGGTGCCTGCGCTCTACGAGCACACGATCGTTTGCTATTCGTACTCCAAGTCGCTTTCGCTTCCTGGCGAGCGCGTGGGTTGGGTGCTTGTTCCCAATACTATGCCCCAGGCGGAGCGCGTGATGCCTGCCGTCGCGGGTGCGGCACGCACCCTTGGTTTTGTGTGTGCTCCCGCGCTTTTTCAGCGTGTCGTGATGGATTGCATCGACGAGCCGAGCGATGTGGACGCCTATGCGCGCAATCGCGAGGCTCTTGCCGGTGCTCTGGGCGAGTATGGTTACACCTATGTTGAGCCGGATGGCGCCTTTTACCTGTGGGTCAAGGCGCTCGAGCCGGATGCCGAGGCGTTTTGCGAGCGAGCAAAAAAGTATGAGCTTCTGGCCGTTCCCTCCAACAGCTTTGGCGTACCCGGCTGGTTCCGTTTGGGCTATTGCGTGAGCTACGAGACGATTCAAAACTCCCTGCCCGCTTGGCGCGCTCTTGCCGAGGAATACCTTGCGGTGAAGTGATCTCGGCGGCTCTATATTGTCTGATAAGAACGACGGAAGAGCGGGACGCGTCGCCTTACAATGGATGCGAAGTCGAGCGAACGGGAGCATTGCATGACATATTCCATCAAAGGAGATATCCATACCCACACGCTGTTTTCACGCCATGCGTATTCAACGATTACCGAGAACGTTGCGGCAGCGCGCGAGCGTGGCCTTGAGGTACTGGGGTCTGCCGATCACTTTTCGAGCATGATTTCGTCCACGGTTCATATTCGCGACTACCAGTTCTTTATCAATCAGAGCGTCTGGCCGCGCATGTGGGACGGCGTGATGGTGTTGCGTGGTGCCGAGACCGATATCCTCACACTTGATGGCGGGCTTTTTGGCCAGGATATCGTCTGCCCGGAAAATATCGTAGGCCGCGCACTCAAGGGCGATCAGACCCTTTTTGAGTTCACGACAAAAAACCTCGACTATTTGGTGGCGAGCATCCATTACGACGAGTTTGCGAAGGGCGCAACGCTTGCGCAGGCTACTCAGATGTATCTGAACGTTTTGGATAACCCTAAGGTGTTCGTGCTGGGTCATACCGGCAGGTCTGGGGTTCCCTATGATATCGATGAAGTGGTTCTTGCTGCTAAGGAAAAGCATAAGCTTATCGAGATCAACGAGCATAGCTTTGCCGGAGGTCCTCACGGTTCATGCGTCGACACGTGCCACAAAATCGCCGAGCGTTGCGCGGAGCTGGGGTGCGGTATCACCGTTTCTACCGATGCCCATATTTCGCTCGATATCGGTGTGTTCCCTCGCACAATCTCGCTTCTTGAGGAAATCCATTTCCCCGAGGAGCTCATCATGAATCGTGATCGTAAGACCCTCGTAGGCGAAATGGCAGCGGCTGGCGTCTGTGATTTGACGAGTTATCTTGACGAGTAGCTTTCGTGCCCAACGCGTTTAAACACATTTTGCAAATGAAATTGCCCCGGCAGTCCAAGGCCTGCCGGGGCAATTTTTATCGCGTTAAGACTGCTACCGTTTCAACATGGCTGGTGTGGGGGAACATATCGACCGGCGTCATGCGGATCATGCGGTAGCCACCCTGAGCAAAAAGCCGCAGGTCGCGTTCCTGCGTATAGGGGTTGCAGCTGATGTAGACGATACGGCGCGGCGCCATGGCGCAAGCGGCCTCGATAAAGGCGGGAGTGGAGCCTGCGCGTGGCGGATCGAGCGCCAGGACATCGACATGCTCGCCGCGACGTGCCGCGTGCTGCAGGTATTCCGTGGCATCGGCTTCAATAAAGCGAGAGCGGTCGCATAGATCGTTGACCTCTGCATTGCGCACGGCGTCACGCACGCCAAAATGGTTGCGTTCGATGCCAAGGAGCGTGATGTCGACGCCGGCCGCTTTGGCTTCTGCGGCGGCGCACATGCCGATAGTGCCGCTTCCGCAATAGGCGTCGAGCAAGACGTCGCCGGGCTTGAGGTCCATACCGTCGATAGCAAGCTGGTACAGCACTTCCGTTTGCTCCGGATTTGTTTGATAAAACGCCGTTGGCGAAATCTCAAACGTGCACGACAACAGGCGGTCGCGCATGCGGGCACGGCCGGCGAGGATGTGCGATTCTCCGCCCAAAATGGCGTTGGTCATCTTGGGATTGATGTTTTGAGCCACGGTGGTGATGCGTTCGTCGATATTTTGGAGCGCGGTGATGAACTGCCGATAATGCGGCAAACGGCGCTCGCGGGTGACGATGGTGAGCATCACCTCGTCGGTGTGATATCCCATGCGGACGATGGCATAGCGCAAAAGGCCGCGGCACTGGTCTTCCTCATAAGCGGGAATATGGCAAGCTTCTGCGGCGCGTGCAACGCTATTGAGGATGGCGCGAGCGCCGGGGGCTTCGACGCAGCAATCGGGAACGCCAACGATGCGATGGGTGCCGCGGGCAAAGAAGCCCGAAGCAATATGATTTTTACCGGCGGGCGCAAAGGGAGATGCCGCCTTGTGGCGAAAACCGCGTGGCGAAGCAATCTTTCCGGTGTCCCCTGCATTGGCTCCCATGCCGCGCACGGGTTCGACCGAACAATCCAGATCGAGTTCGGCGATAAGGGGACCAAAGAGTTCCTCCATAGCGTGCTGCTTGCGCGTGAGCTGCTTGCGGTAGGGGAGATTGAGCCATTCGCAGCCTCCACAGGCTCGCATGACGGGGCAGGGGCCCTCGCAAGAAATTTTGGGAGTCGCGTGGTCGTGCGTATCGGTGTGCGGCAGGCGTCGGTTCATGCGGGTCTTTCGTTAGGCGTTGCGGACACGCCTATTGTAAGGGTGTAGCTGGGATAAATACGTCTCATGCCCAGGTCTTACTCGTAAACCTATATTTGCTGAAATTGCTCGAACCGTACGTGCTCAAAGCAAGATAAGAGACACATATTGGAGTTGTGTCGTTGATATGAATGAATGTTGACCTATTAACAACTCAAATTACTTAACTAAAATACTTGAACTACTTACCAACGCCAACGCGCCGTATGGCGCCGAAGGGACAAAACCATGCTGTTTGATGATGTGCGCGACGTGATTGTAGAGACCGTGGGCTGCGAGGCCGCTGCCGTTACCCCCGAGGCTCGTCTTAATGAGGACCTTGGTGCCGATTCCCTTGCTGCTATGGAGCTCATCATGGCGCTTGAGGAGAAGCTTGATATCGAGATTGACGACGCCGAGCTCGACCAGTTCAAGACCGTGAACGACCTTGTTTCCTACCTGGAGACCAAGGTGCAGTAACGCTGCCACTTTCAGGGAGATGATGCGCGTGGGAATGAAGAACCAAGACGTCTACGATCTGATGGATCGCTTTGAGAAAAGCGGAATCGCTCGCATGAAGTTCGAGAGCGGTGACACCTCGCTTGAGCTTGAAAAGACGATTGCGGTATCCGGTGCGCCTGCGGTGGCAGCTGCCCCCATGGCTCAGGCAGCGGTTTGCGGCGTGGAAGCCGCTTCTGCCCAAGAACCCGAAGCGGGCCTTTTTATCAAGGCCCCGATGGTTGGGACCTTCTACGTTGCCTCTTCGCCAGATGCGCAGCCATATGTGAACCCTGGCGATGCTGTGCACGCCGGGGATACGGTATGCATGCTCGAAGCCATGAAGATGATGAGCGAGGTCTCGGCGCCTTGCGATTGCATTATCGAAGAGCTGCTCGTTGCGGATGGCGAGCTTGTCTCGTTCGATCAGCCTTTGATTCGCTATCGAGAGAGCTAGGCTAGGCGTCCTATGTTCAAACGATTGTTAATTGCCAACCGCGGCGAGATCGCCCTGCGCGTGGCGCGTGCCTGCCGCGAGCTCGATATCGATCCGGTGATGGTGTATTCCGAAGCCGATCGAGATGCGCTGCACGTGCAACTTGCCGCGCACGCCTACTGCATCGGTCCCGCGTCTGCCCAGCAGAGCTATCTTAACGGCGATGCGATTTTGACGGTCGCGAAGGCCGCGGGCTGCGATGCGATTCATCCGGGTTACGGCTTTTTATCAGAGAACGCAGCGTTTGCCCAGGAGTGCGTGGACGAGGGCTTTGCCTACGTGGGACCTGCGGCACATGTAATCGCGGCCATGGGAAACAAGGCGGCGGCGCGCGAGATGATGAAACGCGCGGGAGTGCCGGTGGTCCCCGGATCGGATGGCTCCGTTGCCAACGCATATGAGGGCGCTCGTATTGCGAAGGAGATTGGCTATCCGGTGCTCATCAAGGCGGCTGCGGGAGGCGGCGGACGCGGCATGCGTCGCGTATACGATCCCGATCGCTTTGAAGAGCTGTTCGAGGAGGCTCGTGCCGAATCGCGCGCATGCTTTAACGATGACGAGATGTATCTTGAGAAGCTCATCGTCAATCCGCACCATATCGAGTTCCAGATACTTGCAGATTCTCAGGGGACTATCGTCCATTTGGGGGATCGCGATTGTTCGATCCAGCGTCGCGGTCAGAAGATGATCGAAGAGACGCCGTCGCACGTGCTCTCGGATGAGCTACGTGAGCGTATGGGCGAGGCTGCGGTTGCCGCCGCACGTGCCGCCGGCTATCAAAACGCTGGAACGGTGGAGTTTGTGCTCGACCATACGGGGGAGTTCTACTTCATCGAGATGAACACGCGCATTCAGGTTGAGCACCCCATTACCGAGATGGTGAGCGACGTGGATCTTGTGCGCGAACAGATTCGCGTGGCCGCCGGTCTTCCGCTCGGCTTTACCCAGGAGGATATCCATATCAAGGGGCATGCCATTGAATGTCGCGTGAATGCCGAGGATCCCACGCGCAATTTTGCGCCGTCGCCCGCGCGCATTGATTTTTTGCATGTGCCAGGCGGCATGGGCGTGCGCGTTGATACGGGCATTTACCAGGGATATACCGTTCCTGCGCAGTATGACTCGCTCATTGCCAAGCTCGATGTGTGGGCGCCCACGCGCCTTGAGGCGTTGCGCCGCTGTCGTCGCGCGCTCGAAGAGCTCATCGTCGAGGGACCAGCAACCAATATCGACCTGTTGCATCAGGTGATGTATCACCCTCAGTTCATCCATGGCACCTATACGACGTCCTTTATGGATGAGCACCTGCAGGAGATTCTTGGGTGGGACGCAGAGCAAAAGAAGGTGAGCGCATGATAGCTCCATTTGGGAAGCGCCGTGAGCGTTTGCTCCAACTGCGTGAGCTTCGCCGTGCAGGCGAGGGGTCGGCGTCGCTGCCACAGCAGACGTGTCCCGCATGCGAGCACGAACTTGCGCAGGATGAGCTAGTTCACAACCTGCATGTTTGCCCTCATTGTGGCCATCATTTGCGTATCGGCGCCCATGATCGCCTGGCATCGGTGCTTGACGCTGGGAGTTTTAGGGAGTTTGAGGCAAAGATGGCTTCAAGCGACCCCCTGGGTTTTCCCGATTACGCAGAAAAGGTCCGTACGCTTCGCAAGAATACGGGCTTGTCCGATGCCTTGGTGTGCGGCTGGGGCTCCATCGACGGTACCCGCGTAGCGGTGGCTGTGCTCGATACCTCATTTTTAATGGGCAGCATGGGCGCGGTCGTGGGAGAAAAACTCACGCGTCTTATCGAGCGCGCAGGAAAGAAGAAATGCCCGCTTATCGTGTTTTCTGCAAGCGGCGGGGCGCGTATGCAAGAAGGCATTATCTCTTTGATGCAGATGGCAAAGACCTCCGCCGCAATCGAGCGTTTTTCGGGCGCGGGTGGGCTCTTTATTTCGGTGATGACAAATCCCACCATGGGCGGGGTGACGGCAAGCTTTGCCTCGCTGGGCGACATCATGCTTGCCGAGCCGGGGGCGTTGATTGGCTTCGCGGGTCCGCGCGTTATCGAGCAGACCATCGGCGAGTCGCTGCCTAAGGGTTTTCAGCGAGCGGAATTCCAACTCAGCCATGGGTTCATCGATGCGGTGGTGCCGCGCGGCAGAATGCGCGCTCAACTGTCGCGCCTGCTTATGCTGCACGGTTTTGGAGGTGTTGCGCGTGGCTCTCAAAAATAACGCGGGACTCACCGCTGCGGAGCGCGTAGCCCTTGCTCGCATGCCGCAGCGTCCGGGTGTCGAGGAGTACGTGGATGCGCTGTTCGAAAACGTATTCGAGCAGCGAGGCGACCGAACAGCCTCCGACGACCAGGCAATCATGTGCGCCATCGCCACGTTCCACGGACGCCCGGTGACGGTTGTGGGACATCGTAAGGGCTCGACGATCGAGCAGCGTATGGCCTTTAACTTTGGCATGCCATCGCCAGAGGGGTATCGAAAGGCGCAGCGATCCATGCGTGCAGCAGAGAAGTTTGGTCGTCCCATCATCACATTTGTCGACACGCCCGGAGCCTATCCGGGCCTGGAAGCAGAGGAGCACGGCCAGGGTGAGGCAATCGCTCGCAGCATCGAGCTCATGAGCGCCTTGAAAGTCCCCGTGATTTGCGTGATCTGCGGCGAAGGAGGATCGGGCGGCGCGCTGGCGCTTGCCGTGGGCAACCGCGTGCTCATGCTCGAGAACTCGGTTTATTCGGTGCTTTCGCCAGAAGGCTTCGCCTCGATTCTGTGGAAGGACGCGTCTCGTTCGGAAGAGGCTTGCGAGGTCATGAAACTCACGGCGCAGGATCTGCTTGACCTGCAGGTTATCGATGCGATTGTTCCCGAGCCCGCAGGTGGTGCCCATGAGGATCCGCAGACTGTATTTCAAACGGTCGATTCGTACCTAAGACGTGCTCTTGATGAGATGCAGGGCATGACGGGCGCAGCGCTTGCGCGCGAGCGCTACACGAAGTTCAGGTCCATGGGAATGCATGCACAAAGGAGGTGCAGATGATGGATGGCGTCAAGCTTGTTGGCACGGGTTCGGCTTTGCCCTCGCGCACGGTGACCAATGACGACCTGGCACAGATCGTGGACACCTCGGACGAGTGGATTCGAACAAGGACGGGTATCGGCGAGCGCCATTATTGCACCCCCGACGAGACTCATGGGCAGCTTGCGCTCTGCGCTGCCCAGCGTGCCTTAGGCGACGCCGGTATTCTGGCGCAGGATGTCGGAATTTGTCTGGTTGCCACGTTTACCTCGACAAATGCAACGCCTTCTACTGCATGCTTGCTGCAGCGCGACTTAGGCCTTAACGAAGACACGTTGTGCCTGGATTTAAATGCGGCCTGCGCGGGATTTGTCTATGCCCTGCATGTTGCCGAACAGCTTTTGCTCGACAGCCCTCGGCCCTATGCGTTGGTAGTTGGCGTCGATGCAGTGAGCCGCGTGCTCGACTTTACCGACCGTTCGACCTGCGTGTTGTTTGGCGATGGCGCGGGGGCAGCGGTCCTCAGGGCACAGGCCGATGCCTCGCCGCTATATGCCGCATGTGGATCGCGCGGAGACGACATGTCGCTTTGTGCCCCGAATGAGGTAGATGGCACTGCGGTGATCCCGCGCCTGCAAATGGACGGACGCGCGGTGTTTCGCTTTGCGACTGAGATTTTGCCTGCATGTGCAAAAAGGGTGCTCGAGCGTGCGGGTATCGAAGCCTCGCAGATCGATCGCTTTGTGTTTCATCAGGCAAACCAGCGCATCGTCGACCTGGCGGTGAAAAAGCTCGGGGTGGATCCCGCGCGCTGTGCTGGCAACATTGCGCACATCGGCAATACCTCGGCGGCAAGCGTGGCGATTCTTCTGGATGAGCTTTGTCGCACGGGCGCGCTCGCTGCTGGCGAGAGGGCACTGTGCGTTGGATTTGGCGCGGGCCTTACCTGGGCCGGCGCGTTGTTGGAGCGTGCATAGGGGGAACTTGGTCCCGCACGCGGTATGGAAAGGACAGACATGAAGCTCAACGAGCTCTTGGGAACCGAGTTTCCCCTTATACAGGGAGGTATGGCCAATATCGCTACGGGTGCGTTTGCTGCAGCATGCTCTAACGCCGGCGCATTGGGCATTGTGGCATCGGGCGGTATGGACGCTCCGGCGCTACGCGAGCAGATTCGCGCGGCACGCGCTTTGACGGACAAGCCGTTTGGCGTGAATCTCATGCTCATGAACCCGCATGTTGACGAGCTGGCGAAGGTTGTTGTCGAAGAGCATGTGAGCGTTCTTACCACCGGAGCAGGTAATCCCGGCAAGTATATGGACCGGTGGAAATCCGCTGGAATCAAGGTGTTCCCCGTGGTGGCGGCCCCCGTTTTGGCCCGCCGCCTGGCGCGTTATGACATTGACGGCGTGATTGCCGAGGGTACGGAGAGCGGTGGCCATGTGGGTGAGACCACGACCATGGCGCTTGTTCCTCAGGTGGTCGACGCGGTTGACGTGCCCGTTATCGCTGCGGGCGGTATCGCCGACGGGCGTCAGCTTGCCGCTGCGCTTGCTCTGGGCGCGGTGGGCGCTCAGGTGGGAACGTGCCTGCTGGCGAGCGAGGAGTGCCCCATTCACGAAAACTATAAGCAGGCCGTGATCAAGGCAGGCTCCAACGATACGGTGGTGACGGGCCGCTCGAAGGGCGCGCCGGTGCGTGTGCTCAAAAACAAGATGGCGCGCGAGTACCTCAAGCTCGAGCAGGGCAATCCCTCGCGAGATGAGCTGGAGGCATTGACGCTGGGCTCTTTGCGTCGCGCGATTGTCGATGGCGATCTTGACGGAGGCAGCTTCATGTCCGGCCAGGTTGCCGCCATGGTGAAGGAGATTCGCCCCGCTCGCGCAATCTTCGAGGACCTTATGGCGGGTGCAGGGCGTGCTATCGCGGAGGTGCGCTTGTGAGCAAGACGGCTTTCCTGTTTGCTGGCCAGGGGTCGCAGCACGTGGGGATGGGGTGTGACCTCTATGAGACCTATCCCGTTTTTCGCGAGGTTATCGATAACGCGCATCTCGATTTCGACCTGCGCTCTCTTATGTTCGAGGGACCGGACGAGCAGCTTTCCCAGACGCGCTATACCCAACCGTGTATGGTTGCGTTTGCGGCGGGCATGACGGCGGTTCTCGATGAGCTGGAAATCAAACCCGATTACGTTGCGGGCTTGAGCCTGGGCGAGTATTCCGCCCTTGCTGCTGCCGGCGTATTTGAGCCGCAGCAGGCGATACAGCTTGCGGCGTTTCGTGGGAGTGCTATGGCGCGCGCGTCCGAGGATCGCACCTGTGCGATGGTCTCGATTTTGGGCTTAGCGCGTGAGGCGGTTGAATCGGCAGTTGAGCTTGCCGCGGCTGCAGGCCAGGGGACGGTTGAGGTCTCCAACTACAACTGCCCTGGGCAGACCGTTATCGCCGGAGACGCCTCCGCGGTGGAGCTTGCCGCGGCTGCTGCGCGTGACGCCGGCGCCCGTAGGTGCATTCCGCTGCATGTGAGCGGTCCGTTCCATACCTCGTTGCTGCACGCTGCGGGCGACGCCCTGCATGAGCGCTTTGAAGAAGAACCCTTTGGCGAGATGCGCGTTCCGGTGTTGTTTAACTGCTTGGGCCATGAGATGGGTGCGGGCGATAGCATCCCTGCTCTCCTTGAGCGACAGGTTCAGTCTGCCGTGCGCATGGAAGACACCATCACGCGCCTGGTGGAATTGGGCGTGGACCGTGTAATCGAGGTTGGCCCCGGCAAGGTTCTCTCTGGTTTGGTTCGCCGTTGTACCAAAGCTATTCACTGCGTATCGATAGAAACACGCGAGGACGTGAAATCGCTTAAGGAGGAACTGTAATGATGGAGGGCCTTTCTTTGGCGGACATGTGTGCCGTCGTGACGGGCGGTTCGCGCGGCATCGGTCGCGCTGTTTGTTTGGAGCTTGCGCGCCTGGGAGCACGGGTGGTGTTCACCTATGCCGGAAACGCCGAGGCTGCTCAAAAGACGCTCGAGATGATTGAGGAACAGGGCGGGGTGGCACGTGCAATATGTGCCGACGTGCGCAGTGCAGAAGACGCGACGCGCGTGATCGATGAGGCGCGTACCGCTTTTGGCAGCGTGGATATCCTTGTCAACAACGCCGGCATTACATGCGACAAGCTTGCTGCGCGTATGAAGCCCGAGGATTTCGATGCCGTGGTGGATACGAACCTTAAGGGAGCCTTCCTCTACACCAAGGCGGCGCTACGCCCTATGATGCGCGCTCGCTCGGGTGCGATCGTCAACATGGCTTCGGTGGTGGGGCTGCGCGGTAACGCGGGCCAGGCCAACTATGCGGCAAGCAAAGCGGGTCTCATCGGTATGACCAAGTCCATTGCTCGCGAGGTTGCCGCTTTGGGCATTCGTGTGAACGCCGTGGCCCCCGGTTTCATTGCGACGGATATGACCGACGCGATGCCCGAGGCCGCTCGTGCAGCAACGCTTGCTTCGATTCCGGCCGGCCGATTGGGCGAGGCATCTGAGGTCGCTCGCGTTGTGGCCTTTTTGGCGAGCGACGCCGCTTCATACGTAACGGGACAAGTTCTTGCCGTCGACGGCGGCATGGCGATGTAAGGGGTCATCATGGCAAAACGCAGGGTTGTCATAACGGGGATGGGCGCTGTTACCCCACTGGGGCACAGCGTTTCAAAGAGCTGGGAGGCCGTCCGCGCCGGCGAGTGCGGCATCGCCCCCATCTCTCTGTTCGATGCTTCGGACATGAAGGTTTCGCTGGCTGCCGAGGTCAAGGAGTGGGACCCGGCAGCTACCCTTGGGGCGCGCGAGTCCAAACATCTGGCACGCTTCGCGCAGTTTGCCCTGGCGGCCGCTCGCGAGGCGATGGATGATTCCGGGCTGGCGCTCGATGCTGATAAGGCCGATCGCGCGGGGGTCATTATCGGAAGCGGTATCGGCGGCGTTGCCGAGACGGAGTCGCAGCAAATGCGCTGCAGCGCCCGTGGATATGATCGCTGCTCCCCCTACTACATCCCCTCGGGAATTTCCAACATGGCGGCGGGTCAGGTTGCCATTGCCTTTGGCTTCAAAGGCATGTGCACGTGTCCGGTTACCGCTTGCGCAAGCGGTACGAACGCCGTAGGCGATGCCTTTCGTCAGATTCGCGATGGCTATGCCGATGTCATGCTTGCGGGTGGAACCGAGGCGGCGATAACGCCTCTTTCTATTGGTGGCTTTACAACCATGCGTGCGCTTCATACAGGGGACGATCCCACGTGCGCCTCCATTCCCTTTGATGCGCGTCGCAGCGGCTTTGTGATGGGTGAGGGCGCGGGCGTGTGTTTGCTCGAGGAGCTGGAGCACGCGCAGGCACGCGGTGCGCATATCTATGCCGAACTCGTGGGCTATGGTGTTACCTGCGATGCGTTCCACATCACGGCTCCCTCAGAAAACGGCGAGGGTGCTGCGCGCGCTATGCAGCTCACGCTCGAGGATGCCGGGGTCGACCCCTCTCGAGTTGGCTACATCAATGCCCACGGCACCTCGACCAAGCTCAACGACGAGCGTGAGACGCAGGCTATTAAAACCGTGTTTGGCGAGCACGCGCAAGAGCTTGCGGTGAGCTCGACAAAGTCGATGACCGGTCATATGCTGGGCGCCGCAGGCGCCGTCGAGGCCATTTTTACGGCGCTCGCCCTGCGCGATTCCTATCTTCCGGCGACTATCGGCTGCGAAGAGCCCGATTCCGCCTGTGACCTCGACTACGTAACGGGCGAGGGGCGCTCGGCATCGCTTTCCTACGCCATGTCCAATTCGCTTGGCTTTGGCGGCCATAACGCCTGTATTCTCATGAAAGCCTGGGAGGGTTAGACCATGCAGCTCGATTCCAATCAGATTTCGCAGATTTTGCCCCATCGTTATCCGTTTGCGCTTGTCGATCGCATTACCGATGGCGAGGAGGGTTCGTGGGCGCGCGGCATTAAGTGCGTGAGCGTGCAGGAGCCGGTATTCCAAGGACATTTTCCCACGTACCACGTGCTGCCTGGTGTGATGATTATAGAGGCCCTGGCCCAAGTTGCCGCCGTGGCGATGCTTGCCGATCCGGAGCAGCGCGGCAAGATCGGGTTTTTGGGCGCGGTGAAAAACGCGCGCTTTAAGCGTCAGGTACGTCCCGGCGACGTGATGGAGATGGAGAGTCGCATCGTACGTACGCGCGGCAACTTTGCTTTTGTCGAGGGTCGCGCTTCGGTTGACGGCCAGCTTGCCGCAACGGTTGAACTCACGCTGGCGTTCGGTTCTAATGAAACGAGCGACAAGTAGGGTGACGTTCGGGGGTTTTGGCGTGCTCGAGAAAAAGTTCATTCGGGTGTATACCAAATTCAAACTGCATTTTTATCGGGAGACCTTCGCGCGCTTCCAAAATCGCGAGGCGAGCCTTACTACGGTGGAGAGCTTTGCGATGGAGGCGATCTATGCGCTGGGAAACCCCACGGTGCGACAGTTTGCCGAGTTCATGGGCATTTCCTCGTCGAATGCGGCGTACAAGACGGCAAGTCTGGTGCGCAAAGGATATCTAGTCAAGGAGCGTTCAAAGACCGACGCTCGCGAGTACCATCTGGTCCCCACCCAAAAGTACCTGGACTACTACAACGTGAGCGCCGACTACGTACATATTGTTATGGAGCGCATCAAGAAACGTTTTTCTGCAGAGGACGTGACAAAGATCGAAGAGGTTCTGAGCGTGATGAGCGAGGAGCTTATGTCCGAGGTTCCGCTGTAGCAGTTTGGTTTCATTGAGTATCCCGTTGAGCGGCGAGCGCGTTTGTTGTTCTGCTCGCCGCTTTTCCCTCTAGGGGAGAAAAACCCGCGTATGCCGAAATGGGCGCATGATTATGTATGGGCACGGGTAGGCTTGAGCCAACGGTTAATTAACCTCGGCGCGCATCCCGCCGGGATGCCTCGCCGGGGGTTGGCTCAGGGAGGTTACCATGGGTGCGCCTAAAACCGGTAATGTGAGGAATGTGGTTCTCGTAGGCCAAGGCGGGGTGGGCAAGACCTCGCTCGCGGAGGCCATGCTCCACCTATCTGGGAAAACGGCCCGTCTGGGCGGCCACGACGGCACCAAGCCAACGCTTGATTACGATGCCGAAGAGGTTAAACGCGAGTTTTCCATCTCCACGTCTATCGCCCCCATCGACTGGAAGTGCTCACGCATCAACGTATTGGATGCGCCCTGCTATCCCGATTTTATTGGCGATGCCTACGCCGCGATGAGCGTATGCGAATCTGCGCTGTTTGTTGTCGATGCTGCGGCGGGCCCGCAACCTACGACCGTCAAGCTGTGGTATGCGGCCGAGGATCTGCGCCTGGCGCGCGCCGTTTTTGTCAATCGAATCGATAAGGAAAATGCCAATTTCGAGACCTGCTTGGGTCTGTTGCGCGAGCGCTTTGGTACGCGCTTGGGTGCCGTAACCCTTCCCTGGGGCCAGGGTGAGGACTTTGGCGGCGTGATCGACCTGGTGCGCATGAAGGCACGCCATTGCAACGGAACCGAGCAGACGGAGTGCGAGATTCCCGAGGAGTATCGTGCTCAGGCCGAGGCCGCGCACGAGACGTTGTGCGAGCTGGTTGCCGAGGCCGACGATGACCTGATGGAAAAGTATCTCGAGGGCGAGACCCTTACGCAGGAAGAGATCGAGGGCCTGCTTTCGCGTGCCATCGCAAAGCGTCTTTTCGTCCCCGTTTTTGTGGGAAGCTGTATCAAAGAGCAGGGCGTCAATTCCCTGATGGACGATATCGCCACGTACTTCCCCGCGCCTACCGATTACGGCGAGATGCCGCTTATCGATGGCGACTCCCTTAAGATTTCTTCCGAGGACGATCGTCCCGTGGTCTTTGTCTTCAAGACCTTGAACGATCCTTCCCAGGGTCGCATCTCGTTTATCAAGGTGCTCACGGGCACAATCGAGCCGGGCATGGAACTGGTCAACGCGCGCACGCGTAAGAGCGAGCGCATGGCGCATCTCTATGTGATGTGCGGCCGCGAGATGACCGAGGTCGGTCATGCCTATGCCGGCGATATCGTGGTGGTTCCCAAGCTCGCGGCAGAGACGGGCGATACGCTTTCGGTATCCGGCAAGATCGAGGCTGCGGCGTTCAAATTCCCCAACTCCCAGTATCGCATTGCTATCGAGGCCGAGAATCGCGGCGACGAGGAGAAACTCTTTACCTTTATCGACCGTGCCTGTGAGGCAGATCCCACCATGCGCATCGAGCGTGACGAGGAGACGGGCCAGACCATCATCTCCGCTGTGGGCGAGGCCCAAGTATCCGTGCTCCTTAATCGTCTGGAGGAGCGCACGAAGGTCGAGGCTCGTACGGTGCCCATTCGCATCCCGTATCGCGAGACCATTCGCCGCGTCGCAAGCGCTCAAGGTCGTCATAAGAAGCAGACCGGCGGTGCTGGCCAGTTTGGCGATTGCTATCTGCGCGTGGAGCCCTTGCTTGACGGTACCGATTACGAGTTTGTCGACGAGGTCGTAGGCGGCCACATTCCGCGTGCGCTGATTCCTGCGGTCGATAAGGGCGTTCAGGAGACCATGAAGGACGGCGTAATTGCTGGTTATCCGCTGACCGGTATACGTGTTGCCTGCTACGACGGCTCGTATCATCCCGTCGATTCCAACGAGATGGCATTCCGTACCGCCGCTCGCATTGCTCTTAAGAAGGCTTGCGAGGATGCCGACCCGGTGGTGCTCGAGCCGATGGAGAACATTACCGTCACGATTCCGGAGAGCTACGCCGGCGCCGTGATGGGCGATGTATCCGGTTCGCGCGGCCGCGTGACCGGTATGGATACAAACGATCGCGGCGAGACCGTAGTTACGGCAACCGTCCCGTATGCAGAGCTTGTCGACTACGCCACGCGTCTGCGCTCTCTTACGCGTGGAACCGGTGACTTTACCATGGAGCCTGCGGGCTATGAACAGGTGCCCTACGATGTCCAGAAGCATCTGGTTGAGTTCTACGAGGAGTCTCGCGCTCAGGGTAGATAGCAAATGTCTTGCTGATAATCAAAACGATTTGCCCGCTTTGGAACGACCCCGTTATTGCAACGGGGTCGTTTTTCTTCTCTTTTAACTGTCGGTTCTAGAAGGTGCTTGAGCCGAAGATGTTCGTGGCGTGGGGATTATTAAATAGAGAGAGGGGTCGTTAATTATATGCTAGCCGGATATACCCAATACGGTGGTATCATTTGAACCCACAAAGTGACGCGTGGTATCAATCCGCATCCAAGGAGACCTGATCGATTTACATGACAGACTTTATGCATGGATCTAAGTACGATACAAAAACTCGTCACCGTGCCGCAAAGATATTGGCGACCGGCGTGGGGCACCGTGCACTTGCGACTCAGCTGGGAATTCCCGAGGCGACGGCTCGTCAATGGTCTCGTGCCTATGCAGTGGGGGGTCAATCTGCTGTGATGAACGCTGGTGCAAAACACCGCATTTATCCGTTTGAGCTTAAGCTTTCCGTGGTCAAAGACCGTTTGGAAAAGGGTCTATCTGTGCGTGACGTCATGGTTAAACACGGTGTGCCCAGCGAATCTTCAGTTAAGACGTGGTGCCGTCAATTTCGTGAGGGTGGCGAAGCCGCCCTGGTTGATAAGCCACGCGGACGCAAACCTAAACAATAGACTCTATTAAATTGGCGCTGGCATAGGGTTTGATTTTCTATGCAAAGAGGCATGGGCACGAACTCGCTGGGGCGACCATGTGGTTTCGCATCCCTCTCGCTGTCGGAGATGTTTGTCTAACAAACGCCCTGATTGGGGTGATTGTTCCCGTTTGTGCCAAATAGCCGCGTTGGGGAGTTTGAGCGCGCCTGCCGGCATTAAACGAGAATTAGCAGTGCTAAGACTGGGATGGGGCCCTTGCAAGAATAGGGCCCAAAGGGATTCTGCCTAGGATTTGCCGTCGATCGAGGCTCGGCGTTGTTTTAGCGCGACGGCACCGCAGCTGCGGTTTACTGCGTCGCCCAGAGCGGTATCGCCACCGCAGGGCGTCCTATCGAGAAAGGACTGCCTGCGGACCCCCTTATTCTCATGTATATGCAGAAGGTACTGGGCGGCTTGATGATCATGCCGACGGTTAGTCCCCAACGTGCCCAGCACAACGAAGGCCTCCCTGTTCATGCGAACGGGGAGGCCTTCAAGCGTTACTGCGTTTTCGATGCAGGTTATCGTGCGTCGCTGCCGCCTGCGGCGAGTTTCTTTTCGATCTTGCCCACAAAGTGGATCAGCGGGATGGTGACGACCAGGTAATAAAGCGCGGCGCAGATGTAGGGTGTGATGTTGCCCGTGGTTGCCGTGAGGTTCTTGGAGAACATCATCAGCTCCATGACGCCCACGCTCGAAAGGAGCGAGGTGTCCTTATAGAGCATGACAAACTCGCTGGTCATAGTGGGAATCACGCGGCGGATGGACTGCGGGATGATAATGAGTCCCATGGTTTGGAACCAGTTCATGCCCAGCGCGGTTGCAGCCTCGTGCTGGCCCTTGCTGATAGATTCGATGCCCGCGCGGAAGATCTCGGCAAGATAGGCCGAGCAGTTGATGGCGAGCACGGCCACGCCGAGCGGCAGGTTGGGCAAGTTGAGGCCAATCATCGGCAGGCCAAAGAAAGCGATGTAAATCTGTAAGAAGAGCGGCGTTCCGCGCAGGAAGTTGATGTAGCAGATGGCAATGCCGCGCAGGTAGCGACGGCGGCTCATCTTCATAAAGGCAAAGAGCAAACCGACGGGGATGGCAAGCGGGAAGCCGATGGCAGTGACGAGCAGCGCGATGCCCCAGCCTTGGAAGAGCGAAGCAATCGACGTCACCACATACTGCGGCTTGAAGAACATGCCCAGGAAGGGGTTGGCATTCCATGCGTCGACCCAGGTTTGGTCATCGAGCCAGCGGACGATATTTTGCACAACCGTGCTCTCGGTTACGGCGATGGTGGGGCTGGTGGGAAGATCTCGCTTGTCTCCATCGGCAAGCTCATAGCTGCCGTCAACGGCATAGGCGCCAGCAGAGCTGGGGAACACGACGCCCTCGACTTCGATGCGCACGTTGCTGCCGGCGGCTAGGGGCGCGGCGAAAGAAATTACCAGGTTCGATTTCTCAACTTTGGCCGTCGCCTCGACATCGGTGCGGTCAAGACCGTTGAGCACGGTTACCGTAGCGCTGGAGTCTTCGAACGAGCCTCCTTCGGGCAAGGCGAGCGTGACCTTGCTGACGCTCTCCTCGGTGCCGGTTGTCGCTTCCCAGGTCAGGCGCGTGGCAATGCCGCCAAGCACATTGGTGCCACCATCTTCGTTGGAGCGTGCGGTGGCTTTTGTAACCTGCAACGTGGATGAGGAACCCCTGCTCGCACCGGCATCGCCGCCGGCGTCGGTAGCGGAAGCCCCATCGCTGCTGCCGGGCGCGGAGCCAAAGAACTTTTCGTACAGCTCATCGTATTCGCCGGATTCCTTGAGCTCGGCCAACGCCTGGTTGATGGCGGCGGTGAGCTTGGGGTTGTCCTTAGACACCGCGATGCCAAACTGCTCTCCGGTGGGAATCTCTTTGATGATGGTCATGTTGGTAAAGGAGCTCTTGACCATCCATTGCTCGACGGGAAGGTCGCAGATGACCGCTTGGCACTGGTCGCTCATCACGGCGGTGAACGCGGCGGTCCAGTCGTCGAAGGTCACGACTGTTGCACGGGGCAGATTTTCGGTCGCCCATTCCTCGGATGTGGTGCCGGACTGCGCGGCGATTTTCACGCCCTCGACATTGAGGCTGTCGAGCGAGTCGTACTGGGAGCCCGTGACCGTGGCGATGCCCTGGTTCGAATCCATATAGGGATCGGTGAAGTCGATTTCTTTTTTACGCGCGTCGTTGATCGTGATGTTGCAGGCGCCTACATCGGTCTTCACGTCCTGCTTGACCATCGGGATGATGTTGTCGAACTTTTGGGCGGGAAGGTAGTTGAGCTCGAGGCCCAGCTTGTTGGCGATCTTACCCATCAGCTCGAAGGTGAATCCCTGGTCGTTGCCCGAGTCGTCTACATATTCGAACGGCGGGGTGGCGAGGTCGCTCGCGACGGTGAGCTTGCCGTCTTCGACAAGGCTATAGCCTTCCGTGTCCGTGGCCGAACTGGAGCTGCTGCTCGGCTTGGTGCCAAAGTATTTCTCGTAGAGCTCGTCGTAGCGGCCGTCGGCGCGAATCTGCTTAAGGGCAGCGTTGATAGCGGCGGTGAGCTCGGGGTTGTCCTTGGAAACCGCGATGCCAAACTGCTCGCCGGTTGGAACTTCCTCGATGATTTCCATATCTGTGAACGAACTGTTGACCATCCACTGCTCGACGGGAAGGTCGCACACAACCGCCTGGCACTGGCCGCTCATCACGGCGGTGAAGGCGGCGGTCCAGTCATCGAAGTTGACGGTGGTAGCGCGGGGCAGATTTTCTTGCGCCCATTCCTCGGAGGTGGTGCCCGACTGGACAGCGATTTTTACGCCAGCGGCATTGAGCGAATCGGTATCGGCGTAGCCCGAGTTCTTAGCGACGGCGACGCCCTGGTTGGAATCCATGTAGGGGTCGGTGAAGTCGACCTCTTTCTTGCGCGCGTCGTTGATGGTGATGTTGCATGCCGAGACGTCGGTCTTCACGGCTTGCTTGGCCATCGGGATGATGTTGTCGAACTTCTGGGCGGGCAGGTAGTTGAGCTCGAGCCCCATCTCCTGGGCAATCATATCCATGAGCTCCACAGTAAAGCCCTGGTCGTTGCCCGAGTCGTCCACGTACTCGAACGGCGGGGTGGCGAGGTCGCTCGCGACGGTGAGCTTGCCGTCCTCGACAAGTTTGTAGCTGCCTCCTTGCGCAGATCCGCTTGATGACGCGGCACCGCAGCCGGTAAGAGCGAGCGCTACGGCGATAAGCGATGCCAAGCATAAAGCAAGAGACGTGCGGCGGGCAGACTGGGCAAAACGGTAAAGTGTGCGCATATGGTTCTTTCTGCCGATTGAGTGGATGAGGTGCGTTTGTGCAGGCAAAAAGCATAACACTTGGATGTCTTGACCCCGATTCCTCCATGCGTCTTTATATAACAATTTATAATGCAGGTGCGTTTGATTTATGCGGGGCGCTTTTGCCCGCCGTGATAAGGAGAGCCAATCTATGCAAGAAACCACACAGACCGCGCATGCCCTGGGTGCGCTTGTCGAAGCGCTCAGAGTTGCCAATGTCTTTGTTCGCGCCGACGATTATGATGCCGATGCACGTATCGAATTCGCTACCGACAACTCCCAGCTGAGCCGCGCGGCTACGCTTTTTGTTTGCAAGGGCGCAAGCTTTAAGCGCGAGTATCTACTGCAGGCGATTGAGACGGGGGCCGTAGCCTACGTTTCCGAAATCGATTACGGGGTCGATATTCCCTGCATCATCGTCAGCGATATCCGCCGTACGCTGGGCTGCCTGGCAGACATGGCCTACGACCATCCCAGCGGAAAGGTTGGGGTGTGTGCCTTCACGGGTACCAAGGGCAAGACCACAAGCGCTTACTATCTCAAGGGCGTGCTTGACGCGCATGCGCGCCTTGCGGGTTGCCATACATCGGCCCTGTTTTCGAGCGTCGAGTTTGACGATGGCGTCGAATCGGGCATTTCCAAGCTCACGACGCCCGAATCCTTTGAGCTCGAGCGTCGGCTTTCGAATGCGGTTGTAAGTGGCTGTGAGCATGTGATCATGGAGGCCTCGAGCCAGGCACTCAAGTATGAGCGCACCTATGGCGTCGACTTTGCAGTGGGGGCGTTTACCAATATTGGCGAGGACCATATTTCGCCCATCGAGCATCCAACGTTCGAGGACTACTTTGCCTCCAAGCTCAAGATCTTCAAGCAGAGCCGCGCGGCTGTGGTGAATTTGGATATGGACCACGTGGACAAGGTGCTCGAGGCGGCTCACGTTTGCGAACGCGTAGTGACGTACTCGCTTTCCAATACCGATGCCGACGTCTATACCACGAACCTCGTCCATGGCCCTCGCGGTATTGTTGCTTCGGTGGTGACCCCGCGCTTTTCGCGCGACGTGCTGGTGCCTACGCCCGTTAAGTTCAATATCTCCAATGTGCTTGGTGCTATCGCCTGCGCCGAGGCCTTGGGCGTTGAGGAAGAGGCTATCGTTCACGGTTTCGAGCAGGTTCGCGTTCCCGGCCGTATGGAGATGTATCCCACCGAGTCTGGAACCATTGTGGGCGTAGTCGACTTTGCGCACAACGGTATGAGTCTCGAAACCATGCTTCGCGACCTGCGCGAGAACTACCCCGATCGCGAGCTTGCCGTGGCGTTTGGCGCTACGGGCGGCAAAGGTGTCGACCGTCGCGAGACCATGGGCATAGCTGCGGGTAAGTATGCCGATCGCATCGTGATTACCGAGGACGATCCGGGTCCCGAGGACGCGCAGGATATCTGCCAGGCCATCGCTCATTTTGTGGAAGAGCAGGGCAACCATAATTGGCAGATCGTGGTCGATCGCGAGCAGGCCATTCGTACGCTGGTGCGTGAGACCACGCGCCCGGCAGTGGTAATCGTGACGGGCAAGGGTTGCGAGACGCGTATGCTGCGCAAGAATGGCCCGGAACCCTGCCGCGCCGATGGCCCCATGTTGCAGGAGTCGCTCGAAGCATTTGAGGCGGGTAATCCTTTGTAAGAGCTTGAGTGCCGGGGGATTTACTCAACCATACGTACACCAAGAAAAAGAGGGGCAGCCATGACAACCGATTCTGCCAAGGTCTATTTCACCAACTTGCGCACCTATGGCCGCGAGAGCCAGCTTGATAAACTCAAACGCCTGATGTATCGCGCGGGAATCGACCAGATTGATTTTGAGAACAAGTTTGTTGCCATCAAGATTCACTTTGGCGAGCTGGGAAACCTCAGCTTCTTGCGTCCCAACTACGCGCGCGCCGTTGCCGACGTCGTCAAGGAGTTGGGTGGCAAGCCCTTTCTCACCGACTGCAATACGCTGTACGTGGGCAGTCGCAAAAACGCCCTTGAGCATATCGACACCGCATATCAAAACGGCTTCACGCCGTATGCAACCGGCTGCCAGGTGATCATTGCAGATGGTATCAAGGGTACCGACGAGACGCTTGTGCCGGTCAAGAACGGCGAATACGTAAAAGAGGCTAAGATCGGCCATGCGCTCATGGATGCCGATATCGTGATTAGCCTTACGCATTTTAAGGGTCATGAGCAGGCTGGTTTTGGTGGCGCCATGAAGAACATCGGCATGGGCGGAGGCTCCCGCGCGGGCAAGATGGAACAGCATGCCGCCGGCAAGCCCAGTGTCAATGTCGAGCGCTGCATCGGCTGCCACGCGTGTGAAAAGATCTGCGCGCACGGCGCCTTCAGTTTCGACGAAGTGCGCGAGCATACCACGGCAAGCGGAAAGACCCGCGAGGTTCACGTGGCAACCATCGACCATGATCGCTGCGTGGGCTGCGGTCGCTGCATCGGCGTATGCAATCAGGATGCGATTTGTCCCGATTGCGGTGCAGCCGCCGATGTGCTCAACTGCAAGATCGCCGAGTATACGCAGGCCATTGTGCAGGACCGTCCGAGCTTCCATATTTCGCTTGCAATGGATATTAGCCCCAACTACGACTGCCATCCCGAAAACGATACGCCGATCATCAACGACATCGGTATGTTTGCGAGCTTCGACCCCGTGGCCATGGACCAGGCTTGTGCCGACGCGGCAATGGCTCAGACCCCGCTTCCTAACACCGTGCTTACTGAGAGCGCGGAGAAGATGGGGCATAAACACGAGCACCTGCACGGTGATCAAGCCTGTGATCCCTTCTGCATCACGCACCCCGATACCGATTGGCGTACCTGCATCGCTCACGCCGAAAAGATCGGTCTCGGTACCAGCAAATATGAGCTCATCGAGGTCAAATAGTAAAACTGGACCGGCACCAGATGGGGGATGGGCGCAAATGCGTCTATCCCCCATCTTGCGCTATGTGGCAAAACAGCAGGATATGCGTGTGGAACTCGCGCGTTTACCTGCCGTTTGCTATAGTATTGAGAACTATTTCCTTGGAGGACGCATCTACTATGTCTGATACAAGCGGTAGTCCTAAGCCGCGGCCCGATACCGCGGCGGTTCCGCACTACACTCTGGGCGAGGAGATCATGAACTCCGTTACCCATGGTGTTGGATGCCTGCTGGGCATTGCCGGCTTGGTGCTTTTGATTGTCAAGGCTGCTTTGGGCGGTGCGCACCCGGCCTCGTTGGTTGCCGCCATCGTTTACGGCGTCTCCATCATCCTCGAGTATCTTGCATCGACGCTGTACCACGCTATTCAGCCGCGAGCTGCCAAGCGCGTGTTCCGCATTATCGATCACAGCTGCATCTACCTGCTCATCGCGGGTAGCTATACGCCGTTTTGCCTCATTACACTTGAAAACGATGGCGGTATCGTGCTCTTTGTTATCGTGTGGGTCTTGGCATTTGCGGGAATTGCGTTTGAGGCCATCATGCGTGAGCGTCAGCCTCGCTGGCTCACGGGCGTGATCTACCTGGTCATGGGATGGCTCGTGGCGTTTCGTCTGCCGCAGCTGGTTGGCTTACTCGAGCCGCTCGCGCTGGCTCTGCTCGCCATTGGCGGCGTTTGCTACACCATCGGCGTGCCGTTTTACATTGCCAAGAAGATTCGTTATATGCACAGCGTATTTCACCTGTGGGTCCTTGCCGGCAGCATTTTCCAGTTTATGGCGGTGATCCTCTTCGTGATCTGATAGCGCCTGCGGCTCACTGCCGTTTGCTGTTTACCGTTCCCACCCCCTTGGAGGTTTGAAACCGTCCCTATGGACATAACCATCAGCATTATCACCACGCTGCTTCTCACGATCGTGAACGGCTTCTTCTCGATGTCCGAGATGGCGCTGACCACGGCAAAACGTACGGTGCTCGAGCACGAGGCGGAGGAGGGCGACCGTCGTGCTGCCAAGGCCGCAGAGCTCGCCGCCGATTCCGATGAATTCCTGGCGACCATTCAGGTTGCTATCACGCTCGTGGGTTTTGCGTCTTCGGCTGTTGCCTCGACGAGTCTTTCTGACCCTTTGGCACACTGGCTCAGCGGGTTTGGCATCGCTCCGCTCATCGCTATCGCGCGGGGTCTTGCACCGGTGCTCATCACCATCGTCGTATCTTTTATCTCGGTTGTTGTTGGCGAGCTTGTACCCAAGCGCATTGGCCTTGCCAACGCCGAGGGCGTGTCCAAGCAGGTTGTGGGACCGCTTTCTGTTTTCCAAAAGATCGCCCGTCCTGCCGTGTGGCTCACCGGAGCCTGCGCCGACGGCCTCGCACGCCTGCTGCGCATCAAGAGCGCCGACGATCGCCAAAACGTCTCCGAAGAGGAAATCAAATACATGATCAACGAGCAGGACACGCTGCTCGATGAGGAAAAGCGCATCATCCACGAGGTTTTTGACCTGGGCGACTCGGTTGCCCGCGAGGTTATGGTCCCGCGTGTCGATATCACCATGTGCGAGGATACCGACAAGGTGGAAGAGGTCATGGCGGTTATGCGCCGTACGGGATTCTCCCGCCTTCCGATTTTCCACGAGGATCAGGATAACGTGGTGGGTATCGCCCATATTAAGGACCTTCTTGAGCCCATGATGTCAGGCGATGAGGACGATCGCGTTAAAAAATACATGCGCGATGCGACATTTGTTCCCGATACCAAGGATATCTTGCCGTTGCTTTCCGAGATGCAAAACGCGCACGAGCAGATTGTCGTGGTGGTGGACGAATACGGCGGTACCGCCGGCATCATCACTATCGAGGATATCGTCGAGGAGATTGTGGGCGAGATCGAGGACGAGTTCGATCCGGACAATAAGTACCTCACGCGCCTTTCGCGTCGCGAGTGGCTGGTGGATGGCCGTTTTCCGTGCGATGACGCGGTTGACCTGGGCTGGCCTATCGAGGAGAGCGACGACTACGAGACGGTTGCCGGATGGATTTTGGATCTGTGCGATTCTGTTCCGGATATCGGCGAGGTCTTTGAAGTTAGCGGGTACAAGTTTAAAGTTCAATCAATGCGCGGTCAGCGCATCTCGCTGGTTCGCGTGACAGCACCTGCGCCTGACGAGCCTGCTCCTCAAAATGAGGAAGCACAAGTTACCGAGCACGAGTAGGAAGAGCGGCATATGTCTGAGCTGTTCAATATAGAGAAGATCATGGTGGGCGCCGAGAAGCTTACGGCGCGCATTGCCGTGAACGAGGGCTTGCCAACCATGACTTCGGAAGATATCGAGGCGACTGCGCGCGTCTACTATCTTGCTCCCGAGATTGCCCATCACCTGTGCCTCGGTGATGCGGGCCGTGAGTTTCAGGATTGCATGCATGAGACCGAGGTCGCCCACCTGCTGGAGCATCTGAGTGTCGAGATCATGCGCGAGACCGGTCTTGCCGGTGACATCTCCTGCGGCCGTACGCGTCGCGTTTCGGGTGAGGACCGCACGTTTGAGGTTGAGCTTTCCTGCCCCGACGACACTTTGACGATCGGCGCTCTCTCGTCTGCCACATTTATGATGGACTGGGCGTTTTTGCATGGCAATGCCCCTGCCCCCGATTTCCCGGGCACCGTTGCGGCGCTTCGCAATTTGGTTCTTACTGTACGTGGCGAGCAGCCGGATGCATCTGAGGCGAAGGACGAAAGCGAAGTCCCTGCGGTTATCGACACCGAGGGAGTTGCGCCGGACGCCTCCTCTGCACATGTGGACGCCGTGTTTGGTGGGGCTGCTGCCGAGGGACCCCGCACCTCGCATGAGGACGTGGACCCAACGCCTCTCGGCTAGGCGTCGCTAATAGCCGATCGGTCACATTGTCGCGCCCAAGCGACAGGTGGGTATAATGGAACAACATTCGATGGAGTCTCTCCTTGGGAGGAAACGACATGGGTAAAGCATTTAACTTCGCAGCGGGCGCTTTCTTCGGTGCTGCCGCAGGCACGATTGCCGGCATCATGCTCGCTCCGCGCTCTGGCGCCGAGACGCGCGCGATGGCAGCCGATATTGCCAACGACGCGTGGGATAACGCCCGCGACGCCTACGAGCAGGGCGTTGACCAGGCTCGTACCGCCGCAACCGATTTCGGCCCCATGGTTGACGCCAAGACCGATGAGCTTCGCGCCAAGGTCGATCTTGCTCGTGAGCGCATGGACCAACTGCGCGAGCAGCTCAACGATGCTATTGCCGGCGGTACGGTGACCCCTGCTGCCGACGTGGTTGTCGAGACGGTTGCGGATGAACCCGCCGTCGATACCGAGGCAGCTCCCGAGGCATAAATGCTGGTAGCTGATATCCAGGGAAAGCGTATCTATCGCATTCCCGCACCTGATAAACGGCTGGATAAAAACGGTGCACCCAAAGAGCCCAAAAAGCTCGGAAGGGTGCACTTTCCCGTGTTTACGCCCAATGGGACACGCGTTGTTGGCTTTATGATCAAGCTGCCCGATATCGTGGGCATGGTCAAACAGCCCGACAAGTTTGTTCCCCTCGATGCCCTCGAGATGTATGAAGGCGTGCCGTGCGTGGTCGACACAAAAGAGAATTTCGATGCGCCGGCTGCAAAGCGACTGGGTATCGACCTCGATCGTTGCCTTATTTGGACAGGCATGGACGTGCGTACCAAATCGGGCAAGTCGGTTGGGTATTGCGCAGAGGCCGCCTTTGATTCAAAGACCGGTGAGGTGGACCATTTCCAGCTTACGGGCGGTATGGCTTCGAGTGCGCTTCTGGGTGATATCCAGATGCCGGTGTCTTATCTCAAGGGGTATCGTGACGGCGCGATGATTGTGGCCGACGAGGTTCTCGACCTTAGCTTCTCCGGCGGCGCTGCGGCTCATGCCGCCGAGGCGAGCGTGGCTGTGTCCACCAAGGTCAAAGCGGGGGCCAAGGTTCTGGACGACAAGGGCTCGGTTGCTCTCGATCGTGGCTCGAAGGCATTGGGCAAACAGTTGGGCCGCACCAAGGGCATGTTCAAATCGTTCGCTGCCGAATATAAGAAGGCAGCGGGCACACCGGCAAAAAAGAAGCGCGCAAAGTAACGTCGATCGCGGATCGCGAAAGAAGGGGAGGGGATACGCATTGCCTCAATACACCACGTCCTACTCCACGCATAAAAAACGACCCACCTATCGGCATGCGCCCGTAGGTCAGCAGCTCCCGTCTTCGGCACGTCGCCGTGCCAAGAAGCCAGGGGCTACGTATCTGCACCATACACAGGGATTTGGACGCAGCAATCGACACCGCAACATGCGTCCCAACAAGCGCAACCCATACGCATTTATTGCAGTGGGCTGTGCGTTCCTGCTGTTTGTTGCCGCTGTTATTGGCTACACCAATCGCACGGTTGACGTGGAGCTCAATGGCTCGACGGTTCAAGTGCGTATCAATTCGACGATCGAACAGCTCATCGATAGCCAGGACATCGAGGTTCGCGCTGGCAATTTGCTGGCGGTGGACGATTCTGTGCTCACCAAGCGCGGCGGCGAGAAGATTTCGGTCAAACTGGGCAAGAAACAGATCGAGAACAGCAAGCTTTCTTCGATTAAGCTTACTGGCGGCGAGAAACTTACCATCGCAAACGGTCGCGACACGTACGAGGAGCACGATATCAAGGCGACCACCATCCAACCGACCATTTCCTTTGAGGGGTCGGGAGCCATCCAGTACGTGAAAACTTGGGGCGAGGCTGGTCGTAGTGAGGTTTGGACCGGTAAGACTTCTGGCAAGACGCAAGACCGTGGTGCGGTGAAAAAGCCGGTAAATGCCGTGGTGGCTTGCGCATCGGTTAAACCAAAGTCCGGAAAGTACGTGGCCCTTACCTTTAACAGTGCGCCGAGCAAATATACCGATCAGATTCTCGAGGTTCTTAAAGAGAAAGGCGTTACCGCAACCTTTTTCTTGAGTTCGGATAACGCTTCTACCTATGCGGGCAAGGCGCGCGCTATCGCGGATGCTGGTTGTGAAGTGGGCCTGTATGCCTCATTGGGCGACAAGACGGGCGATTCGCTTCGCAATGCCTTGACAAAGGGGCTCGACGCAGTGAGTTCTGCAACGGGTACCAAGACGGCTCTTGTTCGTTCGGCCGATGGCCGCATGAGCGAAGAGCAGTGGGCGACGACTATGGATCTGATGGGCGCTGCCGTGTCTTGGAGCTTTGACTCGGGCGATTGGCTGCGTCCGGGTGTCGACAGCGTTGTCGAGACCGTTACCGGCTCGGTTTCGAATGGCAACATCGTGTCCATGACGGATAACGATGAGACGTCGGCTCAGACTGTCGAGGCGCTGCCGCAGATTATCGATAAGCTTTTGGCAGATGGTTATACGTTCGTGACGCTTGACGACCTGATTGCTACCGACAAAGACCTCAAGGGTGCAATCGACCTGTCGCGGGCATCGATGCCCAAGGGCGCCACCCTTCCCGCGCTGCCTGCGCAGTCCGATGACGATGCGGATGCGGCGACCGAATAGACCATCCGCATCGTGTGGTGCCTTTCCGTACTGTTAGATGACGAATTTGTAACTGTCGTGCCAACCTATGCGCTGCTACACTCATGCCAAAAAAGCATGATGGGGCGTTTGACATGGTAAGGGCGAGGCAACATGACCCAGGATATTCGGGGACAAAAGCATACCGATAAGAGCGGAGCGCCTCAGGCGAAGCCGCAGATGCACCATGGACCCGCGGCTTCGCCTTGGCCGCATGCGTCGGGCCATGAGCCCCGGCGCTATAAAGCGGCGGGCACCGCTCGCGTATACGGCGTTCCCGGCAAATCTGCTCAAGCGCATCGGAAAGATGCGGGCGTCTCTAGGCAGGCAAAGCTTCATGTGCCCTTGCCCGTTGGTAGCTCGAAAGCGAGCGGCGTTGTCTCTCTCAAGAAATCGAAGTTTACGGTTTCCTCGGGCGGTCACACCGACCGCAGCCGTATTCCCCTCGTCGTGCTTTGCGTCCTTGTGGTCTTGATTGGCGCCGGAGTGGGCTGGATGTGGTTTCTTCGTCCAGTGCATATCACGGTAAATGACCAGGCAAAACAGGTCCGCATCGGAACTTCGCTCGACAAGTACCTAGCCGACAACAACTACTTTGATGCACAGCCGGGCAAACTGCTTTCGGTGGGTGGAAACGTCATTGACGAGCGCGGGGGCGATCGCTGCGCGGTGAGCTTGAACGGCCGGGAGGTCAAACTCTCCGATGCCTCTTCGCTCAAACTTGAGGATGGAAATACCGTCACGGTGGGCAATGGCGCGGATGCGACAGAAGAGCACTCCGAGGAGACGGTGACGATGGCTCCCGGCATCCAGATGGAGAAGGGCGGGGCTATTCAGTTTGTCTCCCAATGGGGAAAAGCCGGAAAAAAGAAGGTGTGGCACGGTAAGACTTCCGGAGAGACGGTGGATAAGGAAGTGGTGCAGGAGGCAACCGATATGAAGATCGCTTCGCTCACGCCCAAGCCTTCCGATGGCGGTAAATACATCGCCTTGACTTTTGACGATGGACCTTCGTCCTATACTCAGCAAATTCTCGACATCCTGGCGCAAAAGGGTGTGCATGCCACTTTCTACAACCTTGGTAATCAGGCGGGCAAAAGCCCTTCTCTCACAAAAGCCGTGCTTGACGGGGGGCATGAGCTGGCGAGCCATACCAATCAACATCAAAATCTTCCTACGCTGGGCAAAGATGATCTTCGTTCCGAGATCACGAGCGCATTTGATGTTCTCGAGAAGGCTTCGGGCAAGCGCCAGCAGATGATTCGCGCACCTTACGGAGCATTCACGGATACGGAATGGGCGCGCTCGGCAGATCTGATTAGCTGCAACGTGCTGTGGAACATCGATACGCTGGACTGGAAGCGCCCAGGCGCCGCTGCCATTACCGATATGGTCCTTTCCCATGCGTTCAACGGGTCTATCGTGCTCATGCACGACGGCGGGGGTGACCGTTCCCAGGATATCGAGGCGCTGCCCCATATCATCGATAAACTCAAGGCGCAAGGCTATACGTTCCTTACGGTCTCGGAGCTCATGGCAAAAGACAGCCGTTTCCCTAAGGACGTGGTGAAGGGGACGGTTTCGATGCCCAAAGATGCTGTCTTGCCCGAAAAATAACAAGCTGGGTTTTGTTATGCGCGCGTTATCGTTTGGTATAGCGCACGTCTGCATGAAAGAATGTTGCTTCCCGGTGCATTTTGGATGCTATAGTTAGAGCGCTCATGGCCTTTTGCCGGTGCGAAATGTCCTTCTTGGCGAAGGTCGTTTTGTGCTCGGCGGCATGCCATGAATTTGATCGTAGGGTTAGAAGAAAGGCAACAGGTGAAATCTAAACCCCGACCACACAGTAGCTAACCCCTGCGAGTGCTCTTTGGTAGCTGGGCTGCACAGAAGACGCGCGCATGGGGTGACTTGCGCCGCACTTTAGCGTATGGCCGACAGCTGCATATATGCATCATCCGTTCCCTGGGCGTTTTGCGCCGTAAGGACCGAACAAGCATAGGAGCACTATGAACTATCTCTCCGAAATGCTCAAACTGCCCGTTATCGACTCGACGGGTGAAAAAATGGGTGTCGTCAACGACCTGGGCATCGCCACGGGCGAGGTCTTCCCGCGCGTTACGTCGTTGGCCTTCCAGGGCCCGTCCAAGACGCCCTTCATGATCTCTTGGCGTAAATACGTCGACCATTTTGACGATGACGGCGTGTATCTTAAATATCCCTCGACCGACATTCGCTTCTCCTATTTGCAGCCCGATGAGGTGCTGCTGGCACGCGACATCATGAACAAGCAGATCGTGGACACGCAGGGCATGAAGGTCGTGCGTGTAAACGATATCAAGCTTTCCGCTTCGGGCGAAAACCAGCTTCGTTTGCTGGGCGCCGAGGTGGGAGCTCGCGGACTGCTGCGAGCATTGCATCCCGCCATCGAGCGCGCGGTTTCTGCTGTGGCAAAGGCCTTGGGCAAGCCGCTGACCGAGGATATCATTGCCTGGTCGTATATGGATCTGCTGGAGCGCAGTACGCAGCAGATCAAGCTTTCCGTTTCGCATAAGACTCTTGGCGAGCTGCACCCGGCAGATATCGCCGACATCATCGAGCAGCTCGACCCGCGCCTGCGCAGCCAGGTTTTTGCACAGCTCGATACGTCTCAGGCTGCCGAGGCCATTACAGAGCTTGATGACGACGAGCTGGTTGCCGAGATGCTCGAGGGTCTTTCCGACCGCGATGCATCCTCGATGCTCGCCATGATGGACCCGGACGACGCTGCCGCCTTGATCGACGAGCTGGATTACGAGAAGGCCGAAAAGCTTCTGCGCCTGATGGGTGTCAAGGAGGAGAAGGCCATTCGAACCCTCTTGGGTTACGAGGACGATACCGCCGGCCGTATCATGACCTCCGAGTTCGTGGCGCTTCCCGGAACGGCCACCGTGGCCGATGCCGTCAATGCCCTTAAGCGCTTGGATGAAGACTTCGAGAGCGTCTACTACCTGTACACCACCGATGCCGACGGCGTTCTTTCCGGCGTTCTTTCCATGCGTGCCTTGGTGATTGCCGAGTCGGATGAGCTTTTGCGCGACCTTGCCTATCGCGACGTGGTCTATGTCGAGCCCGATCGCGACCAGGAGGAAGTAGCCGAGGAGATGTCAAAGTACAACCTTGCTGCCATTCCTGTTTGCGATGAGAATCGTCACATCTTGGGCATCGTTACCGTTGACGATGCAATGGACGTCATGACCGAGGAGCACCAGGAAGACCTGCAGATCGCCGGTGTTTCTGCCAGTGGTGAAAACACGACGGGCGAGACCTCGCATGCCATAGCGTGGTTTGTGCAGCGCCAGTACTGGATTGTGGTGTGGGCTGTGTGCTCCGTCATTATGGCCTCGGTGCTCAATACCCTTTGCGATAACTCGATGCTGTTTATTTTCCCCATGTGCGCGATGCCGGTGGTGCTTCTCGCTGCGACGCGTATGGTTGCGTTTGTGAAGAACTTCTTCCTCGAAAACGACGACGGCGATGACGAGAAACGCCCCTACCTGTGGTTCTGGCTGCAAAACACGGCGACTGGCTTAATCCTGGCCCTGGTCGTGTATCTGTGCGGCCAGCTTGTTGCCACCGCGGCGTTCACCGATATCACGGTCTGGAAGGCACAGTTGTTCATTTCGTGCTTTAACGTTGCCGCACTCGTGACGCTGCTTTCGTCCATGAGCTCTGTTATCTATCTCAAGGTGCTGTATTGGTGCGATGAGCACGATAAGGCCGTTTCGGGCACGGCGATGCAGCTTACCTCGGTGCTTATCTCGGCAGTTCTTTTCTCTGCGCTTGCCGTACTGGCGATAGTTAGTATCATGGGGGCGTAATGCGCGAAGAGACCAAGAAAAAACTAACGCTGGCGGCCATCCTGGGCGCCATGGGTCCAGGCCTGCTCGCGGCGCTTTCCGGCAATGATGCTGGCGGTATCGCTACCTATTCCAGCGCGGGCGCATCGTATGGCTACCAGATGCTTTGGATGCTTCCCGTGATGACGATTCTGTTGATCGTGACGCAAGAGACGGCCGCGCGTTGCGGATGCGTGACCGGCAAGGGTTTGGCATCCCTTATTCGCGAACGCTTTGGCGTGCGCAAGAGCGTGCTCGCAATGGCTGCCCTGCTGATTGCAAACACCGCTGTCACCATTTCTGAGTTCGCGGGCATCGCGAGTGGCCTTGCTCTATTTGGTATTCCTGCGAGTATCTCGGTGCCGCTGGTCGCCCTTCTTATCTGGCTGCTTACCATGTCGGGCAGTTTTCAGCGCATCGAGAAGATTTTGCTGTTGGTGAGCTGCGTATTCATTGCCTATGTGGTGGCCGCCTTTATGGCTGGCCCCAACTGGGGCGAGGTTGCCTATGCGACGGTCGTGCCTTCTGTTTCGAGCGATCCCTCGTATGTCTCGCTCGTGGTTGCAACGATCGGTACCACCATCGCCCCGTGGATGATCTTTCTGGCGCAGAGCAATGTTGTTGACAAGCACGCTACTGAGGAAGATTTGACTCTTCAGCGCATCGATGCTGTGAGCGGTTCTGTCACGGCAGACATCATTGCTTGGTTCATCATCATTACAACGGGAACCGTGCTGTTCCCGGCGGGCATCAAGATCGCCGACGCAGCGGACGCGGCGCTCGCCCTCGAGCCTATTGCCGGCGAGTTTTCGACGGTACTGTTTGCTTCGGGCCTCGTCGCTGCGAGCTTCCTTGCAGCATGCGTGCTGCCGGGCGTTACCTCAAGCGCCATTTGCGAGGCATTTGGCTGGGAGCGCGGTGCCGACCGCACCTGGGAGGAGGCGCCGGTCTATCGAGGCCTTATTACCGGTATCGTCGCGGTATCTGCGGTGCTCGTCCTACTGCCGGGCGTTGACCTGTTCCAGATTATGATGATCTCGCAGGTGATCAACGGCGTACTGCTTCCTGTCGTGCTGGTATTTTTGGTATTTATCGCACAGGACAAGCACATCATGGGGCGTTATCGCAACGGTCGTGCATGGAACGCTCTTACCTGGGCGGCTATTGGCATTATTACGGTGCTCACGGTGGTTATGTTTGTGCTCCAGGCGCTTGGATATTGACGCGCGAGCTTTCGAATTCATAAGTTTGACGCAACGCGGCAGGGGATACCCTGCCGCGTTTTGCTATTTTCGTATGCTTACGGAGACTTTCGCAACGTTTATCGATAATAAGGTTGTTATCTGCACTTCTCTCTTATACTGGACAAGATGCAAAAAATACCCAGTTGAGAAACGTTACATCGATCGGAGGCATGCGTATGTGGGAGACTGCGCCAAGAGAAAATCGAAAGATATCGATTGACGAACGTCGTGCAATGATCGTTGAAGAGGTCAATAGGCGCTCTTCGATTCAGGTTTCGGATATTTGCGAGCAATTTGGCGTTTCGGAGGTTACCGCGCGCAATGACCTGGCAACGCTGGAGAGCGGTGGCGCGCTTCGCCGCACGCACGGCGGCGCTGTTTCCATCAAGCGCACCATTACGGTCACCTATCCCGATCAGCGTTTGAACAAAAACGTTGAGGCCAAGCGCGGTGTTGCCGAGCAGGCGGCGCTGTTTGTTAAGGATGGCGATTCGATCCTGGTCGATACCGGCACTACCACGTTTGAGTTTGTGTGCTGTCTGACCGAGTTCCACAATATCACGATTGTGACGCACGATTTGTCGATTGCCACCTTTGCCGGCGCGAATCTTCCTAATGCAGAAGTGCTGCTATTGGGCGGCGTGCTTCGTCGTGACCGTCAGTATGCGACGGGATTCATCACCAACGACATTCTGGATAAGGTTTATGCCGATAAGGCTTTCCTTGCAACCGATTCCTTCCATCCCGATTATGGCTTCACAGCCGATAACTCGGGCAATGCGGAGGTCAAAACGCTGATGCTTGAGCATTCGCGCGAGCACTATATGCTTATGGACGCCAGCAAGGTCCGCCGTCCCGATTTTATTCGTTATGCCGGTGTAAACGACTTTGACGCGATTCTTACCGATTACGATCCGGGCACGGCTCTTGCCAGCAGCATTCGCGACATGGATGCAAAGACCAGGCTCATCACCACTGACGACGACTAATTCGTGGCCGTGCTTGAGGAACAACGGGTAGATAAAACGCCCGCCTCTCTTGTCGAGGGGCGGGCGTCGTGCATGTTACATGTGAAACAATGGCTAGAACTGAACCTTCGGAGCCTGACGGGACTCGTTGCTGGCTTCAAAGCCCGTGCGGGGCTTGAACTGGAAGATGCCGGCAAAGATGACGCCGGGGAACGTTTGGATGGCGTTGTTGTAGTTGAGAACGCAGTCGTTGTAGCTCTGACGCGCGTAGCTCACCTTGTTCTCGGTGTCCTCAAGCGTGGCCTGCAGGTGTGCGAAGTTGGCGTTTGCCTTGAGGTCGGGATAGGACTCGGCCACGGCGAAGAGCTGACGCAGGGCGCCGGAAAGAGCGTTATTGGCTTCCATCTTTTTGTCGGGAGAGTCTGCGGAGACGGTGGCATTGCGGGCGGAGATAACGGCCTCGAGGGTCTCTTTCTCGTGCTTGGCGTAGCCCTTGACCGTCTCGACCAGATTTGCAATCAGATCGCAGCGGCGCTGGAGTTGCGTGTCGATGTTTTGCCAAGCGTTATCGATGCGATTGCGCAGCGTAACGAGGTTATTGTAGACGCCAACTATCGCGCAAACGATAGCGATGACGATGATGATGCCAATGACGACCGGAATCATGAGTGCTCCGTTTCTGTAATGCGGCACGGCGAGAAGCATACGATATTGCCGCGCATGACACCCACAGTATACCCGTCGTACAAGTTGAAGCATGCGGCGTTGGCACGTGGCTTTTGTTCGAAAAAGAGGGGACGCTTGCAAAATCAACGACATGCGCAATTTATCTTACGTGCATAATGGGACCGTAAGCGTTTTTGAAAGGCTGGATCTTATGGATCTTCGTGTGCAAAAAACCTATCGGGCGCTGTTCGCCGCTTTCACCGAATTGCTCGAAGAGCATCGGTTCGAAGACGTTACCGTTGCGATGCTGTGCGATCGGGCTATGATTCGCCGCACGACGTTCTATAAGCACTTTGCGGATAAAACGGCCTATTTCTCATTTTATGTCGATAGCCTGTGCTCGAATTTTGTGGAGCGCGTAACACAGGAGCAGGCCGCAAAGGCGGCGTCGGTGGATGAACGCCAGGCGATCTTCCAGATGCTGATCGACTTTTTCTTGGAGCACGAGAAGCTTATGGATAACGTGCTCACAAGTTCGGTAAGCGCGATGCTCACCTTCAAGATTTGCGAGACGGTTTCGGGCTTGATACGCAGTCGCTATGCTTCCGAGCTCTCTGCCGGCGAGGATCAACTCGATCTTTTGGACCCCGCCTCCGATTTCATTGCGGGCGGCATCATGCGTCTGATTCGCATGTGGTGGGCAAGCGATGATCGCCGTGAAAACGAGGAGCACTTCGTGCGCGTCTCTAACGTGCTGGTCACGAGGGTGCTCGAGAATAAATAGGGGGCGTGTTGGCGAGTGCTTGCTATGGGGCGAGTTGGCTGTTGGCGAAGGCCGGCGGTCGCTCGGACTGCGTTGCCTGTTGAGTCAAGAATCAAGATGGAAGGCATGCCTGGGGGACGGGGGATGTCCAAATTTTGAGCTGCGCTCAAAATTTACCCGGTCGGGGTCGCACTCGGCTCGCATCTGGCTGACGGTTGCTCGGTCTGCGCTCAGCCCGCTTCGATGATTGAGCCGAGGACTGGCATCGAGGGTGTGCTCAAAGGACGGGGGATATCCAAATTTTGAGCTGCGCTCAAAATTTACCCGGTCGGCGGCAAGCGCCGACCGCGCTCCGCTAAAAACCACCGGCGCGTTTTCTTAACGCTGCGCGCCCTGTCGGGTTCGAATCCCCCTCTCCCCGCCAGCACGTGGTGGTGAGGGGCCTCATAAATCGGGTATTTGATTCTGGGGTATTTACCAAAACATCGATGGCGGAGAGAGGGGGATTCGAACCCCCGGAGCGCTCATCACGCTCAACGGTTTTCAAGACCGCCGCATTCAACCGCTCTGCCATCTCTCCGTAAGGCTTAATGATAGCATCGAATTGGGTGGATATCGGCGAAGGGTTCATAATGGCACGGCGACATGAAGATGAGCGTTTTATGCGCGTGGCGCTTGATGAGGCTGCTCTTGCTGCCCAGGCGGGCGAAGTGCCCATTGGGGCGGCGGTGGTCTTTGAGGGGCGCGTAATCGCCAGTGCGCATAATCGGCGCGAACTCGACAAAGACCCTTCCGCCCATGCGGAGTTCCTCGCGTTGCTTGAGGCGGCGCGCGTCCTTGGGCGATGGCGCCTTACGGGCTGTACCGTCTATGTGACGCTTGAACCGTGCCTTATGTGCGCAGGGCTTATGGTCAATTCTCGCATCGATCGTTGCGTCTTTGGCGCGCCCGATCCCAAGGGCGGCGCCGTGGGGAGCTTGTATGACCTAAGTCGCGACAATCGTCTCAATCATGGCTTTGAAGTGACATCGGGCGTGCTTCAGGATGAGTGTTCCAAGCTGCTGCAGGGCTTTTTTTCTCAGCTGCGCGACGGCACGCGTGCCAGCGCATTGAGTCGCGAGGAGGCTCCGCTGCCGTGCTGCTGCCCGAACGCCGATGAGGCACAGCTGGGACCGCGCGTGCTCCTTGCAATCGATTCCTTTAAAGGCTGCGCCACAAGCGCGCAGATTGAAGACTGGGTTGAGGAGGGCGTTCTCCATGCCGCTCCGGGTGCGCAGGTAGAGAAGATTGCCATAGCCGACGGCGGCGAGGGAACGTGCGAGGCTGCCCATCGTTCTCTTGGCGGTGAATTGGTAGAGACTAAGGTCGAGGGCCCCCTGGGTTCTTTGTGCCAGGCTCGCTACCTCTTTGTCGATGATGGGGGCACGACAGGACCGTTTGCTGTGATTGAGCTGGCCCAGGCAGATGGCATTACGCAATCTTCTTGCACATACGATGCTGCCCTCGACGCCTCTACTTTTGGCGTGGGGCAGTTGATTGTCCACGCTCTGGACCGTGGCGCAACGTCTCTCTACATCGGTTTAGGGGGGAGCGCCTCTACCGATGGCGGTGCGGGTCTGCTCATGGCTCTTGGAGCGCACCTGTTCGACGAAGCCGGCGGGCAAATTGGCCGCGGGCTTCGTGGCCTTGAGAACCTGGCTTCAATCGATCTTTCGCCGGCACTTGAGCGCCTGCGGAATGTCTCGGTATCGATATTGAATGACGTGACGAATCCGCTGGTGGGGGCTCGTGGCGCGGCGCGAATCTTTGGGCCGCAGAAAGGCTTATGCGCGCAGGGCGCTCCTGCCGATGCCCTCGATCTGGCAGATGCCAATCTGGTCCGCTACGGCAGGCTTCTCACGCAGGCGCGTGATGCGCACGATGGCGGCGCCCTGCAGGTGGGCGAGAGGGACGCTCGTCCTCGCTCGCTCATGGCGGTTCCCGGTGCGGGTGCTGCCGGTGGCACAGGCGCCGCGCTTCTCGCGCTGGGCGCGCGCATGTCCTCGGGCATCGAGACGATGCTCGATCTTGTTGGGTTTGATGAAGCGGCTGCTCATGCCAATTTGGTCATCACCGGAGAGGGCAACCTGGACAACCAGACGGCTGCCGGGAAGGCTCCTGTCGGCGTGGCCAAACGAGCCAAGGCGGCAGGAAAGCCCGTGGTCGCGATTGTTGGAGGTAGAGCCAACGACATCGATGAGGTATATCGCGCCGGTATCGACCTCGTGGTTCCCCTTGTGCCTCGTCCGCTTGCGCTGGAGTGTGCCCTTGACCCTGCTGTTGCTCGCGAGAATGCGCGCATCGCGGGCGACGCTGCTGTTCGCGCTTATCTGTTGTAGCCTGCCTGTCGTCTGCATTTGCGACGGCGCAGCGCGTCCGAGGTGCTACGATGCATGTCATTTGATAAGCAAAAGAAAGGTTCAGCATGTCTTCTCAGCATGTTACATATGATTTCGATCGCCCGATTGACCGTCGCCACGACGCTTATAGCTATTCGCAAAAGTGGAGCTGTGCCGAAGCTCTTGCCAAGCGTCTGGGCGTCAAAGAGATTACCGACAACCATATTGCCCTCTTTACGGCGGATATGGATCTGCGCTGTGCGCAGCCCATCCTCGATGCACTGCATGCTACCGTAGACCATGGCATTTTTGGCTACTCCACCCTTGATGGCTGCAGCGCATACACGGATGCCATCCGCGGCTGGTTTGCACGCCATGACAGGTGGGACGTTGACTGCGATCTTATGTCGCTCAGCGCGGGCACCGTCAAGGCGCTCGACGTTTGCGTCCAGGCGTTCACAAAGCCTGGCGATGGGATTATCATTCAGCGTCCGGTCTACCCGCCGTTCATGCATGTTGTCGAGGACAACGACCGCATGATTTTGAACAACCAGCTCATTCGCCATACCGCCAAGGATCCTGAGGGTGACCTTTACTACTCTATCGATTTCGACAATCTAGAGGAGCTCGCCGCGCGTCCCGAAGCAAAGATGTTTATCCTTTGCAACCCGCATAATCCGGTCGGCCGCGTGTGGTCTGTCGAAGAACTCGAGCGCATGGCCCAGATCTGTGTGAGGCACGACGTGCTGATCGTTGCCGACGAAATTCATGGCGACCTAGTGTGCGAGGGTATAACGATGCATCACATGGCGCAGGTGGCGTCTGAGGCTCGCGTGATAACCTGCACGGCGGTGAACAAGACATTCAACCTTGCCGGCCTTGCCGCAACCAATGTATTTTTTAGCAATGCGCAGGACAAGGCATGTTTTGAGGAGACTCGCGGCTTTGTTGAGCCGAATCCCTTTGCCATCAGTGCGGTGATTGCGGCTTACAATGAGGGTGATGACTGGTATGAGCAAGTAAAAGCTTATATCGAGGCCAACTTCGATACCGTGATCGCATACTTTGCCGACCATCTTTCCGACGTTGGCGTGCGTCGTCCCGAGGGCACCTATATCCTGTGGTTCGATTTTGAGGCCCGCTGTCGCAAACTTGGTATCGATGGCACCGAGCTACACCGTCGCATCTACGACGAAGCCCAAGTGCTACTGCAGGATGGAAGCAATTTTGATCCCGACGGTGGTGAGTTCTTCCAGCGCATGTGCGTTCCCACGCCGCGTACCATGCTGCTCGATGCTTGCGAGCGCATTGCGCGCGTGCTTGCGGAGTAACTTTTTCTTCCGTCTCGCGTGCCTCTCGTGAAGATATGGACGTGAGGCGGGGGAGCGGCTACTATATAACAACAGCGCCGTGCGCGCTCGATGGGTTCGGATGACGATATGTTCCGAATCTGGTCAGGTCCGGGAGGAAGCAGCCATAAGGAGCCTCTGACGGGCATCCGGATCCATCGAACGCATACGGCTTTTTTCATGCCGAGAGGCCCTTTTTCGCAAGCGGCATAAGGCACATCTTTCTTTACCGCTCGTTTACCTAATTGTTCTATCATGACCTCGTGAACCATCGCGCAAGTCCGCAGCGCTGTTGGTGTTTGCTGCTTGCCGCATGCCGGCGGGCCATGTTGTCGTGAAACGAAAGGGAAGCGCTGCGCATGCTTGAGCTGCTTAGACGTTATTCCGGGCCGTATCGAAAGTACTTTGTCGTTGGCCCTGCCTGCAAGTTGATCGAAGTCTTGTTCGACCTATTCACACCTCTTGTCATCGCCCGCATGATCGATCGCGGCGTGGGCGCGCGCGACGTTCACGCTGTGGTCATGTACGGTTTGCTGTTGGTTGCAATGGCTGCTTTGGGTATTCTGTTCACGCTTGTATGCCAGAAGATGGCTGCACTCGCATCGCAGGGTATGGGGACGGTGATCCGCGGAGAGCTCTACGAGCACATCAACGAGCTTTCCTATGCTGAACTCGATCGCTTTGGCACCCCGTCGCTTATCACACGTATTACCAACGACGTTAACCAAGTGCAGCTTGCCGTGGCCCTGGGCGTGCGCCAGCTGATTCGCTGGCCGTTTTTGGCAATTGGCTCCATGGTTGCTGCGCTGCTTATCGACGTGAAGCTCGGGGCTATCTTCCTTGTTTCCACGCCGCTCATTGGTATTGTCTTTTGGGTTGTGATGGCGCGTTGCGTGCCGTATTTCAAGCAGATGCAGCAAAAACTCGACCGTATTGCGCTTATCTGTCGTGAAGGGCTTTCGGGCGCGCGCGTGGTACGAGCTTTTGTGCGCGAGGAGCACGAACGCAAGCGCTTTCATGAGGCTGCTGCCGATCAGGCGCACACGGCGATTGCTGTGGGGCGCCTGTCCTCGACGCTCAACCCCGTGACGTTTTTGGTGATGAACCTGGCTGTTTGCACCATCCTGTGGGCTGGCGGTGTCCAGGTGAACGTGGGCAATCTCTCGCAGGGCCAGGTTATCGCCTTTGTGAACTATATGACGCAGACGTTGCTTTCCATCGTGTATGTTGCGAACCTCGTGGTGGTCTTCACCAAAGCGAGCGCTTCGGCTTCCCGCGTCAATGAGGTGCTCCATGCGCGCCCGAGCATTACCGATGCGGGCAATGAGTTGGTGGAGCTGCCTTGCGTATCCGAGGCAGCGGGCATGCTGGCTCTGGAATTCGATCAGGCGTCATTTGCTTTTGGTGAGGGCGCTGCTGCCGCCGTGGACGGCGTGACACTTGGCCTGCCGATCGGCGGGACGCTTGGCATTATCGGCGGTACGGGTTCGGGCAAATCGACCATGGTCTCGCTTGTGCCGCGTCTGTACGACACGACTACGGGCGCTGTGCGCGTAATGGGCAAGGATGTACGCGCATGGCCGCTTGAGCAATTGCGCCATGTGGTGGGCGTTGTTCCGCAGCGCGCTTCGCTTGTTACGGGAACCATTCGTTCCAATTTGCAGTGGCGCGATGCCAAGGCTTCGGATGAGGGCCTATGGCAGGCGCTCGAGGTAGCGCAGGCAGCCGAGTTTGTGCGCAAACTGCCCCAAGGGCTCGATAGCCCGGTGGAGGCGGGCGGCAAGAACTTCTCGGGCGGTCAGCGTCAGCGTTTGACCATCGCTCGCGCCCTTGTGGGTAACCCGCTCATTCTTATCATGGACGATTCCGCTTCGGCGCTTGATTTTAAGACCGATGCTGCCTTGCGCCGTGCGGTGAAGCGTCGCAGCGAGGAAGGGCGTGCGAGTGGAGGGCTGCCGCTCACGACGGTTATCGTTTCGCAGCGCGTTTCCACGGTGCGTGGCGCCGACATGATCTGCGTGCTGAGCCACGGCGCCGTGGCGGGCTTGGGTACGCATGGCGAGCTGTTCGAAACCTGTGAACTCTATCGCGAGATTTGCCTCTCGCAGTTCAAGCACGACGAGTCTGCATCCGTAAAGGGGGTGTGCTAGATGAATCCTTACGCATCTACCGGTTCGGTCGCGACGGTGACCGCGAGCGTTTCGGGCAACGACAATCTCAATAATCTGGGAGGGCCCAAGCGCAACGTCCCCCCCATGCCGGCGGGCAAGGTTACGCGTCGCTTGCTTTCCTACGTGCGCCCTCACATGGCGTCGTTTATCATCTCGTTTGTATCGGCGGCCATCTCCGTGACGCTGCAGCTCTATACACCTATCCTGATCGGCCAGGGCATCGACTGCATCGTAGACGCGGGCAAGGTGGACTTTGCCGCGCTCGCTCCAATTATCGTTAAGCTTGCCATCGTGGTGGTGCTCGCTGCTGCTTTCCAGTGGATCCAAGGTTATTGCGTAAACCGCCTTTCCTACGAAACGGTGCGCGACATGCGTATGGAGGCGTCCGATAAGCTCTCACGCATGCCCCTTTCGTTTATCGACTCCCATGCGCACGGCGATCTTATCAGCCGCGTGGTAAACGACGTTGACCAGGTGGGCGACGGTCTGCTTCAGGGCTTTACCCAGTTGTTTACCGGTGTGGTGACCATCGTGGGCACCCTGGTGTTTATGCTGTCCATCTCGGTTCCCATGGCCATCGTGGTAGTGCTTGTGACACCGTTGTCCATTTTTGCGGCGGGACTCATCGCCAAACTCTCCAACAAGAGCTTTGCAGCCCAGCAGAGCATTCAGGGCCAGCTTGGCGGACATATCGAGGAGTATGTGGGCGAGCAAAAGCTGGTGGACGCGTTTGCCTATGGCTCGCATGCAAAACAGCGCTTTGATGAGCTTAACGCGAGGCTGTATACGGCGGGCGAGCACGCGCAGTTTATGAGTTCGCTTTCGAACCCTGGGACGCGTTTTATCAACAACATCATCTATGCAGTGGTGGCGGTAATTGGTTGCGCGGGCGTTATCACCGGCGTGCCGGCGCGGCTGACGGTGGGCCAGGTTCAGACATTTTTGAGCTATGCGAACCAGTACACGAAGCCGTTCAACGAAGTGACGAGTGTCATTACGCAGATCCAGACGGCATATGCCTCCGCGCGTCGTGTGTTTTCGCTGCTTGATGCTGGCGAGGAGATACCGGATGCCGCCGATGCCGCAGAGCTTGTGGAGCCGCGCGGCGAAGTCCAATTCAAGCATGTTGACTTTTCCTACGTACCCGACCGCAAGCTCTTGCAGGACATTTGCATCGATGCCCAGCCCGGACGTCGCTTTGCTTTGGTCGGTCCCACGGGATGCGGCAAGACGACGCTTATCAACTTGTTGCTGCGCTTTTACGATATCGATGCTGGAGAGATCGATGTAGATGGTCGCTCTTCGCGCGAGTATACACGCGCGAGCCTGCGTCGCAGCTTTGGCATGGTCTTGCAGGATAGCTGGCTATTTGAGGGGACGGTACACGAGAACATCGCGTACGGTCGTGCAGATGCCACACGCGAGCAGGTGATCGAGGCGGCACGTCGAGCGCATGCCGACAAGTTTATCCGACAGCTGCCGCAAGGGTATGACACCATGATCGGCGAGGATGGCGGCACGTTTAGCCAGGGCCAAAAACAGCTTTTGTGCATTGCCCGCGTGATGCTCACCAATCCGGCGATTCTCTTGCTGGATGAGGCGACCTCGAGTATCGATACTCGTACCGAGCTGCAGGTCCAGGAGGCGTTTGATGAGCTTATGGCAGGTCGCACGAGCTTTGTGGTCGCGCATCGCTTGAGCACCATCCGTAACGCGGACTGCATTCTTGTTATGCGCGATGGCCAGATTATCGAGCGCGGCACGCATGAAGAGCTGCTCGCCGCCGGTGGATTCTATGCCGGCCTCTACAATAGCCAGTGGGCTGTGGAGGAGTAAGGGAAGGGCTACGGGGCAACCTCTAAGTTTGCTATACTTGTATTACGTAATACACGTTGACGGGAGACTGCGATGATGACAACGGTGACTGCCCGTGTTCCGGCCGAGATACGCCGCCAAGGGAATGCGGTTCTTGAACAGCTGAACGCAACGCCAACGGAGCTCATTCGAGCTGCATATGAATATGTTTTAGCGACAGGGCAGATACCCGTCGCTCAAGACAACGCAGGGCGGGATGCGTCTGAACTTCCTGTTGAAAAGCAAAGGAAGCTTGCAGAAATGATTGCAGAGACGACGTTCGATATCTCTCCTTCTTTGCTTGATTTCGATTCCTATAAACAGATTCGCGCTCAAGGGTTGGCTGAGAAATATGAAGCTCTTGGTTGATGCGAATTTCTTAATTGACTACTATGCTCGCCGCGATGAGTTCTTTGATTCGTGCACAACTCTGCTCGTTGCCGAGTCGTTTCACGACGTTGAGCTATGGGCGCCAGCAAAATCGTTTACCGACGTGTTTTATGTGTTGAATCAACGCCTCAAAGTGGCGAGCCCACTCGTACAGAGAGCATTTCTCAAGAGCTTTGATTTCATCAAATTGGTTTCCCTTGAACCTGCCGACGTTAAGGAGGCCGCGCGCCGCGCTTGGGATGATTTCGAAGATTGCCTGGTTGCGGTAGCGGCGGAGAAAATCGGTGCAGATTTTATTATCACGCGCGATGCAAAGGGGTTTTCTCAATCAAAAATCAAGGCTTTGGATGCCGATGCATTTTTGGGATGGATGAGACAAAAGCGAGGACGGTCTTATGCGGAGATGAGAGTAACGCGAGAGATGATTGAGGAGGCTTGTCGACGGGCTTCTTTTGACGCCTGATTTCAGTGTCGCCCCGTAAATATCTCCTTGCTTTCGCTCGAATGTTGGGTACAACCTAGCAGGTCAAACAAAACCGGCATCGACGTTTGGGGAAGAGTATGAACATCGCTTTGATTACCAATAGCAAGAGCGGCAACACGGCGCAGCTGGCGCAGGCGTTGCGCGAGGCGTTTGCTGTATCGGACACACAGCTTGTCTGCGATGTTGAGCTTCCCGATGCACCCGATGCCGCCCAGCTTGAAGACGCTGCTGGTCAGGCGCTTTTAGCCGATGCTGTCTGCGTTGGTTTTTGGTGCGATAAGGGCTCTTGTACCGAGGGCGTGGCCAAGCTGCTCGAGCGCATGGACGGAAAGCGCGTCTTCCTTTTTGGTACCTGTGGTTTTGGCGGAAGCCAAGAATACTTTGATCAGATTATTGAGCGTGTACAGGAGCATCTGCCGCAGAAGGCCGAGCTTGTGGGTGCGTTTATGTGCCAAGGCAAGATGGGCCCTGGCGTTCGCGCACGCTACGAGGCCATGCTTGCGAAAGACCCGACCGATGCTCGGGCGCAGGCGCTCATCGACAACTTCGATGCCGCCCTGGCGCATCCTAACGCTGAGGATCTTAAGGCTGCAGCGTCTTTAGCTGCTCGGGCTCTGAATCTCTAACGCGGCAAGCATCATTTCTCTCTAGGAGGCTCCCTTTTTGGCTGGATTCAAAAGGGGAGCTTTCTATTGTGGCGAAAACTTGTTCAAATAATCATGTACAAGTAGACGCCCATCTCGGCTACTATAGAGCTAGTTCGTATGGTTAGTTTGACGCTGGGACACTCTAGCGCCGCACTTGAAAGGAATGTGCACCATGCTCGTTAACCTTCGTGACATCACCGCTATTGCAGAGCAGAACAACATGGCAATCGGCGCCTTCAACTCGCCGAGCCTTGAGTCTGCCCGCGCCGCAATCGATACGGCCGAGAAGCTGGGTTACCCCGTTATCATCGATCACGCTCAGGGTCACGAGGAGATCACCCCGCTCGACGTCATGGGCCCGGTGCTGATTGCTCTTGCCGAGCGCTCCACTGCTCCTGTCTGCGTGCACCTCGATCACTGCGAGGATCTGTCCTATATGCGTCGCGCGCTGGAGATGGGCTTTAACGGCGCTATGTTCGACGGCTCGTTCCTGCCGTACGAGCGCAACTGCGAGCTCGGTCACCGCGCTGCCGAGATGTGCCACAGCTTCGACTGCGGTCTTGAGTGCGAGCTCGGCTCCATGGGCAGCCGCGAGGCCGGTGCAAAGGTCGAGGGCGGCACTGCCGAGGAGGCAGGCGCTATCTATACCGATCCCGACCAGGCCAATGAGTTTATCGCGGCAACCGGCTGTGACATCCTGGCTGTTTCCTTCGGCACGGTTCACGGCCTGTATAAGGGCGAGCCGCACCTTTCCTTTGATGTGCTGAATCAGATTCGCGAGCGCACCCTCACCCCGCTCGTCATGCACGGTGGCTCGGGTGTTTCCGACGAGGATTACGCTAAGGCCATCGATGCCGGCATCCGCAAGATCAACTACTACACCTACGGCGTGAAGTACGCCGGTGAGGCCGTCCAGCAGGTCATTGCTGACTTCAAGTCCAAGAACGCCGATGCCAACGTCTACTGGCATGACATGACCATGGCAGCCTACCAGCGCCTCTACGAGGACTTCACCTCCGTCATCAAGGTCTTCGCTAACGGCGCCGACCCCGTGGCGTAGCGATTCCGCCACCTGCCAGCACAAGGCCTTTGCCCACTACAACCCGAAGGGACTGACACATGTCTGCCATTGAGACCGATCTTCTGAAGCCCGAGCTCGTCTTCTTTGACTTTGAGGCCACCGACCGCATCGACTTCTTCACCAAGCTTGGTGAGAAGCTCAAGGAGGGCGGCTACGTCAAGGACTCCTGGCTTGACGCCATACTCGAGCGCGAGAAGAACTACCCCACCGGCCTTGAGTGCACTTCGATCTCCGTTGCCCTGCCGCACGTGGACCCGCAGCACCTCAACAAGCCCTACATCGCCATCATCAAGCCGAAGAACCCCATCGAGTTTGACGGCATGGCCGATACCGGCCTTGTGAACGCCCAGCTCATCGTCAACCTCGGCCTGCTGGCTCACGAGGAGGGCCAGGTCGCCGTTCTCCAGGCCTTTCTGGGCATCTTCATCGACGATGCCGCCTCTGCGGACATCATGGCCCAGACCACGCCCCGGGGCATGATTGATACAGTCATCAAGTACTGCGCGGAGTAGGCAAGTCCGCGTTGTCCTGATACAACGCGAGGACCCGTTCGCTTCGGCCCGTGCCGTTGCGGGCGGGTTCTTGCATTTCTCGTCAGAAGAGGCGAGGGAAGGGAGTCCATATGCTGCTCAAGGAGTTGCGCGAGAAGGTATACGAGGCCAACATGCAGCTGCCTAGGTTGGGGCTGGTAATCTTCACCTGGGGAAACGCGTCCGAGCTTGATCCTGAGACTGGACTGTTTGTCATCAAGCCCTCTGGCGTGGCATATGACGAGCTCACGCCCGAGAAGATGGTCGTGTGCGACCTTGATGGCAGGCGCGTCGAGGGCGATCTGAACCCGTCAAGCGACACGGACACCCACGCGTGGATCTATCGCGCGTGGGCCGACAGGGGAATCAAGGGCGTCGTTCACACGCATTCCTCTGTGGCGACGGCGTGGGCGCAGGCCGGTCGGGATCTTCCCGCTTACGGAACTACCCATGCCGACTACTTCTATGGCCCGGTTCCTTGCATGAGGGGTCTTACCAAGGAGGAGATCGAGGAGGCATACGAGCTCAATACCGGCAAGGTCATAGTGTCCGGCTTTGAGGAGAGGGGCGTTGACCCGATTGCGGTGCCTGCGGTTCTCGTGCGCAACCATGGGCCATTTAGCTGGGGCAAGGATGCCAACGAGGCCGTCTACCATGCCGCGGTGCTCGAGGAGTGCGCCAAGATGGCGCGCGACACGGAGCTCCTCTCGCCGCATTGCGGCCCGGCGCCCCAGTACCTTCAGGACAAGCACTACCTGCGCAAGCACGGTCCCAACGCAACGTACGGCCAGCAGTAGGCGTGGTGGCTTAAGCTCCCCGCCGCGTCTCGAGCCTTCACGATGTCACTCCGTTCGCAACGGGTGGCTGGTTCGGTGGGCTAAAGAACCCCGATTATTTCTCGAAAGCCCACCTGCTTTCCGATGGCTCGGGTATTGAGTGGCCTGACGGTCAGGACATTGCCCCACACGAGCTTTATGAGCTTGGGGTTGAAGTGTAAGAGCCGCGTTGGCTGGCTCCTCTCGGGCGGTCGGGCTATGAGGCTCGGCCGCCTTTTTGCTGCGGGCTTGCCCCGTTGCGCAGAAGGGCCCTTCGTGTGAGTGATTTGGTAACGGCTGCGCAGAAGTGGTCTTCGTGCGAGTCGGATTGCCGCCGCTCGCCGAAATATCAATCTGTCAATGAATATTTTTCTAGCAAAATACCAGTTTGGGATTGTGCGATTGCATAAAACAAGTGAGTTGACAGCTGGAGCCGGAAAAAGGGGCTCACACGAAGGGCACTTCTGCACAAACTTGTCGGTCAGGCTCACACCAAGGGCACTTCTGTGCAACTCATGGGCCCTCTCTTGCCAAAGAGCCTCGCCGCGGGCGTGAAAGTTAAGCACGGCACCGCCCAAGAGGCCCTCTGCCTCGCCGGCTACCTTCGGGCTAGCACCGCCACGGACTCAACGTGTGCCTCGTCATCTCGGAAGTTATTCTCTCCCAGAGAATCGGGCGTCATCGGCGTATATGCATTGGCTACGCCGGGAATCTCTTCCCAGAAGAAGCGCACGGGGCACTTGAACGTCACGTTGGCAACCACGCGCTCTTTGCGCGGGTTCTTGTCTGGCAGGATGTGCACCTCGCTCACGGCCTCATGGATGAGGTCGAAGCGTGTCTGCTCGTCCGCACCTTCCAACAGCTCGGGGATGCGGTCAAGCTCTTCCAGAAGCCTGCGCTCTCCGTCCATGCGCTTCTCGGCAGTGGTCATCTTAGCTTGCGCTTCCTCCAGTGCGTCGCTTAATCCGGCGTCGCGGTCATATAGGTCGTCCAGACGCCTTTGCAGGTCGTTGAACTTGCGCTCGTAGCTCCTGTCGGCGGGGTCGAGCGAGTCAATCTGCGTCATGAGCATGCGCATACGCTTATCGTTCGCGGCCTTCTCGCCCTCTATGCGCTCAATATCTTCCTTCAGCTGCTCGATGTCCGTCGCGTCGTCGATGCGACGGCGCAGGGCATCCACGAACGCGTCTGAACGAGATGCAAGGCTCACGAGCTGTACGACCTCGGCGTCCACGCACTCTTGCGGGTACTGGCTTTTGAACGTGCAGCTGGCACCACGCGCTTTTGAAGTATGCGGGCAATAATATGCCCACGTTGTCTTTCCCCGCGTGCCGTCCTTCTTGAGCTTCCCACGGTTGGGCTTGGACGACATCTTGCGACCGCAGACCGGGCAGACGAGAATCCCGTTGAGCATGTTCACGTGGCCGTCGTCATGCGTCTTCATGTTCGGCTTGCGCGTACCGACAAAGGCCTGAGCCGCCGCCCATGTGGCGTCGTCGATTATCGCATCGTGCTGGCCGTCGTGCATCTCGTAGCCGTCGCTCTTGACCACGTGCGTCTCTCCGCGCGTGCCCTCTATCGTCTCGGTACGCCTGCGGCCATAGGCAATCTTTCCGATGTACACCGGGTTGGTAATCATGCGCTGTACCGTTCCGCTGGAGAATGTGTCCATACGTGCGTTACCGCGTGGCTTCTTCTTGATTCCATGGTTGTTCAGCCATGTGGCTATCGCCATCGACCCTTTGTTCTCGTACGCGTACATCTCGAAGATGCGACGCACGACCTTCGCCTCGTCCTCATCGACCTCAAGTTCTTTGAACTTGTTGCCCTTATCGACAAGGCGATACCCGAAGGGCGCTTGCCCTCCGTTCCAGTAGCCTTTGCGGGCCTTCTCCTCACGTCCGCTCATGGTCTGGGTGCGGATGTTGTCGCGCTCCATCTCGGCGAACACGGCGGCGATGGACAGCATCGCCTTACCCATGGACGTGCCAGAGTCGATGCCGTCCTTCACGCAACACAGCTCCACGCCGTAGTCTTGGAGCGTCTGAAGGGAGTTCCAAGTGTCGGCAGCGTTGCGCCCGAAGCGTGACAGCTTGAACACGAGGACGTAGGCCGGACGCTTGCCCGGCTGTGCCTTGATGATGTCATCCATCATCTGACGGAACTGCGGCCTGCCCTGCACGTTCTTTCCTGAAAAGCCGGCGTCAACGTACTCTCCGAGCACACGCATGTCGTGATTTTCGGCGTATCTTGTCAGCTCGAAGCGCTGAGCGTCTATCGACTCGCCCTTCTCGACTTGCAGCTTGGTCGAGACGCGGATGTACAGGACGCAGGAGAGTGGATGGGCGGCATCTAACGTCTTAGGATTTTTTCGTGCCACCTACTTAGTGCCCCTTGCTTGCGCGTCTCTTTCGTCGCGCTCGATAGCGTCCTTCGTGAAGTCGCGCTCGACAATTTCAAATCCAGCTGCGACTGCTGCTTCCACGAGGGCATCAAGTCTCGCCTCAGTTCCCTCAGACCCTTCTTCGTCGAAAATCAGATTGAGCGTCTCGTCGTCTTCGACATTGTCATTATCCGGGTCGAAATCATCCAACACGTCGCATGCCTCCGACGGCGTCGGGTATGGAACCAAACCAATCTCATCGTATTCCTCGGTCAGTTCCTTGAGTCTCTTCTCTTCGCCGTGAAAAACTGCGAAGATGTCGTCCTCTTCCATAACGATGGCAGCCGTCGTAAGAGGGTTACCGGCGGCGTAATCGTCGTAATTGATGATGGGTTTGTACGCGATACGCTTCTTAGAGTCTGTCATAGTTGTTTCCTCCTATATAATGAATTGCGTAAATACGCATTTAATTATAAAGCCCGCCGCCCAAAAGAGCGACGGGCTTACTCGCGTTTAACTACAGCCTGTCGCCATACGGCAGCAACTCGATGTAGCTCTCCATCCACTGCCAATCGGGAACTCCATCGCTTGTCACGGGAAGCCTAATCTCTGTATTACGAATTGAATCGAGCTTATAGGCTCTACCGTAGGAGTATCTGTATCGCTCCTGCCGCAACAAGCACGTGATGAACAGACCCGTGTACTTGTTCATCCAATCAGCACGCGCCGCGATGATGTGTTCGCCTGCCACAAACGGCCCTGGCTGATACGATATTGTAGATGTCGTATCGCCGATAACAATCGCGTTCCCGGCCTCAATATTATCTAGTCCCGCACTCAATACCAGCGACTTAACACTGTTATCCAGGTCAGTTCTGGTCACATACGGAATTGCTTTCTCGCTCCACACATCAACTCGCTCAAGTTCGCTGTCATCGTATGACGCAACCTTATAAATCGAGTCGAACAATTCCTCGACACGGAACTCACGCCACTCACGTATATCAAACACGAACGCGTCCAGAATAGCTTTGTCAGCGTTATTTGTCTTCAACGGCTCACTGTGCAGCGAGTCAATATAAGACTCCATCCACTGCCAATCAGGCTTGCCATCAGACGATGCCGGCAGTTTAACAGCCGTCTCCTTGTACAACGCTTCGGTAACTTTCCTGCCGTACGTATACTTAAAACGGTTTGCCGCCAGCAATGTCTGCATGAACAAATACACCTGAATCGTCTTTGCGCGGGGTTCCTTCAGCAGGAGAATCTTTGCCGAATCGCCAACAACACAGCCGTTCTGATGAAATGAGACAAAACCTGACGTCCCACTGCGTGCCACTGTCAGACAGGGTTCTTCGCAATACGGATAACCCTTACGGCAGCAATATGCTTTGTCGATGTGGCCCATGACGCCATTGTTGCCCTCTCCGCTTTGAACTGCTTCGAGGTCACCCGGATAGTTCTCAATCTCTTCAGTCGTTATTCCTTTGCCATTGATGATGTCAAAAAGGTCACCGACAAAAAACGCCTTCCAATCAGTCATATCAATCTTCATACACTACCCCCGTTTTCACTAGATAAGCGAGGTAGTCATTGACCGTCTGTTGGAAGTCATCCTGCGTGAGCGTCGTGTAATCCGTCTCCATGTACGCCTCGCACAGCCACTCATCATCTCCAGTAACCATGTGGCGAGCACTGAAGCCCGGAATGACATCGCGGTTCTTGTACGTGTCAAGCCACTTCTTCTGAATGGCCGACCACAGGCTATTGCCGTTCTCGTCCATCTGCTCGACGCGCCCAAGGTTCTTGCGCTTCTTGAAGCCGTCGTCCTTGCAGTAGGCGAAGAACGTCTCGCGGTTGGCCGACTTATGCGGCGTGCCCACGTCAAAAACCATGCAGCACGCGCAGGCACTCGCGCCCGGATAGAACACGTCGTCCGGCAGCGAGAATACCGCATCCAGCGTGTTGTTCTTGAGAATCGCGCCCTTTATCTGCTTCATCAACGTGCTGTTGCCGATAGCGCAGGCCATGGGGAGCAGCACGGCGAGCTTGCCCTGCATATCGTGCTCGTTCATCTGGTCGAGAATGAACTTGACGAAATACAGTCCCTTCGACGGGTCCTGCTTGCTCTTGCCCCACGTCTTGGCGTAGTCCTTCGGGACCTGCTTCGCCATCGCGTTGTACGGCGGGTTCATCAACACGACGTTGAACCTGACTCCATCGGCGATAAAACGCGGCACCTCATCGAAGCAGCTACCCTGAACGATGTTCGAGTTGCCGTCGCTGTGAATCAGCATGTTCGTCGTCGCAAGACCGTAAACAAGCTCGTCGTACTCGACACCATAGATGTGATGCTTCTTGACCTCATCCTCTTCGGCCTGCGTATGACAATCCGCGAGCGCCTGCGTCATCGCCCGGACAAGGAACGAGCCGCTACCGCATGCCATATCGAGCACGACCGAGTTCTTGTTCACGTTGCAAATCTTGGCCATGAAGTCCGTGATATGGTCCGGCGTGAAAGCCTGGTTCTTATCGGACTTGCCAACGTATTTGTTGAACGTGATGAAGAACAGGTTGAGCAGGTCCTGGCCTGCCGTGCTCTTGTCGTTGATGAACGGAAAAATCCGCGTCTTGATGAAATCGAGAATCATGCAAAGACTCTCGCTATCCATATCGCGGACATCCTGGTCTTTAAGAACGCGCTTATCAATCAGGGTCAGCTTCTCGGCCTTCTTCAAAGACCCTTCGAGCAGGTCTTCCAAGATAGTCCGAATCCCACCGATAATCTGGGCGGTCTTCATCTTCCTGTCGTAAATAAGCCCGTTCTTAATAGCCAAAAGACACGTGCCAACAAACTGCGAGCGCAGCTTCTCGCCGACACCGTGGCGATGCAGCAACTCGTTGAGCTGATACGTGTTACGCATCACCTCTTCCTTATTGTTCGTATGCTTCGCATCAAACATCGCCACGTATTCCGGCATCGTGCGGATGGCATCTTCGCTCGCGAGCTTGCGGTCATCCTCGACCTCGGATTTCCACACCGTGATATGGTCGTTGGTCGTATTCGCGACCATCGCAATAATCTTGTTGCCGGTAAGACGCTTCTCGTACTCGACGTAAGCAGCTATCTGCTCCTCAGCCGTCGGCCACTTGTCGGCATCGTTCTTCGTCTCGATAAGCAGAGACACGCCGTCCAACTCGAAGCGAATATCGAGGAACTGCCAAGAACCTTTGCCGCTCTTCTTCTTGATAGGCTCGAACTCAAGGTTCTTCTCCTTGAAGGCTTTCGGATAGCTGAACTCGCCGTTCTCGATATTTGACGTGGCATATTTGCGCCCAACCGCGTCGATAATCTCAATTCGTTCCATTACTCATCCACCTCCTCAAGATGCTCCTGCACCCACTCGTGGATGATTGCGGCAATCGTCGTCTCGCGCTCCGCAGCCATCATCTTGAGCGCCTTCTTATCGCTCACAGTGAGCGACAGCGAGAGCGTCGTGCGCTTCTCTTCAGCGGCCGTGTCGGCGACGACGGCCTTCTCTATCTTCTTCTGCTCGGCCTCGCGGTCGGCAGCGTATTTCTCGAATATGTTCGCCATGGCTCGACCTCCTTTAATCATTTACATATTTGTACAATTATACACCATGGAGGCGCATTTGTCCAGATTGACAACGCCTCTGACCTGCGGTTATTCCTTCGGGAACCCCGCAGCCTCGCGCACCGTGCCCACCAGGGCAAGGGTCGCCTTCGCCGCCTTGCCGCGTCGGTCGAACTCGACCACGGACTTGCCGGCGGCTCCCGCCTGAACGAACGCCTCGGACTGGGGCAGCTTGGCCACCGTCTGGTCGCCAGCCAGACCCTCGAACCACTCCATGAAGTCACGGGACGCCTTGAAGCGGTTCCACCCGTTCATCACGTAGACAATCTTTGCGCGACTGTTCTTGAACACCGCCTTGCGCATGCGCATCAGCGGCTCGATGTCCCTCGACGTGGTCCTGGTCGGGATGACCACCACGTCCGCCTCCTTCAGCCAGTCCGCCAGCCCCTCCTGCAAGGCCCCCGGCGTGTCCACCACGGCGACCTGCGCACCTTCCGCCTCATGCGTCTTGTGCAGCGTGCCGCCCTGAGTGTCCAAGTCGTAGAAGCTCACGGGGATGCCGGAGCGCTCGAAGGAGAAGGCAATCTCGTCGGCGACCAGGGACTTGCCCACGCCGCCCTTCTGATTGCATACCAGAATCGTCTTCATATCTTCACCTCGCTATATATTTAATCAATTACGTATTTCCATATTTAATTATATGAGCCGCCAAGTACATGTTCAACTGCCACTTTCGGGGCTTTGTCTGGGCTTTTGCTGGTCTCCAAACGGGCTTCACGCCCTCGCTTCGCTCCGTCCGTTTCACCGCGTTTTCCGAATCCGGCTCATAAATGAGCGAACGGTGAAAACCCCGATTTTCCGCCCCTTGCGCGTACGCCCGTCAACAGCCCTTCTGAAGGTCTTTTCGTGGCCCGCGAGCGGACTGCACCCATGCTGGACGCCTGCGGCGTCGGGTGCCTATATATCAGTCCGCAATTCACTCAAACAAGGTGCGAGCGAACTCCAAGCCTGTTCCTCGATACTGTGTCGATTGCTCAGAATCGACTCATTCCAAACTCGTACGACACCGTGCTCTAAAATCGACTGCAAACCATTCAAAACATAAGACGGCTTATAAATGTCCGTGCCCGTCATGGCATCCAGCTCTATCTTATTTTTCGAATCGTCAATAACTATCGCAGGTACCTTGACCAGAGCATCACGCTTTGATTCAACCGCGTGATTTAACAACGGAAACTCGCCGTTAGCTAACAATTCCTTCGAAACATTGTCATTGTGAAACGCGCTTGCAATATCGCGATAAACAAGTCGTTCTGATACATCATTCGCATAGTATGCCGTAACCGTTCCATCAAACGGATTGAGATAAATGTGCGTATTGAAATCAATATCGACAATGCATCCGTGGATTGTCCCAGAACCGCCCAAAGCACTTACTTCACTAGCCAACTGTGAAATCACAGCATAGTAAGGAGCATATGCAGCACTTACTGCCGCAACGTATTCGGGAAGACGTTCAAAATAATAATTCAAATCCTGATGCTCTATCTTGAGTGGCTTTGCACCACGAAGCATATAGAGCTTACCTGTGTTTGGTCGTTTGCCAAAGAATATCCAGCAACCTGCGTTCTTCACAACATAGTAAGCAGCCCATTTATTTACGCGTGGGTCGCAATAGATACGATTAACCTTGTGAAACGCAATGTCTTCCGAAATCGTGACCTCATGAATACCGTCCGGCATATTGTGAAACAGCTCAATCTCCGCAACCAGCGTTTGTGAAAACAGCAAAATTCGCTTCCATTCATCGCGCGGAGGGAGAAACAAGACGGAGTGAAAAATGCAATTCATCCAGTTCAAATAGCGTTCCTCATTAGCAGTCAGCTCATATTGCGACAACCACGAAAACAGCTCTTCAAAAAAACCGTCCCTCTGAGCCACAAAGCAATCCCGCGTATCCTCTGCTGGAAACAAAGCGTGCTTGAACGTTCGTACATCCGTCAAATCGTTAACTCGGAACAACTCATCCCAATAATCTGGTCCAAAATAAAATTGAGGATACTTCTTAGAAGGATATTCACCTGCCGCATATCGAGCATACGTTTCATCATCATGATTAGCCACCAGCTTCGACGCCAAAGACGGCGGTATCACTTTCTCAATCGGCCCGGAATTATTGAGCTTTGCCAAATCATTCATATTCGTTACCTCCTATAACATGGTGGCTCCTGTAGGAGCCACCATGAATCATTCGTCGAACTGCGTGTCCTTGTCCGCCGACCTCGGCGCGCTTGGGCTGGCACTTCGCGCCCTGGCATAGCGCGCCCGCATGGTCTTGGCATGTGCCTTGGACTCGCGCTCGTCCTCGTTGGACAGCGCCTTCTCCGCCGCCTTGAGGCGCTTCTCGGCGTCCCACATGCTCTTGCGGGACTCGTACACGCGCCTCTCCGCCTCCTCGCGCTGCCTGCGGCGCTCCTCCGCGAGTGCCTCCTGAATCATCATGCGCAGCATCATGGCGGTCATGTCGGCCATCATGCGGGACACGGGGTCACGGGCGTTGCGCCCTGCCTTGGCGAACACGTGCATGCCGGCCAGAAGCCCCGGGCACGGTCTTTGCAGGGTGTCGCGTGCCTCCTTGGAGGCATGGAACTCGCGCCTTGCGGCGTCCACGTCCTCGCGCAGCTTCGCCAGCTGCTCGTCCGGGTGGTTGCGCGCCTCCACGAGCGCCTCGTAGCGCTCGTCCATGAAGGGCTTGCCCTCCTCGCGTGAGCGATGGATGTGCGCCTTCTGAAGGTCGGACGCCATCTCCGACACGTACGCCCGGTCGAGGTCGTACACGTCGAGAGCGGAATCCGCAGAGGGCTGTTCTGCCGGTTCGGCCGTCTCGGGCACGTCGGGAAGGACCTCCGGTGCCAGTGCGTCCTGCTCGGATGCCTCAAGCTCGCGCTGCTTCACCTCGAAGTACGCCTCGATGCCCTCGCGGGTCAGGTCGTCGGCGAGGTTGGAGGCACGGCGCCTTCGCTTGCGCCTGCTCTTGCCGTAGGGGTCGCGGGACTTGTAGCTCCAGCCCACGGTCTCCTCTCCGGTCTCCTTGTCGACCTTGCGGGTCTCGGTCAGCTCGACGCCGCGAACCTTCAGCTCCTCGAGGAACTCCTCCATGTTGCTCGCATGGTCGCGGGCGTCCGCCACGCGGTTGCCCAGAACGCGCTCGAAGGACTCGATGCCGAACTGCCCCTTGCGCTCGGCCCATGTGGTCCTCTCCCTGGCGGGTTCGGGACCCACGACGGTGAACCCCATCTCGCGGCTCAGCCGGTCGTTCTTGCGCTTCACGGTCGCATGGTCGGTGCCGTGCGCGATGGCCGTGCCGAACACCAAGTCATGGTTCGCGATGGTCGCATGGACGTGCACGCAGCCGCCCTCGCCGTCGGTGTGGACCGTGACCCAGCAGGGGGCGTTCGGGGCCACTTCCTTGCACAGGGCATAGCCGTACTCGCACGCCCGCTGGATGTCCTCGGGGCTGTCCTTTGAAAGCTCTTCGGGGGACCACGAGACGCGCAGCTCGTAGCCCTCGTTCAGCCTCGTCCCCTGGCTCTGCCTGCGCATGGCGGAGCAGAACCGGATGAAGTCCTCGCGGGTGCCCATGTCGCCCATCTGGGCGGCGATGCGGTTCGTCTTCTCGCGGATATTGCGCGTGCGCTTCTTGCCCTCGCCGAGTTCCGTGTACGACATGCGCCCGCGGACGTTCGGCAGGGGCTGGATGTGCGTCGTCGACATCAGCTTCCACCCCCTCCGATAAGAATCTTATCGCCGCGCTCGCCGTACCAGTAATCGCACAGCTCCTCTAACTCCTCGGGGACGTCCGGCCACAGCATGGCCATGGCGCGGAACACGTCCTTGCCGAAATCGGTGCGCAGGCCGTCCACCTCACAGGTCAGCTTCGACAGCTCGCCGCGCACCTCCTCAAGACCCGTCTTGCACTCGCCGAGCACGCCCGGGGAGAGCGAACCCGGATGCGACTTGGTCTCCGCGTTCAGCACACGGGCAATCTGGTTCACGTTGACGCCGATGCACTTCGCCTCGGATGCCATACGCTCCGCGTCGGCGTTCCTCGTCACGACGTACGTCGGTTCAACATCCCCGCCCTGTACCTTCTCCACGCAACTGCGGAGAAATGCGGAGCGGGTCATCTTTTTCTCGGAGCAAATCGCGTCCAGCGCGGCAAGCTCCTCGTCCGAAAACCGAACCTGGACCGTGCGCTCCTTGTTCGGCTTCTTAGCCGCCTGACGGCGCACGCGGCTGCTCCTCATGTCTGAACTCACACCCACGTAAAAACACCTCCTTTTTTAATGCAACGTGCGCGTTGATTTTCTACGACAGAATCGACGCTAAAAAAGGAGCGAGCATGGGACTTGTCCCTACAAAACTTCGGATTTTTCAACTGCGTCGAAAATTCCTTCGTTTTGTCGTTACACGTCCCGCTCGCGAGGGGGCAGTTTTCACTGCCCCATTCGAACCCCCAGATGCGCCCCATTCCCAACCAGCTTCCGCCGACGACTCGGCGAAGCATCCCATTCGGAACGGGGCACCCCGGACACCCCTCGCGGGGTGCCGGACAGGAGGCACGACTGCCTCGCTACATGCCCTCGCCATAGCCCGACACGGGCATAGGCTCGCGTCCGTCCGGGGCGGACGTGCCGCCCGAATCGGACGCGACGGGCGCGCCGTTTCGGACAGGGACGGCACCCTGCGAAGGTGCCTTCTTGGTCAAGAACTTATGCAGGGAGCGTGCCACCTTGCGCATGTCGGCGACGCTCATGTCGCCCAGCTCGGGGCAGCCCTCGTACATCACCTTGCCGATGTGCTTGAAGCACTCGTCGCGGCGCTGCTGCATCTCCTCAATCGCCTTGTCGATGTCGGAAATCTTCTTCTTAGTGCTCATAATTTATTCCTCCTAATCTTGTTTGTTAATGCTCTTTGTTAATGCTCAGGCAGAAACAAAATCGTGCCGTCGCCAAGGTCCACTATGGTTTGCTTACCGCCGCCATCGGTGCCCTGAACATTGCCGCCGTTAGTGTCTTCGACAGCCGGGATGTCCCATGTCGGCATAGAGCTAAAATCGACGTTCTTCGAAATCATGAACACCGAGAAAATCAGAACGAGCGTAAGACCGATGCCCATAGCAACGGCCTCAATCGCCTTGCCCCCGTCGTTCACGATTTTCCACTTCGTATCCCGCTCGGCATACCCGCAGCGCTTGCATACGTAATACTTGTGCGTCACCGAATAATTGCCGCGATAGAACGCCCACATCGGGACAAGCGCGGACACAATGACAACTATCAGCGCCAGTACGGTGACGAACATGTTGCGCAACAGGAACGCCAGCATAACCGCAATGAGCGGAGCGAACATCATCGCAATCACCGTGGCCGGCTTGCGATACGTCACGTCGCTCACAATCTGCGTTGTGATAGTCGCATGGCCGCAATACGGACAGCAGAGAAGCGTTTCCGTGTCCGCCGGAACGGGCGTCTGAGGAGCGGGCTGCGCCGCAGCCTCGTACGCTTCCAATGCAGCCCTCTCCTCCGCTGTGAGCATCCCGCGCTTGGCCTTCAGGTGCAGCCTCGCGTACTCATCCTTGGTCAAACTTGCCATAATCTATTCCTCCTTAATCGTTGTCTTCTGTATCCGTCGCAAGACCAAGCTGCTCCCTCACCGCCGCGTAACCGGCACCGTAGTCTGCGGGAGTCGTGCCGTGGGCGGTGCAGTAATCGAGGACTACCGTGCGGAAAATCCCGCGACGCCTGCCCAAGAAGTAGACCAATCCGCGCTCGGCGCCATAGCCATTGCGGTAGACCGTCAAGCCGGGGCACCACTTCTCGCAGCTCGTCTTGAGGACGGACCCGCTCGCGTCCTTGCTCTGCGTCCATTCGCCGTCGGAGCACGCAAGCTCGACGATTCGGGCCATGAACGCCTTGCGGCTCATCTGCATCCGCATGCCCTTGTGCTCCGCGGCCAGCCATTCGTCGTAGCGCATGGACAGGTAATCATTCGGCACGAAGTCGGCCGTAATCGAATCCTTGACGTCCTCCCAGAACTCAGCCACCGTGTCATTGCCGAGAACCCACTCGTGCTTCAGCTGCGCGGCCTCCTTAGGCTCGGGCAGCTCGTAATACCGGTCCCACTTCACCAGCGCCTGATAGGCAAGGTATTCGCAGAACTCGGGGGACACGACCCACTCGGAACGGATGGTCTTGTCGTCGGCCTTGCCGACGAACTGCCCCGTGAACGGGACGTAGATGTTGCGGGCCAGCCAAGCGTCCCCCTTGTCGCGGGTCTTCGGAATGTCGTTGGCGGCGCAGACAATCAGCGCGTGGGGCGTGTAGTCAAACATGCCCTTGTTCTTGCGCTCCACGCCTATCGCGTCATGCGAGATGATTGACTTCAGGCGCGAGTTGTCCTTCAGGTACGCACCCGAATCGGAGTCCTCACACGTGATGAGGGAGACTCCCACGATGTTCGACACGCCGAACCGCCCGCCATCCGTGCCGCCGGCAAGCAGCGCGAGGCTTGAGGTCATGCACCCGTCGTAGCCGACGAGCGACTTGAGGCAATCGAGGAAGGTGCTCTTCCCGTTGTGACCCGTCTCGTTGTGGAGGGTCACCATGACGCGCCAGTTGTGGTAGCTGCGCAGGGACGCCCCCGCCACCTTGACAAGCAGGTCGCGCCCGCCGTCGTAGGGGACGTAGGAGTCCAGCAGCTGCCAGAAGTCAATCTTCGAGCCATCCGGCATCGTGTGCTCGGGGACGGGCGGCTCCTTGTCGGGGAGGCGCGTGGCGCTCTTCCTGAGCGCAACGACTTCGGGGGAGAACTCGCGCAGGACGCGCTCCTCGTAATCCCAGATTCCGTTGGCCATGAAGACCAGAGACGGGTTATCGCACTCGCACACGCGGTTCTCCCGACGCGATGCCATGTCGTGCAGCTTCTGGACGAAGTTCTTCTTCCAGTTGCCGTTCACGGCGCCCACGACCTCCTGACACCACAGGTCAATCTGCCCGTCGCCAATCTCGCGGTAAATTCCCTCGTCGGGGTCGTACATAGCGAGCACGCCCTCCGAGGTCGGCTTGTCCACGGTCTCCTTGACGCAGACCATGCGGATGACCTCCTGCGAGAACACCAGCTCGGCGGCCTGCACGGGGTCGATGCTCTTGAGCCTCGGCCAGCGAAAGCCCCTGCCGTAAATCTTGCCCGCCTCCGGATTGGATGGCGGCTCGGACAGGTTGACCCACGCCACAAGGGCGTTCGTCACCTTGACCACGACGTCCGAGAGAGCGGACAGGCCATCGCCCGCGCAGTCGCGCAGCACATAGCTCACCACATCGCTGAGCGCCTTGTGATAGTTCTCCCCGCCGTACAGGTAGTCAGGGTTGTACGCCTCGCCCTGATTCCCCTCGTCGTACGCACGCCCCCTCTTCATCTCATCCTTTGTCTGCGGGTCAGATACTTGAAAAATGGGCGGTAATGAGCTAAAATATTTATAGTTAGACGGAGCGGTTCCCTTTGCTGTGGCGGCGGGGGAACTGCTCTTTTCTTTTGCCTCCATATTCCCACCTCCTTAATTCGTCAGCTCGACGTGCTTCACGTTCGCGTTCTTCCACGCCTCGACGTCGTCAATCTTGTAGCGAACCGCGTTTCCGACCTTGTAGTAGCTCGGACCCTTGCCCTGATAGCGCCAGGTGCAGAGCGTCCCCGCACTCAAACCGAGGAACGCCGCCACCTCGCGCGTCGTCATGTAAGAGGGCTTTACCTCTTTTACCTGCTTCTTTCCTTTAGCCATAACCAGCCACCTCCATGTTCAAAGTCCTTTCCGCGAAACAAAAAAAGCTCCCGTGGAAACCAAAGAAGGACAGAGGCGCAAAGCCTTGTCTATCTCGGTTTCCACGGGAGCTTCGTGTTCGTTGTTTCGCCCGTGACGCACGGCCTATTCGACCGAGCGCTCGGCTCCTATTCCCGATAGCAACCCCGCATCAAGGACGGGACGGGTGCTGAGCCATTCATCTATATGCATTCCATTGTACACCATTGAGACAATTGAAGCAATATCAATTTTCCCGTAGCCGCAGTTCAGAACCTATTTCCACTCATAAACGAATGGAAAGGCTCGAAAAAGCAACCCGCCGCACCACCCGGAAAACAACGACTGCGACAAGAGGTACACGTGAGGGCTGACCACATGTATGACCACATCAAAATGGGCATCTGGTCAGCTCTTGAAATGAAATCCCCTCTCTTATCAAGGGATTTTTTACGTTCTGACCACATGACCAGATGACCAGATAAAATCCGACAAACTTTATTTATTTACGCGTATTACGTAGTCCTTTTCAATTTTTAAAAATAAGTCCTAAATTATGTGGTCATCTGGTCAGGAATTGCAAAAAGCCTGATGGCGCCTAGTGATTCAGCTGACCAGATGGTGACCACGACATTTTTTCTTGTGGTCATGTGGTCAGCATGTGGTCAGGCAAAACGCTCATAAACGAGGGAACGGGTGATTCTTCTGTCCTAAGCAGGTGCGCATTTCGGACGCTTCGCGTCCTCAATGCAGGCTAGTTACGCCTCGGGCTGCGCCCTCGGCTTGTCTCATCGCATATTGGGTACGCAGAAAAGCATGAAAACCATCCAATACGGTTTCGCATGCCTCATGCGTACTTCCTTGGAGGCAACGGAGGCGCGAAGCGCCGTAGTTGCCGGCCAGACGGAGGGGGCACACGAACAACGGAACGCACAAATAGGCATAACCTCCCAAGCCCATGCCGCATCCCTTCTGTACGTCCGCCCACATCCGACTGCCGCCCGCAGGGCGGCCACCCTTGCATCGAGCGGATGCGAGATGCACATGGGCGCTCGAATGCCCTCAGACCGCTTCAGAGGCGATTTAAGGCACGAAAAAGCCCGCTGGGGTACACGAGTACCCAAGCGGGCTTAAAACGTCTTAAAACGCAAAATACGGCGTCCTATTTCTCCGTCACGTCTTCTCCTATGAGTCCGAAGTGACGGAACGCATCCAGAATCGCCTCACGCTTTTCAGGCGGGCACTTCGGTTGCTTCTTGTCGCTTGACCTGTCGGCCTGCGTTTCCAGTCCGCACTCGGCCTTCATCTGCGCGACGTACAGGGAGCTGACCTTCATGCCGTGCGTTTTCTGGACGTAATCGCGGATGTTCGCGTACGTCGGCTGCTCCTTCTCCTCAGACAATCCCATGTCCTTCGGACTGATGGAAACAGGTATGAAGGACTTCGACGCAGATTTCCGAGATAGAACAGCAACCGTCTCGATGTGGTCGGTGTGCGGGAACATGTCCACAGGCTGCACCGTTCGCACGCCGTAGCCGAATTGCTTGAGAAAACCCAGGTCACGGACCTGCGTTTCCGGATTGCACGAGATATAGACGATGCGCTCGGGCGCCAGCTGCACCGCTGCGCGCAAAAACTCCTCGGTGGAGCCGGCGCGCGGCGGGTCCATGAGCAGCACGAGCGGGCGACCCTCCTCGTCGGCGCCTGCACGCCCTGCCGCCGCGGCCTGCGCCGCCATGTCGCGCATGAACGCGCCGGCGTCGGCCACCGCGAAGCGCGCGTTGTCCACGCCGTTGTGGCGCGCGTTCTGCCGCGCATCGCGGATGGAGGATTCCACGCAGTCCACGCCCGTGACCTGCGCCGCGCCCATGGAGGCCGCCACCAGGCCGATGGTGCCCGTGCCGCAGTACGCGTCGATAGCGTGCTCGGCGCCTGTGAAGTTCGCCAGCTTGATGGCTTGGCGGTACAGCACCTCGGTTTGCACGCTGTTGACCTGGTAAAACGACTGCGACGAAATGCGGAAACTCAGGCCGCACAGCTCGTCCAGAATGAAGCCGGGGCCGTAAAGCACCTGCTCGCGCTGGCCAAGCACCACGTTCGTTTGGCGCTCGTTGATGTTCTGTACCACCGTGGTGATGAACGGGCAGCGGCGCACCAGTTCGCGGCAGAAGCCTTTCGCGCCGGGGAATTCGCGGGCGTTCGTGACCAGCGTGACCAGCACCTCGCCCGACGTGTGGCCGACGCGCACCACCGCATGGCGCATGAAGCCGGCGCCGCGGTCTTCATCGTAGGGCTCGATGCCGAACTTCAGCATGATGCTGCGCACCGCGCGAATAACCTGCTTGGCCTGGGCGTTCTCGATGAGACACTCCGAAGTGTCAATGATGCGGTGCGTGCCGGCGGCGTACATGCCGCACAGGATGTCGCGCTGCGAGGCCGACGGGCGGCTGGGGCGCTTGCCGCCGCGCTGGCCGCGCTGCTGCTTCGGCGCCTTTTGCGGGCGACCGGGCGCGAACGGCGACATCACCTTGTTACGATAGCGGTACGGGTTGTCCATGCCCAGAATGGGGCGCAGCGCTTCCGGGCCTGCCACCCGGGAAAACAGCTCCGCCACGCGCTGGTCCTTCGCGGCAAGCTGCTGTTGATAGGGCTCGTTGACGTGCTGGCACGCGCCGCACTGCCGCGCCACCGAGCACGCCGGCAAGCCACCGCCAGCTTGGAGCTGTGACTGCGGCCGTTCACCTCGATTGGCTCGCGGTGCGTTTGCGCCCCGCTGCCGCTGAGCGCATGCCGAATTGCCGCCATTTGCGGCGCGACCTCCGCGCACGTTTCCGACAGCGCCTTTGTTGCCATTGCCGCACGTGCGCTTGCCGCCGTTTTCCTTCATGAACACCCCTCGTGAACTTGCATAAATCGTAACTAATTAGTATACGCACGCACGATGCGCCTGAACCCACCCAAAGCCAACCTCAAGCCAGATTCCACGAGCGCCATCGGCGCAGAAAATCGCTCATGTATGTGATTTAATCGCACCTCGCGCTCTATCGCCCCATTACGCCGCATCGTTTCCCCAGGTCACGAGCTTGCAATGAAAACCGCTACTGGACCATCCAGCAGCAAATCACA
>OLNE01000195.1_pt1 | contig 66458 bp, 53 predicted proteins | sample 1672431 | NCBI WGS metagenome assembly OLNE01 (sample SAMEA3136685, study PRJEB25190) | human gut metagenome | reverse complement strand
GCACGAGCGCCACGCGACGCGCCGGGAAAGCCTCGGCAATGGAATCGAGCGTCGCCATCACACGATGGGGGCTCTCGTAAAACACAAGCGCGCCAGGAATCGGAGCGAGCTCAGCCAGACGACGCGCGCGCTCCCCCGCCTTTCTCGGCAGGAATCCCTCGAAGAAGAAGTGGTCCATCGCAAGGCCGCTCGCCACGAGGGCGCACGTCACGGCACTGGGCCCGGGGATGACCTCGACGGGCAGTCCCTCGTCGAGTGCCGCGTCCACGAGTCGCTGGCCGGGGTCAGAGACGCCCGGCATGCCCGCGTCGCTCACGAACGCCACGCGCGCGCCGCCCGCCACGCGGGCGAGCACGCCCTCGACGCGGCTCGCGATGACGTTCTCGTCGCAGCGCTCGAGCGCAACGCGAATCCCAAAGCGCGCGAGCAGCTTGCTCGTGACGCGCGTGTCCTCGCACAGCAGGACGTCCGCGCCCCGCAGCGTCTCGAGCACGCGCGGCGAGGCGTCGGAGAGGTTTCCGATGGGCGTGCCCACGAGCGACAGCATGCCGCCCCCGCCGCCGCGCGCGTCCTTCTCGGCCACGTCCGTAGCCTCGACGTTGTTCTTCACTCGCTCCCCCATCTAGTCGAACATGCCCGTCTCGAAGCTCGAGAGCGCCACGCGCGCGTCCCAGCTCGAGAGCCTGCCTTCCGTCTTCCAGGTCTGGAAGAACCAGCCCGCGCAGCCGCCGAACGCGCCCATCTGCCCCGCGGTGTAGACGCGCTCAAGCGCGATGCGCCCCTCGGGCGTCATGCCGGCGTCCGCGAGCGGCAGCGCGCTCGACCACTCGCCCACCATGACGGGAAGCCCGCTCTTACGGGCGCGCGCCACGTAGGCCGCCGAGGCGTCGGCGAGCTTGCGCACCCCGGCGGGGCCGGCCGCGTTCATCGACTCGGCATAGTGGTAGATGTGGCTGTCGAGCCAGACGTTGACGTAGCGTGCCGGCGACATGAACGCGCGCCAGGCGTCCGGCAGGCACGCGTCGTGCAGCACGAGCACGGGACGGGTGCCGGCGGCGTCGCGCAGCGCCTCGTAGGCGTCGCGGTAGAAGTTGCGCAGCAGGTGCGGCGGCACGCCCTCCACGAGCGAGAGGCCCCGGCACGAGCGGCCCTGGACCTCGTCGATGGGCTCGATGCCCAGGAAGTTCTCGCGCGCGGCATAGCGCGAGGCAAGCTCGGCCACCACGTCGAGCATGCACTGGCGAAACGCGCCGATGTCCCCAAAGAAGCTCGCCGGAGAGGCCGCGTCCGCGCCCGGCGCCACGGCGACGTCGAGCAGCACCGAGACGCCCGCGGCCTCGGCCCAGTCAAAGGCGGCGTCAACGTAGCCGATGCAGCCGGCCGAGGGGCCAGGCATGGGGCCATCCTCGCCAAAGACGAACCACGGGACCTGCAGGCGCACGGCGTCGAAGCCGCGAGCCGCGATGCGGGCAAAGTCTCGCTCATCCACGAACGTCTCTCGATGGCGCTCGATCATGTCCCGATAGCGGCCGGGCTCGATGCTGCCGGCAAGCTCGAGCTCGGTGAACGCGCCTGTGCCCGCGAACAGCGAGGGCGTCACCCACGGCTCGAGCACGAGCCAGCCGGAGAGGTTGACGCCGTGCAACGGCCGGGCGGGCGCCTCCTGCGCGGCCGCCTCGCTCCTCTTGTTCCTGTGCCTCAGCATCTCAATCCCTCTTCTTCCCTGGTTTCGGCAGTGGCAGTTGGCCCCGTCCCCAAGTGTCACCTAGCGGTACTCGATGCGCGCGATGCGAACGACCCAGTCGCAGCCGTACGTGAAGCCGTTGGCGTCGATCGTGAGCGCGCCGCGGTCGCAGTCCTGCATGAACGGCACCTCGGCGCCGTCGTCGAGCCACGAGATGCGCGAGACCGGCCTCACGGCTCCCGTGAACGAGCGCAGGTTGGAACCCTCGCCGCCCAGCGTCACGTTCTCGTTGCCCACGATGGCGAGGTCATGCACGAACACGTAGCTCACGCCCGCCTCGGCGTCATCGAGCACGAAGTCGCGGATGCCGCCGTTTGCCACGAGCGCGCGGCTCGGGCGCGCCGTGTGGACGGAAGCGCCGGCCATGGCCATCCAGCGGCCAATGAGGCGCAGGTACTCGCGCTGCAGCGCCAAGATGGCGCCCGTGCCCGTGGGGCCGATGTTCACCAGCGCGTTCGCGCCGGCGCGACGGGCGTTGGCGATGGTCTCGATGAGCTCGCGCGGGCTCTTGTAGTCGAGGTCGTTGGCGGCGCGTCCCCAATGCTTGTTCGTGGTGACGGAGACCTCGCCGGCGACGTACTTTCCGTCCTCGGGCCCGTGGTTGACCTCGCCGGAGATGCGGCGCTCGTAGGTGGTGACGTCAATCTCGGGGTCGATGATCTTGCCGCGGTTCTTGAGGCCCGTGTTGTTGATGATGATGGCGTTGGGCTGGTACTTGCGGATGGTGCCGTACAGCTCGGGGAGCTTCCAGTCCGCGTCCTTCTTGTTCCAGTTGCCGTCGAACCAAAAGCCGCCGACCTCGCCGTAGTTCTTGCACAGGATCTCTACCGAGGCGCGCAGGTACTCGAGGTAGGCATCGAAGTCCGCCTCGTAGAGCGGGCTGTGCCAGTCGTAGGTGGCCATGTAGAAGAACGGCTTGATGCCGCCGGCGTGGCACGCGTCCACGAACTCGCGGACGAGGTCGCGCCCGGCGGCGCTGTGCGGCGCGTCGAACGTGGACAGGCCGCACGTGTCGTAGAGGAAGAAGCCCTCGTGGTGCTTCGTCGTGAGCGTGATGTAGCCAGCGCCCATCTCCTTGGCGGCGGCCACGAGGTCGGCCGCGTCAAAGTCCTCGGCCGTGAACGTCTCGGCGAGGCGCTCGTACTCCTCGCGGGGACGCTCGTGAATGAACTCGGTCCACTCGCCGCACGAGAGCTGCGAGTACAGTCCCCAGTGCACAAACAGGCCCAAGCCCATGTCCTCATAGTCCTTGATGCGCGGCAGCGGCTCGCTCATGGCGTCTCCTTATCGTGCGGACCAAAGGGGACGGGTTCGTTTGGTCCGTCCCGCCTGTCGAGCCGGGACCAAGTGAACCCGTCCCCTTTGGTCCCTTTGGCTCCTTAGCTCAGCTCTCTCATGCCATGGTACAGCTGCCAGTACTCCCCGTGCTGCGCGAGAAGCTCCTCGTGCGTGCCGCGCTCGATGATTCTGCCGTGCTCGAGCACCATGATGGCGTTGGCGTTTCTCACGGTCGAGAGCCTGTGGGCGATGACGAACACGGTGCGACCGGCCATGAGCGCGTCCATGCCACGCTCGATAAGCGCCTCGGTGCGCGTGTCCACCGAGCTCGTGGCCTCGTCGAGGATGAGCACGGGCGGGTTGGCCACGGCGGCTCGCGCGATGGCGAGCAGCTGCCGCTGGCCGGCCGAGAGGTTGGCGCCGTCGGCCGTCACGGGTGTGTCGTAGCCCTTGGGCAGGCGTCGGATGAAGCCGTCGGCGTTGGCCGTGACGGCGGCGGCGCGCACCTCCTCGTCGGTGGCGTCGAGCTTGCCAAAGCGGATGTTGTCAGCCACGGTGCCGCGGAACAGGTGCGTGTCCTGGAGCACGATGCCCAGGCTTGCGCGCAGGCTCGCCTTGTCGATGTCTCGCACGTCGATGCCGTCGTAGGTGATCTGGCCGGCGCGCACGTCGTAGAAGCGGTTGATGAGGTTCGTGATCGTGGTCTTGCCCGCACCCGTCGAACCCACGAAGGCGATCTTCTGCCCGGGCTTGGCAAACAGCGACAGGTTCTCGAGCACGGTCTGGCCTGGCTCGTAGCCAAACGTGACGTCATGGAAGCGCACGTCTCCGGCAAGCGGCACCGCCGTGCCGTCCGAGCTGCGCCATGCCCAGCCGCTGGCACCCGCCGCCACGCGCGCGGGGCCGTCTGCCTCGGCTCCCAGGCACTCGAGCGCAACCGTGCCCTCGTCCGCCTCGGGCGCAACGTCCATGACCGAGAAGAGGCGCTCGGCTCCGGCAAGGGCGTTCAGCAGGAAGTTGCCCAGCTGCGTCACCTGGTTGAACGGCATGGCCGCCTGGCGAACGAACACGAGGTAGCTCGCGAGGCTGCCCATGTCCGTGAGGCCGCGCGCCGCCAGAAGCGAGCCCATGACGGCCACGATGGCGTAGTTGGTGTAGGTCATGGCCACGGTGATGGGCACCATGGTGGCCGCGTAGGTCTGGGCCGCCGTGCCCTGCTCGCGCAGGCGCTCGCTGCGCGCGCGGAAGCCCGCGAGGCTCTCGCGCTCGTGCGTGTAGGCCTGCACGACCTTCTGGCCGGCGCACATCTCCTGGACGTAGCCGTCGAGCGCGCCCAACGTGGACTGCATGGCCGAGAAGTGACGGGAGCTCCTCTTGCCCGCCACGCGCACGTAGGCGATGAGCGCCACGTCGCAGGCCACCGTCACGAGCGTGAGGCGCCAGTCGAGCACGAACAGCAAGACGATGGTACCCACGGCCTGGATGGCCGCCTGGATGACGTTGGCGAAGCTGTTGTTGAGGGCCTCGGACACCGTGTCGACGTCGTTGGTGAAGTAGCTCATGACGTCGCCGGTGCGCGTGCGGTCAAAGAAGGACAGCGGCAGCGTCTGCAGGTGTGCGAACAGGTCGCGGCGGATGTCGAACACGACGCGCTGCGCCGCGCGCACCATCGTCTGCGTGTAGCCGAGCGCGCACAGCGCCCCCACGGCGTAGATGGCCGCCGTGAGCACGATGCCCGCCCGGAATCCGCCCACGTCCGCCGTCGTGAGGTAGTTGACGACCGGCTTGATCATATAGGTTCCCGCAAGCTGGCACAGCGCGCACACGCTCGCGAGCACGCCCACGGCCAGCAGCATGAGGCGGGCGCCGCCCATGTAGTCGAGCAGCCGGCGCATCGTGCGGCCAAGGTTCGCCGGCTTGCCCGAGCCGCCCTTCGTGGTGAACACCGCCATCACTGCTCATCCCCTTCCGAGACCTGCGTGCGATAGAGCTCCTGGTAGATGGGGTCGGTCGCGAGAAGCTCGGCCGGCGTGCCCACCGCGTGCACGCGTCCCTCGTCCAAGATCACGATCTTGTCCGCGTCTGCCACCGAGGCCACGCGCTGCGCCACGATGACCTTCGTGATATCCGTGAGCGAGCGCAGCCCCTCGCGGATGCGGGCGTCCGTGGCCATGTCCACGGCGCTCGTGGAGTCGTCGAGCACGAGCACGCGCGGACGGCGCACGAGCGCGCGGGCGATGCACAGGCGCTGGCGCTGGCCGCCCGAGACGTTGTCGCCTCCCTGGCCAAGGTCGCCGTCGAGGCCGCCGATGCGGTCGAGGAACTCGTCGACGGCCGCCACGCGGCAGGCCTCGAGCAGCTCCTCGTCCGTGGCGTCGGGCCTGCCCCACAGGAGGTTCTCGCGCACCGTGCCGCTGAACAGCACGGGGCGCTGCAGCGCTATGCCCACCGCACGGCGCAGCGACGCGAGGTCATAGCTGCGCACGTCGTGGCCGCCCACGAGCACGGCGCCCTCCGTGACGTCGTAGAGCCTGCCCAGCAGCTGCACGAGCGAGCTCTTGCCCGAGCCCGTGCCGCCGAGGACGCCGATCGTGGAGCCCGCCGAAAACGATAGCGTGATGTCATGCAGGACGTCCGTCTCGGCATCGGCGTGGTACCTGAAGCTCGCATGGTCGAAGGCGATCGAGCCGTCCGGAACCTCGGCGATTGCCTGCGCGGGGCTCGCGATGGTAGGCCGCTCGGCCAGGACCTCGCCCACGCGCTGCACGCTCGTGAGCGCGCGCGTCATGAGCAGAAACACGTTGGAGATCATCATGAGCGAGTTCGTGATCTGCAGGACGTAGCTCATGAAGCCCGTGAGCTCGCCCACCTTGAGCTGTCCCGCCATGATCATGGAGCCGCCGAGGGCGAGGATGAGCACGTCGGAGCTGTACATGACGGTCTGGAACAGCGGTAGGTTGAGGACCGCGCCGCCGAACGTGCGCGTCGAGGTGTCGGCGAGCCGCCCGTTCACCGCGCCGAAGCGCTGCTCGACCCACTCGCCGCGCACGAACGCCTTCACGGCGCGGATGGCCGTGACGCTCTCCTGGACCACGTCGTTGAGCTCGTCCATGACGCCCTGCAAAACACGGTACAGCGGCGCCACGTGGCGCACGATGAGCGCGAGCGCCACGGCAAGCAGCGGCAGCATCACGAAGAACACGCAGGCCAGGCGCACGGAGAGCAGGCTTGCCAGGATAAGGCCGGCCGTGAACATGACCGGGCCTCGCATCATGGGCCTGAATCCGTTCATGAGGGCGTTCTGGATCACGGTAACGTCGGTGGTCATGCGCGTCACGAGCGACGACGTGTCAAAGTGGTCGAGGTTCTCGTAGGAGTAGCGCTGGATGGCCTCGAACTCCGCGTCGCGCAGGTTGGCGCCCAGGCCCATGGCGGCGCGGGCGCTGCAGCGCGAGAAGGCCATGCCAAAGCCCATGGCGACGATGCCGCACGCGAGCATCTCGGCTCCCGTGGCCCACACGTGGCTCAGGTCGCCGGCGACGATGCCCTCGTCGATGAGCCCGGCCGTGAGGTATGGGATGAGCAGCTCGAGCGTGCCCTCGAACAGCATGCAGACGGCCGCGAGGATGAAGTCTCGCTTGTAGGGACCCAGGTAGCGGGCGATGATCTTGAGGTCACGCACGGTCGCTCGCCTCGCTTCCACGAAAGACCGCGAGGTTGTGGCGGGCGCGCTCGAGGTAGCCCATGAACCGTGCGCGCTCCTCGGCCGTGAAGCCTACGAGCATGGCCTCGTCCACCTCCGCGCAGCGCGCGTCCCACGGGGCCACGACGGCGCGGCCGGCCTCGGTGAGCGCCATGCGCTTCGTGCGACGGTCCGCCGGGTTCTCCTCGACCGTCACGAGGCCGGCCCTCACCAGGGCGTCGACCACGCGCGAGACCGATGCCGGGTCCATCCCGAAGAACTCGGCCATCTCGCGCTGCGTGGCGTGCTCGTGCGCGACCAGGTACGAGACGATCCTGGGCTGGCCCTGCGCAAGCCCGAGCTTTGCCCCGTAGGGCCTGAGCAGCGCCTTCTGCGCCTGCAACGCGCGCAGAAGCGCCATGTGCATGTCGACGAGGGAGTACCCCTCGCCCACCGCGAGCTTCTTCTCTTCCATTCGAACGAGTCGCTTTCCTTGACTTCTCAACTATTGACAAGTCAATAGAATAGCGCCGATGCTTGCAATATCAACGATTTTTGAACGAGAGAGGGGGGCCACACGGCGGTATACCTGGCAGTCCCAAATCAGCCCGCTCACTTAGCGACCATCTCGCAAAATCGCCCCCCTGGCGCCGTCGGCGCGTCAGAGGGGCCGATGGCCACGAGCGCTTGAATACCTGGCGTCCCGCTAGGCCGTCACGTAGGTCCAGGGGTCACCGGAGGCCACGAAGGAGGCCGGCACGTCCGCACCGATAGCCCGGGGAAGCCAGCGCAGCATGTACTCCATGCCCGGCTCCTCCACGTTGAAGTGGCCGATGCAGATCATGGCCTTGCCTAGGCCGAGCTGCGCGGAGTCGCGCACGTACTCGGAGGTCGTGAAGTCGGTGGCCTCCATGGTCACGAGGCAGTCGAACCCCGAGTCCATGCGCGCCGTCGTGGCGTTGTCGAACTGGCCGATGAGATGCATGGGCACGAGCACCGTGCACACGCGCGCGTCCGCGTCTCCCACAACGCGCGTGCCCGCAAGCCCCAGGCGCCCCACGAGGAAGCGCGCGAGCTCGCCGGCGCTCGTCTCGGGAATCTCGAACTCCATGGGACGCGCCGTGTCGCCGCGCACGTAGTCACGCCAGCCGAGCTTGTCGGCAAGCCCCATGAAGATGCCGTCCACGAGCCGGCCGTCCTCGGGGATGCCGGAGTGGATGTGGTCGTGCAGGCGCCACACCGTGATGCCGCACTCCTCGAGAAGCGCGCGCTTGGCCGCAAACGTCTTGTTGCCCGCGAGCCAACACGTGTGGTCGCCGTGGTTCCAGAAGAGCGCCTCGTGGCAGATGATGAGATTCGCGCCGCGCGCATGTGCCTGGCGGATGACGTCTGCCGAGGCAAAGCACGTGGTCACGATACCCGTGCACTCAACGTCGACCGGACCCCAGAGCACCTGGTCGCGCGTGGTGTCGTCATAGATGGGGCCACCCCAGTCATGTCCGCAGTACGCCTTGACGCCGTCAATGACCTCGCTGATGAGCATGGGAGCCTCCCTGGCCGCCTACCTTGGGCCGCGCACGCTCGCAGAAAAGCGTCGGGCCGTCCTCGCAACTCAATATAGTATGAGCATGACTCACACATCAGATGCCGTGCGAGAATCGCCGGCGAACGGAGGCACCATGCTTGACCTCACGAAGCTCACGACCGAGCAACGCAACCCCAAGACGATGGAACTCGACTCGTTCACGCCGCTCGAGATCGCGACCGTGATGAACGAGGAGAACAACAACGTCATCAAGGCCATCGACGAGGTGCTGCCCCAGGTGGCGCGCGCCATCGAGTGGGCGGGAGAGTCGCTCAACGCCGGCGGACGCATCATCTACGTGGGCGCCGGAACGTCCGGCCGCCTGGGCGTGCTCGACGCCGTGGAGTGCCCGCCCACGTTCGGCGTCTCCTATGACACGGTCGTGGGACTCATCGCCGGCGGCGAGGGCGCGTTCGTGAAGGCCGCCGAGGGCGCCGAGGACAAGGCCGACGCCGGCGAGGCAGACCTCGCCGCACTTGCGCCCGAGGCCCGCGACATCGTCATCGGCATCGCGGCGAGCGGCCGCACCCCCTACGTGGTGGGCGCCCTGCGCCGCGCCAAGGCCGCGGGCTGCCACACCGTCGCCATCGCCTGCAACAAGGGGTCGGTCATCGGTGGCGAGGCCGAGCTCGCCATCGAGCCCGTCACGGGGCCGGAGGTGCTCACCGGCTCCACGCGCCTCAAGGCCGGCACGGCGCAGAAGCTCGTCCTGAACATGATCTCCACCGGCGCCATGGTGGCAGCCGGCAAGGTGTACCAGAACCTCATGGTCGACGTGAGGCAGAGCAACGAGAAGCTGCGCGTCCGTGCCCAGAACATCGTGATGATGGCCACCGAGTGCACGCGCGAGCAGGCCGCCGAGGCGCTCGCCGCCTGCAACGACCACGTCAAGGGCGCCATCACGATGCTGCTGCTTGGCTGCGACGCCGCGGCCGCCGAGTCCGCGCTCGAGGATGCCCACGGACACGTGCGCGCCGCCGTGGAGGCTCACGCCCAGGCATAGGCGCCCGGCCCGTCCCGAGGCCAATCGGGGGCGGATGCCACACACGAACCCAAAGCGACCGTTTGCGAGGCCATCACCCGCGAACGGTCGCTTTTTTGGTGCGAACGGTTTTTGCCCACAGACGCAACGCCGCAAGCCGACGTTAGATGACCATTTATCAATAGTCATTTGTGGCAACTATATGTATACGGATTCGTGATCATTTGAATGGGTCTGCCGCGATACCCTTGCCATCAGTCGCACGCGACGGGCGCGCGGCCACGCGGGACGGCCAGCCGGCCGCCCCGTCCACGAGACCTGGGAGGGGCCATGGAGAAGCGCATCTACCGGTTTGGGCACGACGAGTGCGGCGCCGACGTCACGGAGGGCACGGCGCACGATAACTACACCCTCGGCGGCAAGGGGGCCAACCTCGCCGAGATGGCGCGCATCGGGCTTCCGGTGCCGCCGGGCTTCACGATCACCTGCCAGACCTGCATGGACTACGCCCGCGGCGGCAACGCCTGGCCCGCCGGCACCCTCGAGGCAATCGCCGAGGCACGCGCGGACCTCGAGCAGCGCTGCGGCAAGCGCCTGGGAGACGCGGCCGACCCGCTGCTCGTCTCCGTGCGCTCCGGCGCCCCCATCTCCATGCCCGGCATGATGGACACGGTGCTCGACCTGGGTCTCAACGACGAGAGCGTCCTCGGCCTTGCCGCCCAGACGGGCAACGACCGCTTTGCCTGGGACAGCTACCGCCGTTTCATCCAGATGTTCGCAAACGTCGTCATGGGCATCGACTCGGACCTGTTCGAGCACGCCATCACGCGTGCCAAGGCGGCCGCCGGCGTCACGGCGGACACCGAGCTGGACGCGGCGGCGCTCCAGGGGCTCGTCTCCACGTTCAAGCAGATCTTCGCCGAGCACGTGAGTGCCGCCGCGCACCCCGAGCTCGCGGGCAAGGACGGCGCCGTTGCCTTCCCCCAGGATCCAGAGGTGCAGCTCACGCTCGCCGTGGCCGCGGTGTTCGGCTCGTGGGACTGCGAGCGCGCCCGCCTCTACCGCAGGCAGAACAACATCGCAGACGACCTGGGCACCGCCGTCAACGTGCAGGCCATGGCGTTTGGCAACAAGGGAGAGACGAGCGCCTCCGGCGTGGCCTTCACGAGAAACCCCGCCACCGGCGAGCGCGAGTTCTACGGCGACTACCTCGTGAACGCCCAGGGAGAGGACGTCGTCGCGGGCATCCGCAACACAAGGCCCATCGAGGATTTGCGCCACACGCCGGGCCTCGAGGCAGCCGGCGAGCAGCTCGAGCGGATCTTTGGCATCCTCGAGCAGCACTACCGCGACATGATGGACATCGAGTTCACCATCGAGCAGGGCAAGCTCTACATGCTGCAGACGCGCGTGGGCAAGCGCACGGCCACCGCGGCCCTCAAGATCGCCGTCGACCTGGAGCGCGAGGGCGTCATCACCCGCGAGGAGGCGCTGCTGCGCATCAACCCCGCCCAGCTCGACCAGCTCATGCACCCGCAGATCGCCAAGGGCGCCGAGCGCAACGTCATCGCCCGCGGCCTCAACGCGAGCCCGGGCGCCGCGGTGGGCGGCATCGTCTTCTCGGCCGCAGACGCCGTGGCCGAGAAGGAGGCTGGACGCGACTGCGTGCTCGTGCGCTGGGAGACCACGCCAGACGACCTCGCAGGCATGACGGCGGCCAAGGGCATCCTCACGAGCCACGGCGGCAAGACGAGCCACGCGGCCGTCATCGCCCGTGGCATGGGCAAGCCGTGCGTGTGCGGCGTTGACGCCCTGCGCATCGACGCGGCTCGCAAGGAGGTTGCCGTGGCCGGCACGGACCTCGTGCTGCATGAGGGAGACGTCATATCCATCGATGGCGGCACGGGCGAGGTCATGCTCGGCGCCGTGGCCCTCGAGCGCCCCGGCACCACCGGCGACCTCGCGACCGTCCTTGGCTGGGCAGACGACGTGCGCCGCCTGGGCGTGCGCGCCAACGCCGACAACCCGGCAGACGCCCGCCTCTCCCTGGAGCTCGGCGCCGAGGGCATCGGCCTCACGCGCACCGAGCACATGTTCCTGGGGGCTCGCAAGTCAATCATCCAGCGCTTCATCCTCGCAGACACCAGCGACGAGCGCGCGAGCGCGGCCGAGGAGCTATCGCGGGCCCAGGAGGGCGACTTCTATGAGATCCTGTCCGCCATGGACGGCCTGCCCGTGACGATCCGCCTGCTCGACCCGCCGCTCCACGAGTTCCTCGACAACCCCCGCGACCTCGCCGTTCGCCTCGCCAAGATGGAGTGCGAGGGGGCGAGCGCAGACGAGCTCGCCCGCACGCGCGCGCTGCTCGCCCGCATCGACGCGCTGTCCGAGGCAAACCCGATGCTGGGGTTGCGCGGCTGCCGCCTGGGCTTTGCCTTCCCCGAGCTGCCCGTCCTGCAGACGCACGCCATCGCGCGGGCCACGGTGCGCCTCAAGCGCGAGGGCAAGAACCCCCGCCCGCACATCATGGTGCCGCTTGTGTGCCTCAACGCAGAGATCCGCGAGATGCGCGCCATCGTGGAGCGCGCCATCATCGACGTCGAGGTGGAGACGGGCGTGCGCCTGGGCGAGATACCCGTGGGCACCATGATCGAGCTGCCGCGCGCCGCCGTCATGGCAGACCGCATCGCCCGCCACGCGGACTTCTTCAGCTTTGGCACGAACGACCTCACGCAGACCGCGCTCGGCTTCTCGCGAGACGACGTGGAGGGCAAGGTGCTGCCCGCCTACCTCGAGGGCAACATCATCCCGAGAAACCCGTTCGAGACGGTCGACGAGGGAGTGGCCAAGCTCGTGGGCATGGGCTGCGAGCTCGGGCGCGCCGCCAGGCCCGGCATCTCGCTGGGCGTGTGCGGCGAGCACGGCGGTGACCCCGACTCCATCCGCACCTTCTATGACCTGGGACTCGACTACGTGAGCTGCTCGCCCTACCGCGTGCCGCAGGCCAGGCTCGCCGCCGCGCAGGCAACCCTCACGAGCAAGGTGCGCCCCTACGTGCCCGTGACGCCCGCCCGCACGCCCGCCCGCGAGCGCCAGCCCTACGCCGAGCAGGTCTAGCCAACGCCGATGGTGACAATGGTGCCGGCTCCAGCTGACAGCGCGGCGCCACGACAAAAAAGCGACGCCCCGCCGCGGCCACACGGTCACGGCGGGGCGTCTCGCTGGCCCGGGGCAGGGGTCGGCGCGCGGGAGTTGTCTCAGGCGCTACTCGGCGTTGAAGACGTACTTGTCGAGGCGGTCGAACGCCTCCTGCACGCGGTCGAGCGGCAGCGCCAGGTTCATGCGCAGGTGGCAGGGCCCGTGGAACATGCGGCCGTCCTGGATGTCGACGCCCACGCGCCAGCACTGCTTCTCGACCCACTCGATGTCGTGGCCGTGCTTGTCGCACCACTCGGTGCAGTCCACGAACAGCATGTAGGTGCCCTGCGGCCTCTGCACCTTCACGCCGTCAAAGTGCTTGTCGATGTAGTCGCAGGCCCAGTCGACGTTGGCGCCGAGCACCTGCACAAGCTCGTCTAGCCACTCGTAGCCCTCAGACTTGTAGGCGCCGATGAGCGCGTGCATGGACAGCACGTTCATGTGGTTGTAGTGGGACTTGGAGCTGCGGGCGCACACGCGGTCGCGCAGGTACTTGTTGTAGATGATGTGGTAGGAGCCCACGAGCCCCGCCAGGTTGAACGTCTTGCTCGGCGCATAGAGCGCCACGGTGCGGTTGCGCGCGTCCTCCGAGACGGACTGCGTGGGGATGTGCTTGTGGCCGGGCAGGATGATGTCGCTCCAGATCTCGTCGGAGACCACCACGCAGTCGTACTTCTTGTACAGCTCCATGGCGCGCTCGATCTCCCACCTCTCCCAGACGCGGCCGCAGGGGTTGTGGGGACTGCAGAAGACGGCGGCGTGGATGTTGCCCTCGGCGAGCTTCTTCTCCATGTCCTCGAAGTCCATGCGCCACACGCCGTCCTCGTCGATCCTGAGCGGCGAGTGGACGATCTCGAAGCCGTTGCCCTTGAGGCTCTTCGTGAAGCCGATGTAGGTGGGGCTGTGCAGTAGCACCTTGTCACCCGGCTCCATGAAGCTCGCCAGGGTTGAGACGACGCCGCCAAGCACGCCGTTCTCGTAGCCGATGCACTCCTTCGTGAGGCCGGTGACGCCGTTGCGCGTCTCGTGCCACTTGATGATGGAGTCAAAGTACTCGTCCGTGGGCGAGAAGTAGCCAAAGGCCGGGTGCTTGGCGCGCTCGATGATGGCATCGGTAATCGTGGGCACCGTGGGGAAGTTCATGTCTGCCACCCACATGGGAATGCCGTCGAAGCCCTCGGCCGGAGCATCTGGGGCGAGCCCGGTGCCCAGGTCGTCCACCGCAGTGGCATCCTTGCCGTGACGCTCCAAGTGGCTGGTGAAGTCATACTTCATGCGGGAAGTCCTTTCGTCTGGATGGAAAGCCCGGACGCGGGCGAGACGCATCCGCGCCCGCGGCCGGCGAGAAATACCCTACATCATATCGATGCTCTGCACGGCATCATAGCCATGCTCGCCCATGCGCACCTTGACGGCCTCACCAAGAAGGCGCCCGCATCCGCCTGGTGACGGGTGCGGGCGCCTGGCGCTTGCGATGGGTGAGCCGCTACTCCTCGCCGAACAGGGCCTTCTCGGGCGTGATCGGCAGGGTGCGCACGTAGTTGCCGGTAGCATGGGCCACGGCGCTGGCGATGGCGCCCAGCGGCGTGTTGATGACGACCTCGCCGATGGACTTGGCGCCAAACGGGCCGGTGGGCTCGTAGCTCGGGCAGAAGTCCACGCGGATGTCAGGCACGTCGAGGCGGCTCGGCACCTTGTACTGCATGAAGTTGCGCGTGCGCAGCGAGCCGTCGGCCGCCACCTGCACGTCCTCGGTGAGTGCCTGGCCGATGCCCTGGGCGATGCCGCCCTCGGCCTGGACGCGCGCGAGGTTGGCGTTGGCCACGGTGCCGCAGTCGACGGCGGCCACGTAGTCCACGACCTTGACCTCGCCGGTGGCCTTGTCCACGTCCACCTCGGCGATGCCGCACATGAACGGCGGGGGCGAGACGGGCTGAGAGTTTGAGGCGTGCCCGGAGAGGTAGCCCGGCTGCAGGCCAAAGCCGATGCAGCGGTTCGCGAGCTCGGCAAGCGTCATCTCGCGCACCTTGCCAGACGCGATCTGCCCCACGGTCACGACGTCGTCGTCCGCGCCGTCCACGTAGATGCGGTTGTCCTCGAGCACGACCTGCGCCGGTTCGACCTCCATGAACTTGGCGGCCTGCTCCACGATCTTGCCGCGCAGCTCGGTGGCGGCACGCACGGCCGCCATGCCCGTGATGTAGGTGCCCGACGAGGCGTAGGCGCCGCAGTCATAGGGCGAGGTGTCCGTGTCCACGCCGTTCACCACGATCTGAGTGGGCTCGCAGCCCAGCACCTCGGCGGCGAACTGGGCCATGATGGTGTCGCAGCCCGTGCCCACGTCGGTGGCGCCAAGGTTCAGCACGTAGAAGCCGTCGTCCTCCAGGCGGATGTCGATGCTGCCGATGTCCACGTTCGAGATGCCCGAGCCCTGCATCGTCACGGCCACGCCCAGGGCGCGCACGCGGTCGCCCAGGTCACGGGCCAGGGGCTTGTCGGCCCAGCCGATCATCTCCTGCGCGCGGCGGATGCAGTCGTCCAGGCGGCAGCTCGCGAGCGTGTCGCCAAAGTACTGCGGCATGACCTCGCCCTCGCGCACGATGTTGTTGAGGCGCAGCTCGCACGGGTCCATGCCGAGCTTGTCGGCCAGCTCGTTGACCGCGCTCTCCACGGCAAACTGGCCCTGCGTGGCGCCGTAGCCGCGGAAGGCGCCGCCCGGCGTGTTGTTCGTGTACACCACATCTGCCGTGAAGCGGCTCGCGAGCGCGTGGTTGTAGATGGGCAGCGACTTGTGGCCCACGAGGCCCACCGTGGTGGGCGCGTGGTAGCCATAGGCACCGCCGTCGGAGAGGCACGACAGGTCGATCGCCGTGATCGTGCCGTCGGCCTTGGCGCCCAGGCGCACGTGCATGCGCATCTTGTGGCGCGTGTTGGCGCAGGCCATGGTCTCCTCGCGCGTGTAGATGCACTTGCAGGGATGCCCCAGCTTGAACGCGGCAAAGGCCGAGAAGATCTCGTTGCAGCCCGTCTGCTTGGCGCCAAAGCCGCCACCCACGCGCGGCTTGATGACGCGCACGCGGCTCTGCGGGATCTGCAGCGCCGTGGCCACCTGGCGGCGGATGTGGAACGGCACCTGCGTCGAGGCCACGACGCACACGCGGTCCTGGGCATCGGTGTAGGCGTAGGAGCGGAACGTCTCCATCATGGACTGCTGCGTGGCCTGCGTCTCGTAGTCGTGCTCTATGACGACGTCGGCGTCAGCGAGCACCGCGTCGACGTCACCGTAGACGCTCTGCTCGTGGCAGATGAGGTTGCGCGAGAAGTCCTCGCCCATGGGCACGTAGGCGCGGATGTCGTCCTCATCGTGCACCACGACGGGGTTGTCGAGCGCCTGCGTGAAGTCGGTGACGGCGGGCAGCGCCTCGTAGTCCACCTTGATGAGGCGCATGGCCGCGTTGATGGCGAGCTCGTCGGTTCCCACGACAATGGCCACCTCGTCGCCCACGTAGCGCACGGTGCGGTCGAGGATGAGCGTGTCATAGGGGCTCATCTCGCGGAAGCTCTGGCCCGCGAGCGTGTAGCGCGCGTGCGGCACGTCCTCGTAGGTGTAGATGGCCACGATGCCGTCGATGCGCAGCGCACGGTGCGTGTCGATGCTGCGGATGCGGGCGTGGGCGTGCGGCGAACGCAACAGCCTCACGATGTAGGCATCGCGCGGGGCGAGGTCGTTCGTGTAGACGGCGCGGCCCTGGAGAAGGCCCTTCGCGTCCTTCTTGACCACGGCGTGCGAGATGGTCCTAAGCTCTCCGGCGCGCTCGTCGGGAGCGATGTAGTTGGAGATGGTGCTCATCCTCAGGCCTCCTCGGTGATCGGGGCGGCGTCGAGCAGCGCGTCGCCGGGGGCGGGCACGGAGGCCACGGCGGCCTGCGCCACGGTACCCGCGGCCACGGTCTCGCGGCCCAGGAAGCGGCGGACGGCGCGCATCTGGCTCGCGTAGCCCGTGCAGCGGCAGAGGTTTCCGGACAGCGCGCGGCGGATCTGCTCGTCGGAGGCGTCGGGGCAGTCGCGCTTGAGCGCGAGCACGTTCATGATGAGGCCGGGCGAGCAGAAGCCGCACTGCTCGGCGCCCTCCTCGGCCATGCACCTTGCGAACTCGGCGGACTCGTCAACGAGCCCCTCGAGCGTCGTGACGTAGCGGCCGTTCATGCGGCACATGAGCTCGGCGCACGAGAGCACGGGCGTGCCGTCGAGCCAGACGGTGCACAGGCCGCAGTTGGTGGTCTCGCAGCCGCACTTGACGCTCTTGAGACCGCGTGTGCGCAGGAAGTCGAGCAGGCGCATGTCGGGGCGGACGTCTGCCGAGACGTACTCGTCGTTGATGAAGAAACTTACGAGCATGAGGCGTCGCCTCCCTTCGGGGCCTGGGTGGGTACGGGGTCGTGCGCGGGCGCGGCGTCGCCTGCCGAGGCGGGCGCGGACGGCGCGGCACCTCCGTGGTGGCCGGCGCAGACGGTGCGCGGGGCAGGCGCCACGGGATCTGGCGAGGGAGCCTCGAGGCCGGCGGCCTGGCGGATGGCCCTGCGTCCCAGCTCGCGGGCGAGGTGGCGGCGATAGCGCTCGCTGCCGCGCATGTTGGACCCCATGGGCAGCTCGGAGAGGCGCTCGCACGCGGCGTCGAGCTGCTCGGGCGTGAAGTCGTCGGGAAGCGCGAGGCGCTCGCCCTCGAGCAGGCGGGCGCGGGTGGGTCGGGCGCCCACGGCCACGTGCCAGCCGTCCCAGCGCGCGGCGCAGACGTTGAGCACGGGGAAGTCGGTGGCGCTCCGGCGCACGGCCGCAAAGCTCGCCGCGTAGTCGTGCTTGTGCACGATGACGTGGGCGAGCACGTCTCGCTCGTAGGGCATGTTGACGAACGACGCGAGGCTCACGACGCCCGCGCCCGCAAGCTCGACCTCGCAGTCGAGCGCGAGCAGCGCCGTGAGGACGTCCGAGAAGCCAAAGCGCCCAAAGACGCTGCCGCCCACCGTGGCGCAGTTGCGCATCTGGGTGCCCACGATGTCTCGGACGGCGTGCTCGAAGACGTGGCACGTGGCGTCGTTGAACGCGGCGTGGGTCTCGAGCTGGTGGAGTGTGACCATGGAGCCGATGACGAAGCTGTCCTCGGTCTCCTCGATCTTGTCGAGCCCACAGGCCGACAGGTCGATGACGGTCGAAATGCGTCGGTCCTGCAGGCGCAGCCACACGCCGCCGCCCAGGACCCGGTTCATGCGCCCCTTGCGCAGGAGCTCGTACGCCTCCTCGACCGTCTCGGGGCGGGCGTAGTTCTTGAACTGAAGCACGTCTCTCCTTCGCTCGCGCGTATCCGGCAGCGCCGAACCAGCCGGCGCACGGGGTGAATCCGCCGCACGCCATGGACCCATCTTCCGGGCCGCGCATCTCAAGGTTGGGATTACACATGAATCCTAAAGCAAAACGCGCAGGTACGCGATACCTGCGCGTCCAAATTCACAGCTTCTGGGCCGCAATTCGTTGTTCTATTTGCGCGATAACGACAAGTGCGGCGCCACTCGCACGCGAGCCTTGGCCGGCGGGACCGCGGCGCCTCGCCACCCGACGCCCGCCACGGTGAGGGCGCCCGTCCGCCTTCAGCCTCTTCACCGTGAGCTCGACACTGCCAAGCGTCACAAAGCGCGCCACGAACTCAGAACGTTTCGAGTTTGTGACGCGCTTTGCACACACCACTTTAGTTTGCTAAAGTACAAGCCATCGACTTTAGCAAACTAAAGTGCGCGAGAAGCACCGCCGCCCGCGCGCCTAAGGAGGACACCATGAACGCGAACGCCCAACTCTCCCGCCGTCAGTTCCTCTCCCTCGCAGGAGGCCTCGCCGCCGTCTGCGGCCTGGGCCTCGTGGGCTGTGGCGGCTCCGGCACCGGCGCCGCCACGACGGCCGCTGCCAACACGGATGCGGCCACGGACGACTCCGCCAACATCACGCAGCTCACCGTGGGCTTTGACCAGGCCTACCCTCCCTACGGCTTCGTGGGCGACGACGGCCAGTTCACCGGCTTTGACCTCGACCTTGCCACCGAGGTCTGCAGCCGCAACTCCTGGGACATCCAGCTCGAGCCCATCGACTGGGACGCCAAGGACACGCTGCTGAGCTCGGGCGCCATCACCTGCATCTGGAACGGCTTCACGATGGAGGGCCGCGAGGATGACTACACCTTCTCCGAGCCCTACATGCTCAACGGCCAGGTCGTCGTCGTGAAAAAGGACTCCGGCATCGCCAGCCTCGCAGACCTCGCCGGCAAGGCCGTCATCACCCAGACGGACTCCGCAGCCCTCGAGGTGCTGCAGGGAGACAAGGCAGACCTGGCCGCCACGTTTGCCTCACTCGAGACGATCGGCGACTACAACACCGCGTTCATGCAGCTCGAGAGCGGCGCCGTCGACGCCGTGGCCTGCGACCTTTCCATCTCGCAGTACCAGCTCGCCGCCAAGCCCGACGCCTACACCCAGCTCGACGAGGCCCTCTCCAGCGAGCACTACGCCGTGGGCTTCAAGAAGGGCTCCCAGCAGCTCGCCGACAAGGTGACCGAGACCCTCAAGGCCATGGACGCGGACGGCTTCGTCAAGGACCTGTGCGACAAGTACGCCAGCTACGGCATCTCCTACGACAACTGGCTGCTCAAGTAGCGCACCCCTCCCTTCGGCCGGCGCCGGCGACCCATTCCAGACGGCGCCGGCCTCTCGCAACTCCCGGCGCCACGCGGCGCCCAACCCACGCCACAAGGAGACTCACGTGGACCTCGCCACGATGACAGGCATGCTCGTCCAGGGCTTCGGCACGACGCTCGCGCTGTTCGCCCTCACGCTCGTCGGCTCGATTCCGCTCGGCGTGCCGATTGCCCTGGCACGCATGAGCCGCTTCCGTCCGCTCGCGCTTCTCGCGCGGGCTTTCATCTCGGTGCTGCGCGGCACCCCGCTCATGCTGCAGATGTTCGCGATCTACTTCGCGCCGTTCTACGTGTTCGGCATCGAGCTCACGCCGGCGTCAAAGTGGCAAGCGTGCGTCGTGGCGTTCATCGTCAACTACGCGGCCTACTTCGCAGAGATCTACCGCTCGGGCATCCAGTCCGTGCCGCGCGGCCAGTACGAGGCGGCCGAGGTCCTGGGCTACTCCAGCTCGCAGACGTTCTTCCGCATCGTGCTGCCGCAGGTGGCCAAGAAGGTCCTGCCGTCCATGGGCAACGAGATCATCACGCTCGTGAAGGACACGTCGTTGGCGTTCTCCATCGGCGTGGCCGAGATGTTCTCCACGGCCAAGGCCCTGGTGGCCTCGCAGGTGAGCATGGCGCCATTTGCCATCGCGGCCGTGCTGTACTGGGTGTTCAACTTCATCGTCGAGCTGGCGCTGGGCGCCGTCGAGAAGAAGCTCGACTACTACCACGACTAGGAGCGCGCGATGACCACACAGACCCAGGCGAGTGGGCAGGCCCCCGTCTTCTCCATGCGAGACGTGAGCAAGTCTTTCGGCAGCACGCAGGTGCTGCGCTCCATCTCGCTCGACGTGGCCCCCGGCGAGGTCGTTGCCATCATCGGCCCCTCGGGCGGCGGCAAGTCCACGCTGCTGAGGTGTGCCACCACGCTCGAGCGCATCGATGCCGGCAGCGTGGCCTTCGGCGACCTCACCGTGGCAGACACGAGCGCGGACGGCACCGTGACCTACGCGAGCAAGGAGCGCCTGCGCCAGGCCAAGAGCCGCTTTGGCCTCGTGTTCCAGAGCTACAACCTGTTCCCGCACATGACGGTGATGAGAAACGTCTGCGACGCGCCCATCGCCGTACAGAGGCGCCCCCGTGCGGAGGTCGAGGCCCAGGCGCGGGCGCTGCTCGCCAAGATGGGGCTCGCGGACTGCGAGGACAAGGTCCCCTGCCAGCTCTCCGGCGGCCAGCAGCAGCGCGCCAGCATCGCGCGGGCACTGTGCCTCAACCCCGACATCCTCTTCTTCGACGAGCCCACGAGTGCGCTTGACCCAGAGCTCACCGGCGAGGTCCTGAAGGTCATGCGCCAGCTGGCCGAGGAGGGCATGACGATGATCGTCGTGACCCACGAGATGCAGTTCGCCCGCGAGGTGGCCACGCGCGTCGTCTTCATGGACGGCGGCACCATCGTGGAAGAGGGTACGCCGCAGCAGGTGCTCGGCGCGCCCACGCAGCGGCGCACGCGCGAGTTCCTCGCGAGGTACAGCGGGTAGCGTCGGGCACGAGGAACGCGCGCGAGCCAGCCCCCCCTACTCCCCGCCCGAGACGTTGGAGTAGAGCGTCTTGACGCTCACGCCGGGGAGCGCGCCCACCTTGCCGGCAAGCGCCGATATCGTGTCCTGCGGCGCATCGAGCACCACGGAGATGACGCTCACCCCGCGCTCGCGATACGGCAGCCCCATGCGCCCGATGATGAAGCGGCCGCACTCGTGGAGAAGCCCGTTGAGCGCCTCGACGCTATCCATGTCCTCCACGATGACGCCCATGATCGCAACCCTCGTCACGTGCCACTCCCCCTCAAAACGTTGCCCACCCCCTCCCGTCGCCGGGCGGGGCTTTAGCACGCCTCCACGTCCTTCCTGAGTATACCCAAACATCTGTTTGGTCTCTTCATGCCAGCAACCGTGCTCGGCCACCGGAAATCACAAGCGCTCACACGCGCTTTGCCCTATTCTGGGAGTGTATGTGCCAAGACACGCGCGGGTGCGCCAGCCACGCCCGCGGCCGAGCGCGAGGGGAGCCTTCATGGAGGCCTACAAGGAAGAGTTCATCAAGTTCATGGTCGAGTCCGACGTGCTCAAGTTCGGCGACTTCACGCTCAAGAGCGGCCGCAAGTCCCCGTTCTTCATGAACGCCGGCGCCTACGTGACGGGCTACCAGCTCAAGAAGCTCGGCGAGTACTACGCCCGCGCCATCCACGACAACTTCGGCGACGACTTCGACGTCCTGTTCGGGCCCGCCTACAAGGGCATCCCCCTGTCCGTGGTCACGGCCATCGCCTACCACGACCTCTACGGCAAGGAGGTCCGCTACTGCTCCGACCGCAAGGAGGTCAAGGACCACGGCGCTGACAAGGGCAACCTGCTGGGCGCCGAGCTGCACGACGGCGACCGCGTGGTCATGGTCGAGGACGTCACCACCTCCGGCAAGTCCATCGACGAGACCTACCCCAAGGTCACGGCGGCGGCCAACGTCGAGATTCGCGGCCTCATCGTGAGCCTCAACCGCATGGAGGTCGGCAAGGGCGGCGTCACGACTGCCCAGAAGGAGATCGAGGCCCGCTACGGCTTCCCCGTTGCCTCCATCGTCTCCATGGCCGAGGTCGTCGAGGTGCTCCACAACCACGAGATTGACGGCAAGGTCGTCATCGACGACGAGCTCAAGGCCCGCATCGACGCCTACTACGAGCGATACGGCGTCAAGGAGTAGCAGCGTTGCGCGAGAAGCGCGCGAGAACGGCCGCCGGCCGCATCGGCGGGACAGCCGCCACGGGCGGCCACAAGAACCACAATCACCGCGGGCGCTCGCCAGGCAACTGGCGGGCGCCCCTTTATGTAACGGGACACAGCATGCTCAATCTGCTCATCAACGCCATCAGCGGCTCGCTCGGCAGCGCCGAGACGGTCGGCACCATCCAGGCGGCCGTCCTGTACGCCCTCACCCTCATCGTGGTCATGCTGCTGTGCGCGAGGAACTTCCTCGTGCTGCTGTAGGCCCAGCGCACGCTCGAAACCGCGCCTGGGCACGCGGTACCCGTGCAAAGCCAATGTCCGCGTGCCCCCTAACCCGCGCGAGCCCCATGCCCAGGCACGCGGCACCAGTGCAAGGCCTCTTGTCCACACCCTTGCTCCCCCGTTACCAAAACGATACGTTCAAGCAGCAGAAATATGGGTATAAGCACCTAACCCGAGCGTAACGACATCGTCTCCGCGCACCATGCGGACACCAAGGGGGCATCCATGAACTACTCGATCGTCTTCTCGAGCCAGACGGGCAACACCGAACTCGTCGCCAGGCGCATCCGCAAGACGCTGGGCGAGGAGGGCTGCACCTACTTTGGCACGCCAGCGGACGCCCCGGCAGGGACCACCCACGCGGACGTCGTCTTCGTGGGCTCCTGGACCGACAAGGGCACCGCCTCGGCAGACGTCCTCGCCTTTCTCGGCACGCTCGACCATGCCCGCGTCTTCCTCTTTGGCACCTGCGGCTACGGCGAGTCCGAGGAGTACTTCAACGCCATCCTCTCGCGCATCCGCGAGGAGCTGCCGGATTCTTGCGAGGTGGCGGGCTCGTTCATGTGCCAGGGCAAGATGGGCGAGGCCGTGCTGGACCGCTACCGCACCATGCTCGCCGAGGCCGAGGCGGGCAGCCCGGAGGCCAAGCGCGCCGCCATGCTCATCAAGAACTTCGAGGTGGCCCGTTCCCACCCCAACACCGACGACCTGCGCGCCCTCGACGTCGCCCTTCGCGCCGCCGGCCTCGCATAGCGCCGGCGCACCCAGCGTTCCCGGCACGGATTATTGCCTGATCATGCCCTATGCCAGCCTATATGCTCGCATGGGGCTGTTTTTTGCCTCCGAGCCGTCCAGAACCACTATCACCCCCTTCTCAAGCAGCTTCTTGAGCGCGTAGGACACCGTGCTTCGCGGCAGCCGCGTCTCACTCGCTATCTCTGCCGGCCGCGCCTCTCCCATCTTGCGAATCGTCTCGTAGACGACCAGTGACGACCCTGAGGGATGCCAGGCCATATCAACTCGATGCGGGAAGGATAAGCCGCTCGCCTCCGTTCGCACCCGACGCTCCTGACGGCCCGTGTCTCGTGCCTCATCCAAGCTTGCGGCCGCAGAGCCGCGTCGCCTCAACGTCACAGAGAACAGACTCGGCCTGTCCACGATAACCGGTGGCTCCATATCAGCGGCCCTGAGCTCCTCCTCGACCAGCTGAAAGCCGGTCCCACGGTTCTCGGCAACGAACCCCCCGCCCTCATAGGGCGTCGACTCGAGAAGCTCGGAAAGATAGCGGTTGCGCGTCGACGACGCCCCCGCCTCGCCCAGCGAGTCAACCGTCACCGCTCCGTAGAGCCCACCGGGACTCAGGACCTCGAGTCTGTCCTCATACATGTTCACCTGAACCTGAGAGCCGCATCCCATGGGCGAGTAATCACGATGCATGAGCGCGTTGCACACGAGCTCTCGAACGGCATCGAGAGGATAGTCAGGAACGTCATAGCGAAGACCGTCCTGAAGCCTGCCCCCCGTGCGCATGTTCCTTCTCACCGCAGCCATGGTATCAAGCAAAACGGCAGGTATGGGGCCTGCCATGCTCTGGGAGTCAAGGAACTTCACTCCGGTCTCCGAGGCCCTTCTTGTCCCAGGATAGCAGGCAAAGCTCACCGTAAGGCGAGGGTAGAAGTGCTGTGGATACGTGCCAAGGGCGAGCAGCCCGGCAAGCGTCACTCCCTCCTCCCCGTCACGCGACCTTCCCAAGACGTTCAGCGCAAACAAGGCCTCCCTGTCCGAGAGCCTGGCAAATACGCGTGGGTGTATCTCTCGTTGCCGAGCAAGCAGACCGCCGACGAGTTGCTCGTCCAGGTCTTCCAGACAAGCCCCCTCGACGATCCCAAGGTCATGTTTGGGCTGAGAGCGCTCTTCCGACAAGCGGTCGATCTCATACCTGGTGAGCAGCCTATCGCCATCGCCCACACGGATAAATGACCCGGCATACATGCCCTTTGACGCAACATAGCAGGGCTTGTCCTGCGGGGAGAGCTCTGGGATCTCCCCCACGACGACCTCTGCGCCCTCAAATTCCATGACATCGATGTGTGCACGCACCGGCGGTACCAGCCGATCGGCGCACAGCTCAGACAGGGCATCGTAGATGGGGCGAGCCCTAAAGCCAGGAGCCGGCATAAAGCCCAACTTCTCGGACAACCCGAGTATGACGAGACCACCCGACCCATTTGCCAGGGCAGACACGGAGTCGCCCATAGACTTGGGCATACCGCCAACGGCCTCCTTGACCTCGATGTCCTGAAGGTCGCCCCCAAAACGACGCATCTGCTCAACGGTCTTTGAAAGGTTGACTCCCATGGTCGCGCTCTCCAATCTCTCTGAAAGTACTTTACAACTACTATTCAATGTTTGTAAAGTACTATTCAACAGCATTGGACAGTTTAAGAAGTAGAAAGGAGACACATAAAAAGGACGCCCCCGCACAGGAGGCGTCCCCAGACAATCACATATGAGCGGATGCTTACTTGCTCGCGGTGCCCTCGGCGCCAGCCTCGCCGGAACCGGCAGCCTCGGCCTGCTTCTGGCCCATCGCGGCTATCTGCGCGGCGGCCACGACGCCTGCGGCCTTCTCGCGCTCCACGCGGCGCTCGGCCCACACGCGGTTGGGCAGGCCAAAGAGGTCCATGAAGCCCTTGGCTGCCGTGCGGTCAAACGTGTCGCCCTTGTCGTAGGTAGCCAGGCCAAAGTCGTACATGGAGCTGTTGGCACGCGAGCCGGTGACGGTGCAGCTGCCCTTGTAGAGGTGCAGGCGAACCTCGCCGGTGACGGTCTTCTGCGTGCTCGCAAAGAACGCGTCGAGCGCGTCCTTGAGCGGCGAGTACCACAGGCCGTTGTAGACCTGGCGGCTCCAGTCGTGCTCGAGCTGCAGCTTGGTGTGCAGCACATCGCCCGGCAGGCACAGGCACTCGAGCTGCTTGTGGGCCATGATGATGGCCAGCGCGCCCGGCTGCTCGTAGCACTCGCGGCTCTTGAGGCCCACGAGACGGTCCTCGATCATGTCGATGCGACCAAAGCCGTGGCTGCCCGCGATCTCGTTGAGCGCGGCGATGAGGTCATAGAGCTTCATGCGCTGGCCGTCGATGGAGACGGGCAGGCCGGCCTCGAAGCCCAGCACCACGTCGCGAGCCTCGTCCGGGGCGTCCTCGGGGTCAACGGTGATGGCCCAGGCACCCTTGGGGGCCTCGTTCCACGGATCCTCGAGCACGCCGCACTCGATGGCGCGGCCCCAGACGTTCTCGTCGATGGAGTAGGGGTTCTCCTTCGTGGCGTCCACGGGGATGCCGCGGGACTGCGCGTACTCGATCTCGCTGGAGCGGGTCGTGAGCTCCCAGCTGCGCACCGGGCCAAGAATCTCAAGCGTGGGGTCAAGCGCCTTGCACTCGAGCTCAAAGCGCACCTGGTCGTTGCCCTTGCCGGTGCAGCCGTGCGCGATGGCCACAGCACCCTCGGCCTGGGCAACCTTCACGAGATGGCGGCAGATGGCCGGGCGGGACAGCGCGGAGAGCAGCGGGTACTTGTTCTCGTACATGCCGTTGGCAAAGATGGCCTTGGCGATGAAGTCCTCGGCGAACTCGTCGCGGATGTCAACGTCGTAGGCGGCGACGGCGCCGAGCTTCTTGGCCTTCTCGTTCACGGCGTCGATGTCGCAGCGCTCCTCGGACGGCTGGCCCAGCGCGGCGATGCAGGAGACCACGTCGTAGCCGTCGTCCTGCAGGTACTTGAGCAGGCACGACGTGTCGAGGCCACCGGAATACGCGAGAACGACCTTACCCTTTTCGGACATGTGGGACTCCCTTTTGCTAGAGGTTGCAGATGGTTGGCTTGGCGGCCCGAGGGCCCGTGCTACTCGTGGACGTTTCGCAGCTTGTTGACGAGCTGCTCGAGGCTTGCGGCCTCGGCGTCCGTCATGCAGACGACCATGATCGTGTCGTCGCCGGCGATGCAGCCCGCGATGTCGGGCAGGCTCGCGTCGTCGATGGCGGCGGCCACGCCCTGGGCGGTACCCGCCTGCGAGTGGATGACCACGATGTTGTTGGCACGCACGACGCCGGTGACGAGCGTGGAGACCATGCGCTGCAGATGCAGGTCCTCGGCGAGGACGTACACGCCCTCGGGCAGCTTGCGAAGCCCCATGTCGGCGATGTCGCGCGAGATGGTGGCCTGCGTGCAGACAAAGCCGAGGGCGTCGAGCTCCTCGACGAGCGCGCGCTGGGTCTTGATGGACTTCTCGCGTACGACCTGCCTGATGGCGTCCTGTCTGTTGAAGCGCTTCTTCACGTTACTGCCTTCCGTGCTGATATACTCCTGTTGCGCATCAATCGCAACAGAATGCATATTAGCACGGTTTCATGCGTTATTTTCGCAATTAATCGTTTCTTTAAACAGTTTTGTGACATTTTTCTTCTCGCGCCAGGGCCGAGACAGGGGCGCGGTCCGCTACCCCACGCGACAAGCTACGAGCCAAAACCAGGAGCACGCCAGCCTCCCGCCGAGTGCCCTACCGCACGTTTCTGCAAGCTATAAGCGCCATGACCTTCGAGGCATTCGCCTCGGCCATGTAGGCATCCGCCAGCTTGTCCTTTCCATAGGCAAACGGCTGTCCTTCCGTTAGCCCCTCCAGGTAGTCAGTAAAGTAGCGCTCCCAGCTGAAGTACCTCGAGCTTTCGATGTGGCTCGAGGGATCGGCCAGCATGGCCTCGGCATCTCTCGACCCAACGATCGCCGCCTTGAGAAGAAGCCACTCGAACGACTCCGGCAGGCAGACGGTGATGTTCGCAGGGTGCTCCCTCTGCAACTTGAGCACGCGGTCGGCGTAGGGACCAAACGCCGCGCCGTCCGCAATGACAAACACATGCTCGTCCGCGTGCTCGAGAAGCCAAGCCATGATGCCCGAGTTCGACTTGGCAGACTCGCACCTCAAGTCAGAGCCCTCAAACCTATTCGAGTAGAACCGCAGGCCAGAGCGGGAGTCCTCCGTCACAAGCACGTCAAAGTCGTGTCTCGGCAAGGCGCGAGAAAGGCTATAGCGATGGCCCTCGCCCTCCTTGTAGAGCGGAACGAACGAATGGTACTTCCCACTGGTCTTTATGCGATATATCTCGTTGACGCTATAGGGAAGGTTGCACAGCTCGTTGCGGGAGAAGATGACGAAGTAGTTGCCCGACTTCTTTGCCTCTCGCGCGAAGTCATCCGAGCCGATGGCCTCGAGACCCTCGTCAACGAACACGATGGAATCATGCAGCCCAGAGAGCTGATTTTTCCAGTCGATGTCCGTGAGGGCAACGCACTCCCTCTCGCATTGAATGCTTACGCCTGAGCGCTCGCCCAGGCGAGTGTGGTCCGCGATCATCTCAAAGAGCGTGGTCTTGCCCGTTCCGCTGTCACCGCGCACCACCGTGAGGTTGCGCCGGACAACAAACCGGAACGACGCACCCCGCCTACGAGTGACCTTTACGTGATATGAACCCAGCATCTTGTGCCCCTAGAGGTAGTTCGAGGCCTCGCGCAGGAGGTCGGTCATGTTCCGAACGATGGCGCCACTGTTGGAGACACGAATCTTGAACTCGTCCCCAAAGTCCATGACATGATGAAGGTTGATGACGACCTTCCGGTCTCGGGCAATCCTCAAAAGCCACTTTGCGCAGTTGTCACCGCAGGTAGATGCATTGAAGACATGCGTCCTATCGAACTTGACGAGCATGAGGGTCTTCACGCCGCCAGACAACATCAGCGGTGAGATGCTGCCCAAAACCGGGCTCTCGATGAGGCTCGCCGAAACCACATCCGACTTGTCCACGTCCTTGATCATCTCAACGGACATCGGGTCCGTGATCCAAGAGTCACGGTAGGTGTTCTTGAAGTAGACCGCAGTATTGTAGATGGCCTCTGGCATGGGACCAAAATAGGCATTAAGCATGGACGCTCCTAGGAAAGCTATCTTGGTAGCCATTTTAGAGAAGTGCCGGGGGCGAGGCGAGGGGCCCGCGTCATCGTGCGAGAACCCCTACTGGCCCTGGGCCTTGTACCTGGCCTCCGTGGCCGCCTTGGCCGGGCGCCACCAGTCCTCGTTGTCGCGGTACCACTCGATGGTCTTCCGCAGGCCTTGCGCGAAGTCCGTGTGGGTGGGGCGCCAGCCCAGCTCGCGGCGCAGCTTGGTCGAGTCGATGGCGTAGCGGCGGTCGTGGCCGGGGCGGTCGCGCACCCAGTCGAAGTCGCCCGGGTCCTTGCCCATGGCCTCGAGGATCATGCGCAGGACCGTGATGTTGTTCTGCTCGCCGTCCGCGCCGATGAGGTAGGTCTCCCCCATGCGGCCCCTCGTGAGGATGTCCCACACGGCGGAGGAGTGGTCCTCGGTGTGGATCCAGTCGCGCACGTTCTCGCCCCTGCCGTAGAGCCTGGGGCGCTCGCCGTCGATGACGTTGGTGATCTGACGGGGGATGAACTTCTCCACGTGCTGGTAGGGGCCGTAGTTGTTCGAGCAGTTGGAGATGGTCGTGCGCAGGCCGTAGGTGCGGGTCCAGGCGCGGACGAGCATGTCGGAGCTCGCCTTGGTGGAGGAGTACGGGCTGCTCGGGTGGTACGGGGTCTCCTCAGTGAAGCGTGCCGGGTCGTCCAGGGCCAGGTCGCCGTAGACCTCGTCGGTGGAGACGTGGTGGTAGCGGACGCCGTGCTTCCTCACGGCCTCCAGCAGGCGGAAGGTGCCCTCGACGTTGGTTCGCAGGAACGGCTCCGGGTCCGCGATGGAGTTGTCGTTGTGGGACTCCGCCGCGTAGTGGACGATGGCGTCGTGCCCGGGGACGAGCTCGTCGAGCAGGGCCGCGTCGCAGACGTCGCCCACGACGAGCTCTACGCGGTCGGCCGGCAGCCCCGCGATGTTCTCGGGGTTGCCCGCGTAGGTGAGCTTGTCGAGCACGGTCACGTGCACGTCCGGGTGGTTGTTCACCACGTAGCGCACGAAGTTGCTGCCGATGAAGCCGCAGCCGCCCGTGACGATGATATTGCGGGGATGAAAGGTCTGTCTCATCTTCTTCTCCAGCCAACAGTTCGCATCAACTATGAATTTGAAACGGACTTCACTCGCACCATTCAGGAGAGCGCATGCATACGGTTGGCCCCGCCAATGAGCCTAACGACGGCTCCACATTTGCCGATAACCTTAAGTGTTACAAAGGTCTTCGTTGAGTTTTGACATATGGAACTTAGGACTTGCTCCACTATGGCCACATCCGTTTGCCGCAGCGCGCCCCACAGCTTGGAGACAATCTTATCGTTGCCCTATCGACCGATGAGTTCAACACCCTCGAAGGAAAAAGCAACTTCTACCCTTACGAGGTGAGAACAGAGATGCCCGGGGCAATACGATACGTAGATCTCGTTATTCCCGAGAACTGTTGGGAACAGAAGACGAGCGATAGCGAGACCTACCACGCCGATGTCGTCTGCATGGGCAGCGACTGGAGGGGAGATCCACGTTTTGAAGCCCTGCGAACAAAATGCGTTGTTGTCTATTTCGACAGAACATCCGGAATCTCGACAACCGATGTTAAAACCAGGCTGGGAAACTAATTAATTGCAACCGAGGAAGACAGCATGCATCTCCCCCGGTTGTTTAGTCTTCGCTCAGCAGGTCCCTCAGTGAAGCCGCCGTCTCGCTCGTCTCCAGCCCATCGTGATCAACGTGCTCGAAATGCGTGTTGATATCCTTCGGCAGCTCCATAACGTCCCCATACCTACTCCGTAGAAAGACGTCAGGATTAGCAGGCGCTTCCAGCTCAACGCCCTCAAACGTCATGCGTTTCGTCGGGAACAAATCAGAAATTGAGTAGGACCACTGCCCCTGATTCCCATCATCAAGATTGTCTACCGACCAGATAACTGCGCCAGCATCATCGTTATCACAGATAATGCCTTCTTCCTCGGATTCCATACGACAGCGTTCGAAACATGCTTCGAGCTCCGCCGAGCGAGGACCATCATAATAAGGCTCTTCCTCCCAAAAGCTCAAAGCTCGGTCGTTATTAATCCGGTCAATCATCTTGCAGCGAAGAGATCTTTGACACTCAGCTTTCTGAGAATCAACCTTCTCGCACCAGTCATAGATAAAGATGTCAGCAAAGCATGGAAGAGACTCGTCCGCATAACGAAACCGCACCTGGCGACAATAGACAAATCGGTCATAAGCAACTGTCACGGAATAACGCGAATCGCTTGCCACGATAGCCATAAGTGCGTCCACATCGCTGCGCATCATGCCTAGATCCACATCGTCATCCCAGGGTATGAATCCGTCATGCCTGAAAGCGCCAAGCAGCGTTCCGAAGTCAATCCAATACGTGAGCCCATGCTCCTTGCACAGGGCGTCAAACTCACCGAGCAGCTTAGCATTGCCAAGTTGGAGGAGTCTCATGCCACCCGTTGCTTTGGGCAACGATCGATAGAAGCGCTTCTTTGCGTCCGCAAGGGACTCGCCCCCCCTGCGGTAGTTTTCCCAGGCAAACATCTTCATGTGGGCGTCATGAGCTTCGAGGTCTTGTCTAAGCGCCTTTACCTCGCCTAAAAGTTGGCAGCTGATATCCCAGTGCAGTTCATCGTGAATCCTTCTAGCTTCAGCGGCGGTAAGTAATTCGGGTCCAAGATCTCGGTCGTCTCTATTTGAACTGTTACCACCCCGAGCACTAAATCGAAACGTCATGCCCCCTTTACCTCCTGCCCTTGAGATGGTCGATGAGGCGCTGCGTGCCTGTATAGGCTCTCGATTCGGCAACGCGACGGGCAACCCTCTCGATAGCAAACATACGCCTCGATGAGCTCTTTGAGAGAGGACCAAGTCGATAGTAAGGCCCATCAAAGGAGGAATACGCCCTGATGAGCTCATGGTTCAGGCCAGCCTGAATAGCAACAAGCTGCTCGTAGACGCCCGAGTCGACGATGTTCTTCTGGAGCGCCTCCCTGTAGTCAAAGTTAAAACGCCTAACGATGGTGACGTAAAGTTCGCCAAGACCAAGCTCGTCGGCAAGTTTGAGGTTAATACCCATGCCTACAAGCATGTCCCTCGCCTTGGGAACCGTCCAGTCAATCTCCTTGTAGCCAACCCTGTAGTGGTAGACATCAACGGGCACAACGTGGCAGCCACCAGCCTTTGAAACAGCGCTGAGGAAGAAAACGGGATCCTCGTACCAATTCAGCTGCGGGAAGCGCACGGAGCCGTCCTCAAAAAGCTCCGCACTGTACATGAAGCGAATCCAGCCGTAGTCAGTCCAGATTTCCTTGAGGCTCACATCGCGCTCACTAGTAATGCGGTAGAAAGACTCGCCAAAATCAAAGTTCGACTTAATCTTTCCGGATGGCTTGAGCAGAGCGAGCGAGCCGCCGCAGATCTTGGCACCGCTACGGTCCATAGCGGAGACTAAATCGCTAAACACATGGTTCGTTGCATACCTGTCATCGGGATCGATAAAGATAAGGCGGCCGCCACGGGCCATAGCGATGCCCCTGTTGCGAGCGGCACCGGCGCCACAGTTGAACTGGCTCACAACCCTAATGCGACCATCCTTATTCGCGGCGGCTTCAAGCAGCTCGAGTGAATTATCCGTTGAGCCATCGTTTACCAAGATGACTTCGTAGTCGCCATAATCCTGCGCCGCAATTGAGGCGAGACATTCCTCGAGGTAGTCGCCAACGTTATACACGGGGACAACCACGGAGAGCTGCAGCGATTGCGTATCGTCAACAGCCACAGGCGTCTCAAGGGCGGACACATTGGCCATTGAAACAAAGTCCTCATACAGACGCGAGGCGAGATCCCAGCTCAAAAGCGAATAGGAGTGCCTAATGCGGGCCCATACGCCCTTGAGCTGCCCATACAAAGCCTTCTTAATTCCATAGCTCGCAGACGAGTCAAAGAGCACTTCGGCAAGCTGCTTGGCACAAGCAATGGAATCCCCAAACTCCTCCTGCTGATCAGCCACTTCAGCAGAAAGCAGCAGACCCCAGTTGGGCGGCAGCGAGGAAACCTGCGCGCCATCAAGATCAACGAGGGCCTCGGTCGCAAGGCCGAGAAGAGAACCCATCTTAGAGCCAGCGACATCCTTGCACTGAACTGCGAAGCTGGTGCCATCGCTCCACATCTTTGCGTCTCCATCGCAAACGGAAGCGAGGGCCTCGTAGCTACAAGCCTCATCGGCAATAACGACCACGGCCACGTTGTTCGAACGGAGCGCAGTCTTGTCAACTTGTCCCACAAGACGCTGGCCAATAAGATCCGCGTCATTGCGAAGGCGACCCATGCCCTCGCGTTCGTTCTTCAGCTCAAACACAATCCCCTCAGAAGCCGGAGCAACGACGAACACCTCGTCATCGTCCGCAAGGCACTCCAACAGGGATGCGAGAGCCTCCTTAGCCTTGGAGACCTCGAGCGTGTTTACGCACGCAATAACGGAACGTGCGGGAGAAGAGGGACCATACTGGCCTCGATAATACTTTTCGGGCTCATCAATCATGCGATTGAGGCGCGTCAAGGTTCGCTCATCGAACCTGTCGGCATCGATTAAGCCAGCCTCGCGAATCTTCGAGAACTCCTCCACATAGCGCGGATAGAACCTTTCCTGAAGTTCGGGGGACAAGCGGTTGAGATTCCAAAGATAACCCTCAAACTGCTGCCTCGGAATCCAGGTCTTAAGCGTCTCGAATTTGGCGTCATCGCGCTTAGCATAGTTCCAGACCTCGGCATACTCGTCGCAGACGCAGAAAAGCTTGTTCTGGTTCTTGACCGAAGAATTGGCATTGTCCACACGGTAGTGAAGATAGCCTTCCTTAAGAAGCATGACCCTGTTAGCAGCATAGAAGGCCTTGAAGTAGAAGGCCGTGTCCTGGAAGGAAGCACCTGGCGTGGGCAAAAACCTCACGTTTTGAGAATCCAGCAGAGTTTTCTTATAGATGCTCGTCCAAATTGCAGGCTGGCACATGAAGACGCGAGGATTGTCCATGGGGTTAAAAACCTTGCCGTAGCTGCCACAAATTGCAAGGTTCTCGACCAAGATGTCAAGGTCTCGCCCATAGCCGGTTCTGTGGGCGTAGTAATTGGAGCGAACGATGTCGAGCTCGTCGCGCTTGGCAACCTTGTAGAGCTTCTCGAACATGTCAATAGTTGCGAAGTCATCTGACTCGACGATGCCAACGTATTCGCCGTGAGCGAGCTCAATGCCCTTGTTCATGGAGTCGCCATAGCCGCTGTTGGGCTTGTCGATCACGACAATGCGAGAGTCTCGACGCTCGTACTCTCGAATAATCGAGAGAGAGGAATCCGTAGAGCCATCGTTAATGCAGATAATCTCGATGTCTTCCAGCGTCTGGTTGACCAAGCTGTCAAGGCACTCACGCAGATAGCGTTCAACGTTGCAGATTGGGACAAGGATGGAAACTTTGATTTCGCTCATATCAATCCAATTCGGTTTACCTGCAAATGAGGTAGCGGCACGAGATGCGTAGCTGGTGACACACGCTACTCTATCTCGTAAAGCCTCATATCACCCTCAGACAACAGTATCCTATATCCAGGAGTCGCGTCATTAACGTCCTCTAGGCCAGTCCAATCATCTTGGTTATAGCCCCCGGCCGCGTACAGACCGCCCTGGCTCCTATCGTAATCAAGGAGCATTACATATCGAATGTTCTCGCGCGAAAAAGCCTCGGTTACTCCTGGGTCCGCCTCTACCTCGTCTGCCCGCTTGCTGGCAAGCGCAATAGCAGGATTTTTACTTTTATACCAAGCGCGATTCAATACATTGAGATCGTCGACCGCATAAGCATAGGCACTACCATCAAAGGGATAGTTCAGCACGGGCTCGCTTCCAACCAATCGATGCACCCGTTCAATAAAGTCGATTTCTTCCCCGTCCAGGGGGCTCATGTTTGACGCAAGGCTATTGCCATTCGTTAGCATTTCTCCAACCCTTCCAAACCCCGTTATGACTCTTAGGCCTCCGGGGATGTTGAAATTGGGGAACAAGATTACGGCCCCAAGACACAGTGCGCCAAACGCGCGCGCAAAAGTAACTGACCGACTGGAATTGCCCTCGGCTCTTCTGCCAACGAGATCTGACACGCACGAGACAACAGCGTCCAATCCAAGAGCCGCAAGAGGAACAAGAACGTAGACAAAGCACGCGGCAACTCGAAAACTATCTGAATACCAGAAGCCCGCCAAGTAGTGCTGAATCGACCCCCCTAGCGCAGCATCGGCAATAAAAATTACGAAAATGAACGAGTATGTGCCCACAAGCCACAACTCTCGCCTACTGAAAAGGGCACGGCTCAAACCAATAATCACGAACACCGCAAGAACCCATTGAGGGGCACACGCCTTATTAATAGCGAGCGACAAAACATCCATAACAGCCCGAGGAACCGTTGTATAAGAAGGCCAATCGAAGGAAACGACGCCCTTCATAAATGGAAGCTTGTACGCGATAGTCCAAAGACCCGCAACAAGTAGAGCAAACGCAAAGCAAGCCCCAGCTCTGCCAACAACGCTCCTCTCCACGGCGCGCATTCGATTGTTGATCGTCCAAATGCAGTAGGGAACAAGAACGACCACGCCCGTAAAGAGGGCATTGGGGTGCGCGTAGACCAAGAGCGCACAGCCAGCAAAGAACAGTAAAAACCAACGAACAGCGTCGCTCGCTTTATATGACTCCGCCGCTTCCATAAACGCAACCATGACAAGGGGGAGAAGCGCACACCCAAGTACATTCGGGTAAAGGGGACCAAACAGAAGCAAACCCCAAGGAAAAATGGCAAAGCAAGATACGAGAGCGCACGCAAATATTTGAGCCCGAGGCTTATCTGGGAGAGCCAGCTGCATAAACGCCGCCATCGATGCCGGATACATTAAAACGATGATTATTGTATTCAGCGCATTTGCGGCAACGGTAACTTGAGCGTCACCGAAAGAAGCGACAACCGCTGCTATTGACCTCCACAGCGCAGGATAAGCGAGGATCGAATCAAGACAGAACACGCCCGTATCGAGGAACGTCCTTACCTCAGTTAAATGAGCAATATTGTCATTTTCTTGATAGAACGAAGCAGCGCTGTCGAGGGGAATGACGAAGTAAAGCAAAGCGATAATTGCAGAGCAGGCAATCGTGACCAGCAACAAATGAAGTGAAAGATCGAATCTGTAGGCCCTTTTTGTCCTGAAGAATAAATAGAGCAGCGCTCCTACAACGGCCGTAAGAAGAGCAATACCAACACAGACCGATACCCAATTGGCCTGCAACCCGGTACCCGCAAAAGCAAACACGATCACCGTTGTTGCAAGTGCCGTGTAAAGCGGCGCGAACGCAAATGAGGCCGCCCGATTAAAACCTATTGCTCGGAACACAAAAAACCCGGGCAGGTAAAGAACGACAGCCGCAAATAGGCAGTCAAGACAATATAGGGTCCACATGCAAGCCCAATCTAATCGCAACCGTTTAGCGCTACGAACCGTTGTGGTTGTTTGGGATTCCCATTTAGCAATCCCAAACAACCACAACGATGCAAAATCAGCCGCTCAGCATGCTGCGCGTCATCCCCATGACACAACATGCATTGAGCGGCCGACAAAGTGAGTATATGACAGGTAGCATTGCGTACTCGTGAAATGCCGCCAAACTGATGAATACGAACAGAGAAGGAATACGCATTCCAAGGCAAGTATCGTTGACCCGGCTATTTCTCTACAGCCACGAAATGTCTTCTGGCTTAAGCCACGAAAGACGGCCCTACACAAATTCAGGTAAATCAGCAATCCCCGCAGCGCTATCTATCCATGAATACTCGCGCTCAACCAGCAAACGGCAGTTTATCGACTGCCGTTTTTTAAGGCTCCGATCACCTACGAGCCGCTTGACCGCTTCGAGCACCGAGGAAACATCGCCCGAACCAATTATCGTGCCAAAAACCCCGTTCGGAATAAGCTCCCTCGCCCCGCCCACATCGGTGACGATGGACGGGCACCCGCAGGCCGAGGCCTCGAGCAGCGTCGTGGAGAACCCCTCCGACCTCGTGGGGAGGCAGAGCACGTCGGCCTGCTGCAGCAGGGCGGAGATGTCGGGGCGGGTGAGCCTACCGAGCCATCGGAGCCCGTCTCCTTGGGCGGCGTCGACCGCCGGCGCGAGGGGGCCGTCGCCAGCAAGCAAGAAGACGACCCCCCTCTTCCTCAGCTCATCGGATTTCGACGCCCCGATCAGGGCGGAAACGCCCTTCTCGGGTATCAGGCGCCCCACGAAGGCGACAAGGAACGCGTCGCCCAGGCCAAGCTCGGCACGGAAGTCCCTTCTAGAAGACAGGGCCCTAAACTGGGCCGCATCGATCGAGTTGGTGATTTCGCCGCGGCTCTGGATCCCAAAGGTCTTCAGCCATTCAGAGCTCTTCTTGGAAATGCCGTAGTACGCGGGATCGTACTTCGCCTTGCCAATAGCAGTCAGCGAGCGCTCGTAGAAACGCACGATTGGGTCGAGGACCGGGTTGCTAAAGGAAAGCCACGCCGAGCCATGGTCGAGCACCACGGGACGCAGCCCGTGCCTGCGAGCAACCTTCATCCCGAGTAGGGAATGAAAATAGAACCTCGCATTGACCAGGACGCCGTCGAGATGTCTTCCGCCCAAATCCTTGAGGAGCGCCCTATAGGACGAACCATGCTTGGCCAGGGGAAACCGCCCCGAGATCAACGGGAAGCACGGGAGGCGCATTATCTCGACGCCCGCCTCATGGGTAATCCCCGCACCAAGCCCTTCGGTATCGTTGGTGACCACGATGACCTCGTTGCCGAGGTCGGCCAAGGCACGAGAGACGCTCTGGGTAAACGCCTCGATTCCGCCCATGTGCGGAGAGTATTGTGCGGAGAAAATCGCATAGGTTCTGCCGTGTGCCATTACTCCCCCGCCTTCCATTGTGTGCCGTCACCAAAATCCACGTAAAGGGGAAGGTGAGTATGACGATCCTCGGGCTTCGGGACCTCTCTCCAGTTCCCATACATATTGCCTAGGTACTCCTCCGCCTTGCGGGGCGCAGGGAACTTCCTGCCCTCAAAGGCGACGTCTACCGTGGGAAAAATGTCAGCTAAATCAAAGGGGTCCATATTTGGCCACGCAAGAGTGAGGCATTCGCTCGTCACCAACGCCTTCTCGGAGCTGGGAACCGAATCATCAAACATCTGCTGGTAAACCGCCGGGTCTGCAACGCGAGCGCGCTCAAGGCGATGAAGAATACGGCAGCAGGCCTTCTCGAGCAATCCCAAGAGACCTCGGTGCGGAACTGAGATTGTAGTTGAGTGGTACAGATAGCAGCGCCTCTGGGCCATTGAGGCGCTCTTGATTTGCGTCCGGCGTAAAGAGCCGTCTTCATACAGGCGGTCATAGGGAAACACGTCCACAAAGATACCCATGGAACTGCCGGCGTCGCGTCCTTCCTGGTTCTCAAAGACGGTACCGTCCTTGTACACCTTTGCGAACAGCGCCGCATAGCCCTTAGAGTTCTGCGACGTATGAAGTGAGTAGCCCTCAGGAAGTCCATCCTCGGCAAGTTTGCAGAACTTGTCATAGTCCTCACGGAGCATGCCGATATCAATATCATCATCCCAAGGAATAAAACCCCCATGCCTCACGGCACCAAGGAGGGTTCCGCCATCGATGAAGAATCGAATGCCGTTCTCATCGCAAAACCGAGAGATTGTCTCCAGAATTGAGAGCTCAGTTTCCTGAATCTTTCTAAGGGCTTTCGTGCTATCCATTGCGCTTGCCTCTTTACTCATCATCACTGCCAGGGATTTGTCGAACGGAACGAGCGATTCTTAAGGCCATCACCGCCAGCGTAACGACATAGCTAATACTGATTGAATAGCTGACCCCATTCATATCAAACGCATTCACCATGGCCACGCTAACAGGGAAGGAAACGATGCAACCTATGACATTGGCAATAAGATTCCCGCGCATGTCCCTAAGGGCAATTAGCAAGTCACCCAAGAATGCGACGCAGGCAGTGAGCGAAGAGCATAGGAGTCCCGCATACATTAAGTAGCCATAAGGCACGAGTCGCTCACCGAATATCAAACCGATAAACCCGTCACCAAAGATAGAAAAAGCAATCGCCCCCATAAGGAAAATCCCAATCAAAGCGGCAAGCACCCCTAGAAGATGCTTTATAAACAACGGGCGATTGTGCTCGTCAACATCCTTAGCGAATACGCCGAGGAGAGGTGCATAAACGTAATTAGCACACGCCTGGATAATAACGATTGGCGTGCATATCGACGCATAAATGCCCAGAGAAGAATCCCCTTGGGCGGAACCGAGATACTGACGCGCAAATGAAACCACAAGAGAACATAGAGACATGCCTATCACGGCTGGCAGGCAGCACTTCAGAAGGCTGACAATAGTATTCATATCAAACTCGGGCTTCACGCTAGAAAGGCGAGAAGAGCAGCGCACGTCATAAGCAATAACCGGATACGTTGTGATTATCATTGCGGCAATTGCCAGCTCAAGGCTATCCGTGAGCTTCAAAACTAGGCAGAATCCGATTGTTGATACTGCGGCACGCATAGTCATCGATTTTCCGCAGTAGTCCATGCGGTAATGTTGCTGATCAACCCCATGTAGAACGTCTATAAATATATCCCCCGCTCTATATATAAGATAGAGGATGGTGGCCAAAAAGGCTGATGGAGAGCACGTAAGCACCATATAAATGCAGGTAATAATGAAACCAATGCCAATTGTCACAAAACGCGCCGCAACATACTCTCCGGAGGAGATCTCCTCGTGGATATCAGACACCTGGAACGAGCGCATACGATAAAGCGCTATCTGGGCGAACACGTTCGACACAGCCATGGCAACCGCTAAAATACCCGCAGCTTCATAGCTGGTCGAAAGGCGCACAACCATAACGGTAACGAGCCATTGACATCCCGAATAGAACAGGGAGCCAAACGAGTTCCATAGCATGTTTGCCTTCAGCGACAGCTGCTTCACTACATTACCTCTTTATACAATCAATCGCTCAGACGCGTATTCGTCCCCGGCACGCGAAGACGCTCTGCCTACAAATAACTAGACAGCGTAAGCATAGTAGTAAGCACTCAAGCGCAGGCCACAAACCGCCTAGGGCAACCTTGCTTGCATGCCGCCGTTCTCGCCATGCGATGGCATCTAATTAACTCGCTAGCAAGTCCATCATGCACCCGGAATCCAGCATCCGTCAGCCCCAACCCAATACCCGTCAACTCGCGAACTGACCGCCATTGCTCCGCCAGAGGTCAGGTAATAACTACCAACCCAGCAATCATGAGCCATAGCGCCAGAATCATACAAGTAGTACCAAGTACCATCAATCAGCTGCCATCCGCTTTTCATCGCGCCGGAGTCGTCAAGATAATACCAGGCACCATTCACGCAGCGCCATCCAACTTGCATGGCGCCATTGGCATCCAAAAGGTACCAAGTGCCACACAGATTAAGCCATCCAGTATCCATTCCGCCGTTATTGCCAAAATGATACCAAACGCCGTCAATCAGCCGCCAACCTGTCTGCATAACTCCAGCACCGTCGAGAAAATACCACGCGTCGCCCGTATAGAGCCATCCAGTATGCATTGCTCCAGAAGAATCGAAGTAAGACCATGACCCCCCTACCGTCTGCCAGCCCAATGCCATTGTGCCGTCAGGCCAGAAGTAATACCAGTTTGGTCCAATGCTCCTCCAGCCAGTAGCCATAAGCCCGTCTGATTTAATCCAGTACCAGCTTCCGCCGCTCAGTACCCAACGCGAGGTACTGACCATTGGAGAGCCATCAAGCCAGGTCCAGCCATTCGCCAAGCGTATCCATCCATCCGCAGCCGCTGGGACACCGTTCTTGTAATAGAGGTATGAGCCCTTCGCACTTGAGTAATATAGGCGACCAGTCTCCAAACTTACGTTAGACGCAAAGCCTTCAGGTGAGAGGCTGACAACATATGCACGTTCCCCAGCATTCACAACATCGTTGGAGCAAGCATATTCCGCCCCCAGGCTCGCAAGCTCATCAATTGTGTCCGACGGCAGAACAGAGTACTCCCCCGTTTGAAACACCATGCAGGGAGAAATGGTTTCGAGGTAAGCATTTGTGTTTGACCCCGGAATACCATGGTGACCCATCTTAAGAAAGTCAACATGACCAAGTTCGGGCGCAATTATGCCCTCAGCACCCGTGTAGTTATTGATATCCCCAGCAAGAAAAGCCGTATGACCCCCGGCAGTAACCTTCACTCCCAGGGAAAAACAATTCGCATCGAAAACGCCCTTCGTCTGATACGACGTGTCCGTGTTATAAAGCTGGATATAGGCGCTGCCAAGGTAAAACCCAGAGTCGTCTCCGCCAAACGATTGCACAAGCTCGGCGCCAACCTCTTTGGCGGCCTCTATCAATCGATCGTATACGTACCGGTTGTCCCAAAGACGAGAAGCATCCGTAATATAGCTGTCGTCGTAAACCGGCGTATATATCTTCTTAGGCTTAAATCGCTTGATAATCTGGGGAGCCGACCCGACATGGTCGCTATGCGGGTGGGTGCCAATGTAGAAGTCAAAGTTGTCGGTTGTTACGCCAACGCTCTCGAGATAGCTAATAACCTCGTCTTCGTGCCCATCACCTTTAGTGATGCCACCCCTCAGCGGGTAACGCGGGTCGGAGCCATCGGGGTAGGAACTATCTTCCCCAGAATCAACCATACCAAAATGGCCATCACTTTCTACAAGAATAGCGTCAGAGTAGTTAAACGGCATAATATGAATTTTGGCATCACCCTGGACAGCATGCACCTCGCAGGGTGCAGCGATTAATGCCGCCGCCGCTCCAATTATCACGGCCCAAAGTGCAGCGACCCCAACCTTGTTCAAACGCTTCGTCATCCTCGCTCCTGTTACATACTTAAGTTCGTCCTTCCATTATCGCGCGGACTCGAACTGAATTATTGTGCAACAAACCCTCGCCCATCATTAATGTTCATAATTCAATGTAGTTTAATCATCTTGAACACTCGTTCAATTTCGCTATACTCAAATAGAATTTGAACGCAACAACAAGGAGCCGCAATGCTCACTAAGAATCAATTCGAGGTCCTCAACGCCCTCAGGCAGGCGCCCAACGCCAGCCAGCGAGACATCGCCTCGGCCTCAGACCTCTCGCTCGGAACCGTCAATGCAACGCTCAAGGCCCTCGTTACAAACGGCTTTATCGAGAACGGCAGCCTCACCAGCACCGGCAAAGATGCCCTCGCTCCCTACAAAGTAGAGAACGCCATCATCCTTGCCGCTGGCCTCTCCTCTCGCTTCGCCCCCATCTCCTACGAAAAGCCCAAGGGCCTCCTCAAGGTGCGCGGTGAGGTCCTCATCGAGCGCCAAATCGAGCAGCTCAAGGCCGCCGGTATCAATGACATCACACTAGTAGTCGGCTACAAGAAGGAATACTTCTTCTACCTTCGCAACAAGTACGGCGTCGAGATTGTCAACAACGATGAATACGCCTCCCGCAACAACAATGGGTCCCTCTGGCGCGTGCGCAATAAGCTCGGCAATACCTATGTCTGCTCGAGCGATGACTACTTCACCGAGAATCCCTTTGAGGCCTACGTTTGGAAGGCCTACTACTCTGCCCAGTACGCAGAGGGCCCCACAAAGGAATGGTGCATCACCACGGGGGCAAACAACCGCATCACCAAGGTAACGGTAGGCGGGTCCAACTCTTGGTACATGCTGGGCCACGTCTACTTCGACCGATCTTTCTCAAAGCGCTTCTCCCAGATTCTCGATGACGAGTACGCCCTTCCTGAGACCACGGACAAACTCTGGGAAGATCTCTATATCGAGCACATCAAGGAGCTCGACATGGTGCTGCGTCCCTACCCCGCCGGTGTCATCAATGAGTTCGACTCCCTCGATGAGCTGCGCGTCTTCGATCCCCACTTCCTCGAGAACGTCGACTCGGAGATTTTCGACAATATCGTCAATGTCCTCGGTTGTACCAAGACCGAGATTCACGATGTCTACCCCCTCAAGCAAGGTCTCACAAACCTCTCCTGCCACTTTGCAACCAACAGCGGCGAGTACGTCTACCGCCACCCGGGCATCGGCACCGAGCTGCTCATCAATCGCGCCGGCGAGGTGGCAGCCCAGAAGGTTGCAAAGGAGCTGGGCATCGACGAGACCTTCATCTATGAGGACCCCGCCCGCGGTTGGAAGATCTCCCACTTCATTCCAAACTGCAGGAATCTCGACCCGCACGACACCTCACAGGTAGCCCACGCCATGCAGATGGCCCGTTCCCTCCACGAGTCAAACGTCGAGGTCGAAACCAAGTTCGACTTCTACGCCGAGGCAAAGCGCTATGAGAGCCTTCTGCTGGAGAAGGGCCCCATCGACATACCAGGCTACGCTGACGATGCCGCCGACGCCGATGCCCTTGAGGCCTTCGTAGCCGCAGACAACGCCCCCACCTGCCTGTGCCACAATGACTTCTTCATGCTCAACTTCCTCATCGATGAAGCGGACAAGTACTACCTCATCGACTGGGAATACTCCGGCATGAGCGACTACGCCAACGACTTTGGCACCTTCTGCGTGTGCTGTCAGCTCTCCCCCGAGGAGATTGACGCGGCACTCGAAGCCTACTTTGGCCGCAAGCCCACCCGCGCGGAGCGCGCACACAACCTTGCCCACATCGCCCTTGCCGGCTGGTGCTGGTACCTGTGGTCCCTTCTCAAGGAGGCTGAGGGCGACTTTGTGGGCGAGTGGCTCTACATCTACTACAACTACGGCCGCGAGTACCTCACCAAGGCGCTCGAGCTCTACCGGGAGGAGCAGTAAGCCATGAAGTTTGGACTCTTTAGCGGCATCCTTTGGGGCCTTGACACCGTCGTTCTGGGCATCGCCCTCGCCATGGCGCCCTACTTTGGCACGGCAGACGCCGCCGCCTTCGCCAGCATTGCGAGCTCCTTCATCCACGATGCCGGATGCGCTATCTGGCTGCTCATTTACATGGGGGTTCGCGGGCGTCTTAAGGACACCGTTGCCGCTCTTAAGACCAGGAGCGGCCTTGTAGTCATGCTCGGCGCTCTGCTTGGCGGACCCATTGGCATGACGGGCTACGTCATCGCCATCAACAACATTGGCCCCGCCTACACCGCAATCATCTCCGCCTTCTACCCCGCGCTCGGCGCACTGCTCTCCTTCATCCTGCTCAAAGAGCGCATGAGCGCAAAGCAGATCGCGGCGCTTGTCGTTGCCCTGTTTGGCGTCATGGCCATGGGCGTTATCTCCGCTGGCGACTCCGAGATGGGCAACACGACGCTTGGACTTGCGGGCGCAATCCTCGCCGTCATTGGCTGGGGCTCCGAAGCAGTTCTGTGCGCTTGGGGTATGAAGGATGATGCCGTAGACAACGAGACGGCCCTCCAAATTCGCGAGACCACCTCTGCCCTTGTCTATGGCCTCGTTGTGGTACCCGTCTTTGGCGCCTGGGGCTTTGCCGCCAGCGCCATCCCCAGCTTCGCCACGGGCGTTGTTGCCCTGTCTGCCCTCGCTGGTACGGCCTCTTATCTCTTCTACTACAAGGGCATCTCGCTCATCGGTGCCGCTAAGGCCATGGCGCTTAATATTTCCTACTCGGCTTGGGCCGTCGCCTTTGGCTTCATCCTACAGGGGACCGTTCCTTCCCTTGCTACCGTCTTCTTCTGCATTGTCATTCTCGTGGGCACGGTTCTCGCCGCCTCCGACTGGAACGAGCTCTTTGGCAAGAAGACCGAAGCCTAATCAGCAAGTCACGCGCAAGAAGCAGGGCCCGCCTCGGTAACGAGACGGGCCCTGCTTCTCTATAGGGACACTCCCTTAGTGCCCTCCGCAAACCTTGCACATGGTCCTGCCGCCAACCTGAGAGAGCGTTCCCTGAATGGGATTGCTTCGGCTCAAGCTCGGACAAGACCTTGACTTGTGCCAAGCCTTACCGTTGGCAGTCCAGTAAACCGTAACGCCATCCCAGGTTCCATAGCTACCGCCAGAGCTATACCCGGGAATCCAGGCGCCGTCTGAGCCAACGTAGTAGTCATCGATCCACTGATTCGTAGCCATGGCGCCTGAGGCTGTGAGGTAGTAGTTGCCCACCCATGTCGAAGCGGCCATGGCACCAGAGCCATAGAAGTAGTACCAGGCCCCGCTAATCATCTGCCAACCAGTCTGCATAGCTCCGGAACCAGACAGGAAATACCAGGTATCCTCCAGCAAGAGCCAGCCCGTCTTCATGGCGCCAGAAGGCTCCATGTAATACCAAGAGCCATTGACTACCTGCCAGCCGGTAGCCATCGCTCCGGAGCCAGCCAGGTAATACCAAGTCCCGCCAAGGTTGAGCCAACCGGTCCGCATGGCACCAGAAGCATCGGCAAAGTACCAGATTCCGTCGACCATAAACCAGCCAGTGGCCATAGCGCCAGAGTCACGAAGGTAATACCAAGACCCGTCAAGGTAGCGCCAGCCAGTAGCCATGGCGCCGGAGGAATCAAAATAGTACCAGCCGCCACCAACGGGAGCCCAGCCAGTTACCATATAGCCGCCTGCATCAAACCAATACCAGGTCCCACCAAGGTCGAGCCATTGGCTCCTTGGGTAGGAACCATTTGCGAGTTCGTACCACCGCCCATGGCTATCAACTCGCCAAGAACCCTTGGGCTCGTTGGTGCCAGCTCCACTCTCTGACTCAGAAAAGCCCGAGTCTCCCGCCTCGTTGAGATCGGCATAAGCCGGAGCCGCATACAGTCCGCACGAAAGCAGAGCAACAAACAGCCAGGCCACTAGGACTTCCACCTTGCGGCTCAACTTCTCCGTCATACTCATTGGACCACGCTCCTCAGATTGACAAGTACAGTCATCTCCCAGTTTATTCGCTAACGTTCAGGTCGCCACCACAATTCTGCAAGGGCATTGTTTGGTCGCCTAAAAGCAGAGGACCTTGTCGTACAAGCCGGCAAGGTCCTCTAACAAACGCTCAATTATGAGCCACTACCAGATAACCACCTTGGTACCACGTGGAATATTGTCATAGATCCACTTGGCATTCTCGATAGCAAGACGTACGCAGCCGTGAGAAAGGTGCTGGCCAAGACGACCGTCCTGAACCACCCTCGTGCCCTCGTTGTACAGCACGGAGTGGAAGAGATAGTCGTTGTAGAACTGCGTGTAGTAGTAGCAGCTATAACCATGGCCAAACACATAGCCCTTGTCTTGCACGGTGAACTGGCCCTTAACTGTAGGTGTAGAAGGCGCGCCCGGGCTGCAGATGAACTCCTTGGAAACACTCCAAGAGCCAAATCGACCATAGTAGATACCAACCCTGCAGTTAGCCGTATCAACCAGAATGAGGTAGTTGGTTGCACTCGAGTAACCCTGAGCCCAGTTGAGCATGTCTCGGTACTCAGCATTGGAGGGAATCCAGTGGCCATCAGCCGCGCAGAAGTAATACGCACTGCCGTCATAAATCCAGCCGGTTTGCATGGCGCCCGAGGAGGCAAGGTAGTACCAAGTTCCGCCAAGGTTCAGCCAGCCAGTATGCATGGAGCCATCAACGTCCATATAGTACCAAGCGCCGCCGGTCCAAACCCAGCCCGTGGCCATGGCGCCGGAGTTCTCGAACCAGTACCAGCGGCCGTTGTCGAGGAGCCAGCCCGTCTGCATCTTGCCATCGCCGGAGTCAAAGTGATACCAACGCCCGTCGACGACCTTCCAACCGGTAGTTGCGGCGCCGTCGGAGCCGAGATAGTACCATCCGCCATCGCGAACCCAGCCGGTCTGAACGGTGCCCTTCTCGTCATAGTGTCTGCGGACACCATCGGCATCAACATGCCAGCCGGTCACGGCACGACCGGTCGTCTCGTCGAACAGGTGCGCAACACCATCGATGGTCACGCTACCGTGCTGAATCTTGCCTTCGACAAGATAGAACCAGGCATCGCCGACCTTGGTAAGACCGTCATCTGGAGTCGATCCATCTGCGAGCTTAATGGCGTCGCCTGAGACAGTCGCAGAGAGAACGCCATCGGAGTTAATCCAGCTCGACTCACCATTGGAACTATCAATCCAGCAAGACGTGTCCATCGCGCCAGAAGCGGAGAGGTGATAGGTCTTGCCCCCCACCGTCAGCCACCCCGTCTGCATCCTGGCCGTGGCGGAGTCCATCCAGTACCAGCGGCCGCCGACGAGCTGCCAGCCGGTGAGCAGGTTGCCGTCGGGCGAGGCGTAGTACCAGCAGCCCTCGGAGGCGTCCCACGCCCAGCCCGTGGCCATGGCGCCCGAAGCATTGAGGTAGTACCTGGCGCCCCCGAGCTGGAGCAGGCCCGTCCGCATGGCCTTGGTCGACGGGTCCATCCAGTACCAGGAGCCGCCGGCGAGCCGCCATCCGGAGGCGAGGGCGCCGCCGGCCTCGGCCCAGTACCACCTGCCGCCGGCGAGGCACCAGCCGCCCTCCCCCATGGCGCAGGAGGAGTCGAAGGCGTACGTGGCCGAGCCGACCGCCACGGCCTCGTCCTGGGCGCAGGCGCCCGTGGAGGGGTCGGCCCAGTACCAGCGGCCGCCCAGCAGCAGCCAGCCGGTCCGCAGGTCGCCGCCCGAGGGGTCGAGCCAGTACCAGGAGCCGCCGTCGAGCAGCCAGCCGGCGTCCATCGCGCCGGAGGCCGAGAGGTGGTAGCGGCGGCCGCCCACGCTCGCCCAGCCGGTGGCCATGTCGCCGCCGGCGTCCATCCAGTACCAGGAGCCGCCCACGCGCCTCCAGCCGGCGGCGCGCCTGCCGCCCTCGAGCCAGTGCCAGGAGCCGTCGCGCAGGTCCCAGCCCGACGAGTAGCCCAGCCACGCGCCCGAGGCGGAGAAGTCGGACCAGGCGCCGCCGCACTCGGCTCGGCCCGTGGCCATCGCGCCCGTGGCGGGGTCGAGCCAGTACCACGCCCCGCCGGTGGCCACCCAGCCCGTCGCCATGGCGCCCGTGGACGGGTCGAGCCAGTACCAGGAGCCGGCGTCGAGAAGCCAGCCGGTGCGGGGCTCGCCGCCCTCGCCGAGGTAGTAGCGCGCCCCGTCCCTCTCGACCCAGCCGGTGGCCGGCTGGGCGGGGGAGCCGGCGCCGGAGGCGGATACCGAAGTAGCATCATCGCCAAGCGCCAAATCAGCGGCGCCCGCGCTCCCCGTCTCGGCATTCATCGAAATGGCACCTTCGTTTGCGACAAATGCCGATGCAGACGATGGCAGCGTCACATCCCGCGTCAACTCAGCGGCTAAAGTCGCTGTCGGCCGCGCAAGTACTGCACCTGCGATAGCCAACGCAAGGGCTACCTCGCGCAAATGAACGGTGCTGCGTCTCACCTTTTAATCCCCCGTCGCAAGGCGAGACCAACAATTCCTAATTGGCCCCGCATACTTTAATAACGGATTTACCTTAGTCCTTTTTCAGCCAAGATCGCGCGCGATCCAGCCGAGACGTGGAGAATGGCAAAGCGCATATTAAAAAGCCGCCTACTCGATAACTTCGAGCAGGCGGCCCACGAAGCGAGTACAAGAGGAAGGTTAGACGAACGGCCTCAGTACGCCACGGATATTTCCCACGTTGTAGACATGCGTAAGGCGCGTTCCCAGTGCGGGGCTCGCGGCCTCAATCATTTGGTCGTTACCAATATAGATAGCGACATGACCAGGCCAGCAGATGATGTCGCCGCGCTGGCGCTGAGCATAGCTCAGATGCATAAAGCCGCTATTGTTCCACAGGTCGTTAGCATAATGATCATGCCCAGGGGTGTAGTAGTGATCATAGGGAGTCATGGGGAACGTATCCATGCCAGTGGCATAAAGGCACTGCATAACCAGGCCAGCGCAGTCAACTCCGACGCCAGGTGCACATGCATAATCCCATATATAGGGCGTCCCAAGATACTCGTAGGCACGACCAACAAATGCGTTGACGCAGTCTTCCCGGGTAGCGTTGACGCCGATACGCGAGGGCGTCACATACCCAAAGCGACCCGTGCAATAACTCGGCAGCTTCACCGTCCAAGAACTTACCTGGGGATACTGGCTGGGGTTCTGCCAACCAATCTTGTCGCACTCGCCGCTGGACCAGAAGTAACGCCGGTAGCCGTCGATGTATCGAACGCCCGTAGCCATACGTCCACTACCATCGAGCCAGTAATGCTTGCCGCCCAGCTCCAGCCATCCCGTCTTCATGGTGCCATCAGCATTTAGGTAATACCAAGCATCAACGTATACCCAACCGGTCGCCATTGCGCCGTTAGACCCAAGCCAGTACCAAGAGCCGTTGTCAAGGATCCAGCCCGTCTTCATCGCATACGTTGAGGGGTCAAAGTAATAGCGGCTTCCTCCCACCTGGCGCCAGCCGCTCGCAAGCTTTCCATTAGGCTCGGCATAGAACGTGCTGCCAGAGAGAGCAACCCAACCGTTTGCCGCCTTGCCATCGCTCATCGTCAGCACGCCGTCGCGCAGCGACGCCGTCAGCGCGCCGTCTGCGCCAGCCCAGCTCTTAGAGCCATCGCCGTTGTCGACCCAGCCGTTTCGAGCTACACCGTTCGAGAGATCAACGTAATAGGTCTTGCCATCAACCGAGATGCGCCCCATCTTCGCAGGATATCGAGTTGAGAAAGCAGTTGGATCAAACCAGAAACGGCCGGCACTCGTATCGACCCAACCCGACCGAGACGTACCATCCGAGCCAAACCAGTACCTCTCGCCATCAACGTCCAAAAGCTGGGAAGACGCCATGGCCCCAGAGCCCTGAAGATAGTAGCTACCTTCGCGCCGATCGAGCCAACCGGTCTGCATCTTCGCGCTCGACGGGTCCATCCAGTACCAGGCGGCACCGACCTTCTGCCACCCGGTAAGAAGGCGTCCGTCGCTCGCAGACGGGGTCGCATAGTACCAACAAGCTTCGGCACCATCCCAAGCCCAACCGATCGCCATGGCGCCAGAATCGGTCAGATAGTACTTGGAGCTCCCAAGCTGAAGGAGTCCCGTCTGCATCGCGCAGCTAGTTGGGTCCATCCAGTACCAGCAACCCGAGACGTACTGCCAGCCAACCCTAAGCGCGCCCGAAGGAGCGGTTAAATACCACTTGCCGTTAACAAGACCCCAGCCCGAGCCAACCATAGCGCATGAAGAACCGAACACATAGCGCTCGGAACCAACCTTAACGACCTTGTTCTGCGCGGCCGCACCAGAGCCACCCAGCCAGTACCACGCGCCGCCCTCTAAGAACCAGCCAACGCGCATGTCTCCGCCACTATTCAGAAAGTACCATCGGCCATCAGCCAGTTGCCAGCCCGTCTGCATTGCGCCAGAGGGACCAAGGTAATACCAATATCCGGAATCTTTCACCCAGCCTGTGGCCATCTTTCCGCTGGTGGGATCGAGCCAGTACCAGGAGCCTCCAGCCCAAAGCCAGCCTTTCTGAGGGGCGCCATTAGACGTCCAGTACCAGTCATCGCCGTCGAGCACCCAGCCATTGGAGTAGCCGAGCCACTTTCCCTGGGCGTCAAAACGAGACCAACGCCCATTTGTCAGCGCCTGGTTTACGGCCATTTTGCCAGTTGCCTCGTCAAACCAATACCACGAGCCATCGATGGCCTTCCAGCCGGTAGCCATCTCGTTCGTGTCTAAAGAAAAGTAATAGTGGGAGCCCTCAATCTCTTGGAAACCCCCGACCGCATAGCCGTCGGCAGCAAGGTAATAGCGATGGCCATCCAGTTCGAGCCACGCGCCAGAAAGGCGGACGCCGTCCTTCCAGTACTCATGGCCTTGGGCAGTTTCGACCCATCCATCATGCGTCAGAGGAGCCTCTTGCTCCGTTTCGCTCGGCACAGCAACCCCAGCCGTCTCCTGAGCTGATTCTATGGAAGCAACAGGCTCATCCGCACGTGCTGCTAGAGGGCACGCGAACAGTGCCATGGCAACGAGCACGCCCATAGAGGCAGCGGCCACGCTCTTCTTCATTGGCAAAGAAATCTCCCCCGCATAATTGACTAGTCCCACATTTTTTTGAACCAAATCTTAAGCCTTTGAACCCGCTCCTCTGAGTTAGAGTTCTGGCTGTTTAGCAACCGTACACGTCCCCATTCTCGGCCTCGGTAGGTCGACAACCCCATAGAATGAAAGTGATGCTCACGCACACAGCCAAACCACATCTACTGGAGCATGTATGAAAAAGAATCGCTGCATTGTTCGAGCAGTCCTCTTTGCCGCCGCCGCAATCGCTATTAGCTGCCTCTCCCCTTCGCCCTCGCTGGCAGATGCATTGACCGACCTATACGGGGCTCAATACGACAAGGCACAAGTGCTTAGCGCTGGAGAAGATCCCGCCGTTATCGAAACGCAGGATTTGCTCAGTTCAGACGATGATGAAGCAACCGACCAGGACGACAACTCCGGAATCGCTCTCTATGCCGCAAGCCCTCGAGCACGATCGATTTCCCCACGAAGCATTCCTTCCGAGATGCTCTACTTCTGCAGTTGGGAGAGTGGCCAGGACTACGATCACGGACTGAGCTGGGGCGATGGATATCACGCGCTTGGCTACTTCCAGTTTGACAACCGCTATGACCTGGGCTCGTTTCTCCAGGCATCCTATTACTACAACCCGAGCAAGTACTCCTGTCTCGCAATCATTGGGTCTCGGTATAGCTGGGATGTAAGCGGCGCCACACGAAGCGGCAGCTCCTTTACTCAGCTTGGCAACGACCTCAACTCCGTTTGGCACGCTTGCTACAAGGCAGACCCTACCGAGTTCTCCCAGCTCCAGAATGACTGGGCCTACACCCAGTACTACGACGGCGTCACCGGCATCCGGGGAAGCCTGCAGGCCTTTGGCATCAACATCGACAATCGCTCGGACAGCGTAAAGAGCCTTGTCTGGGGCATGGCCAACCTGTTTGGCCAGGGCGGCGGTCGCAGCTACGTGCAGAGCGGCCTTTACTATGGTGCCAACTGGTTCATCAAGAACTCCGGCGTTAACGGAGCAATGGACGACGAACAGTTCGTTACCACGCTGTGCGATTACGTCATCAACAATGTTGCTCGCCGCTATCCCGGCCAGCCCGAATATTGGAATGGTTGGCAGAACCGCTATCGCGACGAAAAGGCCCACTATCTTTCCGTGATGAAGAAGTGGGTCTACGAGAACGGCTTATGGTACTGGCAGACTATCTCGGACGGCACTCGCAGCAAGGGCTGGGCTTACATCAATGGTACCTGGTACTATCTCGACCCCACGACCGGCGCCATGCAGACGGGCTGGGTCAAGATCGGCGATTCCTGGTATTGGATGGATGCAAGCGGCGCCATGAGGACAGGGTGGCTTCTGCTCTCCGGCACTTGGTACTGGTTTGATGCCTCCGGTGCCATGGCAACAGGGTGGAAGAGTTTCTCTGGAACTTGGTACTGGTTCGACACCTCAAGCGGCGCCATGGCCGCGTCTCGAACCCCCACCGGCAATCTGTGGTCTGACTTTACCAACTCTGGAATCTGGACTGGCTATGCCTCGGGCTGGGATCTGCGCGACGGCTCCTGGTACTGGCTCGAGAATGGCACCCGCGCCACCAACTGGCGCTATATCGGCGGCCGTTGGTACTGGTTTGACCCCTCCACTTCCAGGGCGGCCCAAAACACCACTGCTCGCATTGGCGGCTATTCCTATGCCTTTGATTCAAGCTGTGGGATGGGAGCCAATGGTTGGGTTCTTGCCAACGGAACCTGGTATTGGGCCAACCCGGGCGGCAACCTTGTGAGCGGCTGGATTCGAACAGGCGGAGCATGGTATTGGCTTAACCCCTCAAGCTGCGCCATGCAGACAGGATGGGCTCACGTCGGCAGCAGCCACTTCCACCTGTCAGCATCAGGCTCCATGGACTCCGGCTGGCTATACGAAGGCGGCAACTGGTATTGGCTCGATTCCGCAAATGGCGACATGCGCACGGGCTGGCAGTGCGTCAGCGGTACTTGGTATTACATGGATTCGAGCACAGGCGTCATGAAGACTGGCTGGACCCTTATCGGCGATGATTGGTACTTTATGAACGCAAGTGGTGCCATGCAGAGCTCTTGCTGGATTGGCAACTATTACCTTAGCAGCAGCGGAGTCATGACAACCAGCCAGTGGGTTGGCCCCTACTATGTCAACGAAAACGGTTGTTGGGTTCCAGGAGCTAAGAAGTAGAACGCGGCGATACAACGCAACTGGGGAAACAAACGAGGGCGCCTTCCTTCCACGACTGGAAAGAAGGCGCCCTCGTTTGGCTCGAAATAGCACCGAAAGCGAGGCAAGCTACTCGTCTCTTAGCGCAATTTCCTGCGAAACAGTGGTCAACTTGCGCTTCAAAAAGGCCACGTTCTCCTGAAGCTTAAACAGTCTCCAGAGAAGGATAGCGATAACTGCCAGGAACACAAAGTTCGAGGCGGAAGCAAACCCAAGCAGACCAGAAACGAAATACACGGCCTTTGGGAACACCGCTGCGATAATCAAAAGAACAGAGAGCCCGAGCCAAAAGAACGTGTCATGCGTCTCAAACTGGGCCTTCTTAATCTTGCGAGCCACGACAACAAGCATAAGAACGGCGCCGAGAATCAAGAAAATACGAAGATGGGTAGTCACTGCTACCTCCTAAACCACTGCGAGAACAGGATGGACATGCAGGTATTGGCCATATACGAAATGGAACGCGTCAAATTGAGGTAGCTCTCCCCCGCCGTGCGCTCTCGCATCGATACCTGCACCTCCTCGACTTTGTATCCCTTCCTAATGAGGCACGCCAAGGTGTCGGGTTCCGGAGACGTCCAGTCCTGGGTGGCGAACAGCTGAATCGCTCTCTTGTTGTAGAGGCGCATACCGGACGTTGGGTCTTTAATCCTCGCACCCGTCGTGAGCTTAATCATCCCCGAGATAAGGTTCGACCCCATCATACGAAGGCTCTTTGGCTTCTCCTCGGTTACAAAACGAGAGCCAACAACAATATCGGCCTGAGCCTCATCCATCTTGGCTACAAGCGACGAAATATAGGCTGGATCATGCTGGCCATCGGCATCGAACTGAATCGCCATCTCATAGCCATGGCGCAATGCGTACTTCATGCCCGTCTGGACGCCAGCGGTAAGGCCCAGGTTGGTTGGATGGCTCACATAGTTGAAGCCGCTAGCCTTACATAGAGCCAACGTACCGTCGCGCGAGCCATCGTTGACGACAACGTAGTCGATATCGGGAGCAACTCGCTGAAGCTCTTCGATGGTCGCGACGAGCGACTCCTCCTCGTTATACGCGGGGACAATGGCAAGGACACGCGACTCAGCCCGATTCGGAACGTTCGTTGTTTCAATAGATGTCATGTAGCTCCACGGTTTCGCATCGACTTCATTCTTCTGAAGTATAGTTAAATCTGATGTTCGTAATCCGTGTTGAAAACATCGCTTCAGTCCTCCATTTTCAAGGAGATTCGCTTCGTTCTCAGCTTCCGATCACGCGTTCGTCCTCTGTGCCTACGGAAAATCTCCCTATCTCGGTGAGTGCGTCGAATCCCTCTTGAGCCAAACGACTAAGTCGCACATCCTCATCTCAACCTCAACGCCAAACGAGAGCATCTCTTCCACGGCAAGCAAGTACGGTGTCAAGCTCTTCATTAATTCGGGCAAGCCGGGAATTGCTCATGACTGGAATTGCGCGATTGGACACTGCGAGACCCCTCTCGTTACCATTGCCCACCAGGATGATCTCTACGAGCCCCGTTATACGGAGCGAATGCTCGACAAAGTAAATAGCTCGGCAAGACCGCTCATCTTCTTCTCCGGCTATGGTGAGCTTCGCCCCGAGGGCAAGGTTACCAGCAACAAGCTTCTTAACATTAAGCGCACGCTGCTTAAGCCAAAGCAACCTCGAGAATTGAGTCTAGCAACAGGGTCGAAGACCATAGCCCAATAGACCATGCAAGCCGGAGCAACATAGCCGAGTATACAGAAAGCGCCAAAGTCACCAAGAGAATCTTGTGGCTGAGCACACTCGAGACTAAGTCAACAAACCTCGGGGCCATTTTCTTGACGCCAGCCAATAATATTGCGGCGGCGACGAACCCAATGGCGACGATTGCCGTCGCCATCTCACGGTTATCTGCTTGTCCGCAAATCGTTCCTACAAACCATCTGAGTGGCTGGACCAAATCCATAATCGGCGCCACCTCCTCGCGCATCGACTTTAATATCCACTTCGTAACCTAAATTTACGGAGTCCTCCCCGTTCCTCGCCAGCAACCGAATCGCAAACGCTATTCACTCGCCACTTCCCAGCCAAGCTTCCCAAGCTCGTCTTCATCACAATCCAGCTCGCTCAAGCACACTTCCAGGCTCGCATCCTCAATCACTTGTACCAGCCAAACCTTGGTTTTCGGCGTCAGTACGATTCGTAGCAGTTCATCCACTTCATCCGCACTCGTCCCTTCATCACGCTTTACCAGGAATACGCCTTGGAGCACGTCGGGACGATCAAACAACCTAACCGTGCAAGAGTCGTTCCAGCAAAACTCCCTCAACCCAAACCACATAGCTTCATGAGGAAATATGCTCCCAGCCGCCATCACCCTGGTAGTACTCAAGCCATAGTTATTCCTCAGCTCGTAGGCCAAGACTTCCCTGAACACATAGTTGGCGTTCAATAACCTCGTGGCGCAATAGTCGCCATACAGCAGTGAGAAGTTCTTCTCGATTGAGCTCCTCATCGTTTGAAAGTCATACGAGTAGTACCGGCCGGTAAAGCTAATGCTGTCCTCGGCCTCCGTCGCGGAGCCACTCTTTGCATACGCCCTGAGATAGTCATTCCACATTCCACAGATATAGTCAGCCGCCAGCAATACGCTCTCTTCATCAGAAAGCGGACGCGTTGACTTTTGCTGCATGATTCCCGTTGTAGAGGCAAAGCCAAACCTACAGAGCACTCGTTCAAGCATACGAACGCCCTCTGGCCTGTTAGAGTCTTCTATCGCCATAATCGAGAAGAAGAGCGCCCGAAGCAATATATCTTGCTTGTATCGGACAGGCAGGTTCTTCCCAAACCGCTGCTCGTAGCTAGCCAGCCTCTTCTCGCTGGTATCAACTGTGCCGACGGTGTAGTAACGATAGCTTCGGGCGCGAGTCCGCCCAGCTGGCGCAGCGCCACCCACCCGAACTCGATATCTTCTCCGCAAGAAGAGAGTGCTTGTCACACCAACTAAAGCCCAGAATAACGCAACCTCGAGCTGAAATGCGATGCTCGACTGGTCGAAGACCGCCAGTCCTTCTTTGGCAACGGCACCGATAACGTAGCAATCCGCTGCGAAAGAGATCAGGCAGGAAAGGAACGCTTCAATTAGATGGGGGCCAACCCTATCCCACAATTAATGGTGCGAGGCCTTAATCGTGCTCAGTATTACCCAGTACATAAGAGTGGGGACAAATGACGCCAGCGTGCCTAACTCCCCGTGCAGCGCACCAGTTAGCCCATTGGCCAACAGAACAACGACTATGCAAAACAGGGATGGAGCAAGGATTCGATAGCTAATGTTCTCCTTTGAGCCCTCCGAGTCGTATTCATCCTCGACGCAGTACGAAGAGAGCGAGAACGGGCCAAAACGCCGAACTATACAGACGCCGGCCGCCGCAACAAGACAATAAATAACAACGATTAACGTATCCAAAGGTACGGCCCCATAGTTTGCAGACATCTATATATTACAGACCAGCAGCCTCTGGGCTTAGGAGCCTAAGCGGTGGCCTCGCGAACGCTCTTGTCTCATTAAGCGCAACCGTTCGGTCGATTACCCCAGCCCCGTCCCTACCCAAATATCAATGAAACAGGTGTGACCAGATTTGGTGGCGTCACGCCATTCTTGACCGCAATGATGTTGTCGGCAACCGTCATGCCCATTCGCAGGTTTGTCTCGTACGTAGCCGATCCGGCATGGGGCGTAACAAGGACGTTCGGCAAATCAGCAAATGACGGAGCGGGCCCCGGCTCCTGCTCGTGCACATCGGTCGCATATCCCATTAGTTGGCCAGATTGCAACGCCTTTTCCAGGGCTTCTTTTCTGATGATTCCCCAGCGCGAGGTGTTAACAAGAATTGCGTCTTCTCGCATCATCCTTAACTCTTTGGCGCCAATCAGGTTGGTGGTTGATGCAGTAAGCGGCGTATGAATAGTCACGATATCGCTTCGCTTGAGCAAGTCGTTCAGCCCCGTGAACATCAGCCCCGTCTTTGCCGCATCGGGCCGCTGACGAATGTCGTTGCCCAGGATATCCATGCCAAAGCCCATCGCACGCCGCGCAACGGCAAGGCCAATGTCACCCACGCCAATGATGCCAATCGTCTTGCCATATAGACTGCGCCCAGCACGCTTTTCCCAGATACCAGCCTTGAGGTCATTGTTCATCTGGGTAATGTGCCGCTCAAGATCGAGGATGAGGCCTAACGTAAGGTCTGCTGTCTCCTCAATGTTGACACCAGGGGCATTCACGACCATAACGCCCTTGTCTGTCGCCGCCTTGTAGTCAATGCCATCTATGCCGCGACCATGCCGAGCAATGACCTTCAGCTTTGGCAGGGCGTTAATCACGCGTCTCGACATGCCATTGACGCCAAGAATGACGGCATCGGCATCCCTTGCGCAGCCAATCTTCTCGGCATCGGTCAGCACGCGGCTATGCTTAATGATCTTTACCTCGCAGCCGGCATCTTCAAGCCGTTGTTTTGGCTCCGTCGTAAAGACGCCAAACGTTGCGGCGAAAGAGACGACTTTGAAGGGGGCATTCTGCATTTCCAAGGCTCTTTTTCTTGAATAACGAATCTGAACAGGAGTATATAACGGAGCTGCACAAATTCGGGCCGGGTCATTTTGTTAGATTGACCCGACCCGTCTCGTCTCCATGTTGCAGCTGGCTAAATCATTTCAAGCATCGCGCGGTGGAGCCTCTTTCTGGCGTCAGGATCTTTATCATTGAAGTGGCGCGACCCAGCAATATAGCGCTCAAGCGCTTCGAGGTTCTCCTCCTTGGAATCGATGCCCAAGTCCGAAAGTGTAAGCGGCATTTCCATGCTTCTCAGCATGTTCTTCAGGCCATCCTCTTCTTTCTCAAGCCCATTGAAATACAGTTGGCAGAACAGGCCAACGGCAACGATCTCCCCGTGAAGGGACTGCTTTGCCTCTTCGGTAAAGAGCGTTCGCACTCCGTCATATATCACATGGGCAATCTGAGTTTGGTTATATCCCCTCGTAGTGTTAGAGATAACGCCGGTAACGGGCACCGCGGCAAACACAACATCTTCCAGGGCCTTAGTTACCCGGCCAGCCCTGTTGTCCTCAATAGCCTGCTGCCAGCGGCTATCAAGAACGTCATAGGTGTAGCACGCGAGGTTATACGCGGTATATAAATCAATATCCGTTGACACCAGCTCAAGGTCTGGCCTGCCGTTCAGTATCTCGATCTTCTTGGCCATTGCATCGACAATCCCGGCAGCAAGATACCGGGGCGGACATTGGGCAATCACGTCGAGGTCTATGTAGCACCCGTTGACCTCATGTCCATAGCGCCATGTAACATCCTTGGCTCCATCTGGTGTGTACATTACGCTCGTACATGCCCCCGGTGCGCACTGGGCAACGTTGGTGGGAATGAGAGTTGCGCCAACGCCGCGCAACTCGGCAGTTGCCTTTGCAAGATCGATTATCTTGCCGCCGCCAATGCCAATGATTTGTTTTGCGTCAATTTCTGCCGCCCTGTCGCTGAGTTCCCTGGCTCCCTCGGCGCAACAGGCACCCTTCCAGATCACAAGGCTTGTTTCGATTTTTGACTCTTCAAACACGGGAACAAGACGGTCTCTCACAGCTCCCCATGAGCGCTCGCCAGCAATCACAAGAGCCTTATTGCCAAAGCGAGACAACTCATCTCCAAGCTGCTCCAACAGGCCTGACGCCTGCCTGTACCGACCCATACCAAACTTAATTGCCGAGTCCCGCGAAGACAAATCCATTAGAACCTCCATGCAAACGAAACGGTTAATGCGACGGACAGCCCATCAAGTCCTACGAAAGGTCGCAGGTACACCAAATCTCCTCGTTGTGATAGACCGCAAAGTCATCGAACCCGTAAGCCTCGGACTTGCAGGGCATGCCGTTGCACACATCTTCGAGAATGCCGTACAGCTTCTCGCCAAGAGAATCAATTGTGTCAGAGCCATCGATAACACCAGAGGTATCAAGATCGGTGTTATCCTTCATCGATTCGTACGTCTCGGGGTTACCCGTAACCTTAATCACGGGAATGAGAGCATTGCCCACGGGGTTACCGCGTCCGCTCGTAAAGATACAGACCTGTGCACCGCCAACGGCCATGCCCGACACGCTCTCGATGTCATATCCAGGCGTATCCATAATGACGAGGCCATTTTCAGACGGGATCTCGCCATATCCAACAACCTGGTTAATAGGTCCTGATCCCCCCTTGGAGATGCCTCCGAGGGCCTTCTCCTCGAGAGTAGAAAGGCCACCCTTCATATTGCCCGGGGTCGGGTTTGCTCCACGGACGTCAATACCGTTGGCAATAAATTGATGCTCGAGGTCTTGAACAATCGTGTAGATGTCGTTCCTGACCTTATCGTCCTTTGCACGCTCGCCAAGCAGGTGCTCGGTACCAATGAGCTCAGTAGTCTCTCCCAGCATCACCGTTCCGCCCTTGGAAATCAGGATGTCAGAGCAGGCGCCAACGGTTGGATTGGCGGCGAGGCCACTCGTGGCGTCAGACCCACCGCAATTGGTAGCGAGAACAATCTTGGAGGGCTCAACAGGGACGCGAGGCACAAGCCCCGCCTCGGCAACCATCTTCCGGGCGAGCGCAACGCCGTAGGCAATTGCCTTGGGCGTACCTCCAAGCTCCTGGATGGTAAACACTTCCACGGGCTTGTCAGAAAGCGAACGAACATGCTCAGCCAGCTCGTGCGGCTTAGTCGTCTCGCAGCCCAAGCCCACAATGATCGTGCCATAGACATTCGGGTTCTGGGTAACGTTGGCAAGGCAGCGGCGCATGATATCGATGCCTTTGCCAATCTGTCCGCAACCCTTAACGTTGGGAAGAGCAACCGTCCCCTCGACCTGTGCGGCAATCCTCTTGACAGTGTTGTTTGCGCAGCCAACAGTTGACAGGATTAGAACCTTGTTTCGAATTCCGACCTTGCCGTCAGGCCTAACAAATCCGCTAATCATTGGTCTTTACGCTCTCGATGTTGTGGACGTGCACATACTCCCCACGCCTAATTGCGCAAGTGGCGCGCCCGATGGTTTGGCCATACTTAGTTACAAGATCGCCCGGCTCCAAATCCAAATAAGCCAGCTTGTGATAGCGGTCAGCCGCCTCGAGCGCCTTCAGGTCGCCCACGACGGTTCCGTCCTTGCGCGTAACCGTAATCACGTCACCGCTCTGGACGGCGTCGATAACCGTGATGACGTTGTCCTTCTCGTTCATAAGCAAGGCGCGCTTATTCATGGCTCTCCGATCAAAAGAAAAGGGCGGGCGGTATTGGTGCCCGCCCCTCGCCACTCTTACTCTTCCCAGACGATATGCTCTGGCCTCTCTCCCCTAGCCACAAGCTCGGCATTGCCGACACAGATGTCGCCCATACCTTTCAGCGCCTCTACCGTATAGGCCCCGACATGCGGCGTGATTAGAACGCGGGGATTATTGAGGAACGGATCGTCGGGAGCAGGGGGCTCAACGCTCGTGGCATCGATTGCGAGTCCCGCAAGCCTGCCGCTCGAAAGGGCGTTGACAACGGCATCCTGATCGAGCATGTCGCCTCGCGCCGTGTTAACGAGATATGCCCCCGGCTTAATTCCAGCAAGGAACTTCTCATCAACAAGATGGAAGGATGTTGGGTTAAGGGTCGCGTGGAGCGTAATGACATCAGACTCGGCAACGAGCGTATCCAGACCAACATACTCAATGCCGGCCTCTTGCGCCCACGCCTCATCCCTTACGGGATCGTTAGCAATTACCCGCGCGCCGAAACCGTGATGGAGAATCTCCGCAACGCGACTGCCGATATTACCGCAGCCAACAATACCAACCGTTCGGTTACGGAGTTCAAATCCAACGAACTGGCCACGGTCAAGCCATCTGTTAGATTCGGCCGCACGCGTGCCACGCCAGAACTTGCGAATCAAATCGATCATTTCGCAGACGGCACATTCGGCCACGGCCTCCCGCTCAACAGACTTCTCAACCTTCGTGACGAAGCATCCGCACTCCCTTGCGGCGTCAACGTCAACGTTGTTGAATCCGAGACCGTGGCGAGCAACAAGCTTCATCTCAGGCTTGCACTCAAAGAACTCCCTGTCGAACTGGGGCGTTCCAGAGGTGATGATAATATTCGCATCGCCAACCGCTTCAGCAAGCTCCCTGCCACAACAATCGCCAGGTACGCTTACCCGCTTCACGGGTCCAAGCTTCTCGAGCCGCTCCATATGATTAGGGATGGCATAGCCAAAAGAATTCGTATTGGTGATAGCTATACTCACACCACTCATGTTCTGCCCCATGACTCAACCTTTCAGATGCGCTCGGCTCGAGCTATTCCAACATGTCGTCGCAAGCGGCGGCGTACTCCTCGACCTTCTTCATACCAACCTTCTTCTCGACGATGTACCAAACGGCAGCGAGAACGACGAGAATAATCGGGATGATGACCACAGGATTCGTGGTGCAGGCCTTGAAAATGATGTAGGACATAAGCAGGGACGGTCCGCAGAAGGAGCCGATGAGACCAGAGTCGAAGCTCAGACCGGTAGCCGTAGCAAAGCCGGTCATAGCCTCAGCAGACCAAGTTCCGCAGTAGAGAACCGATGCCATGACAACGGTGCCGATGATGAGCGAGCGGAACATGTTGCCGCGGCAAATGGCCAGGATAAGGCAGATGCGGAACGTGATGACCGCGAGGTCGGCAAACGGAAGCATGCGGTTACCAGGCAGAATCACAGCAAGAAGAATGGTGATGGGGGTCATGAGCAGCGTCAGCGTAATGACGGACTCATCGCCGACGATGACGGCAGCGTCAAGGCCAATGTGAAGCTCTCGGCCGTTGAAGTGCTTCTGGCACCACTCGCCAGCCGCCTCGGACACGGGCATAAGGCCCTCAACGAAGATCTGGGTCATGCGGGGGATGAGCACCATGACGGCAGACATGTAAATACCAAGGGTGAAAATCTTACCCGGATCATAGCCGGCAAGCGCACCAATGACGCAGCCGAGGATAAGTCCAAGCATCCAGGGCTCACCGAAGAAGCCGAGATACTTGCGAACGCCAGACATATCGATATCGATTTTGTTGAGACCGGGAATCTTATCGAAGAGCCAGTTCAGGGGAGCCGCAATGATAAGGGAGCTCTGAGCAGGCACATGAGGCAGCGAAACTCCGGGGATGCCAAAGTAGTGAGACACAAAGGGCTGCGTCCAGTCGGCGAACTTGAACGTGATGATTGACATGATGGCAACGCCAATCAAAGCGTATGCAGGGTTGCCGGTCACGAAGAAGATCAGGCCACCACAGGTAAGCATGCTGTGGTAGTTCCAAATATCGATGTCCATCGTATCCGTCAGCTTAAGAACCACCATCACGATATTGATGGCAATAACCTCGAGCACGATAACAGGAACGAGGGTGCTTGCCCAAGCGGCCGACGCAAGAGCGCTCCATCCCACGTCGAGAACATCGAGCTGAATACCAACGGTATCAACCATGGCCTTTGCCGCGGGGCCAAGCTGATCCTTCATAAGCTGAACGACAAGGTTGATGCCTGCGAAGCCAATGGCAATCGTAACACCGGCCTTAAAAGCCTTACTCAGCTTCAGACCAAAGAGCAGGGAGAGAAGCGTGATGATGATAGGCAGCATCACGTAGACTCCGGCGTTCATGATGGCGTTAAACACCGTCATGAATCCATTCAGGAATGCGTCCATGCCTCTTTACCTCACTTTCCTTTCAAACTGGTAATCCATCAAACCTATACAGACCGACAGTGCCTCTCCCGCCGGATACTGCCTACTTGACCGCGTCGAGAATCTGCTGCAGGACGGCCTTCTCGTTAATGCCCGTGAGCAGAGGAGTTCCCATGATCACCGGCGTCTGGACGGCACCCTTCTTGAACCTGCCCGAAGTAACCACAAGGTCGTAATCCTGGGCGAGATGCTCCACCTCCTGGACGCGACATTGGCTGTACTTGACCTCAACGCCGTTCTCCTTGAGGTAGTCGGTCACCTTGTGTGCGACCATTGTCGACGTCACCATGCCGTTGCCACACGCAAACAAGATCTTCTTCATCTGGCTATCCTTTCTTCCCCCGCGACCCGTGCCGCGGTTTTAAACAACCTACGCAAGTTGACTACTCTGCGAATCGAGGAGCGAGAAGCTCGTAAGCCTCATGGGCATTGCTTTCGGCAAGCTTCTTGGCAAACTCCTGGTCCTGGATAACGCCGATGATCTTCTGAATCATCTCGAGGTGGGAGTGAGCCTCGTTAAGTGCAAGCATGAAAACGAGCCTCACGGGCGTCGTGGCGTCGGGGTCATCCATGCGTCGCCAATCCACTGGCTTGCGAAGAATGCCAACGCAGACCGCGGCCTCATTAGCGTTCTCGGCGTCGCAGTGAGGTATGGCCACGTTAATCTCGCCGACCTCGAGCGCCGTGGGATAGTTCTTCTCGCGCTCAGCCAAGGCACCCATATAGCTTTCCTTAACGCTACCAAGCTCATAAAGGTGGTTTGCCAGTACGCCCTCGACCTGGGCCGTGCTCTCGGGATTCTCAAGATCCAGAACGAGTGACTCGTTGAACTTAACTCCTGCCATCGCTACCACCTCACGCGCTTCTCGAACTCAGTAATCTGGTCCGCCAGGGCCGACGAGTTCATCTCTCTGATGTCCTGCTTGTCGAAAATGCCGGAGCCAATTCCGGCGTAAGAGCAGCCGGCATCGAAGAACTCCTGGACGTTGCCGCCGTTAACGCCGCCAACAGCCATGAGAGGCAAGTAATCCAGAGGAGCTTGCACGTCGCTAAAGTACTTGGGGCCCAGGATGCCCGCGGGGAACACCTTCACGATGTCGGCGCCCTTGTCGAACATCTCAACGATTTCGGAGGGACTAAACGCCGCGGGGACCGTTACCACACCGGCGTCCTTCGCAATCTCAAAGATTCGGTCAGAGAAGTTAATGGGAGACAACATGAAGTGCGCGCCCGCCTTAACGGCGGCAACCGCGCGTTCTTCCGTCGTGACCGTGCCGGCGCCAATCTTTACCTCGGAGCCAAACTCCTCGTTAAGCCTCTCGATAATGCCGGCAGCGCCTGGAGTGTTAAACGCAACCTCAACGGCATTGAGCTTCGTGCCAACGAGCTGCTCGACCACGCAGCGGCATTGCTCGTATGTATAGCCTCGAAGAATCACCGTCACCTTGGGAAAATCAGCATTCTTGTCAAACATCCAACTCTTCTCCTCTCCCTGTTAGAACCGGAGTCATGGCCTGCAGTCATCAAAGCGTTTGTCTTTATAAATGCATAATTCACTAAAGCTGTGAATTACTGGTTCATTTTTTCACTTCTGATAAAGCAGTAAAGGTCAAATCCGTAAACGGCAAATTGCCAGGCTGATAACGCAAATTACCTGCATTTTATTGAAATGATAAAGCACCGTTTACCGAATACTAAATTTGAATTCTTTGAGATACCCCCCCTACCACGTATTCCGCTTATTACAAAGTGCATATTTTCATTTTGCTTTTGTATATCTCAGCATTCATATGTTAAGCATCTACATATTTCCTCCATATTTCATGCTTAATGAGCGGTCGCAGACGCACACACTTTGCGAGGCGATACCATGGGCCTAGCCGCGTAATCGGGGTTTTCCTCATCAGCGGCGCCTATCAAGCGACTCCATCTATCGGGAAAGGGGACTTCCCATGCAGCGAGCAATTGACAAGTTGGAGCCCTTCCAGAGGGCCATCTCTAAGGCTCACCTTGCGGCGGCGGGTGTATCCATTGACTCTCTCGAGAATCCGGGCAAGCCACTCATTGCCATTGCCAACAGCTGGAATGAGCTCTGCCCCGGCCATGAGCCGCTGCGGCAGCTTGCCGCCGAGGTCAAGAAGGGAATCTTGGAGGCTGGCGGCGAACCCATTGAGTTCAACACCATTGGCATGTGTGATGGCGTGGCGCAGGGCCATGCAGGCATGCGCTACTGCCTGCCCCACCGCGACCTTATCACGGACTCGTGCGAGGCCATGATCGTGGGCGAGGGGTGCTTTGACGGCGTTGTCTATATGGGTAGCTGTGACAAGATTATCCCCGGCATGCTCATGGCCGCGGCGCGCATCGACCTGCCCGCCGCCATCGTTACCGCAGGCCCCTGCTATGACGAGATCAAGCCGTCCGAATCCAAGGCCCTGCGCGCTCGCTTCCTGGCGGGAGAGGCCACCGAGCGCGAGGTCATCGAGGGGACGCTTCGTTACTACACGGGTCCCGGCATCTGCCCGTTCTTGGGTACGGCCAACACGATGGGGTGCCTCTGCGAGGGTCTGGGCATGATGCTACTCTATGGCGCCTTGTGGCCCTCTTCGACGAGCCAGCGCAGGTTCTCCGCCAGGCGCACCGGTGCGGCCGTTGTTGACCTTGTGCGCAGGGGCATCAAGCCAAGCGACATCATGACGCAGAGTGCAATCGACAACGCCGTGGCCCTGCTTGCCTCCATTGGCGGCTCGCTCAACGCGCTTATTCACCTGCCCGCGCTGGCAGACGAGCTTGGCCTTGAATGTACGTGGGCCAAGGTTGCGGAGGTTACCTCGCGCACGCCCGTTGTCTGCAGCGTGGTGCCCAACGGGGATATCTCGTGCATCAACCTGTACAAGGCGGGTGGCATTCCGGCGGTTCTCAAGACCATCGAGGCGAGTCTCGACACGAGCGTCATGACGGTAAGCGGCAAGACCATGGCCAGCGAGCTTGCAGGCGGCATCCCCGTTGATCGTTCGGTTATCAGGACGCAGGACGATCCGGCCTCGGTTGCCAACGGCATCCAGGTTCTCTATGGCAACCTGGCCCCGGAGGGAGCGTTGGTCAAGACGAGCGCCGTTCCGGCCAACCAGCACGCGTGGAGCGGCCCTGCCATGGTGTTCAACTCTGAGGACGAGGCGTTTGCAGCCTATAACGAGCACCGCATCGCTGCTGGTACGGGCGTTGTCGTGCGCTACGAGGGCTCAAAGGGCGGGCCGGGTATGAAGGAGCTTCACCGCGTGACGGAGATCATGAAGGGTATTCCCAACTCTGCCGTGATCACCGATGGTCGCTTCTCTGGTGCCTCGGGTGGTCTGTCCGTTGGCTACCTGTGCCCCGAGGCGCTCGACGGCGCGCCCATTGCGCTTGTGGAGGATGGCGACATCATCCACATTGACCTGAGCCGCAACCTCATTGAGCTTGAGGTGAGCGAGGAAGATTTGGAGCGTAGGCGTGCGACGTGGGAGCCGATGATTCACGAGAACGGCGGAAGGCTCCTTGCTCGTTATGCCAAGCAAGTGGGATCCGCAAAGACGGGTGCCGTTCTCAGTTAGAGACTCATTTTCCGTTGGGACTGCGGACTAGAAGTTGGACCATCCAGCGATGGTCGGATTGGAGTCCGCATGTACGACAGGGAGAAGATCGAGGAGGCGCTGGAGGCCCTCTCGCTTGGCTTCTCGTCCAGCCAGGCCGCCGAGCTCGCGGGCGTCGCCCCGTCGACCGTCGAGCACTGGTCGAAGGGCAGGCTGCCGCTCAGCTGGGACGCCCGGGGCGCCAGAATCGCGGTGACCGGCCATCGCGGAGAGGCGGCGCGCATGACTGAGACCAGGGCCCCATACGACCCGCCGGCGAGCGGGCCGCTCGCCGGCCTTTCGCCCGACCAGGTGGAGAACCTGCTTCTCAGGGCGGTGTTGGACGACCTAAAAGGGGGAGGCTCGCCCCTGGGTTCGATGTCGAGCGGGAGCAAGTGCGAGCTAGGCGAGAGATTGAGGCGGG
>OLNE01000180.1_pt1 | contig 70048 bp, 56 predicted proteins | sample 1672431 | NCBI WGS metagenome assembly OLNE01 (sample SAMEA3136685, study PRJEB25190) | human gut metagenome | reverse complement strand
TTATCCTACATCAGGGGGGATTTTGTCTATTGTCCTGTTTTACTGGTTCTGTTCAGAAACGCGGGTAGGAGCTTTGTTTTGCTGAATTTACTTTAAATTACTCTTTGGAGATGTCGGTGCCGAAGTATTTTTCGGAGAGAGCGGTAAGGGTGCCGTCCTCACTCATTTCCTTCAGCGCGTCGTTAACGGCTGCGAGCAGCGTTGCGGTATCGTCGCCCTTACGGATCGGAATGGCGACCTTTTCGACTTCATCGGAGAACGTAGCAATCTTGATGTTCGCTTCCGGGTGCTCCTTTACGTAGTCTGCGAATACGACTTCTGCATTCAGCGTGGCATCGATACGGCCAGAGAGCAGAAGCTCGATGGTCTGGTTGAGATCGTCCACGCCCGTAACCGTTGCGCCGTGGGCTTCTGCCTGCGTTGCGTAGGTGCTGGAAATGGTGTTGGCGGTCGTTTTGCCCTCGAGATCTTCCATGGAGTTGATCTCATCGTAATCGCCGCGCACGATAACAGCGGTGCGGTTATATGCATACGGGGTAGAGAAGTTGTACTTTTCCGCGCGCTCTTCCGTAACGCCTACGCCGTTGACCATGATGTCATAACGACCGTCATCAAGACCGGCAAGCAGGCCGTCCCACTCGCCCTCGACGAAGTTGACCTCTACGCCGAGCTTTTCTGCGATGTTCTGCGCAACTTCTACGTCATAGCCGACAAGGTTATCGTCGGCATCGTGGTATGTCCACGGCGCCCAAGTGCCTTCCATCGCGACCGTGATGGTGCCCTTTTCCTTGATCTGCGCGAGCAGGTCGTTTTCTTCCGCTGCGGAAGACTCGCTTTCCGCTTCGCTCGATGCAGAGGAAGCATCGCTGCTTGCCGCACCGGACGTTGTGCCGCCCGAGGAGCACCCCGTAAGCACGACTGCCGTGAGCATCAGCACAGCCATAAGTAAAGAAAGTGTTCTTTTCATGTTCTCTTACTCCTTTGCTTAAGTAGGATAAATATGGATAACGGACTGACAAAAATCAATCCATGTCTCCCTGAATGGTGCGCAGGAACGCTTTTGTGCGTTCCTCCTTCGGGTTCTCGAAAAATTCTTTCGAGGAGCCTTGCTCGACGATAACACCGTCTTCCATGAAGATGACCTTGTTTGAGACCGTGCGGGCAAAGCCCATTTCATGTGTGACGACGAGCATCGTCATGCCCTCATTTGCGAGGTCGCGCATGACGGAAAGCACTTCGCCGGTGAGCTCCGGGTCAAGCGCGCTCGTCGGCTCGTCGAAGAAGATAATCTCCGGGTTTGTCGCAATGGCGCGGGCAATGGCAACGCGCTGCTGCTGGCCGCCGGAAAGCTGCGAGGGATAATAATCGTAACGGTCGGAAAGACCGACCTTGTCGAGCGCTTTTTTGCCGATCTCAACGGCTTCCGCCTTGTGCATTTTGCGGGCGACGATGAGACCCTCTGTGACGTTCTGCAGCGCTGTTTTGTTCAAAAACAGGTTGTAGTTTTGGAACACGAACGCCGTTTTGCGGCGCAGGCGCGCAATCTCTTTTTTGGTGATCTTATCGAATTCAAATTTTTCGTTATCAAAAATCAAGGTGCCGCTGTCGGCTTTTTCGAGGAAGTTTATGCAGCGCAGGAGGGTTGTTTTACCGGAGCCGGACGGGCCGATGATGGCGACTACATCGCCCTGCTCCACGTCGAGATCGACGCCGCGCAGCACATGCAGCTCGCCGAAGGATTTTTTAATGTCCAGAATTTGCAGCATAACTCAGCCCTCCTTGTGTCCGTAAGACGCGAGCTTCTTTTCGCCAAAGCGCTGCACCCAAGTGAGCACCGTGGAGAAAATGAGGTATATAAGGCCGACCTCAAGGTATAAAAGCAGCGGCTCATACGTGCGCGCCACGATGCGCTGTGTGACCATGAACATTTCCGTTACGGTGATGTTCGCCGCAAGGGAGGTGTCCTTGACCATGGAGATGAGCGAGTTGGAAAGCGGCGGGAACGCCGTGCGCATGGCCTGCGGCAGCACAATGCGGAAAATGGTCTGGAGGTAGGTAAGCCCCACGCACTGACCGGCCTCAAGCTGACCCTTCGGCACGGATTCAAGCGCAGCGCGGATGGTCTCGGCACAATACGCGCCCTCATTCAGGGAGAACACGATAACTGCCGCCGGAAACGGATCGAGCAAAATGCCGATGCGGGAAAGGCCGAAGAACACAACGAACAACTGCACAAGCAGCGGTGTGCCGCGGAAGATCCAAATGTAAAAACGCGCAATCTGCTTTAAAACCTTCACGTTTGCGAACTGCACCAGCGCCATAATGACCGCGATAATGAGTGCAAAGGTGAACGAAATGACAGTAAGCGGAATGGTGACCGTCAGGCCGGGGATGAGAATTTTCGGAAAGGAGTCTATAAAGAGCTCCCATAAACGTCCGCTGAACATAGCTTTTGTTCTTCCCTCTTTCTGAAAACGAATATCAATACAAATATACGCCCTGTACTTTACTTGAAGTTTAGTATACCCGTGATGGGTTAAAATGTCAAATACTTATAATGGATTGAACCACATGCTTTTCGGGCATAGTATACCTTTTTCGTATGGTTTCAAATGCAACTGAAAAATATTGAAAGTTTTTGATCGACCTTTTTTCAAAAAGGTCGTGGGGTCTTGGGGCAAAGCCCTGAGTCGAGCTCCGCAGAGCTCGAAATCCTTTTGCCTAACAGAAGATCAGGAAAATAGCAAAACCGTCCAGTGGACGGTTTTGCGCAAGAAACCCTATCAAGGGGGTTCTTGAACGGCGAGGAAAGCGAGCCGTTAGAAAAAGTTTTACACATGCAAAAAGGGACAGCACAGCGCTGCCCCTTTTCGAGTATTCAACTTTTGAATTTAAATCGGTTTAAAACTCACACCGTGTAAAAACGGAACCACTTTAAGGACGTCTGCTTTGTGAAGACGATGCGCAGCTCGGTGAGTCCGGCTTCGGCGGCGACATCGCACGTAAACGATGTGAACTTTGTGAGGCTTCCGGTACCTGTGCCGCCCGCTTTGCCGAGAACTTTTCCGGTCTTGTTATCCGCAAGGAGGATCTCCACGTCGCCGGAGGGTGCGCTCATGGCGCACTCGAACGCGTTGCAGCCGGTGAGATCCATGTTCTTATATACGAGGAAGCTGCGGAAATCCTTCGCTTCCACATACGTTTCGCCGTCGCGCTTATCCGTGAGGAACGTGACGCCGCTGTAATCATCGGCATCGATGGCTTCCTGCTTGAAGAAGCCCGGTCGACCCGGGAACGCTTCGCCTGCAATCTCCACGTCGGCGGTAAGGCGAATGTCGTCGCTCGCCGCGCCGATTTCCATTTTATACACGCCGCTTTCGACCGTGTAGATCTTTCTGCCGTTGCACCAAACGGCAAGGTCGTCGATCTTGAAGTTCAGCGTAACGGTGACGGTCTCGCCCGCCTTGATGTGTACGCGCTTGAAAGCTTTGAGTGCATGGATGGGACGCACACGCAGGGAGCCCGGCAGGCTCATGTAAAGCTGCACCACTTCGTCGCCGTCAAGAGCGCCGGTGTTCTGCACGTTTACAGTCGCGATGACTTCGTCGTTTTCCTGCTTAACGGTCAGATTGCTGTATGCAAAAGTCGTATAGCTGAGGCCGTAGCCGAACGCGTAGAGCGGCTTGCTCCTAAAATAGAGGTACGTCACATGGTTTTTCGCGATGTCGTAATCGTCAAGCGCGGGGAGATCACGAACAGAACGATACCACGTGGTCGGGGTGCGGCCGGCGGGATTGTTTTCGCCGAAGACGGTCGCGGCAGCAACATGGCCAAGGCACGGGCCGAGGTGCGTGGAGCACAGCACGGCTTTGGCGGTGTCCTTCTCCTTGTTGATGGCGAACGGATAGCCCGTGACGAGGTACAGTAAGGTACTCTCATTTGCAGCTGCTGCGGCGTTCAGGAGCGCGGTCTGGGCTTTCGGCAGGCGGATATCCGGACGGTCATACTCCTCGCGCGCGTTGATGAGCGGCTGGTTACCCGCGCAGACGATGACGTGGTCGGCGCGTTGCGCGAGCTCTGCCACACGCTCTGCGCCGGAGGAGACGACTTCCAGTGTAAACTGCTTGCAGGGGCAGTCACCGGAGCCGGCCTTTGCAACGAGCTTATTTTCGTCGTTTACGGCCACAGCGCGGTGCTGCCAGGTATCGAGGTACAAAACGCCGTCTTCTTCCTTGGCATACAGCAGTTCTTTCACGAACCAGCCGAATACCACGTCTGCCGTACAGTTCATGCCGGGGTCGATGGTGACGGCGTTTTCGTTCTGCGGGGTCTCGTCGAAGAAATTTTTGCCCTCGGTGAGGTACTTGCCGGTGCGCACGCTGCGCAGCGTCCATGCGCCGAAGTCCCAATCCGCGCGCTCAAAGAGGTCGGCGGTGTTCTCGTCGGCATCGGCATATACCGCGCCGTTTTCGGCGATGCGCAGGTACTTGCCGGTTTTTTCGGAGCGGATACGCACGCGGTCAAAGCCTTCATCGAACAGTACGCGGTCTTCGCCGAGCTTTTCTCTGAAGCCCTTGACGACCGGCGTTTGGTTCGGTGCATAGCCGCAGTACCAGCAGGTGTAGTTTTCATTTGCGAGCGGACCCACAACCGCGACGGTGCACTTGCCGTCGTCGGTTAAAGGCAGCATACCACGGTTTTCAAGCAGGATGACGGACTCCTTTGCCGCTTTTACGGCGAGCGCCTTGTGCGCGGGGCTTGCGAGCTTTGCGGGGTCAATGTGCGCATAGGGGTGGTCTTCATCGAAATCGCCGAGCTTAAAGCGCAGCAATAACGTGGAATACACGGCTTTATCGAGGTTTTCTTCGGTGAGGTAGCCTTTTTCGAGCGCTTCGCGTACGGCAGGGTCAACCATGGAGCGGCTGTCGAGCATCATATCCGCGCCGACGCCGAGGATGTCGCCCATAGACTGCGCGTGGTTTTCATACGTGCGGTGCGCGGCGACGTTCTGGCCGAAATCGCCGCCGTCGCTGACAGCGAACGTCATGCCCCACTCTTTTTTACAGATTTCCGAAACGTCCGGGTTGTTGACGCCCTCTACGCCGTTGATGCAGTTGTACGCCGTCATAAGGCCCGGCGCGCGGCCTTCGCGCACGGCGGGCTCAAACGCTTTTAAGTAATACTCGTGCTTTAAGCGCGGGGTGATGTTCGCGTTCGTCGTCTGGCGTTCGTTTTCGTAGTTGTTGGCGTAGAAATGCTTGAGCAAAGGCGCGGTCTTCAAATACTTCTCGTCCTTGCCCGTAAGGCCGCGGCAGTAGGCGGCGCTCATTTTACCCGTAAGGCACGGGTCTTCGCCATAGGCCTCTTCGTTTCTGCCCCAGCGCGGGTCGCGCTCCATATCGATGGTGGGTCCGAAAAGCTCCAGAGAGGACGGTCTTTCTTCCATATCGTGCGTGATGCGCGTTTCGTCGCCTGCCATGTCTCCAAGCTGCTCCATGAGGGCATCGTCGAACATGGCCGCCATGCCCCACGGCTGCGGCAAAATGGTGGTCTCGCGCTTCTGGTCGCGGTTTACGACGCCGCGCGCAATCTCAGTGCCGATGTGCGTCTTTTTAATGCCGAGGCGCGGAATATCATCGAGCTGCGACGTGATCATGCCGACCTTTTCTTCGCGCGTTAAGCGGGAGAGCAGGTCTTTTGCGCGCTCTTCAAACGGCAGGGTGTTATCTTGAAAACGGTATTTCATGCGAAACTCCTTTCAAAACTCATTATTTTATAGAAAGCATGCCGCACAAAGCGGGGCTCTATGCGGCAGCATTTCAGTACGTATCAGAACCAGGAATCCGTATAGCTGGCTTTTTTCGTTTCTTCGCTCGGGGCGGGTGCGGCAACGTGCAGCACAGGCGTTTCCGTGCAATTTTCCACACGGAGCGTCTTCGGCTCGTTCGGGTAGAGCGTAACGTAGTTATCATCGTAATGCACACGGTCATCGCTCGTCATGAGGTACGCAAACGGCGTGTACACGCTCGCGCGGATCGTCACGAGCAGATCGTTGCCGTCCTGCTCCACCTTTTCAATCTTTGCGTCGCTTTCCGGGAAGACATAATCGCGGTAATACGCACGCAGGCTGTCAGCGGTGTCGAAGCCCTCGGCGCTTGCAAAGAAGAAGCCGTGCTTCAAGTCATTGCAGACAGAAATGTGGAACTGCTGCATGGAGTGCGGAGCGACCTTGAGCGTCTTTGTGCAGAGACTGTCGGTCTCGCCGGTAAAGGTCATGTAGCCGCAGTGAATATCCGCCGTGAACGCTTCGGGCGTTTCGTTGATGACAGTCACTTCTGCGCCGCCCTCACACGCGCGGATGATGAGCTTTTTCGTTGCAAACGCGCGCTTTAAGAAATAGAACGAGATCTTTCTCGTCAGGTAATAATCGATGATCGTCCAACCTGTCTCCGGCCAGCAATCGTTGTACATCCAGATGAGGTCGCCTGCGCCGTACGGCTTGCGGCGCATGGCTTCGGCAAGCTCGGCGTACAGAAGGCCTTGCATGATGCCGCTGTACAGCAGATAGCCGTGCTCATCGAGGATTTTGAACTCCGTCAAATGGCGGTCAATCGCGCCGTCGATGTTGCTGCGCTTGCGGTCAAACTCGCCGTGGTGCTTCCAGATGGGGTTATCGAAGCGCATTTCGGTGCCGTCGAGGTAACGGCGAACGGTGCTTTCCATCTGTGCGCCGAAGAAGCCGTATTCACTGGAGAAGCGCGCCGGGATGCGGTCGAATGCCTCAAGCTCATAGACAAACTTGAACTTCGTTTTCGGGTGACGGCCGAAGAACGACCATGCATGTACGTCGCCCTGTTCGCTCTCGTTGGCGCGGTCGCCGAAGTACGGCGAGGACGGCATATACGGAACGAGCGGGCTGTTGCGGTGCACGGCACGCGGCTGAATATAGTTGAATATTTTCTCGCCGTAGAAGCGCTCCGGCTTGATGGGCGCCGGGAACCAATCAGTGTAGGATTCCGCAATCTCGTTGTTGCCCGTCCAGATGGCCATGCAGGGATAATGTGCAAGGCGCTTTGTCTGGTACTCGGCTTCGCGCTCCGCCTCAAAGAGGAAATCGTTTTTGTGGTCGGGGTAGAACGCGCAGGCGTACATAAAGTCGTGCATCAGCAAAATGCCGTACTCCGAGCAATATTCATAGAAGCAGTCCGGCTCATACGTGCCGCCGCCCCACATGCGGAACATGGTGAAGTGCGCCGCCGCGCCCTCGCGCACGAGGGTCTCGTAGCTCTCCTTCGGGGTGCGCAGATAAAGGGAATCCGTCGGCACCCAGTTGCCGCCCTTGCAGAAGATACGCACGCCGTTCACCTTAAATAAGAAGTTGCGGCTGCCGTCTTCGAGCTTCGAGGTATCGAGCTCCAAGGTACGGATGCCGATCTTCTTCGGCTGCATCTCGTGCAGGATGCCCTTTGTGACGCAGCAGGCTTTAAAGGTATAGAGGTTCTGCGCACCGTAGCCGTTCGGCCACCAGAGCTTCGCGTTTTTGATTGTGACGCGTTCCTCGGCGAAGTTCACGCCGCCGACGAGCATGAGCGTCTTTTTGCCGGTATAAACGGTTTTGCCCTCAAATTCGAGCGTATAGGTAAGCTCGCACTCGGCGCTTGAGACCATGTCGGATTTTTCGATTTCAAAGTGGAACTCCACTTCGGCGTCATCGCCGTCGAGCTTTAACGTATCGACGCGGGACGCGATGACCTGCGCACCGCTGAACGCTTCAATTTCGATGGAGCGGCCGATGCCGCAGGTGGGCACGGGCTGGCACCAGTCCCAGCCGTAGGTAAACTGCGGCTTTCGGGTGTAGACACGCTGGTCACAGATGGCGTTTTCACTTGCGCAGTAGAACGAAACGGCGTCGCGCGGATAGTGCAGCTCCATGCCGGAGGTGAGGCGAATGACGAGCTGGTTTTTGCCGACGTGCAAAAAGCGCTTGATGTCTTCGCTGAACGCGCAGAACGCGTTTTCGTGGTGCGCGGCGGGCATGCCGTTCACGATGATATCCGCATTGAAATCGAGCATTTCAATGTTGAGGCGCACGATGTCTTCGTTCAGCATCTCCTCTGTGACGTCAAAATCGCGGACGAGCCACCAGGAAAGATCCTTGATCCACTGGTTTTTCTTTGTGTTTTCCTTCAAAAAAGGTTCTTCTACGATGCCGTTTTCGATGAGGGCGGTGGTGACGTCGCCCGGCACGGTCATGGGGATAAAGCCGTATTTAGAAGGGAACGCATGATTCGCTTTATCCGTCATCACGTGAAAATGCGGGTTCGGGTCTTTTAAGAACTCTGCCTGTTCTTCTTCGGAAAGGTCTTCAAGCTTTAAGAACGCCGGCAGCGTTGCGCGCACGGGGGCTGCGTCCATTTTACGCAGCACTTCGTTGTAGCGCTCTGCCGTAACGTCCATAAATTCGCCGCGCAGCTTCCACGCGCCGGCAAGAGACAGTTTGCTCATTTTTTTACAACTCCTTCGGGGGATTTGCATAGGCGTATATTTGCCTTTCTTTGCATTGTAGCCGATGCAAAGCGAGAATTCAATAGCTTTTTGCAAATTTCATATAGAGAAAAAACCGCACATTTTCTTGCAAACATGCACAGTTTTTTCTCGGCTTATTTTTGCATAAGAAACAAAATGGGAGAAGCCCGAAAGCTTCCCCCATCTGTATACATTTTAATCGAGATCAGATCAATCGATTACGCTTCGCCGTGAGCAGCGAGGTACTCTTCCATCTGAGCGCTGAGCTCTGCATAGTCCTCGTTTGCTTCAGCAAGAACGTCCTCGAGGCCGAGGCTGTTCAGCGTTGCAACATAGTTGTCCCAATCGTCGATGGATTCCTGACCGGCGATGACACCCCAGAGGTACTGATCCTTCTCAGCCTCGATGTCAGCGCTGCACTCGGTCCAGGACTCGAAGGAAGCCGGATCCTTCCACTCAACGAGGTGAGCAGCAGCATAGCGGCTGTTTTCGCCGGACTTTTTGAACAGAGCGGCAGTCTCCGGAGTATTGGAGATGTTGCACTCGTCCTTACGGTTCATGAGGGCATCGAACAGCTTGAGGCCGATATTCTTAGAGGTGTTCTCCTCGGAATCCGGGCCAACGATAGCGACATACTGGCCGTTCTCATCGTACTCGTAATCGGTGCCTTCGATACCGAAGCGGCGTGCGATGTAGTTATCGGAATCGCACATGTCGTCCCAAGTTGCATACAGTCTTTCCGGATCGGAAGCTGTGTTGGTGATTGCGAAATATGCCCAAGCAGCGCTTGTACCCGGGTCTTCCTGCGGGTTGCCGTTGGAGCCCTTGACCATGTCGATCGGTACCCACTTAGCATCCGGGTTGGAAGCATAGAAGGACATCATCGGAGCAGAGTCCGGGTTGTTCCATGCGCACCAGCTGTACGTTACGCCGAAGCCGCCGTTTGCCATCTGCTCGTCACGGTCGGTATCCTGCGTGATGTTCGGGGTGATGTAGCCCTTTGCATACAGATCAGCAACGTCGCTAACCCAGTTCTTGGTGCCCTCGTTAGCCGGGCCGTAGGTGACAACGCCGTTGTCATCTACGCAGAAACGGCTGTAATGGGTCTGGTCATAGGACTGGATCCACGGCCAGAAGGAACGGAAGTCGTAACCGTCGCCGCCGAGGCCGTAGGTGTCGTTCTGACCGTTGCCGTCCGGATCGTCCTCCGTGAAAGCGCGGAGCACTTCGTTGAGCTCTTCGATCGTGGTCGGAGTCTTAAGATTCAGGTTATCGAGCCAATCCTGACGGATCCAGAGGTTCTCGCAGGACGGTTCAGAAACGTCGCCCGGGATTCTGTAAATGGAGCCGTCGGCCTCAGATGCATAGAAGAGGGTCTTCGGGTCCATCTTGTTGTAGTAGTCGCGGATAACGGTGTACTTATCCATGTAAGCGGAGACATCGTCCAACAGACCTGCCTTCACCCACTTGTTGTACTCGGTATCCATGCTCCACCACCACATGATGTTCGGCATGTCGTTAGATGCCATCAGCAGGGAGATCTGGGACTGGCCGTCAGTCCAACCCGGGAGAACAACGAGATTGAACTTAACGTTGTACTTTTCCTCAAGTTCCTTCTGAACGCGGCTGTCAGCTGCGGTGAAGCCGTTCATAACTGCAACGGAAACGTCCATCGTTTCGCTCTGGTTCAGAACGTCGATCTTGTCGCCGGTCGCAGCTGCGCTGCTGTCGGTAGAAGCAGTGCTGCTCTCGGTGGAAGCCGTAGAGCTTGCGGAAGAATTGCCGTTGCTGCCGCACGCTGCAAATACGCTTACGCTCAGTGCAAGTGCCAGAACAACGGATGCGATTTTCTTCATGTTCATGACTAAAATCCTTTCTTTGGAAATAATGATAATATAGTTTTCCGAAGCCATGCTTCGGGACAACCCAAAAGAGTGCGGGCTTAGCCCTTAACGCCGCCGATCATAACGCCCTTAACGAAGTACTTCTGCACGAACGGGTACACGATGAGGATCGGCACCGTGGAAATCACGATGGTACCGGCCTTGATCGTCTGTGCGTTGGTATTCGTCTGCGCCATGACGTTGACGCCTGCCTGCTGCATTGCCTGCTGTGTATTCGTCAGCATGTTGCGCAGAACCGCCTGCAGAGCCCACTTATCAACGGAGCGGATATAAAGGACCGTGGAGAAGTAGTCGTTCCAGTAGCCAACCGCTGTGAACAGCGCGATGGTGGCGATGGTCGCCTTGGAAAGCGGCAGGATGATGGAGAAGAAGATGCGCAGGTCGGTTGCACCGTCGATGCGGGCAGATTCTTCAAGGCTTTCCGGAATGGAAAGGAAGAAGCTCTTCATGATGATGCAGTTGTATGCGCTTACGAGACCCGGCAGGATCAGCGCGAGGATGTTATCCATAAGGCCGATTGTCTGAATGAGCAGGAAGCTCGGAATCATACCGGCGGAGAAAATCATGGTGAAGAGGACAAGCGTCATCAACACTTTGCCGCCGCGCAGTCTGGACTTAGAAAGCGGATAAGCGGTCATAGCGGTGAGCAGCGTGCCCAGTGCCGTACCGACAATCGTGACGATGATCGTGGTACGGAAGCCCGTGTAGATGTTCGGGTTTATAAATACGGATTTATAAGTATCCAGGTTAAAGCCCTTCGGCCAGAGGAAGATGCCGCCCTTCGTGGATGCTTCAAGGGAGCTGAAGGAAAGCATGATCTCATGCCAGAACGGATACAGCATGACGAGGCAGAGCAGCGTAAAGAACGCGTAGTTGAATACGGTAAAGATCTTTTCGCCTGTGGAGGTTTTGATTTTGTTCTTTTCCATGTTCATAACCTCCTTACCAAATACCCTCGTTGCCGGTCTTCTTGGCAACAAAGTTGACGATGAGGATCATGACGAGAGCGATGATGGATTTAAACATGCCCGCTGCGGTAGAGAAGGAGTAGTCTGCCTTCTGGATACCGATACGGTACACATACGTATCGATGATATCGGCTACGTCATAAACCAGTGCGGAATACAGCATGAAGATCTGGTCGAAGCCTGCGTTTACGATGTTGTTGCAGTTGAGGATCAGCATGATAACAATCGTCGGGGTAATCGCCGGCAGCGTGATATTGATCATCTGCTTCCACTTGCGTGCACCGTCAATCTCGGCTGCTTCGTAAAGCTGCGGGTCAACACCGGACAGCGCCGCGAAGTAAATAATCGTGCCCCAGCCCATCGTCTTATAGATGTCGGTGATAATCAGCATCGGGACGAAGAGCGTCTTGTCGGTAAGCACCTGCAGGTCCTTGCCCGTGATGCTCTTGAGGAGCGCGGTGATGAGGCCCGTGGACGGATCGAGGAAATTCATGATGAGGCCGGCCATAACAACCCAAGAAATGAAGTGCGGCAGATAAAGGAGTGTCTGCGCCACTTTCTTAAACTGCATGTTGCGCATCTCGTTCATCATCAAAGCGAGGATGATCGGAATCGGGAAGCCACATACCATCTTCAAAATGGAGATGTAGAGGGTGTTGTAGAAAGTCTGCATGAACGCCGGCTTATTGAAAAGCTTGATGAACTGGTCAAAGCCTACCCATGTGCTGTTCCACATGTTGTAGGGGTTGAAGTCCATAAAAGCAATCACATTGCCGAAGATCGGGATATAGCGGAAGATGAGCATGAAAAGCATGCCGGGAAGAATCAGAAGATACAGCCACTTGTCGCGGACAACATCTTTTTTAAAGCGTTCCCAGCCGCTCAGCTCATACGCCGGCTTTGCCGGTTTAGCTGCTGCTGCCATACGGTATAACCTCCTAAAAATATTGTGATGACCGCGCTTTCAATAAGAAAAAGAAAACACAAGGCTGTTTTTGCCCGAGGCAACATCCGAATAACAGGTTTCCCCCGTGACGCTGAAACATACCGAAACTTGTCCCCTTTTCTGTGGAACCGCTGCCATAGAAAAAGAGACACGAACAAAACAAGTTAAACGATTTGCTTTGTATTTGGTGCATCTTACAAAAACGCGGTATATCATTTTGTTTGCATTTGTGATTTTATCACCCTCTTTTGTGAATGTCAACAACAAAAATAGCATATACTCGGTTTTTTACCCAAATTTGTCATCGGTTTTCGGTTTGTGCATCTTGCCTAATTTTTTTTGATCTCGCTTTCTACTCCATACAAGTTTGTGTAAGCGGTTCCATATTTTTCATGCGTTTTCAAAAGACAACAAATTGCTAAATTCGCAGAATTTATGAAACCGCTTTCACAACTCTTGCAGTTATTCAACTGTATTTCACCGGTTTTTTCAAAAATTTCGGAAATTTTGCAGGAATATTTTGTGTTCAGTCATTTCGATAGATTTAGGGCAATTTCATTTTCCTGTGCAAGTTGAAATAATATAAACGTACTTTTGCTTTTATTGTTAAATCATGTTTATCTTTTAATCAAATAATTTTCGAGTTGTACACCGTAACGGCGTACCAAATTACAATTTTGTAATTTTTTAAAATTGTCTTCAAAAAGGCGAAAAACTTCATTCCTATTTGCTTCTTCCCCCTCTGACCCGAAAATACGCAGGATACCGTCTTGTAACTTTCCAAATTCACATTTTGCACGCACATCTCCCGTTTCGGACGCTTGACGGCAGAGTAAAAACGCAGTACAATTATAGCGAAATGACCTGCACAGCAGGCAAACGGACGAGAAAGGATTGAACCTATTATGGCACTTAAAGTCGGCATTCAGCTTTACTCCGTGCGCGACGAAATGAAAAAAGACCCGATCAACGCGATCCGCCAGGTCGCAGAGATTGGTTATAAGAACCTTGAGTTTGCAAGCTCCAACGCAGATACAGACCCGGGCGTAGGCTTCGGCGTCAGCGTTGAGGATATGCAGAAGCTTTTAAAAGAGACCGGCGCAAACCTCATCAGCGGCCACATCCGCCCCATCAATGAGGAGACCATCGACCCGATGATCGCGTATCACACGCAGGTGGGCACGAAGTACCTCGGCCAGTCCGCAGATTTCTACACCGGCTACGACCAGCTGATGGAGCGCTGCGAATATTACAACTGGGCGGGCAAAAAGCTCTCCGAGCACGGCATCAAGTTCCTCATCCACAACCACTACCACGAGTTCCAGAAGCTGAACGGCAAGGAAATTCTGTTCCACATCATGGACAATACAGACCCGAACTACGTCAGCTTTGAGCTTGATACGTTCTGGGCAATGCGCGGCGGCATGGATCCGCTGGCTGTTATGGACCGCCTCGGCGACCGCCTGAAGCTCATTCACCAGAAGGATTTCTCCAAGACCTCCGATTCCCCGATCAACCTGTGGACAGTCAACGACCCGAACGTGCTCGTCACGTGGGACAGCTTCGGCAAGGGTTCCGACCACAAGGATTTCTGCGAAATCGGCACCGGCATCATGGACATCCAGTCCATCATCAACAAGGGCAACGAGCTTGGCGCAGAGTACATTGTGCTTGAGCAGGATCACACGCAGCTGACCCAGATGGAAAGCGTCCGCATCAGCATGGACAGCTTCCACAAGTTCTCCGGTCTGGATTGGTAAACTTTTCTGAACTTAAAAGGGTATCTCGGCGAAAACCGAGATACCCTTTTTTATTTGCCTGTACCGTACATTTCGTCCATTTCATTTTCCTTTGCAATGCGCAGCAGGCGGTTGTATTTTGCGGTGCGGTCGCTGCGGCACGGCGCGCCGGATTTGATGAACCCTGCGTTTACGGCAACGGCAATATCCGCGATGCTTGTGTCCTCCGTTTCGCCCGAGCGGTGCGACATGACGATCTTCATGCCGTTCTCCTTTGCAAGCTCCACGGCGGCGAGCGTTTCCGTCAGCGTGCCGATCTGGTTCGGCTTTACAAGCAGTGCGTTTGCGGCCTTGCGCCCGATGCCCTCGCGAATTCGTATCGAATTCGTAACGAACAGGTCATCGCCGACAAGCATGATTTTTTTGCCGAGCTTTTCGGTAACGGTTGTCCACGCGGGCCAATCCTCTTCGCCGAGCGGGTCTTCAATAGAGCAGATGGGGTACTTTTCGCACAGCTTTTCCCAATACGCGATGAGCTGCGCGGAGGTGTATTTTGTGCCGCGCTTCGGTAAAAGATAGCCGTCGTTCGCCGTCCATTCGCTCGCAGCCGCGTCAAGCGCAATTTTCACCTCGTCCGTCGTGTAGCCCGCGCTCGAAACGGCCTCCAAAATGACCTTTATCGCTTCTTCATCGCTTGCGAGGTTCGGCGCGAAGCCGCCCTCATCGCCCACGGAGACCGCAAGACCGCGCTGCTTCAAAATGCCGCCGAGCGTGTGGTAAATCTCGCTGCCCATGCGCACGGCCTCCGAAAACGATTTTGCGCCCACGGGCACAATCATGAACTCCTGAATATCCACGTTATTCGCCGCGTGCGCGCCGCCGTTTAAAATGTTCATCATCGGCACGGGAAGCTTCTGTGCGTTCGTGCCGCCGAGGTAGCGGAAAAACGGTTGTTTATAGTGCGCGGCAAGCGCCTTTGCAGCAGCGAGCGACACCGCCAATGTGGCGTTTGCGCCGAGTTTTTCTTTGTTTTTGGTGTTGTCAAGCTCGATGAGCATTCTGTCGACGTTTTGCACCGTCACGCGCTGCATATTTTCGAGCACCGGGGCAACGGTTTCCTCAATGCCCTCCACGGCTTTTTTTACGCCGCGCCCGAGATAGCGCTTGCGGTCATTATCGCGCTTTTCGTGCGCTTCAAATTTGCCCGTCGATGCGCCGGAGGGCGCGTTCGCCGTGCCGACGGAGCCGTCGCTCAAGATGACCGTTGCGCCGACAGTCGGCGTGCCGCGGGAATCGAGAATTTCCGTCGCCAGAACCTTTTGTATTTTCATCGTTCTCATCCTTTCTGTTTTGCAATACGCTTTCAGTATGTCCAAAAGCCGTTTTTTCATGCTTTATATCTGGAAAGTTGAAAACCGCTGTGATATACTGTGCTCATCCTCAGTACACTGCACCAAAAAGTAATTTCTGCATGATATCAAATAAAACATCATCGCTTTAAAAACCAAACGGAAAGGAATTTTCACCATGAACAAACTGCTGCACACCCCGCTCACCGTCCATAATGTGGAACTCGCAAACCGCCTTGTCATGCCGCCGATGGCAACCGGCAAAACACCGGACGGTACCGTGCAGGACGACCTGCTCGCATACTACGACGCGCGCTCCAAGGGCGGCTGCATCGGACTCATCGTCACCGAACACGCCTACGTCAGCCCCGAGGGCAAGGCGCACGAGGGCCAGCTCTCCGTTTCGCGCGACACCGATATTCCGGGCCTTACAAAGCTTGTGGAGACCATCCATAAAAACAACACCCGCGTCATCGCGCAAATCAACCACGCGGGCAGCGCGGCAATGGAGGAAATCACCGGCTATCCGGCAATCAGTGCGAGCGTCACGGCACAGTCGGAGTATGCACGCAAAAGCGAAAAGCCCGTGCGCGAAATGACCGCGGACGACATGCACACCGTTGCAAAAAAGTTTGCCGAAGCCGCGCTGCGCGTAAAAGAAGCCGGGTTTGACGGCGTAGAAATTCATGCGGCACACGGATATCTCCTTGACCAGTTCTACTCCCCGCTCGGCAACAAGCGCACGGATGCTTACGGCGGCGACCTCGACGGGCGCATTCACCTGCTTTTGGACGTCATCCGCGCGGTGCGCGAAGCCGTGGGCGCGGATTACCTCGTTGCCCTGCGTCTCGGCGCGAGCGACTACACCGAGAGCGGCGCGACCATTGACGACGCGGTGTATGCCTGCAAAAAGTTTGAGAAAGCCGGTGTTGACCTGCTCGATATTTCCGGCGGCTTCAACGGCTTTACAGTGAAAAACAGAAAGGGTCCCGGTTTCTTTTCGGACGCCTCCTCCGCGATTCGCGAAGCCGTGCATGTGCCGGTTATTCTGACGGGCGGCGTGACAAAGGCGAACGAAGCCGAAGCACTGCTTGAGGAAGGCGCCGCCGACCTCATCGGCGTAGGCCGTGCGATTTTCAAGGATGCCGACTGGGCGAAAAAGGAAATGGAGGAATAACCATGAAAGACGTGTGGAAAGTCTACTTTAACGGCAGCTTCGGCGGCAAAAGCCCGGACGGCAGCCACCCCGGGCAGGCGCTCAAGCTAAATCAAAAGTTCCGCTTTGCGGGACGCGATTGGTACGTGCCCGCGGCGTACCTTACCGCAAAAGGACTTGTGCTCGACATTCTCATGCGCGCTGATAAAGCGGCGCTCGAAGATTTCTGTAAAAAATGGGAGTATCTTGAAGATGAAGACGTGCCAAACGATGTATTCGAACAGGCGGAGCGCGAAAATCCGCTGGCTTTTGAGTTTTCGCCGCAAATTGAGCTGAACGGACAGACGCTTCCGTTTTCGCAGGGTCACGGGCTTTCGTACCACCCGCTGTTTCAAAACGCTGCGGCTTGCGAAGCCGTGCTCGACGAAGACGAAACCGATTTTGACACGCCCACCGAGCGCGCGATCATCGACCACTACGGGCTAAACCCTGAAGACGGCTGGGCGATTCACCGCTATTCGTTCCCGTGGAAGACGAAGCGCCGCCCGAAAAGCATTTCGTCGCTCGCGTTGACGCTGACCCCGCAGCCCGTGCGCGTGCCCGGCGCGGAGTTTGAAGTTCAAAAGCCCGGCGACATATTTGCGTTTTCCCATAACGGCATACCGTACACGCTGACGGCTCAGAATTTGGAGCCGCAGACGCTGCCGAAAAACACTTTTTCCGACGCGCGTTTCGATTTTCCGAATCGATTTACCGCAATGACCTATACGGTCTCGCCTGCCCCGCCGAAAAACCTCATCTCCGTTGAGGACTGCACGCAGAACGATCCGCCTGTTGAGCGCGAAGCGCCCAAGGACTACCCGTTCATGCCCGAAGCACAAAACGCTGCCGTTATCGTCATCGGTGGCGCAGACGGACCCACGGCGCTGTTTGTCACGGCAAAAAGCGAAGACAAAGCCGTGCTGACCACCTGCTCGGCGCTGCATTTTGCGCCTCCGGAGAAGATCACGTGGCGCATCGTCTTCCATGAAACGCCGTTTGCGCCCGAGACATTTCCTCTTCTATAAAAACTTGAGCGGTAAAATTATGAGCCTATGACTTCGTTCATGTGGAAAAGCCCCTTCCGTTTCGGCTTTCCGCCTTTCTTTGGGTTTATTATAACCGACCGTTTTTACCCGCACAAACAGGCACTTCTTTGTAACTCTCTAAAACCCTGCGCCACATAAAAAACACTCCAAAAAGCGGTTAAAACCGAACTTTTTGGAGTGTTTATCATTTTATAAGCTATCTTACACGAAATTCAGCGGGTCAACGCGCGTGCCGTTCTGGTAGACCTCAAAGTGGAGGTGGTTGCCCGTGGACTGCCCTGTGGAGCCGACATAGCCGACGATCTGGCCCTTTTCCACATATTCGCCTGCGGAAACCGCAAGCGAGCTGCAATGCGCGTAGCGCGTGGAATATGTACCGTTGTGCCAGATGAGCACGTTATTGCCCCAGGACCAGTGGTACTCCGCAGAGATGACCTGGCCGGATTCCGCCGCGTAAATGGGGGTACCGTACGGAACGCCGATGTCCACACCGCCGTGCGGCGAGCCACTAAACATGCCGCCGAAATACTGTGTGATGCTGCCGTAGCCGTAGCCCGCAAGCGGCCAACTGAATGAAAGGTCGCCGGTGTTCAAAACATCGCTCGTGTTACCCGAGCCGGAAGACGTGTTGCCGCTGCCGGAGTTGTTGTTCGCGGCATTCTGGTTTGCTTCTGCCTGACGGCGTGCTTCCTCTTCCTTTTCGGCCTGCGCGTTTCGGTCTGCGATAAGCTGGTCAAGCTGCGAAACGTAATCTTCCTTCGCCGCTTCGGCCGCCGCCAAATCGCTTTCCGTCTCGCTGCTCTGGATATTCAGCTCGTCGATGAGCTTCTGGTTTTCTTCCTCGAGCGCCTGCAATTCTTCCTGCTTCTTTTCAAGGTCTTTCTTCTGGTCGGCAAGCTCTTCTTTTTCTTTGTTGAGCTCATCGCGCTGATCCTGCGTCTGAATGCGGTAAAGGCGGATTTTCTCCATCAGCTCGCGGTCGTGCTTCGTGATGGTCTTCATCGCCTCAGAGCGCATAGAAAAATCGTAAAGGCTCGTGGAATCAAATAAGATCTGCAGCGTCGTCAGGTTGCCGCCGGAAGCATACAGCGAGCGCAAACGGACTTTCAATTCCGCAAATGTATCGGCATATTCCTCGTCCGCCTTTTTAATCTCGGCTTCGAGGTTCGTGATGTTCGTATTGAGCTGCGTAATGTTCTGCACCGCAAGGTCGATGCTCGTCTGGTACGTCGTGATCTGCTCTTCGAGCGTTGCCTGATACGCTTCGGCTTCACTCGTCTGGTCGCGCAACGAATCAAGCTTTTCGTTAAGGCGCTCGGCCTCGGCTTCATTTTCCGCCTGCTGCGATTTAATGGATTCAATCTGCTCATCGTATTCTGCCGTCGTGGTCGCAAAGACCGAGTTGGAGGAAATGAGCATCGTCACCGCCAGCACACCGGCCACAAAACGCAAGCTTTTTTTCTTCATCTTCATATCGATTAACTCCGTGTTTTCACAAAAATCAAGAGTCCTGAAAAAACTCTACCCTTATAATATATTACAATTCGGTAACTTTTTCAAGGTTTTTTGAAATCTTTCTGTAATCAGACACGGAAAGTTTACATTTCAAAAGAAAAAAGGGAAGCACTTAGCTTCCTCAATTTTCTGCATTAGAAATATCAATTCAAAATTTCTTCCGCCGCGCCGACGCGCTGCACGGCGTCCCCGTCTTTAAAGCCCGGTGCGTCCGCAAAATCGAAGCCGAACGCATTCTTTTCCGGAAACAGTTCCAAAAGCGGGAACAGCACGAACGCGCGCTCCAAAATGCCGGGGTGCGGCACATTGAGCTCCTTTTCGCGCTGTGTGAAGCCCTCGTACAGCAAAACATCTAAGTCCATGCACCGTGCACCGTGGTAAATTTCCCGCACGCGCCCCATCGCTGCCTCTATGCCGAGGCACGCGCCGAGCACCGCGCTTGGCGAAAGCTCCGTTTTCAGCAAAACGCAAATATTCCAATAGTCCTGTTGCTCGTCCGGCACGTCAAACGGCGCGGTCTGCCACACGGAAGAAACATTTTCGACCTCCGTTTTCGGCAAATGCGAAAGCGCCGCGAGCGCTGCGCGCAGATTTTCCCGGCGGTCGCCTAAATTTGTGCCGAGCCCCAAGACGACGCGCTTCATGCACGGCTCCTTGTCATTTCGACCGAGACGTAATCGAACACCGCGTTGATGGGCGCTTCCGGCTTTTTCAGCTCCACCGTCACGCTCTGCACCTTCGGGTAGTTCTCCAAAATCGCATCGCATACCACCTGCGCCGCGCGCTCAATGAGGTCATATTTCTGCGCCGTGAACACCGCGTTCACCGTTTTGCGCACGGCGGCGTAGTTCACAGTCTCGTTGAGGTCATCTGTCTGCGCCGCGCGGGAAATGTCCGCCTGCATCGCAATGTCTAAAATAAACTTCTGGCCGTTTTCCTTTTCCTCCGGGTTCACGCCGTGGTAGGCAAATATCTCAAGGCCCTTAATGCGTATTGTTTCCATTTTATACTCACTTTCTGAATTGCTTTATCGCATCCGCCACGCGCGCCGCCTGCACCGCTTCAAACGTATCGTGCGCGCGCACCATGTCTGCTCCGAACAGCACCGATGCCGTATGTGCCGCCACCGTGCCCGCCATGCGGTCTTCAAACGGCGGGTTGCCGCAAACAGCACCGATAACGCGTTTTCTCGACGCCGCCATCAAAAGTGCCGTACCCGGCACGCGGATTTTCTCCGGGTTTGCGATAAGCGCGAAATTTTCCTCATTTGTCTTGCCAAAGCCGATGCCTGGGTCGAAGCAAAGGCGATTTTTATTGACGCCACGCTGTTCCGCTTCCGTCGTTTTCTTCTCAAAAAATGCCCGAACGCGTTCCAAAATGTCGCCGCCCGCGCCGTTCAGGTCATCCGGATCGCCGGGGTGCATCACGATGCAGCCGCAGTCGGTGTTTTCCACCGCGCGCCACATTTCCGGTGCAAAACCCGTCACGTCGTTGATGATATGTGCGCCGGCTTTGAGGGCTTTTTCCGCCACCTCGGGGTAAAACGTGTCGATGGAAATGGCAAGGTTCGTCTTCTCCGCAACTGCCTTCACCACGTTTTCAATGCGTGCCCATTCTTCTTCGGGCGAGATGCGCACGCTGCCCGGGCGGGTGGACTGCCCGCCGATGTCCACAATATCCACGCCCTGCGCTTCCATCTCTACCGCGTGGCGCACCGCTTTTTCGGGGTCAAAATACTTGCCGCCGTCGGAAAACGAATCCGGCGTCACGTTCAAAATGCCCATCACATAGGTTCTGTTCAGCGGAAAGCGTTTTCCCGCCGCGTAAAATTCCGTCATATCGGTCTCCTTACTTTGCAAGCAGCAGCATGACCTCGTTGCGGGTCTTCGCTTCCGTGCGCATGCAGCCGCGCAAGGCAGAGGTCTGCGTCAAAGCGCCCGCCGCACGCGCGCCGCGCATCGTCATGCACAAGTGCTCCGCTTCAATGAACACCGCCACGCCGCGCGGGTTCAGGTTTTCTTCGATAAAGTCCGCAATCTGCGCCGTCAGACGCTCCTGCACCTGCGGACGCCGCGCAAAGCAATCTACAATACGGGCAAATTTGGAAAGCCCGATGATCTTGCCGTCGCGCGGGATATACGCAATATGACACTTGCCGATGAACGGCAGCAAATGGTGCTCACATACGGAGTAAAGCGGAATGTCCCGCACAAAAACGAGCTCGTCGTGCTCGCCCTCTTCGTGGAAAATTTTGAGATGCTGCTTCGGGTCGAATTTTAACCCCGAGAAAATCTCCGCATACATGCGTGCCACACGGTTCGGCGTTTCCTGCAGGCCCTCGCGCTCCGGGTCTTCTCCGACAGCCAGCAGAATTTCCCGCACCGCTTTTTCGATTCGTTCCAGATCCATAAATGAACACCCTTTCCCTCATGTTTCTCGTTTCCGTCATTATAGCACAGAAGCTGAGAAAAAGAAACGGCCCGCAGCGAAATTTGCCGCAAACCGTGCTTTCTTCAAAACAGATCGAGCATGTTGTCTAAATATATTTCTTCCCGCACGCGCAGCCGGTATTCCGCCTTTGTCATGTAGTAAAGCAGAAATTCCAAAATGAGCGCACTGCCGAGTCCCCTGCCTTCAATTTTAAAGTTCGTGAAGCCCATCGGCAGATATACGTTCTGTATATCTTCAACACCGATAAAACCCGGGTTCTCCATCGCCTTTGAAAAGCGGTAGCCCTCCTTTGCATTCGGCGCGGTGCAGATGTGCTCCGGGCCGTCTATACCGAGGTTTTTGCGGCTCACGGCCTCATAGCACGCTTTGCGGTCTTTGCAGCCGAAAGAGCAGCACTCGTTGCAGAGAAACTCCGCCTTGTCCTTCAGCGCCTGCGGCAGCGCGTTCAGCTTTTCAACTTGTTTATTCAGCCGAAAATCCGGCACGACAAACCGAAAATCTTCGCGTTCGAGCTCCTGTTTAAAGTCTTCAAAGTCCGTCAGCACCTTCGTCGTAGACGAAACAAAATACAGCCCCGGGTACGTCTTTTTTAAATAGTCTAACAGTAAATCGGAATGCACGATCACGCCGTTTTGCGGGCTTTCGCTTTCCGCAAACAGCTTACACAGCGTGTTGCACTTCGGGTCGGATAAGTGCTTTTCCTCCAACAAAGAATTGCTGAACGTCAGCCGCGCGGAGATGTTATGTTCCCGCATGAGCGAGAGTACCGCGCGCGGGTCGTGCTCGCCGTCGCCGAGGCGTCCGCCGCCCCAAAGGCAGTCCGCCGGCGCGCCGTAAACAGACGCGATCTCGCACCACTCGTAAAAATATTCTCTGTGCGCTCCGTACAGCGGCAAAAACACACTGTACAGCTCGAAAAATTCAAATAAGCCGGGCAAATGATAGTACGCTGTCACGTTTCCCTCCGATTTAATCCCCGTACGGGTCGGCAATGGCTTCCGAAAGCTCCGTGCCGTCCTCCGCCACCTGCCGCACCGTCACGCGGTCGCCTTTTTCTATGCCGTCCGCCGCACAGGTCACGGCATATTCGGACAGGAACGTCGTCTCCTTCGCGTTGCCGTCCACGTAAATCACGCTGTATGGCGTGAAATTTTTGCCGCGCACCATCAGCATATCGTTCTGCACATACGCCGTGTTCACGGTGATGTCCCGCGTGCCGAAGCGCATGTCGGTCTCCTCAAACGGCTGCTCGCCGTGGTACACCACACGGTCGCCGTACAGCATGTCGTATTGCAGCGTGCGCAGCTCCGTTTCGTATGCACCGCGCCACGGGTTTAACTGGTGGAATTTCGTCAGTGTGCCTACGTTGATGTCTAAAAGCTCCAAAACACGGGACGAAAGCTGATACGCCTTCACGTTTCTATCCGCGCCCCCCACGCCGCAGTTGCTCCAAATGACGTACTCCGTTTCAAACAGGCCGCCCGCAGAAAGGTCCAGCATATCCTTGCTGATTTCCAGCGACGGCATGTGATCGCCGTACAGCACCAAAACGGTCGGCTCCTCCCACGTCGTCAGCACATCGGTCAGCGTGCGCAGAAATTCATCCACCTCGTGAATCTGCGTCGCGTAATACTCCAATTGTCCGCGCAAAGCGGGGTCTTCTATGCCGGAAAGCACTTTGATATCCGCCGTCTCGCTCTCCTCCGGGTACGCGCCGTGCGGCTGCACCGAAATGGTGTAAATCAGGTCGCGTTCCTCCGTTTCGGAAAGCGCCCGCACAATCTCTTTTGTCAGAATCTTATCCTTCGCCCAGCCGATTTCGTTTGTCTCCACATGGTTCATATATTCAAGCGTCGTGAATGAATCGAACCCGAGCTTCGGGAACACGATGTTGCGGTCATAGAACGTCGCCGTGTTATTGTGAATGACGTGCGACGAGAGCCCAAGTTTTTTTAAGTCATACGCAATGGACTCGCACGGCGTTTCCTGCAAAATCGTCTTGTACGGATATTCGCCCGTGCCGAAGTCATGCACATTCATCTGCGTGATGACCTCAAATTCCGTGTTCGCCGTGCCCGCGCCGACGGACGGCGCGGTGAAATACCCGCTGGGGCATGTCTCCTTCAGCTCTTCAAAATACGGCACCGGGTTTTCGGAGAACGTCACGTCTTTTAAGCGGTTCACGTCGAAAAACGACTCCAGCTGCAAAAAGATGATGTTCGGCACGTCCTCGGGCGCTTTGTCCTTTGTGCGCAGCACCTCCGCCGCAATGGCGCGCACGCGGCGGGCGGAGTAATCCTCCGGCCGGTCGATGCCCGTGTCAACGAGACTGCGCGTAAACGTGTACGCAAAGCCGTAATCCTCTGTCAAACGGATAACATCCGTATATGTATTCTCACCGAAGCCTAAGGACGTCGGCAGATATGGAATGACAATGCACGCGCAAAGGAGTATCACGCTCACCGCCGTGTTAAAGAGCCGGTGCACCGGGCTTTTCGGGCACTTTTTAAAGAGCATCACAAGCCCCGCAAGCAGCAAAATCACCGCAATAACAAGCAAAATAAATGCCGGTACGCTCATGTAAATGCCGATAAACGACCAATCGAGCTGCAAAATCGCAAAATCAATGGCGGAAAGCGGCGAAACGCGGTAGCTGAGCACATATAAATTCGCAATGCCGAGTCCAAGCCACACCGTGCCGATCAAAATGCCGAAAAAACACCGCCGCTTGGAAAACAGGCACAGCGAAAGGGAAAACGTCAAAATCAGCACGTTTTCCAAAAATGCCAGCGGGTGCGATTCGAGCAGCACAAAAACAGCGGAAAAGCTCTTCCTGTCCATCAGTTCTATGACGATATTCAAAAATAATCCGCCGAGAAAGCACCCCAAAATCCCCCGAATGCGCGTTCCCTTTTCGAACAATCCGTACAGCGTATGTAAAAACCGCCTGATGTCCTCCACCCCCGGTCTCCTGCTCGCAGTTTCTCAGAACTGCGTATTCAGCATGATTATAAGACCGAAAATGAATTTTTTCAAGCGGTTTCAACTTAGTATTTTCTTAAAATTTTTGGGGCCGCATTTTACGTTTCACGCGCCTTTGCAGCCTGAATATCTTTTACATCCACGCCGCGTAGGGCAATGTTCTCCGTATACGTCTCATAACAGCCCCCGTTTCTGCGATTTTACGCGAACTGTGCGTTATACAAATGCCGGTAGAATGTGTCGCCCTGCATCAAGCTTTCATGCGTGCCGCGCTCCACAATCTCGCCATCGCGCACGACTAAGATCATATCCGCGTTGCGAATAGTCGATAAGCGGTGCGCAATGACAAAGCAGGTCTTGTCCGCCATCAGCGTACGCATGGCCTTTTGTATGCGCAGCTCCGTGCGCGTATCGACGTTTGAGGTCGCCTCGTCCAGAATGAGCAGAGACGACTCCAGCAGCATCGCGCGTGCAATGGTCATCAGCTGCTTTTGTCCCTTTGAGATATTCGCGCCGTCGTCCTCGAGCAACGTTTCGTAACCGGCCGGCAGCGTCCTGATGTAGTCATGGATGCCGCACGCCTTGCACACGCGCTCCACGTCTTCGCGCGTCGCCTTTTCGCTGCCGTAGGCGATGTTTTCATACACCGTGCCCGTAAAAAGCCATGTGTCCTGCAAGACCATGGAGTAATTGAGGCGCAAACTGCGGCGCGTCAGATCTTTGATTGGCTTATGGTCAAGCGTAATCTCTCCGCTGTCCACATCGTAAAAGCGCATCAGCAAATTGATGATGGTCGTTTTGCCCGCGCCCGTCGGGCCCACAATGGCCACAAGCGCGCCCTTCGGCACATGCAGCGAGAGATCTTTGATGATCTGTCTGTCCTTTGTGTAGCCGAAGTTCACGTGCGAAAGGTCTACGTCACCCTCGGCTTCGGTGAGGGCTTCGGCATTCGGACTGTCCGCGACCTCGGGCTCTTCATCCAGTAAGCGGAACACGCGCTCCGCCGCCGAAAACGCCGACTGCAACTCGCCGATGATGTTCGCGATTTCGTTGATCGGCCCGCTGAACTTGCGGGAGTACAGTACAAAGCTCGAAATGTTGCCGATAGAGATTGACCCGCCCAAAAACAGCAGTGCGCCGAAAAAGCTGACGAGTGAAAGCGAAAGGTTGTTGACGAAGTTGACGGACGGTCCCACCATGCTGCCGTAATAATCGGCGCGGTAGTACGCGTCCACGGTCTCGTCGTTCTGTTTATCGAGCTTCTTAATGGTGTTTTCTTCTTGGCTATACGCGCGCAGCGTCTTCTGCCCGCTGATCATTTCCTCCACAAAGCCGTTCAGCTCGCCCAGCTTTGCAGAGCGCTTGCGGAACAGCGGCCGCGTAAAGCCCGTGATCTTCTTCGTCATGAACATCGAAAGCGGCACAGTGAAAACAAACACCAGCACAAGCGTCGGCGAAATGGAAAGCATCATGATGAGCGCGCCGATGACTGTGACGGCGCTCGCGAACACCTGCACCATATCATTCGTAAGCGAGGTGTTGATGGTGTCGATGTCATACGAAATACGGCTCAAAATGTCGCCCGTCTGGTGTGTATCGAAGTATCCGACCGGCAGCTCGCTCAGCTTTTGGAACACATCGTGCCGCATCGTGTTCACCACGCGGCGGCTGATGACGATCATAAGGCGCGTCAGCGCATACGAAAGTGCTGCGGATATCGCGTACATCACAACCATCAGAACGCCGTAGCAGCCCACCTTTTCAAAATTGACTTTGCCGCGGCCGAGCTCCATCGCATCCACTGCAAGACCCGAAATGTACGGTCCCGCCAGGGACAGCAAATTGCCGCCGACCGTCAGTAAAATCGCCCCGAGCATCAAATATTTGTAGCGCATCAAATACGGCAAAAGGCGCGACAGCACCGCCGTTTTTTTCATTTTGGGCTTTTCGTGTTTTTCCGTTTGCACGGTTTCCGGCCTTTTCATGCGTGCACCTCCTTTGCGAGTCCCTCGCCGATCTGCGACTCCCCGATCTCGCGGTAAAGCGGACAGGTCTCCATCAATTCTTCGTGCGTGCCCATGCCGATGACATTGCCGTTTTCGAGCACCATGATTTTTTCCGCATGCATGATGGAGCTGATGCGCTGCGCAATGATGATCTTTGTCGCGTCCGCACAATGCAGGCGAATTTCTTCACGCAGCTTCGAGTCCGTCCTGTAATCGAGCGCGCTCGAGGAGTCGTCCAACAGCAAAATGTCCGGGTCGCCCGCCAACGCGCGCGCAAGCAACAGTCTCTGTTTCTGCCCTCCCGAAAGGTTCGCGCCCTTAATGGCGACCGGCGCGTCCAGGCCGCCCTGTTCTTCAATAAATTCCAGCGCCTGTGCGCGTCGTGCCGCTTCCAAAAGCTGCTCGTCCGTCAGGTTTCGCCCTAAGCGGATATTCTCGCGTATCGTGTCCTTAAACAGCGTGTCGTTTTGGAACACCACGCCGAACTTCGCGCGTAAATCGGACGTCGCGTAGTCGCGGATATCTACGCCGTCTATCTTCACGGAGCCCTCCGAAACGTCGTAGTAACGCATGAGTAAACGAATAATCGTCGATTTACCCGCGCCTGTCGCGCCGATGATGCCGAGCGTCTCGCCGCGCTTTAACGCAAAATCGATGTTCCGCACCGCAAAGCTGCCGCGCGCATAGCGGAACGTCACGTGGTCAAACTCCACGTGCGGCGCGTCCTTCGGCAAAAAGCCGAAATGCGGCTCAGTCTCGAAAAGCTCCACCGGCGTGTCCAGCACCTCCAATACACGCGCAGAGGAAGCCGATGCGCGTGAAAGCATCATGAAAATGCGGTTAATCGCCATTAAAGCGTTCAAAACAATGGTATAAAGGTTCATAAACGCGATAATCTTGCCGATCTCGGAGGTGCCGTTATTCACGCGCACCGCGCCCACCGTGATGACCGCCACAATGCCGAGGTTCAGCAAAAGGCTCATCACCGGGTTGATGAGCGCCATGGTACTCTCTGCCGTGCGTTCCTTTTCGGTGAGGTCGTCGTTCACCTTCTTAAACCGCGCACGCTCATAGTCCGATTTGGAAAGCGCCTTGATGACGCGCACGCCCACGGCGTTTTCACGCACCACGCGCAGCATGGAATCGGAAGCCTTCTGCACGATCTTAAAAAGCTTCGCACCTTTTCGCGAGACGTAAAACACAATTACGCCCACAATGGGCAAGGACGCCACCATAATGAGCGTCAGCATCGGATCCATCGTCAGCGATACGATGATGCCGCCAAAAAGCAGCAGCGGCGCACGGATGCCGATGCGCTGGATCATGCCAATCGTCTGGTGCAAAACGTATGTATCGCTCGTCATGCGCGAGATAAGCGACGGAATTGTAAACGCATCGACCCTGCTTTCCGAAAGATACGAGATCTTTTGGAACAGGTCATGCCGGATCTGCCGCGTGCAGTCGCGCGCCACAGCGGACGCCATGCGGTTCGCCGTGATGTTGCCGCCCCACGCAATAAGCGAGCACACGATCATCAATCCACCCCACAGACATACCGGGCGAATCTCTTTCAGCGGGATCAGATCGTCAATGATATACGACAAAATCCACGGGATCACAAGCTCCACAAGCGTACCGACCGCCTTAAAGCTGATGCCCACGCCCATGCGCGGCAAAAACGGTTTTAAATACACCGCCAGTCTTTTCAAATTACATGCCCTCTTTCCCCTAAGAAGCTCTCAATAGTTGTATTTGCAACTATTATAGCGTATCCCGCACAACTTTTCAATATAATCATGAAATATTTTGGTAAATTTAAGCCTTTGCTTGACAACCTCCCCGTGGTATAATAGATAAAATTTACCGTTTGCGAAAACGAAGGAGGGAATTCCATGATCCACACAGATTTTGACCCGGAGAAAACAGCCGTCATTGAGCCGAGCGAATTCTATCACCCGATGGAAAATATGCCGGAGGCACTCATCGGCGTGTTCTCCCGCCCGCTTACGGAGAAATACGCGGCGGAATTTCACGGCGAAGTCATCATGCAATATCAGGACTGCAACGGTGGAGAACTGGTCTATCGCTGCACTGCGCCGAACGGCACCGCGTTTGCGCTGATGTGCATGCGCGTCGGCGCGCCGTCTGCCTGCGGCATCATGGAAGAGATGATCCCCCACGGCGTGAAAAAGTTTTTGATGCTCGGCTCCTGCGGTGCACTCGATCACGCCATCACCGCCGGGCACATTCTGGTGCCTTACGCCGCCGTGCGCGATGAAGGCACCAGCTACCACTACGCCCCGCCCGCCGAGGAAGCCGTACTCGAGCCTGCCTGTGTAGATGCCGTCTGCCAAGCGCTCGAAGACATGGACGTCCCCTATGCCCGCGTGAAAACGTGGACGACCGACGCGTTTTTTCGCGAGACGCGCGGCAAGGTGGAAAAGCGTTTAAAGCAAGGCTGCTCCGTCGTCGAGATGGAATGTGCCGCCATGGCGACCGTCGCGGCGTTCCGAAACGTCAAATTCGCCCAGTTCATGTGGGCGGCAGATTCCCTTTCCGGCGAAAAATGGGACGCCCGCAACTTAAATAAGCTCGGCACGGATGCCGGCGAGATCTACATGGAAGCCGCCATCCGCACCTTAGAGTACCTGTAAACATACAAAAAAGTTAAGAAAAGCTGAATTCTCCCCGCACAGACTGGAAATGTGCGGGGAGTTGTATTATACTATATAAAATGGGTTTTATGGGAAAGTCGCAAGTCCGTTCCGCAGAGTCGGAATTTCAGTACGATTGAGTCAAGAAAGGAACATGAATATGAACGTAAAACATGAAGAATTGACCGTCCGCGCCTTATATGATCTCAGCTACACCGCGGCGCGCCCGCTGCTTGAAGCCTGCACCTACCCGTGGGAGGCGCTGCCGAAGATCGGCGAGTTCATTAAATCGCTCGGCAAAACACTTTCGCCCGAGGAATACGAGCAGCGTGGCGAAGACGTGTGGGTCGCGAAAAGCGCCAAGCTTTACCCGAACGTCTACATTGCAGGCCCCACTATCATCGGTCCGGAGACCGAGGTGCGCCCCGGCGCATTTATCCGCGGCAACGCGCTCATCGGCGCAGGCTGCGTCGTCGGCAATTCCACCGAGGTGAAAAACGCCATCCTGTTCGACGGCGCGCAGGCCCCGCACTATAACTACATCGGCGATTCCGTCATGGGTCATAAGGCCCACACCGGCGCGGGCGCCGTCACGTCGAACTTAAAGCAGGATCACTCGAACGTCACCGTCTTAAAGGACGGCGAACGCGTAGAGACCGGCATGCGCAAATTCGGCGCCATGCTGGGCGACCACGCCGAAATCGGCTGCGGCAGCGTTTTGAATCCCGGCACGGTCGTCGGCAAAAACGCACGCGTCTATCCGCTTTCCATGGTGCGCGGCTTCGTGCCCGCAAACCACATCTATAAAAAGGCCGGTGAGGTCGCCGAAATTCACGACTGATCTTCGCCGTAAAGAAAAGAGGTCTTTATGGAGCTTTTAAAGCAACTCATCACGCGCATACTCGGCTCCGGGCTGCTTTCCACCGCCCTTGTGCTCGTGCGTGCCGTCACCGTCCTGATGGTTTTGTACGTTATCTGGCGCTGCTATACCTCGTTTAAAAAGGGACAGCGCCGCAAAGACCCGGTCGTCATGCTGGAGGATGCCGCCACCGGCGCGCATTTCCCCGTTTTGTACTGGGAGAATTCCATCGGGCGCAGCCGCAGCTGCGATATTCAAATACCCGATAATTCCGTTTCGCGCGACCATGCCGTTTTAATGCGCCGCGAAGAGGGCTGGTTCGTGTGCGATACCGGCTCCCACGCCGGCACACGCGTGCGCAATAAACAGATTACAGAGCCCACGCTCGTGCAGATCGGCGACAAAATCCGCATGGGCTCCACCACGCTCACGCTGCGTAACGCGTCCGACGTGCCGCAAAAAAAGCGCAGCATGTTCACCGGCTTTTCCAAAGAGGCGGCGTCCCCCTTTAAGCTGATGCTCGTCGTCACGCTCGTTCAGATGTCGCTCACCTTGCAGCTGATGATCGGCACAGGCGAATTCCGCCTCTACCCCGCCGCACCGTTCGTGATTCTGTTCACGGCAAGCTGGGTGCTGTACTTTTTCTCCCGCCGCATCTTAAAGCGCGTCAGCTTTGAGATTGAAACCGTTGGGCTGCTCCTCAGCAGCATCGGCATCCTGCTCCTCAGCGGTGAGGGGCTCGACACCGTTAAAATGCAGATTGCCGCGTTCGGCATCGGCATTGTGCTTTTCTGCTTCCTTGTTTGGTTCATGAGCGACCTCGAGCGCGTCATGAAGCTGCGGCTCTACATCGCCATCGGCGCCATTTTGCTGTTTGTTGCAAACCTTGTGCTCGGCAAAGACGTCAACGGCTCCCGCAACTGGATCTTCATCGGGCCGTTCAGCTTCCAGCCCTCGGAGTTCATCAAAATCGCATTCGTGTTCGTCGGCGCGTCTACGCTCGACCATTTGCAGACGAAAAAGAACATCACGGAGTTCATCGTGTTCGCCGCCATTTGCCTCGCATTCCTGTTCCTCATGCGCGATTTCGGCACGGCGCTCATCTTCTTCGCCTGCTTCCTCATCATCGCGTTCATGCGCTCCGGCAGCTTCCGCACCATTTTCCTCATCCTCGCGGCAGCGTGCTTCGGCGTGTTCCTCATTTTGCAGTTTAAACCCTACGTTGCCCAGCGCTTCTCGGGCTGGATGCACGTGTGGGAGCACACACAGGACAGCCTCGGCTACCAGCAGGTGCGCACCATGACGTATATCGCAAGCGGCGGCCTCTTCGGTCTCGGGCTCGGCAACGGCATCTTAAAATATGTCGCCGCCGGCGACAGCGACCTCGTGTTCGGTATGCTGTGCGAGGAGCAGGGCCTTTTAATGGGCATGGCGGTGCTGTTCGCGCTCGTCCTCTTTATCCTCTACGCCCGCAGCGATGTCACACGCAGTCGCTCCACGTTCTACGCCATCGCGGCGTGCGCCGTCTCGGGCATGCTGCTCTTTCAGGCCGCGCTCAATGTCTTCGGCCCCACGGATGTTCTGCCGCTCACCGGCGTCACGCTGCCGTTCATCAGCGCAGGCGGCTCCAGTATGATCTCCGTCTGGGGGCTTCTGGCATTCCTCAAAGCGTCAGATGAACGCACCTACGCCGCCCGCCGTGCGGGAAGACACCCGAAAGGCGAGGCCGACGAAGACACGATTTCCTTCACCCCGCCGCGCTACTCCCCGAACGACCCGCCCACGCCGCGGCCCCGCGTGAATACCCGCGCCGAAAACACGGCCCCGCGTTCCCGCGGCGCATACCGCATCCATATTTCCGAAGAAAACCTCTCCCCGGGTCAGTCCCGCACACGCAGAAAGGATGGTGACCGCCGATGAAAACGACCGGCTTTCGCTCTTTTGTCCTTTACATTTTGCTGTTCGCCTTCTGCGGCGGCTTCGTCTGGTTCCTCATCAACCTCGCGTTAAACGGCTCCACATGGGCCACGCAGCCGTATAACGGTCACATTTACGGCGATGACACCGCCGTTTCCGCCGGTACCATCACAGACCGCAGCGGCATGGTGCTCGCCAAAACGGAGGACGGCTCCCGCGTTTACGCCGAAAGTGAAGACATTCGCCGCGCACTGCTCCACACCGTGGGCGATTCCAGCGGCTACATCGGCACCGCCGTGCAGGCTGTGCACCGCTCGCAGCTCGTGGGCTATAACCCCATCACGGGCCTTGCGCGCACCGTGCTTTCGGACCTCGGCAACAACCTCGTTTTAACGGTAGATGCCAACGCCAGCGCCGCCGCGTACAACGCCTTCAACGGCCGCAACGGCTCCGCGTTTGTCTATAACTATAAGACCGGCGAGGTACTCGTCAAGGTCAGCGCTCCCACATACGACCCCATGAACGTCCCGGAGGACCTCAACGACAACGAAGAATACAACGGCGTTTTCCTCGACCACACGCTTTCCTCCACCTACACGCCGGGCTCCATCTTTAAGCTCGTCACAGCGGCTGCCGCCATGGAGTACCTGCCCGATTGGGACACCCGCACCTATACCTGCGAAGAAGAAATGGACATCGGCTCCGGCAAGGTGACGTGTCTCAATTACCACGGCGAGCTGAACCTCGAGCAGGCGCTCGGCTATTCCTGCAACCTCTACTTTGCGCAGCTTGCGGAAGACATCGGCGCGGAAAACCTCAAAAAGAAAGCCGAAGAAATGGGCTTCGGTAAAAACTTCTCGTTTGATTCCGTCACCACCGACAAAAGCAGCACCAATTTAAGCAGCTCCACCAGCGCCATAGACCTCGCGTGGAGCTCCGTCGGTCAGGCGGATGTCATGGCAAACCCGTACCACATGGCGCTTTTGATGGGCGCCATCGCAAACAGCGGCTCCACACCGGAGCCATACCTCACAGGCGGCAAAAGCCGCACGAGCTACACCTTAACGGACAGCTCCACTGCCGCTTCTCTCCACAGCATGATGCGCAACAACGTCGTCAATTACTACGGCGAGTATCTTTTCGACGGTTATTCGCTGTGTGCCAAAACCGGCACCGCCGAGCTCGACGATAAAAACCCGAACTGCTGGATCGTCGGTTTCTCGGAGGACGAAAGCACCCCGTATGCGTTCGCCGTGTGCGTGCAGGAGGGCACCTCCGGACTCTATACCGCCGGTGAAGTCGTTTCCGCCGCACTCAACGCCATTACAGGGAACTGATCTTCCGTAAACCACAGCGAAGCGACGAATAAAGTTTCGTCCACCTTTTCAAAGGTGGTGGTTTCCAAAGGCAACGCCTTTGGTCGTCGTTCGCAAACGGCGAGACCTTTTTACCTACCAAAATCAGGAAGATAGGCAGAATAGTCCGGTGGACTGTTCTGCCGCAAGGAACCCTATTAAGGGGTTCCTTGAAGAACTCGCCACAGCGAATTCTTAGAAATAAATCAACGCCGCACCCTCGATTTTTCATTGAGAGTGCGGCGTTACTTTATGCCTTCGTATAAAATTCAAGCTCCCTCTGACCGAGAAAAAGAGTGAGATACTGCGCACTCTCAATCACAGCCGGGAACACCCACGGCAGCAAAATCAAAAGCTGACAAAATGCAACGAACCCCGAGGGGTTACCTCGGGGTTCGTTGCTTGAAAAAGGAGATTTATGAAAAAGACTCGTACTCTAAATTAAATCAACCCGCGCTGTATTCGGAAAGCTTCAGTTCCACGGTTGCGGACTGCTGCGTCGAAGAGCGGTACACCTGAAGTGTTACCGTATCGCCCGGCTTCTTGCTGAGGATTGCGGAACGCAATGTGGATTCACTGTCCAGCTGCTGACCGTCAATAGCGGTAATCACATCGCCCACCTGCAAGCCGGAAGCCTGTGCCTCACTCGAATTGAGCTGTGCCACATACTCGCCCTGCGGCAAGCCGTAGAAGCGGCCCGTCATGCTGTCGATGAACTGACCGGAAATACCGAGAACAGCTCTGTCCTTCACATAACCGTACTGGATGAGATCGGAGATAATCGGCTGTGCCGTATCGATCGGAATCGCAAATCCAAGGCCCTCATAGCCCGTAGCGGAAATTTTCGCGGAGTTGATGCCAACGACCTGACCATACTCGTTGATGAGTGCGCCGCCGGAGTTACCGGGGTTAATCGCCGCATCGGTCTGGATGTATTCCATCGTGTAGCCGGTCGTGTTATTGGCAATCGCGCGGTTCAAAGCGGAAACGTAACCGATCGTTACACTGGAGCTCAGCTCGTGGCCGCCCGGGTTACCGATGGCCATGACCTTATCCGCAACGCGCAAATCTTCGGAAGAACCAAATTCCGCAGCCGTCAAGCCCGTCGCATCGATCTTTACGACCGCAAGATCCGTCACGGTATCGCTGCCGATCAGCTGCGCTTCATACGTCTCACCGTCGGAGGTTATAACCTTCAGAGAAGTCGCACCCTCCACAACATGCGCATTCGTGATGATGTAGCCATCTTCACTCATGATGATGCCGGAGCCTTCGCCCGCCGGGGAAACGCTGCTGTCCGACGTATCAGTCTGCATGAAACCGTAATTCTGTGTCACCTGATAATTCTGGATGCACACGACAGACGGTGTAAGCTTTGCGGCAATGTCCTGGTCGCTCATCGCGGAAACCGTGCCGTCGCTGCTCGCGCTCGTATCCGAGCTCGTGTCGCCGTTCACCACGCGCGAGATTGTGAACGCAGCATTGCTGCTCGCTTCGGAAGACTGCACATTGATGACGCCGTTTTGAATCATCGCGACGAATACGCCAAGCGACGCCGCCGAGGTGATCGCACAGCAAAGCACAACGGCTAAAAGCTTCAAGCCGAATTTCGAGCCGTGCTTTTTGGGCTTCGGCTGTTTTTGCGGCTGATGCACCGGCACACCGTAATACACAGGCTGTCCGTTTGGCTGCACCGGCGCGTTCTGCTGCGGAGCGCTCTGTGCGTTCCACGTATATGCGGGGGTGTTGTTCGTCGGATACTGTGCGTTATGATAGGTGCCGTAGGCGTTTGTGCTGTTTACAGCGTTATTAGCGGAAGTATTGGTGTTCACCGGTTCAGACCCATTGTTCGGGTCAAAACCATTTTGGAATTTCTCATGATTGTCACTCATGGTTCCTTACTCCTTTCACATAATACCATATTCCAAACGGTTTTTCAACCTTTTTTTCTTTCCGTTCGGATTATCTATATTATTTCGGAGTTCTGTGAAGTTCATGTGAAGTGCAGTGAACAGTTTCATGAAAAAAGCAAGAAATCTCTGTCACACAAAAACAACGAAAGCCACCGGTGCGTGTTCCGGCGGCTTTTCTTATACGCTGATTTTATTTTGTCGTCAGATGCGCACTTTTCAGCGCCTTGCGAATCAAAGCGGAGAGCGGCACGGAAATGATGATGGCGAGAATCGCGTTCACCGTGCTCGAAGCCGCTTTCGTCGCAAGCGCAATCGCCGCAGCCTCCGGCGCACTGCCCGCAAGCACCGTCGTAATGTAGGACTTTGCGAGATACAGCACAATGTATGTCAGGCTGCCGCAGATGCCCGCCACAATGCTGCGCGGTACGGTAATGGTAAAGTCTTCCTCCAGCATGTTGCCGGTGATTTTACCCTTGTGCGCGATGAGGCCGCAAACCGCAGCCAGCAGGAACTTAAATACAAACGTAAACGGAGCCGAAGCGATGTACGCCGGGTTTGTCAGGTCGTAGAGCATCGCGCCGATGCCGGAAGCCAGACCGCCTCCGATCGGGCCCATCACAAAGCCCGCAAGCAGGCAAAACGCGTTGCCGAGGTGGATACGGGAAATATCGCCCACCGGCACCGGAATCGGGAAGCTCAGGTAGTTGGAAACGAACACCAGCGCGCCCAAAAGGCCCACGGTGACAATCTTATAGATGGAATTCTTGTTTTTCATTTTGATTACCCCTTTGCTTTGGGGCGCGACTGCACCGTTCGTGCGCCGTGCCTTGAAGATTGCACCCAGTATAGCACCGCGCTGGTATTGTCGCAATGGCCAGATTTAATATAATTTTTAAGGTCAGATAGTTTTTTCACACCCCAAAAAGCCCGCCCCGGTTGCATTTTCGTCAAAAAAGCGGTATACTGGCGGTGCGAAAAGTGTCGTTCGCTTTTCGATTATCTATAATATGAAGAAGGGATATTCATGGCAAAGGTAAAAGCCGTTATTTTTGATATGGACGGAACCGTGGCCAATACGCTCACTTCCATCGCCGGATTCGGCAACGCCGCGCTTGAAGCGCACCGCTTAAAAACGTTCCCCGTAGACCGCTACCGCACATTCGTCGGTAACGGCGCAGATATTCTCATGCGCCGCATGCTCACTGCCGCTAAGGGCACGTACACCGAAGAAGATGTAAAAGCCCTGCGCAAAACGTATGACGCTTTATATGAAAGTGATCCCACAAAAGACGTCACCCCCTACCCCGGCATCGTAGAGCTGCTCCAAAAAATGCGTGAAAACAACGTCAAAGCCGCCGTGCTCTCCAACAAACCCGATAACATGACGTGCTATATCGCCGAAAAGCTGTTCACCGGGCTTTTTGATGTCGTCCACGGACAAAGGGAAGGCGTACCGAAAAAGCCGAACCCCAGCGCCGCACTTTTATTATGCGAAGAATTAGGCGTCACCCCCGCCGAATGCCTGTACGTCGGCGACAGCGGCGTTGATATGCAGACCGGGCAGAACGCCGGCCTCTTCACCGCCGGCGTCACCTGGGGTTTCAGGGACGAAAAAGAGCTCGAAGAAAACGGTGCCGATACCCTCGTCCATAACGCAGAGGAGCTGGAAAACCTTATCCTCTAAGCTAACGGCAATGGCGATTAAAAGTCTTTTGTCAAGTTTTCTTCAGAAAACTTTTTGCCTAAATATAATTTATCCTCTCCAGGCTGCGTCCGGAGAGGATTTCTTCTTTTATTGCGCTTTGCTGTTTAGCTCCCGATATGTCCCAAGAATCAGCACCACCGAAACCACAAACGTCAAAATGTCTGAAACCGGCATCGAGTATAAAACGCCGTCCAAGCCGAACCAAATCGGCAGCAGGATTGCAAAGCCCACGCCGAACACCACCTCGCGCAACATGGAAAGCACCGTCGAGCTCAGCGCCTTGCCAAGTGCCTGCAGGAAAATAAAGCACGCCTTGTTCACGCACGCCGGAATCATCATACACAGGTAAACACGGAACGCCTTCACCGCAAACTCCGTGTAAAATGCGCTTTCATTTGCCGCGCCAAACAGCGAAATGAGCTGTTGCGGGAAAAACTCCACCAAAATCAGCGCCACGGCGCCCACCGCTGCTTCCGAGATCAGCAGCATCGTAAACAGCTTATTTACGCGCCTAAATTTCTCCGCACCCATGTTGAAGCCCACGATCGGTATGCACCCTGCCGCCATACCGACAACGATCGAGATCACAATCTGAAAGAACTTCATCACAATGCCGACCACTGCCATCGGGATCTGTGCGTACTGCGCCTGCCCGAAAATCGGGTCCAGTGCGCCGTATTTGCGCAGCATGTTGTTGATGGCCGCCATTGCCGCCACAAGGCTGATCTGTGAGAGAAAGCTTGTCATACCAAGCGACAAAATACGCCTGCAAAGCCCGCCGCTCAGCTTAAAATCTCCCTTTCCCGGGCGAATCACACGCATATTGCACAAATACCAGATTGCAAGCACCGCCGTCACAATCTGCCCCAGCACCGTCGCAACCGCCGCGCCCATCATACCCCAGCGGCACACGAAAATGAACACCGGGTCTAAGATCGTGTTCAATATCGCGCCCGCCAGCGTCGATGCCATCGCAAATTTCGGGCTGCCGTCCGCGCGGATAATTGGGTTCAGTGCCTGTCCGAACATATAAAACGGCACGCCGAGCGCAATATAGAAGAAGTACTCCTTCGCATAACGAAATGTCTCCACGTTCACACGCCCGCCAAACATCGTTAAAATCGGTTCCGCCAAAAGCAAATACACAGCCGTCAAAGCCGCGCTTGCAAGCAAAACCAGCACCACGGCGTTGCCTACGCTCTTCTTCGCCGTTTTCACGTCCTTTTTACCGAGGTTGATACTCACATACGCGCAGCAGCCGTCGCCGACCATTACCGCGATTGCGAGCGCCGCCACGGTCAGCGGAAACACAACGGTGTTCGCCGCGTTGCCGTAAGAACCGAGGTAGTCCGCGTTTGCAATGAAGATCTGGTCAACAATGTTATACAGCGCGCCGACCAGAAGCGAAATGATACACGGCACTGCATAACCGCGCATCAGCTTGCCCACACGTTCCGTGCCCAAAAATACGTTAGTGTTTTCTTCCATACCTTTACTCCCTGATATAAATCTAAATCACAAAGCAGCGAAATACGCCGCCCGAAAATCCGGACTTACGCATCTCGCTGCTCGATTTTGAAACCTATAAACTTGTATGCCGTCAGTTCAAATAGTCGCCCACCGGAGCGGAATTGTACTGCTTAATAATTTTGATCACAATTGAGCCGTCCGTTTCCTTATGCTCCTCTACGATTTTATACTTTGTGTGGCTGCGTTCCAGCCCGCTCTTGTAATTCGCAACTTCCTCCTGTACTGCGCGCATGGCGTAATCCTTTACCACACCCTCTTTAAGCTGGAAATGCAACGTTTGACAGATACACGCAGACTGAATTCGTTTCATAATTTCACCATTCCTTATCAAAATAAATGCGGCGCATATACGCAAACCGGATTTACGCACATACGCCACACGTTTTCTATTATTTTACTCTTTTGAAAATACTTTTTCAAAGGCAGTTTTCGCAAAATTTTCCGGCTCGCAGATTGGACACTTTGCACAAGCGTCACACGTCTGCTTCTTCGCCCCGCACACGTGCCGCCGTCTGTATTCCGTTGGCAGCTCGCCGTAGGCCTCCTTAAACGCCGCCGTAAATCGGCTCTGGCTCTCATACCCCACGGCCTGCGCCACGGACGCAATGTCGTTCTGCGTTTTCAGCAGCAGCCCCGCCGCAAGCTCCATGCGGTGCTGCTTCATGTGCGCCGCAATCGTCGTGCCGTACACTTTTTTGAACACCGTTTTCAGCGTCGTGGTGTTCATAAGGAACTCTCTCGACAGCGTTTCTATCGTGATGCGCTCGCTGATGTGTTCAATCAGGTAATTGTGCACGTTCCGAATGATCTCCTCCTGCGAAGCCTGAAAGTCCACTTCCTTTTCCGGGCACGTGATCTCCATCACCTGCTCCACAATCTCGTGCAAAAGCCCGATCTGCTCGGTGTCCGACGCCTTATAGTAGACTTCCTTGCCATCGCGGCGGCTCATGATAAGCCCACTGTCTAAAAGCGACTTCAAATGGTGCGAAACTGCCGGACTCGACATATCCATCATCGCTGCAATGTTGATAACACATTCTTCCCGGTGACTCAAAAGCCAGAAAATGCGCACGCGCACCGGGTCGCTCAGCTGCTTAAACACATCCGCCACGGCCGAAAAACGCTCCGTATTCATCAATTCTCTATGCAGCGCTTCGTCGTGCTTGTGCCTGCCGTGGTCGTGCGGCAATGCAAAATCCGCCATAAAAAGCCCTCCGTTTATCCGTTTCGGAAATCCCGTTCGCCCGTTTGGAAGCAGCACCCGAAAACCCCTTGATTTTTTATTCCGGCCCCAGTATACTACAACTGTAACGATTAAGCAAGTATTTAATCGTTAGCACCACATTTCAAAACAAAATGATTTTTTACGGAGGTTTTTCCCATGAAAAAAACGTACAGCATCGAAGTTGACTGCGCAAATTGTGCCAACCTGATGGAAGAGGCAACCAAGAAAACCGCAGGCGTTGCAAATGCGACCGTAAACTTCATGACCCAGAAGATGATCGTTGAGTTTGAAGACGGTCAGGACGCTAAAGCTGTCATGAAGAATGTCCTCAAGGCCTGCAAGAAGGTTGAGCCGGACTGCGAAATCGAGCTTTAATTTACTTCGGTCTACCCGTATAGTCAGAAAAAATGACCGGCTCCGCTTTCTCGGTACAGTCGGTCTTTTTTCACATGGTAATGTGTCATCTGACTGCTATATAAAACCACAAGAGGTATCCTCATGAAAAAGAAACAAAAGATTACGCTGTACCGCATCATCATCACCGCCGTGATGCTGGTCGTGTTACAGTTCTTACCTATCACGGGCATTCCGCGCCTTATCGCGTACTTCGCCGCCTATCTTGTCATCGGCTACGATATTTTGAGAAAAGCCGGCAAGGGCATCCTAAACGGCCGCGCGTTCGACGAAAACTTTTTGATGGCGCTCGCCACCCTCGGTGCGTTCTTCCTTGCCATTTGGACAAAGAGCGGCGATTATCTTGAGGGCATCGCCGTGATGCTGTTCTATCAGATCGGCGAGCTGTTCCAAAGCTACGCCGTCGGCAAAAGCCGCAAAAACATCTCCGCGCTGATGGACATCCGCCCGGACTACGCCAACATTGAAAAAGACGGCAAGTTAGAACAGGTCGATCCCGATGAAGTCGCGGTCGGCAGCATCATCGTTGTGCAGCCGGGCGAAAAAGTCCCGCTCGACGGCGTGGTCGAAAGCGGCAACGCAAGCCTTAATACCAGCGCGCTCACCGGCGAAAGCCTCCCGCGCGATGTCAAAGAGGGCGATGAGATCATCAGCGGCTGCATCAATTTAAACGGTGTTCTGAAAATCCGCACCACAAAGGAATTCGGCGAGTCCACCGTTTCCAAAATCCTCGACCTCGTTGAAAACGCCAGTTCCCGCAAGTCCCGTTCGGAAGCGTTCATCTCCCGCTTCGCTAAAATTTACACCCCGGCGGTCTGCATTTCCGCTGTACTGCTCGGCATTGCCGTGCCGCTCCTGCGCATGGCGTTCGGCATGGATGCCGCTTGGGTCGATTGGATTTACCGCGCGCTGACCTTCCTTGTCGTCAGCTGCCCGTGCGCACTTGTCATTTCCATCCCGCTCAGCTTCTTTGCGGGCATCGGCGGCGCAAGCCATGAGGGCGTGCTCATCAAGGGCTCCAACTATCTTGAAGCCCTCTCCGATGCAAAAATCGTCGTGTTCGATAAAACCGGCACGCTCACGCAGGGCGTGTTTGAGGTCACTGCCGTCCACCACAACACGATGGACGAAGCAAAGCTGCTCGAGTACGCCGCGCTCGCCGAGTGTGCCTCCTCCCACCCCATCAGCAAAAGTTTGCAGAAAGCCTACGGCAAAGAGATCGACCGCAGCCGCGTAACAGACATTGAAGAAGTCAGCGGCAAGGGCATCACCGCCAAGGTCGACGGGCACGAGGTCCTCGCCGGCAACGCAAAGCTCATGGCGCTGCACAATATTCCATATAACGACTGCCACAGCGTCGGCACCATCATTCACATGTCCATCGACGGCGAATATGCCGGTCACATCGTTATCTCCGATGTCATCAAGCCCCATTCCAAGGAAGCCATTCAGAAGCTGAAGCACGCCGGTGTTGAAAAAACCGTCATGCTCACAGGCGATGCCAAGCGTGTGGCTGATCAGGTCGCCAAAGAGCTGGGTATTGACGAAGTTCGCAGCGAGTTGCTCCCGGGCGATAAGGTCAACGAAGTCGAAAAGCTCATTCAGAATAAGCCGAAGAAAGCAAACCTCGCGTTCGTCGGCGACGGCATCAACGATGCGCCGGTGCTCACCCGTGCCGATATCGGCATCGCCATGGGCGCCATGGGCAGCGATGCCGCCATCGAAGCCGCAGACGTTGTCCTCATGGACGATGACCCGATGCAGATTGCAAAGGCCATCAAAATTTCCCGCAAGTGCATCGGCATCGTCAAGCAGAACATCGTGTTCTCGCTCATCATCAAGTTCGGCTGTCTCGCGCTCACCGCGTTCGGTCTTGCGAACATGTGGGCTGCCATCTTTGCGGATGTCGGTGTCATGATTATCGCGGTTCTCAACGCCATCCGCGCTTTGAAGTACAAAGAATAAAAGATAACATACCAAAACGCCCTCCCGCTGCGGTTTTTCCGTAAGCGGGAGGGCGTTTTTCGTTTTCTGTTTCAGCTTTTAATCTTTGTACAAATTGCCCGTGTACCAATCCACCATGCCGTTTTGCACAGCATCCTCAAAGTAGTCGGGCCAGTAGTCCGGCGCTTTGCCGGAGGGATACCAAATGTCCGGGTACAACGCGTTTTCGTTCTCCGTGATTTTTGAGGTGTCCACGGTCGCATCTTCGCCGTCACGCACCTTGCGCGCCACGATCACCGTGCGGAAGCCCTCATATTCATACGAGCATGTTGAAAGCATCACCGTTTTGTCGTTTTCGTTCAGGTCAACGCCGGTGTTCACCATGCTGCGTTTCATCACGTCGTAGTAAAACTGCATCTTGTCTTCCGCAGAGTCAAAATCGCCGCGCAGATAGTTGAACAGCTCCCCTTGGTTATCGTATGTATTCGTCTTGAATACCGAAACAATCTTCCATTCCGCCGCTTCCTTTTCGGTGTCATAGCGGAATACCGGACAGCTTTTCACAGTCTTGGCACTGCCAAAACCGATCACCTGCCAGAACATTCTGCCGTCCTGCATGCTGTGCCCGTGCAAAACCTGATTATCGGAGTCCACCGTGCACATACCGTCCAAAAAAATGCTGCCGTACTTCGTGCTTTCCTTTTTGTAGTTGCGGTAAAGGTAATACTGCGGGTCGTCTGCAGGCGGCGTCAGCACCGGAAAATTGATGTCCGTGCCGTCCAGCTGCACCCAGCCCGTAATGTCGCTGTTCACACTTTGCAGCTTCAAAACAGCCTCGCGACGGCGCTCCAGCCCTGCCATACGTTCGCTGTCCGCCGTGTCGTCTTCGGAAGAAACCGGGGCCACGCTTTCCGTGTCGCCCGCTTCGGAGTAGATTTTCTGAATCTCACCTACGTTTTTATCCGTCACATACGGGTTCACAATGAGCTCAATTACAAGCACCGCCGCCGAAACGACAAAAATCACCGAAAACAGCGTGATGAGCACCGGGAACAGAATTCTCCGCTTTCTCGGTTGCATACTTTCTTCGTCTTCATAGACCGCCACGCGCCGCATAGGCTCCGGCTCGCGGTATTTGCGCCGCACGCGTTACGCCTCGTCCACCGGCAAACCGGCAAGGTAGCGGCGCACCATATCGAGTGCTTTGGAGACCGCGCAGTGGCGGTGCCATTCGCGGGATTTCAGTCTGCCCATCGGCTGGCGCTTTGCCACCCACGTGTTCTTGCCGTCACTCAACGCAATGTACACAAGGCCCACCGGCTTTTCTTCTGTGCCGCCGTCCGGGCCCGCAATGCCCGTGATACCCACGCCGATGTCTGCACCGCTCTCACGCACAATGCCTTCCGCCATCGCGCGCGCCGTCTGTTCGCTCACTGCGCCGTATGTCACAAGCGTCTCGTGCGGTACGCCGAGCAAACGCTCCTTCACGCAGTTTGCATACGTCACACAGCCCGTCTCAAACACGGCGGAGGAACCCGGAATATCCGTAATACGCTTTGCAAGCATACCGCCCGTGCAGGATTCCGCCGTCGCAAGCTTCTTGCCCGCCTTTTTAAGCTCACTGACTACAAGCTCCTCCAGCGTCTCCACGTCCACACCGTACACGAAGTTGCCGATGCGCTTCTTCAATTCTTCCACCACCGGCACGCACATCGCGTCCGCTTCTTCTTTCGTTGCGGCCTTCGCCGTCACGCGCACGAACATCTCGCCTTCCTTGGCATACGGCGCCACGGTCGGGTTGCTCTGTTCCATCAGGTCTTCGATCATCTGTGCCACCGGCGCTTCGCCTCTGCCGTACACATGCACGCTGTGCGAAGCGATGACCGCGCTCTGGAATTCCTCAAGGTACGGCACGGCATAGTTGTGCAGCATCGGGGTCAGTTCCGAAGGCGGGCCGGGCAGCATGATGACGATCTTGCCCTTGTCCGTCCGGAACGCGCAGCCGGGCGCAGTGCCGTTGTCATTTTTCAGCGCGGTGCAGCCCTCCGGCAGCATCGCCTGCTTCATCTGGTTTTCGGTCATGCCGCCGTTTGCAAAGTAATCGAGCAAATGCTGGTAGCTTTGCTCGTGCAAAACGAGCTTCTTGCCCGCAGCCGCCGCCACGGTCTCTTTCGTCAGGTCGTCGCCCGTCGGCCCAAGACCGCCTGTCGTGATGAGAATATCACTTCTGTCGAGCGCGTCGTAAACAGCCTTTTCCAGTCTGCCCACGTTGTCGCCAACTACGGCGGCGTAGAGCAGATCAATGCCGAGCGCCGAAAGCGCCTTTGCAACGATTGTTGTGTCCGTGTTCACGGTCTGGCCGAGCAAAAGCTCTGTACCTACCGATAATACTTCTGCCTGCATGGTAAAATTCCCCTTTCTTACAGATGACGGATCTCCGTCTTTTCAAGGCAATTTTTCAAAAGCTGTTCCACATCAAGCTTCTGTTCCGCAGCCTCCACCACATTTAAAGTGGGGCGGGTGCGCGGGTGCTTCGGCGTAAACACCGTGCAGCAGTCCTCATACGGCTCAATGGAAATATCATACGTGTCAATGCGGTGCGCAAGCGTCACGATTTCCGACTTGTCGCTGCCGATAAGCGGACGGAAAACCGGCATGTTCGCCGCGGCGTCCGTGCAGGCGATGGCCTGAATGGTCTGGCTTGCCACCTGCCCAAGGCTCTCACCCGTGATGAGTGCGCTGCATTCGCGCTCGCGTGCAATGCGCTCGGCGGCACGCATCATAAAGCGGCGCATAATCACGGTCGCAAGCTCCTCCGGGCAGTTGTCTCGAATTTGCTCCTGAATTTCGGTGAACGGCACGGTAATCATATCCATTCTGCCCGCGTATTCGCCGACCTTCTTCAGCAGCGCCACCACCTTTTCATGTGCGCGCTCGCTCGTGTACGGCGGGCTCGCAAAGTGAATGGCCGTCAGCTCCACGCCGCGCTTTGCCATCATCCACGCCGCCACCGGGCTGTCGAGGCCGCCGCTGATGAGAATGGCCGCCTTGCCGCCCGTACCCACCGGAATGCCGCCCGCGCCGGGCTTCGTCTCGCCGTGGATATACGCCGCTTTCTCGCGGATTTCCACGCGCACCGTGATCTCCGGGTTGTGCACGTCTACGGAAATGTGCGGGTTCGCACGCAGCAGCGCCGCGCCCACCTCGCGGGAGACTTCCATGGAGCCGAGCGGGAACTTCTTGTCCGCACGCTTCGATTCCACCTTGAACGTCTTAAAGCCCGCAAGTGTGTCATTGAGGTATTCCGGCGCCATTTTTGTAATGGCGTCCATATCCTTTTCACACACGCAAGCGCGCGCATAGCCGATGACGCCGAAAATCTTCGAGATACGCTCCTCGGCCTCGTCAATGTCCGCGTCCTCGTCCTTCGGTTCAATGTAAATGGTGGACTGCATGGAGTACACCTCAAAGTTGCCCGCGCGCGCAATGCGGCGGCGAATGTTCTTTAACAGCCGGTCTTCAAACGTGCGGCGATTCAATCCCTTTAAGACGATCTCGCCGAGCTTGACCAGAATCACTTCCTGCATGACAAAATTCCTTTCCATCTATAAACTCACGCTTACGCGTGCGAAAGCGTTTGGAGGCCCTCTTTCAAGGCGTCCGCAAACGCGTCCATTTCTTCTGCTGTGTTTTCCGCCGAAAGGCTTACGCGCAGCGATGTTTCAACGCGCTCCTTCGGCAGCTGCATCGCGCTCAGAACGTGGCTCGGTTTTGCCTTGCCGCACGCGGAACCGCTTGAAACAAAAATGTTTCGCTCCGCCAAAAAGTGCAGCATCGTCTCCGCACGCACGCGCCCTGCCGAAAGATTCACAATATACGGCAGCGCGTTTTCGGGCGAGTTCAAAACAACCTCCGGCATCGCTTTCAGCCGTTCAATCAAATGCGCCTGCACCGCTTTTACGTGTGTGAGCGCCTCTTTTTCCGTCATCATGTGCTTCACCGCTTCGCCGAACGCACAAATTTGCGGCACGCCCTCGGTGCCGGGGCGCAGATTTTTCTCTTGCCCGCCGCCGAAGCTGTGCGGCAAAATGCGTACGCCGCTTTTCACGTACAGCGCACCCACACCCTTCGGCGCGTGCACCTTGTGACCCGAAACACTGATGAGGTCAACACCAAGCTTTTTCGGCTGGAGCGAAATTTTGCAGAAGCCCTGCACCGCGTCCGTGTGAAACAGCGCCGGGGCCTTTTTCCTCTTGATCATGCCCGCAATGTCTTTCAGCGGCAGCAAAACGCCTGTTTCGTTATTCACCGCCATCACGCTGACCAAAATCGTCTTCGCATCAATGGCCGCGTCAAATTTCTCTTTCGGAATATTTCCGTCCGCCTCCGGCTGCACATACACAACCTCAAAGCCCTCTTTTTCAAGCTGCGCCATCGTATTGAGCACCGCCGGATGCTCGATCGCCGTCGTCACAATCTTGTTGCCCGCTCGCTTTTTCGCGTGCGCCGCACCCAAAATCGCAATGTTGTCGCTCTCTGTGCCGCCGGACGTGAAATAAATCTCCCCCGGCTGCGCCGAAAGTCTCTCGGCAATGATCTCTCGCGCCGCAGTCATCTCCTTTTCCGCCGCAAAGCCCTTGCTGTGCAGCGAAGAAGGGTTGCCGTAGCATTCCGTCATCATGTAAAGCGCCTTTTCCGCCGCCTCTTTTGAAACGCGCGTCGTCGCGCTGTTGTCCAAATAAATTTCCTGTGTCGTATCCATCATTATCCCTTACAGTTTTCGGTAGCCGGTCGAAAAATCGACCACATTTCTAAGCGGCTCCCCCGCCAGAAAACGCTTTAAATTCTCCGCCATAATACGCACAATGCGGTCGTGCGTCTCCTGCAAATGGTATCCGCCGGAGATATGCGGTGTGATGACCGCGTTTTCCATCTCCCACAGCGGGTGATCTGCGGGCAGCGGCTCCGGGTCGGTCACGTCCACGCCCGCGCCCGCCAGCTTTCCGTTTTCCAGCGCCGCGCACAGTGCATCTGTGTCGACGATCATCCCGCGGCCGACGTTTAATAAAATCGCGCCGTCCTTCATCTTCGCCATGCGCTCTGCGTCAAACATCCCCTTCGTTGCCGTCGTGCCCGGCAGCGTGATGGCCACGCAGTCCGCCTGTGGCAAATATTCGTCAAGCTTATCGGTGTGGATGAGCTCGTCTACAAAATCGGGCTTATCCGTACCCGTGCGGCGCACGCCGATCACCCTTGCGCCCAGCGCTTTCGCACGCTTCGCAAATTCCCCACCGATGTCGCCGAGGCCGAGCACCAGCACCGTCGAGTTCCACGCCGAGCGCACCTGCCCGAGGTCGCACCACTTGCCCGTGCGCTGCACATCGCGGTACAAATGCAGCTTTTTTAAAAGTTCAAGCCACACCGCGACCATGTATTCCGAAATCGCAAGGCCATACGCGCCCGTTGCATTCGTCAAAACGGTCTCCTTGGGCAGACAGCCGTGGATATACCCGTCCACGCCCGCACTGTTCGTCTGCAACCATTTAAGCTTATCGCCGGTCGAGATGAGCTTCGGGCTCACGTTGCCGAGGATTATATCCGCGTTCTGCACGTCCTCGCGCTCCGCCTTGCCCTCTTTATAAATAAACGTCTCCCCCGGCGCGGCTTCTTCGAGCCACACACGCTGATAGGGCTTCGTCTCCATCGCAACTAAAATGTTCACAGTGTTTCGATCTCCTCTCTCCACACCGTATTGCACGCGTCGCTCGGCATGCGGAAATCGCCGCGCGGCGAAAGCGTCACAGAACCCACCTTCGGGCCGTCCGGCAGGCAGGAGCGCTTAAACTGCTGCTGGAAGAAGCGGCGGTAGAACGTTTTCAGCCACTTTTTAATGGTCTCGGCGTCATACTGCCCCGCAAATGAGCGCAGCGCCATCGCATAAATTTTACGCGGAGTAAACCCAAAGCGCAGCATATAATACAAATAGTAATCATGCAGTTCATACGGCCCCACAAGGTCTTCCGTCTTCTGTGAAATTTCGCCGTCCTTCGGCGGCAATAATTCCGGGCTGACCGGCGTGTCCAAAATATCAAGCAAAACGCGGCGCAGCTCGTCGTTGCCGTGCATCGCCTCATAACGCACGAGGTGGCGCACCAGTGTCTTCGGGATAGACGCGTTCACCGCATACATCGACATGTGGTCGCCGTTGTACGTCGCCCAGCCAAGCGCAAGCTCGGAAAGGTCGCCCGTGCCGATGACAATGCCGCCGTGCTGATTCGCAATGTCCATCAAAAGCTGCGTGCGCTCGCGCGCCTGCGAATTTTCATACGTCACGTCCAGCACCTCGGGATCGTGCTGAATGTCCTTAAAGTGCTGCTCCACTGCCTTCGCAATCGGAATTTCATCAAAATGCACCTTGAGCTCTTCCGCAAGGCACTGCGCGTTGCTCTTCGTGCGCGCCGTCGTGCCGAAGCATGGCATCGATACCGTGCGGATGCCCGTGCGCGGCAGGCCGAGCATATCAAACGCGTTCGCCGTCACAAGCAACGCCAACGTGGAATCGAGACCGCCCGAAAGCCCAATGACCGCCGTTTTACAGCCGATGTGCTTCAGTCTCGTCGCGAGACCCGTCGCCTGCATTTTGAGGATCGTCTCGCAGCGTGCGGAAAGGTCGGCGTCGTCCTTCGGCACAAACGGGTACGGGTACGCTGTGCGCGACGTCTCAAACGCGGGCAGGTCCATCGAAGCGTCGATGATGTCGCACACAGGCTCGTCCTGCCACGTATTCATGCGGCGGCGCTCCTGCACAAGGCGCTCCACGTCGATGTCGCCGTAGGTGATGCCGTTCGTAAACAAATCGCTCTCGTTCAGTAACGAGCCGTTTTCGCAAATCAAATTGTGTCCCGCAAAGATCATGTCCGTCGTGCTTTCGCCAAAGCCGCTGTCCGCGTACACATACGCTGCAAGCAGACGACCGGAGTGCATGCGCAGCATGTCGCGGCGGTACTGCGCCTTACCGATAATTTCATCGCTGCACGAAAGATTTAATAAAACGGTCGCGCCGCCCTTTGCAAGCGTCACGCTCGGCGGGTCTGCCACCCAAACATCCTCGCAGATCTCCACGCCCACGGTCACGTCCGGCGCAAGCTCAAACACCACGTCACGGCAGCCGTACCAGTCGCCCGCATAGCGCAGCATGCCGCTTTCCGGCGCGGGGGAAAAATGGCGCAGCTCGTAAAATTCGGAGTAATTCGGAATATGCTGCTTTGCCGGCAGGCCCAGCAAAACGCCGCGGCTGAACACCGCCGCGCAGTTATACAGCGCCCCGCCAGACGGGATCGGCATACCCACCGCGCACAGAATATCGAGGTCTTCCGTCTCTTCGATGAGGTCAAACAGGCACGCCTTCGCGCTTTCCATCAGCTTTCTGTCCTTAAACAGGTCGCCGCAGGTGTAGCCCGTCATCGCAAGCTCCGGGAACGCGATGACCGAAGCGCCGTTTGCGGCCGCCTCGCGGATCATCTTCGCCATCTCGTTTTTGTTGTACGGGCAATCCGCCACCTTCACGTGCGGTGTAGCCGCCGCCACGCGCACCATTCCGTCTATTTTTATGCTCACAAATAAGCTCCTCTCAAGTGTCACCGGAGGTGACACAATTATATTCACTTGCACAAATTCCCCCTGCCGAAAAAAGAGCAGGGGGAAACTGTTTTTATTCTCATTCGCCGGTTTCGGCCGCCGTCACAGGCTCCGGTGTGGGCTCCTCTGTGGGGGCCGCCGTCGGTTCTGCGGTCGGCGCAGGGGTCGGCTCCGGCGTAGGCGCCGCAGTCGGGGCAGCCGTCGGCGCAGGGGTCGCAGTGGGCGCTGCCGTTGGGGTTGCCGTAGGTGTCGGGCTCGGGGAAGACGTCTCCGTGCCCGGGCCGATGCGGTAAATGGTGCCGCTTGGGCCGTAGTAGGAGGAAGGCAGCGTCTCGGTGCGGATGACCTCTCCGTCCTTCACAAAATCGCGCCAAGCGCTCGCCTCATAGCCCCAGTTGCCGCTTGTGGAAAGCACCTTTTCGCCCTTTTTAAGGTTCTGGTCCACCACGTATTTCACAGTGTTCAGCGGCGGGATCTCGCTCGTCGTCTGGGAATACACATTGATCGTGTCCCAATCTTTCGGGTGCTTGCCGTAGAACTGCACATGCAGCGTCACACCGTCCATCCAACTCATAATGTACACCGGGGTGTCAAGATCATTGCGGAACTGGAAGTCGATCTCGCCGTAACTCACCGTCGCGTCCAGACCGATCGGCACGTACGTAGACGGTGAAGAATGGCAGTCGCGCAGCGTGATTGTCATGCCCGCACGCAGCGCAGCGCCGTAGATCGTTGAAGAAGCCTGACAAATGCCGCCGCCGTACATCTGCACCAGCGCGCCGCCGGAAAGGCCGCCCGCCGGCAAAAAGCCCGTGGAAGCGTTTGTGGAATCGCCCACGATGTTTTCATAAGAGAATGTGTCGCCCGGGTTCAAAACCGTGCCGTTCACGCGGGAAAGCGCCAGACCCATGTTGTGGTTGCCGTTTTCCGTATTCGTCGAGACCGTCTCAAACGAGGAGATCATGCCGAAATCTTTTCTCAGGTCGTCCACGGTCACTTTCGCCGCGGTCTCCTGCAAAGCAGCCTCCACTTCGCCGCTCGTCTTCTTAAGGAACTGCGCCTTCACGGCGGCAAGCGTTCCGTAAACGTCCAGCTTTTTGCCGTTCACAGCGTCCTCAAACACAAAGTCGCCCGCGTCAAAGTCATAAGAGCCCACGGTCGCGTCCTTAGCCTGCACGACGAAATCGCCGAGTCTTTGCTTTAATTCATTTTCAAAATTCTTGAGCGTCAGGCAGTACGTCATTTCGTAGTCGCCCGCTTTTCTCGATTTCAAAAGCCGCGTCAGCGTAATATCCAGCGTATCCACAACGGTCAGATCGCTGCCCTTGGCGGTCATTTCGGTATCACCGCTTTTCACCGTGACGTTAATATTCGCATACGGCTTTAACGCCGCTGCTCTGCACACCTTTTCGGCTTCCGCGAGCTTCATGCCGGAAATGTCGATGCCGTCCATCGTGGTACCTTCCGCAAACACGGTCAGGTCTTCCGGCTCCGGGGTAGGCGTCGGCGCCGCCGTCGCCGCAGAGTCGGAAGACGTCGGCAGCTTATCGCAGCCCGCAAAGCCCAGCATCAAGACAGCCGCCAAAACTGCGCCGACCGCCGCCGCGCGATATTTTTTCGTTTTATGTCTATACATGAGATCGCCTTTCTGAAAATCCCGGCAGCTTCTCACAGCCGCTTTTCTGTATCGTACCGACTTACTTTTTTGCAGATATTCTCTCCTTTTCGCCGACAAAATACCGGCTGAGAATATTATACCTGCCGCATCTTTTCTTGTAAAGACATACGTTTAAATATGTCTTAAAAGTTTTTGAACGCATGCAGGTTCTCCGTTCACTTTAAGTATACCGCAAAGCCGCAAAAAAGTCTCCAGAAAAATGCAAATTTTCCGCAAATTTCACTCTTTTTTCGGATTTGATTTCTTAATTTCCGAACAATATATGGAAATTCACAAAAAAATGTGATAAACTGGAGCAAAGGACAGGGGGTATCTGAAAATAAGTTTTGATTTTTCAGACACACCCGATGAAAAGGCTATTGAAAAGGAGCGGTATCATGCGCATTTTGATTCTCACCTGTGCCACCGGCGGCGGCCACCTGCGCGCGGCTGCGGCACTTGAAAAATACATACGCGAAACCACCACCCACGAAGTCATTCAAATGGACTTCTTAAAAAGCATCGGCAAGCTGCTCGACAAAACCATTTGCGACAGCTACCTCTTTATGGCAAAGAAGACCCCGTCTCTCTTCGGCCGCCTCTACAAAACGACAAATAAAGATAATCCCCTTGCGGATTTCGTCCCCCGCACAACGGAGCTTCTGGCGCTCCAGCTCTATCCGCGTTTAGCGGAGGTCGCGCCGGACGTCATCATCAGCGTGCACCCGTTCGCAACAGAGATGATCTCCGGTTTAAAGGAGCGCCGCCGCATCACCTGCCCGCTTATCTGCCTCATGACAGACTACGGCGTGCACAAGGCGTGGATTGCCCCGAATGTCGACGCCTACGTCGTTGCCTGTGACGACATGGTGAACGACCTGCGCCGTCTCGGCATTCCGAAAGAGCATATCTACCCCTACGGCATCCCGGTGCACGACGTCTTCTTCGACAAGGAAGACCAGGCGAAGCTCCTCACCGAAATGGACCTCGAGCCGGAAGTGCCCACCGTGCTCTTCATGGCCGGCAGCATGGGCGTCTCCAACATTGTAGACCTCTACCGCGGCCTGTGCTCCTCCCCGCTCGATTTACAGATCATCATCATCACGGGCAATAACAAAAAGCTCTATAAGCTCTTTGAAAGCGAAATTCCGAACTCGTCGAAAAAGACAAAGCTTATCCAGTTCACAACGGAAGTAGAGCGCTTTATGCACGCGTCCGACCTCATCATCACAAAGCCGGGCGGCCTCACCGTCTCGGAAGCGCTCGCATGCAACCTGCCGCTCGCCGTGTTCGACGCCATTCCCGGTCAGGAGGAAGATAACGCCAACTTCCTGCAAACGCACGATATGGGCGTGCGCGTCACAAAGGAGAATTTCTCCGCTGTCGTGTCCTCACTCATCGAGCATAAAGAGCGTCTGCGCCGCATGCGCGAAAGCTGCCGCACATTCGATAAATCCCGCGCGAACGAGAACATCGTCGCGCTCGCCGTAAGGCTCGCAAAGGAATTTGCCTCGTATAACCCGAACATCTCATTCTCCACGGATAAAGGCGTGTTCAACTTCCGCACCGCCGCCATCATCGTGCAGAACGGCAAGCTGCTCGTCACAAAAGACGACAGCACAGAGCACTACTACCTCCCCGGCGGCCGCGTCACCATGCGTGAAAAGGCCGAGGACGCCCTCACGCGCGAGTTAAAAGAAGAGCTGGGTGTCACCGTCGCGCCGGAGCGCGCCGTGTGGATTGCCCAAAGCTTCTTCACCCCTACAGGCAAAAAGCAGCGTTACCACGAGCTTTGCACCTACTTCACCGTAGACGCTTCCGGCACCGATCTCATCACCCGCGGCGACCGTTTCGACAGCCCGAATGAACCGAGCGTCCACTTCGCGTGGTTCCCGTTTGAAGAGCTGCCGTATATCGATTTAAGACCGGCGTTTTTGAAAACCGAAGTTCAAAACCTGCCGGAGCATACGCAGTTTATTACGCTTGGGGATTGACGCACGTTCACCGCAGTACGGCGAGCCGACCACCTACCCCGGTCTCGAAAACCGCATCTCCACGCACCTCGACCGCCTGAGCACCGACGCCGTCGGCTCCGGCGAGGTCTACAACGAATACTGGTCGGTGTCCGAAACTTGCGACGCGTCACTCGGCGTCAGCTTTCTCCCCGACGGCCGCCTTTTTGTAGACATCGTCTGCCAAACCCCGCGAACGTAATTTTAGTAAAACTTCAAAAGGACAGCTTCCCCGGAAGCCGTCCTTTTTTCATTCTCATTTTATCTCAAACCTTATCCCGTATCTCCGTCATACGGTTCCAGTAGCGCTTTGGCATGTGGGTGCGGCGACACAGGTCGTTCCGTCTGCCCTCGATGCCCACGGTGTCGTAGAACGTGCGCCACATGGCGCGGAATTTCTCCTCCTCCGGCGATTCCGGCGGCAGCTCGATATGCTCTGCCTGCAAAAATTCCGTCGCGCCGTCTTTATATAATAAAGCAAGCTTATGCGTGCGGTCGAAGATCATGAAATCTTCACCGGAAAAACGGTTGATAAAATGCGGCGCGATAACGGGTAAAACGCTGTTTTTCGGCTCAATCTGCGCGATAAGAACGTCGCCGTACTCCGCAAAGCGCAGAAAACCGAGGTACAAGTGCGCTTCCCGCTCAAGGAACTGCACCGCTTTCGTGATCTTATCGACGGCAGGCTCGGTCAGCCGCCCGCACACGCCGCGCCCGACCTTGTACCCCAACCGCATGAATTCCAGCATACGCAGTTCCTTTTCGGGCATACAGGTAAAAAACGCGCGCTCCAAAAGATCCTGCGCCTCCATGCCCATTTTCTTCGGAATCGACACGCGCACACGCTCGGCACGGCGCAGGTCGGTCTCGACATACTTCGCGCCGAATAAACACGTCTGGTCGGCTTCATCAACGGGCAAAATCGCGGCAGGCGTTTCTTTTTCCGCAAAGCTCTCGAACACACAGGAAAGAAAGCCGTTATATGTGCCGTCGTAGTAATACATTACAGTTGTCCGGTCAGACATTTTACCGCGTCCTCCTTTGTGGGGTTGAATAATGAAAGCTGCTCGGGAATTTCGGGCTGTATGCCGCCTTGCGGCAGCCCGCGGTCGCGCAGAATGCCCGCTAAAACCGCCGGTTCGTCTGTGCGCAAACGGCACTGCATTTTGCCGTTGCAGGTGATAAAATACGAAGCACGCTTTAAGACGACACCGAGCTTTTTCAGCCCCTCGTGGTCGAGCTTTGCTTGCCGTCTGGCGCGGATGATGCGCTTTGCACTCACCACGCCGATGCCCGGCACGCGCAATAATTTCTCATATGGCGCGCGGTTCACCTCCACGGGGAATTCCTCCGGGTGGCGCACCGCCCAACTGCACTTCGGGTCTAACATAGGGTCGAGGTCGGGCGTTTTTTCGCTCAATAATTCGTCCGCCGTGAAGCCGTAAAACCGCAAAAGCCAATCGGCCTGATAGAGCCTGTGCTCGCGCAGAAGCGGCGGCGCGGTGTCGAGCGCGGGCAGATTTCTGTCCTGCACGACCGGTATATACGCAGAGTAAAACACGCGTTTTAAAGAATACTTGCGGTAAAGTCCTTCGCTCAGCTGCAAAATACGTCGGTCGTTTTCCGGCGTTGCGCCGATGATCATTTGCGTTGACTGCCCACCCGGTACGAAGCGCGGCGCACTTTTGTACCGTATGAGATCGTGCGCGTTTTCCTTGATGCCGTCGCGAATGCGCGACATAGGCAGCAGGATGTTTTCCTTCGATTTCTGCGGCGCAAGGCGCTTTAGACTGTCGTTTGACGGCAGCTCGATATTGACGCTCATACGGTCGGCAAGCAGGCCGAGCCGCTGCAAAAGTGTCTCGTCCGCGCCGGGAATGGCTTTGACGTGAATGTAACCGTTGAAGTGATACTCATTACGCAGAATATGCAATGTTTCGAGCATTCTTTCGCAGGTGATGTCCGGCGAGCCGAACACGGCGGAGCTTAAAAACAGCCCTTCAATATAATTGCGACGGTAAAAGCTGATGGTCAGATCCGCCAGCTCCTGCGGGCGAAACGTCGCGCGGGGCGTATCGTTTGAGCGGCGGTTGAGGCAATACGTGCAGTCATAAGCACATATGTTCGTCATTAGCACCTTTAAAAGGGAGATGCACCGGCCGTCACTTGCAAAGCTGTGGCAGATGCCGCACGCGGCGGCAGAGCCGAGCTGCCCCTTTACGCCTGCGCGGTTTACGCCGCTTGAGGTGCACGCCGCGTCATATTTTGCGGCATCCGATAAAATGCGCAGCTTTTCCATGGTGTCCATTTGTGTGTTCATGCTGTTCTCCCTATCTTAAAGCGCGACGCCCTTGAACGGGTTTTCGACGTGTGTGCGGCGGTTTTCCGCGGCGGACTGAAAGAGGTCTTTGTGCATCACCTTGATGCCGCGATCAATGATGTCGCCGCCGTATTTGCAGCGCAGAAAATCGACCGTCGTTTCGAGCTTTTGGGCCTTTTGTCCGCGCACGGCATCTTCAAACAGCGAGCACTGCGACATGCCGAGCGGCACGAGCGACGACACGCGCACACCGATGCTGCGGATGGATTCGCCCGTGTGGTGGGCGCGGAAAAGACCGTAGGCTGCGTCGAAAATACTTTTGGAATCCGCCACGGCGGTGTCCAGCATCTTTTGGCGCTGGTAGGTCTCGAGGTTATATTTGCGCACGGAAAGCTGCACGTTGTAGCCGCAAAGGCCCTTTTCGCGCAATCTTTGTGCGACGCTTTCGGAGAGCATGTAGAGCTCTGCGCGAATTTCGCCGTCGTCTTTTAGGTCGTGCACGGCGGTGGTGCTGTTGCCGATGCTTTTGACCTCCTCGTGCTCGTTCACACGGCGCACGGGCGACCTGTCTTCGCCGTTTGCGTACATATTTAATTGCTCGCCCGCCTTGCCGAATAGCCTTTTTAACAGCTTTCGGTCGGCTTTTGCAGCGTCGCCGATGGTGTAGATGCCGTATTTTCTGAGCGCTTCCTGCGTCGATTTGCCGACGAACAGCAGGTCTGCCGCCGGAAGCGGCCACACGAGCTCTTTAAAATTCTCGCGCGTGAACTCCGTTACGGCATCCGGCTTTTTATAGTCGCTGCCGAGCTTTGCGAAAATTTTGTTGAACGACACGCCGATTGACACCGTGAGCCCGAGCTCATCTTTGACGCGCGCGCGAATTTCCTCCGCAATCTCGCGGCCGCTGCCGAACAAACGGCGGCTGCCGGTCACGTCGAGCCAGCACTCATCGAGACCGAAGCTTTCCACCATGTCGGTGTACTGCATATAGATCTCCTTTGCAAGGCGCGAATACTTTGCGTAGCGCTCAAAATGCGGCGGGACGAACTTGATGCCGGGGCATTTGCGCTCCGCTTCCCACAGGGCTTCCGCCGTTTTGACGCCTTTGGCCTTCGCGAGCATATTTTTCGCGAGGACGATGCCGTGGCGACGCTCTTTATCGCCGCCGACCGCCATGGGAATATCTTTCAGCGACGGGTCATAAAGCGTCTCCACAGAGGCATAAAAGTTATTCATATCGATGTGCAGAATGACCCGATCCACGGCTTTTGCCTCCTTTCGACGCGTTGCGAACATGCGTTCTCTATGCTCTTATTATAGAACATGCGTTCTGATTTGTCAAGCGGTAAATACCGGAAAAAGCGCGTTTGGAAAAAGATGTCCGCTTGTATCCTGTGATGTTTTGCTTCTGAAACCGCAGAGATTTATGCACAATTTGTTACCTTAGTGTTACCCTAAGAACAAAGTGTAAACTTAGTGTGAAAGAAGTCTCGGTTTTCTTGAAAAAAAGTTTTTCGCGCATTATACTTTTAACTGTGAAATCTTATTTTTAACCTTATCTCTATACCCTCATTTCTAAGGAAGTGTTTTTATTTGTTTCTTGAAAAATTGAGAAAATTTATGTACGGCCGGTACGGCACGGACGAACTGAACCTTGTTTTGATGATCCTCGGTATCATCGTGATGTTCCTTTCGCGCATTTTCTGGTTCTGGCCGCTCGCCATTATTTCTTACGCGCTTTACATCTATGCGCTGTTCCGTATGTTCTCGCGCAACATCCCCGCGCGGCAAAAAGAATACTATTCTTTCTTAAAGGTATGGACACCGGTGCAAAAATGGTTTAGAATTAAGAAAACGGCTTTTCGCGAGCGCAAGCAGTACAAATACTTCCGCTGTCCGGGTTGTCGCCAGCAGCTGCGCGCACCGCGCGGACGCGGTAAAATTCTTGTCACCTGCCAGCGCTGCCACAAGCAGTTTAAACAAAAGACCTGATTAGGGCAAGGAGTTTGAAAACCATGAAAGTTGCAATTTTAGGCACCTGGCACGTCCACACCAAAGAGTACACCACGGGTGTACTGAACAACCCGAATGCGGAAGTCGCCGTCGTTTGGGACAACGACGCAGAGCGCGGCAAGAAGTTCGCCGATGAAATGAATCTGCCGTTCAACGCAGACCTCGACGCTGTACTTGGCGACGCGAGCATTGACAGCGTGGTCATCTGCACTGCGACCTGCGACCACCCGGAGGTCATGATGAAGGTGACGGCGGCGAAGAAGAACATCTTCACCGAGAAGGTGCTCACCATCGACCCCAAGGACGCAGAGAAGGTCGCCGAGGCTGTGAAGGCTTCCGGCAAGGTATTTACGATCTCTTATCCGCACCGCACGTTCCCGACGCTGCGCGCGGTAAAAGCTTTGATGGACAGCGGCAAGCTGGGCCGTGTGACCTACGCACGCGTGCGCAACGTACACAACGGCAGCTCCGCAAACTGGCTTCCCCCGCATTTCTACGATAAAGCACAGTGCGGCGGCGGCGCAATGATAGACCTTGGCTCACACCCGATGTACACGCTTTACTGGCTGCTGGGAGAGCCGAAATCCATTACCTCCACGTTCACGCAGGTGACGAACCGCGGCGTTGAGGACAATGCGGTCTCCGTCATCGAATTTGCAGACGGCAAGATCGGCGTTTCCGAGACCGGCTTTGTCTCCGAGTGCAACCCGTACACGCTGGAAGTGAGCGGCACGGACGGCGCTGTGATGGTACACGGCGACAGCGTACAGTGGGGCGGCAAGGCGACCGAAGGCAAGTGGGTAGACCTTGAGCTGCCGGAAAAGGAGCCGCTGCCGATCGACCAGTGGATCGATGCTGTTGTAAACGGCAAGCCGTCTCCGTTCACGATTGACGAGGCTGTGATGCTGACCCGTTTGATGGACGGTGCTTACAAGGCATTTGAGACCGGCGCAAAGGCGACGTTCTGATTTTAATTCTTAAATAAAAAACTCTGAGCACCCGCCGCGCGCATTTCCGTGTGCGGCGGGTCATTTTTAGGGCGAAGCCTGCGGTATCGCCTTAACGTGTATTGGAAACCGGAGGGTCATTGTGGAAAAAGAAAACCATTCTGCAGAAAAGAAACCGATGCGGGAATACACCCCGTGGGACTATGTAAAGCCCGGCATTGCCATTGCCGCCTTTGCGGTGGGGCTGATTTTCGTGCTGTTCAAGTTCGATGCGGTCTCGAAGGTGGGCGGCGTGCTCTTTAACGCGGTGAGCTCGTTTATTCTGGGCCTTTTTATCGCGTACATTTTAAATGTGTTTTTGAATCTGTTTGAGAACACGGTATTCGGAAGGCTCACACGCAGTGACAACAAGGTGTGGAAAAAGCTGAAGCGCCCGGTATGCGTGGCGCTTTCCTATGCGGTGATCGTGCTCATCCTCCTCGCCATCACGCTGTATGTCGTGCCGGAGATTTTCAAGTCTTTAGAACTCATCGGCGAGACGGCACGCGTGAATATTCCGGTGTATGTAGACCAGATTGCCAAATGGACTGACGAGCTTTCCAAGCAGTTTGACTTCGATTTTTCCACGATGGTGGATTCGTTGAATAACTTCAACTGGTCTTCGATTTTATCGGGCGCAACGGAGTTTACGACGAACTTTTTCAGCTCGCTTGTGAACGTGACCGTGAATGTGGCGAGCGGTATTTTCACGTTTGTGCTCTCCGTTATCTTCTCCGCGTACTTCCTGACAAGCAAGGAGAGCCTGCTGCTTTCCTTAAAGCGTGTCTCCTATTCCCTGCTGCCGAAAAAGGTGGTGGCAACGCTGGCAGACATTGCGGTAACCTCGAACAACGTGTTTTCTTCCTTTGTGCGCGGCCAGCTGACGGAGTGTGTCATTTTAGGCTGCCTGTGCTTCATCTGCATGTCGCTTATCGGGTTTGACTACGCGCTGCTCATCTCGTGCATTGTGACGATCACTGCGTTGATACCGATTCTCGGCGCGTACATCGGCTGCGGCATCGGCGCGTTTTTGCTGCTGATCGTAAACCCCATGGATGCTGTATGGTTCGTCATCTTCTTCATCTGCCTTCAGCAGTTTGAGGGCAATCTCATTTACCCGAAGGTCGTGGGCTCGACCATTGGTCTGCCGGGCGTGTGGGTGATGACCGCCGTGACGATCTTCAGCAATTTGTTCGGCATTTTGGGCATTATTCTCGGCACACCGATTGCAGCGGTTCTATACACGGTGATGCGCCGCGTGACAACGAACCGCCTTGCGGCGCGCGGGCTTTCAAACGCTGATTTAGAACCGGGCAAATACCCATATCTGGAAAACTCTCACTACGCGTCGGGGTATTCTAAGGGCCGCCCGCTGTGCGCCCCCGTTTTGGAACGCGCGGCAAAGAAAAAGGAACAGGGTAAAAAGCCGCTGTTCCTGAAGTTTAAAACGAGCAAGAAAAAGTGATTTTTCGGCGCTGTACGGGAACCCGTACGGCGCTTTTTATATGCAAAAAGGCATACGGCAAAGCGTTTTTCGCTTACCGTATGCCTTTTTGTTTGCGGAAATTAAAGCGCTGCGATGACTTCCACTTCGACGAGGACGTTCTTCGGCAGGGTCTTGACGGCAACGCAGGAGCGTGCCGGCTTTTCGGTGAAATACTTGCCGTAGACGGCGTTGAACGCGGCGAAATCGCCCATATCGGCGAGGAAGCAGGTGGTCTTCACGGCGTTTTCAAACGTGGTACCGGCTTCTTCGAGGACGGCGGCGAGGTTCTTCATGACCTGCTCTGCCTGCTCGGTGATGTCTGCACCGTGGATGTCGCCCGTTGCGGGGTCGATCGGAATCTGACCGGAGGTGAAGAGCATATTGCCGCAAACGATGGCCTGCGAATACGGGCCGATGGCTGCGGGGGCTTTCTTTGTATCGATTTTCTTCAGCATGATATAACTTCCTTTCGTCACACGGCATCACGCCGCGTTTATATTCATCATAGCGATTTTTGGCGTTTTCGTCAAGTTTTGCTTTTTACTCGGCGAGGGCGTAGAATGCTTCGCTGTATTTTTCTGAATCGTCCGCCATGATGAGCAGGACGAGGTCGCCGACGCTTTCCACGCGTACGTCGTTCGGGTTGACATCCACGCAGATCCACTTGGCGGGGTTCGCGCTGCGGCGGATCTCCGCTTTCAGCTCGTCGATGTCGGTACCGTCCTTGACACGCATGAGGCAAACAGAAAACGCGATGGCGTTGATGAACGGCTCGCTCGCGACGGCTTCTTCAAAATCGAGGTTTTCGACGCCGAAGTAGTACGCAGACTGGTCTTTCGGAATCTCGACCGTGCCGACGCTGTTTTTGAGAAAATCGCGCTGCTCGTCATCGACATCTACGGTGTCATACAGGCGGTCTATAATCTCCGGCAGCGTGCCCGAGATGGTTTTGCCGCTGTCTGTTGTGCTGTTTCCGCTGCCGCAGGCGGCGCAGGCGAAAAGCAGTGTGAGCGCGAGCAGGAGCGCCGTGAGCTTTTTGGGTTTTCTCATGGTAAATTTCCTTTCCGGTTTTAAAATCGAAGGGGAAGTTTAGTATTTTGTGGCGTAGTAGTCGATGGCTTCATCAATGGTGCCGTCAAACACGATCTTTCCGTTTTTCATCACGACACCGCGGGTGCAGAACGCTTTGGCAATCTCCGGCGAATGGGTGACGAACAGAAGCGTGATGTCGCCCTGCATGATCTCCTTCACCTTTTTGGTGCACTTATCGCGGAACGCGCGGTCGCCGACGGACAGCGCCTCATCGACGATGAGGATTTCCGGGTTGATGTTGACGCAGATGGAAAAGCCGAGGCGCGCTTTCATACCGCTGGAGTACGTGCGCACAGGCTGGTCAATGTATTCTTCGAGCTCCGCAAAATCAATGATGGCAGGCTCGAGCTTTGCGATGTCTTCATCGTTGAGGCCCAAAATGCGGCCCTTGAGGTAAATGTTTTCGCGGCCGGTAAATTCCTGGTCAAAGCCGCTTGTGAGCTCCAGAAGCGCGCTGACGATGCCGTTGACGTAAATTTCGCCGCTTGTGGGGAACGTGACGCCGGTGATCATTTTAAGCATGGTGGATTTGCCCGCGCCGTTGCGTCCTAAAATGGCGACGGCTTCGCCGCGCTCAACGGTGAGGTTCATATCGACGACGGCGTGCTTTGTTTTGTGCGGCACGCTTTTGAAAAACAGCCCCAAAAGGCGACGGCGGCTGCTTGTATACAGTCTGTACGTTTTGCAGACATTTTTAAAACGGACGGCAATGTTGTTTTGTTCGCTCATGCTTTTGCCCTCCTTACAGTACGTCCGCCATTTCGCTGCGGGTGCGGCGGTAGCTCCAGATGCCAAGTGCGTAAATGACGACGAGCCAGACGGCGAAATACAAAAGGCGCTTCGGCTGGTCAAAGAACCACGTGTGGTAAATGAAGCAGTTGCGGTAGCCGTTGCACAGGAACGTGACGGGATTCAGCATCAAAAGCTTATGTGCGAGGCCCTTGTGCATGGTATCGACCTGGAAAAGCACGCCGGAAAGCCAGAACACCGCCGTGACGAACGATTTGACGAGGTTTGAGAAATCGGTGCTGATGGCGGCGATGGGCGCGGCAAACATAGCCCAGCCGGTGAAGAACAGGAAATTGCACAGCATGTAAAACGGCAACTGCACAAGGTAGATGGTCAATTCGTTGCCGGTGATAACGAAGATAAGGATGGTGATCATCATCAAGATAAGGTGCACAGAGAATTTGGAGATGCTGGTAAACGTCGGAATGGTGGAGACCGGGTATTTCATCTTGGTGACGAGATAGCGGTTTCGTAAAATACACTCGGTGCCAAGCGTGAGCATTTCGCTCATATAAAACCACGGCACGATGCCGCTGATGAGCCACAGCACGAACGGGTAGCCCTCGATATCGCCGCCGCGGCGCAGGCCGATGGCAAATGCGAACCAGTAAACGAAAATCGTGACAAGCGGCTTGATGATGGCCCAAGACCAACCGAGTGCGGACGCACGGTATGTGCGGCGCAGGTCGGAGCCCGCAAGCTTAAAGATCTGTTTTCGGTAATCAATGTGATCCCGAACGATGGTGACGATGGTTTCACCCACCGAAGGTCTGGTGGATTTGATTTCAAAAGATGAGGCCATACAGGCCGCACCTCCTTTCCCGCGCAGCGCGCGTACCTAAAAAGGCATTCCGGAAATATGGTGAATAGGATAGGCTTACTGCCCGGCCTTCTTCCAGTCCGCAGGCAGTATCGCTTTTGCTATTATACACGTTTTGCAGGAAAAATCAACCGTTTTCGACACGCGGCGCAGCGATGCACACAGCATCCTTGACACAGCGGATGACGGTATCGATGCCGCCTGCGGCGTATTCGCCGTCGATCGACCAATCAAAGCCCGCTGCGGCATGCAGGCGGAACGTACTCGCGGAAGCGAAATCGATGTGCTTGTCCGAAAAATCGTTGTTTTTGAGCGCCAGAATGAGGCGGTGCAGGTCAGGGAGCGTTTCCGGCTTGCGAATGAGAAGCATCTCGAGCTTGCCGTCGTTCATATCGACGCTGTTTTCATCGTATTTCAGCATACCGCCGATGGAAAGCGAGTTGCTGAACGCGCCGAAAATGTACGCGCCCTCGAAAAATTTGCCGTCTGCCGTGACGGTGAGGGGTGTGGCGTCGAGCGCGTGGAGGTCCTTCATGCCCTCTAAGACATATGCGAAGTGGCCCAAAAGGCGCTTCATGGTGCGCGGCGTGGCGTAGGAGCACTTTGTAAATAAGCCGAACGACGCGACATAGGAAAAATAGCCGTCGCCGAATTTGCCGGCATCTATGAGGCGGTCTTCTGTTTCCGTAAAGCTCTTATAAGGATCTAAAAGATGCTTTTGAATGCCGAGCGTCTGGGCAAAATCGTTTGTGGTACCGGCGGGCAGATATGTGATGGGCGTGCGCAGCGCGCGGTGCAGCATGCCGTTTAAGACGGCGTTTAATGTGCCGTCGCCGCCGAGCACGACGACGCGGGCATAGTCGTTTTCTGCGAGCTTTGCGGTGTAGCCGCTTCCGTTTTCCGTTTCGGTCGTTTCAAAGCGGTCAACGGCGGCGCCGTTTTCTTTCAGCCATGCTTCAAGCTTATCGGCGGTATGCTCGCCGCTGATGCGGCCGGAAACGGGATTGACGATCATTAAAATGTGCGCGCCGCGTACCGGCTCGTATTCCAAATTTTTATCCATTTCTCTCACCCTTTACGCACAAATTTATTCATAAACATTATACGCAAATACGGGGGAAAAACGGTGAACAAAATTTGAATTTAGAACACACAAACATAGAAAAAACGCCGCCATACGGGAAAAAGTCGTACAGCGGCGCTTATATGTCTATTCGGTTTAAAATCAGCCCTTGAGCTCTACGCGGCGGATTTTGCCGCTGATGGTCTTCGGCAGCTCGTCGCGGAACTCAACGATACGCGGGTATTTGTATGGTGCGGTGTTCGTCTTGACGTAGGTCTGAATCTCTTTTTTCAGCGCTTCTGTGCCCTGCGTGCCCTTTGTGAGCACGATGGACGCCTTGACGACCTGCCCGCGAATGGGGTCCGGAGCGCTGGTGACGGCACATTCGAGCACATACGGCAACTCCATGATGACGGATTCGATCTCGAACGGCCCGATGCGGTAACCGGACGACTTGATGACATCGTCTGTTCTGCCGACATAGAAGAAGTAGCCGTCTTCGTCGCGCCATGCGGTGTCGCCGGTGTGATATACGCCGCCGCTCCACGCTTCGCGGGTCTTCTCTTCGTCGCGGTAATAGCCCATGAAGAGGCCGCAGGGCGTGTGCTTATCGGTACGGATGACGATCTCGCCCGTTTCGCCGACCGGCGCAGGCGTGCCGTCCGGCAGAATGAGGTCGACATCGTAAAGCGGGCTCGGGATGCCCATGGAGCCGCTTTTCGGCACGGAGCCGACCGGGTTGTAAATGGAAAGCGTGGTCTCCGTCTGGCCGAAGCCCTCATAAATGGAAAGGCCGGTGGCGCGCTTCCATTGCTCGTAGACTTCGGGGTTCAGGGCTTCGCCTGCCGTGGTGCTGTACTCGATGGAGGAAAGGTCATATTTGGAGAGATCTTCCTTAATGAAGAAGCGGTACATAGTGGGCGGCGCGCAGAACGTAGTGATGTTGTACTGCTTGAACATAGGCAAGATGTCGTGTGCATCGAACTTATCAAAATCATAGGTAAAAATGGGCGCTTCACACATCCACTGGCCGTAGAGCTTGCCCCACAGCGCCTTGCCCCAACCGGTATCCGAAATGGTGAAGTGCAGCCCCTCCGGGTTGACGTTGTGCCAGTATTTGGCAGTGATGTAGTGTCCGAGCGCGTATTTATAGTTGTGCTCCGCGATCTTCGGGTAGCCCGTGGTGCCGGAGGTGAAGAACATGAGCATGGGGTCACTGCCGCAGGCGGTGTCCTCTGTACGCTCAAACACGTCGCTCTGCTTTTCAACCTCGGCGTCGAAATCGAGCCAGCCCTCGCGTGCGCCGTTTGCCATCATCAAAAATTCGACGGTACCGCAGTTTTTGGCGGCGCGCAGGGCTTCATCTGCGACCTGACCGTCCGGCGTGCAGACGAGCGCGCGCACGCCTGCAGCCTTGAAGCGGTAATCGAGGTCGTGCTCCATTAAAAGGTTCGTCGCCGGGATGACGACGGCGCCGAGTTTATGCAGCGCCAAAATGGCGAACCAGAACTGGTAGTGGCGCTTTAAGATGAGCATGACTCTATCGCCGCGCTTAATGCCGAGGGACTTGAAGTAGTTTGCCGTCTTATTCGACATGCGCTTCATATCATTAAACGTGAATCGCTTTTCCTCGTGGTGCTTGGAGACCCAGAGCATCGCAAGCTTATCCGGCTCTTTTTCCGCCATTTTATCGACGATATCGAACGCGAAGTTAAACTTTTCCTCGTTCATGAAATCGATGGATTTTAAGATGCCGTTTTCGTCAAGCTCGGTGTGCACGAACGGGCTTGCGACCGTTTCGCGGTCGGCACGGTCCTGTTTGGCCTTGATGAGCGCCTCGAACGTGTCCTTTTCGGGCTTTTTCTCCTTCTGCGGGCGCATGACGACGGCGTAGAGGGTACATTCCTCGCCGCCGACGGCGATCATACCGTGGGGCGTGCCGCTGTTGTAGTAAATGGAATCACCCTCGCCGAGTTCTTCGATGTGCGAGCCGATCTGCACGCGCATTTTGCCCTTGATGACGATGTCCATTTCCTGCCCCTGATGGGTGGAAAGCTTGATCGCAACCTTCTGCTCCGCCTCGTTATACGGCATGGTGACAAAAAAGGGCTCTGCCGTTTTGCCCTTAAAGAGCGGGGCAAGATTTAAATACTTAAAGCCCTGACGGCGCGTAATGGGCAGGCCCTCGCCGCGGCGGGTGACGGTATATGTGGAAAGACGCGGGCTTGTGCCTTTGATGAGGTCGGTGGGGTCGATACCGAAGCGCTCTGCACATTTAAAAATAAACGTGAAGCTGAAATCATGCTCGCCGCTTTCAAAGCCGCGGTATTCCTCCAGCGTGACGCCGGTGCGCTGCGCCATTTCTTCTTCGGAAAGGCCGATGATCTCGCGCATGGTGCGAATGCGCTCCGCCACCTCTGCGAGCTGTGCTTTCAGGTCTGTTTTTTCCGTTACGGGGGTTTGTGCTTCATTTGCCAATTTCTTCATTCCTTTCGTTTTGGTATGGCTATATCGATAGTTTTGGTGTTTTTCATGCAAAAAACTCCGTCTCAAATCGCTTTGAGACGGAGTTGATCCGCGGTACCACTCAAATTGCCTGAAAAGGCCACTCACGGGCTCCCATGAAGCCCTATGCACTGACGCAGCATGGCGCGGAAAGCCCTACTCGGGTTCACTTTGGGGCTTTCAGCTCGGAAGGGATTGTGACAGGGCTTTTCGTATCGGCTTACACCCGCCGCCGACTCTCTGAAACGGGAAAGCCCGCACTGTCTTCGTCATCGCTTTTATATTTTCTCTGTATTATATGAGGTATATCTGAAAAGACAAAACTTGTTTTTAGATATACTCTTATCTTATCTGGTTTTCATTTCAATGTCAATTGTTTTTTCAAAAATTTCAAAAAGCTTCACACTTTTGCGGTCTCACGCATTTCGCGCATAACTTATTCCCTCAAAACGTGAAATAAATAATAAAAACCGGATAAATACAGGCATTGCAGCCCGCATTTTATCCGGCTTTCTGTTTCGTGTGAACGGGTCGCCCTCCGATGAACATTTAACGGTTTATCTTTGAACTACCTTATTTTAATAAAATGAAAATATCAATGACACTTTACGCGCGATGTGCGGCTTCTACGGCGTCAGCGGCGTTATCGAGAAGGCCGTCACCCATGAGCTCAATGGCACCGCGATCGCACAGGGAGGCGATCTGCGGGTCAAGCGGGAGCTTATCGAGCACCTTGAGGTCGTACTTTGCCGCGACCTCGTCGATGTGGCTTTCGCCGTAAACCTTGAATGGCTCACCGCAGCACGGGCACTTGACATAGCTGTAATTTTCGATGAGACCGAGCACGGGCACATTCATCATTTTCGCCATTTCGACCGCTTTGGAGACGATCATGGAGACGAGCTCCTGCGGGGAGGTAACGATGATGATGCCGTCGAGCGGGATGGATTGGAACACCGTGAGCGGTGCGTCGCCGGTTCCGGGGGGCAGGTCGACAAACATGTAATCGACTTCATTCCAGATGACGTCGCTCCAGAACTGCTTGATGACACCGGCGATGACCGGGCCGCGCCAGACGACCGGGGAGGTCTCATCCGGCAGAAGCTCGTTGATGCTCATGGTCTCGATGCCGGTCTTTGTGTTGACCGGGAACAGGCCGTCATCGCTGCCCATGGCCTTTTCGTGGATGCCGAAGCACTTCGGGATAGACGGACCGGTGATATCGGCGTCGAGAATGGCGGTTTTAAAGCCGCGGCGCTGCATGGTAACAGCCAGCATAGAGGTGACAAGGCTTTTACCTACGCCGCCTTTGCCGCTGACAACGCCGATGACCTTTTTGACATTGCTCATCTTATTCATGGGCGCAAGAAAGCTTTCCGGATTCTGGCGGGAAGGACATTCCTCGCCGCAGCTGGAGCAGTCGTGCGTACAATTTTCGCTCATTGCTGATACTTCCTCTCAAAAATAATGTCTTTTTTCGTTTGTGCGGTAAGCTATTCCGCCGCATCAAACAGGATATTTCGGTCTTTTTATTCTACCCTGTTCTTCCGCTTTTGTCAAGATTTTGACAAGCTATGGAACTGCACAGTTAAGCTATTCGTGCGCATCGTTCGCAACGGTGGGCGTTAAAAACAACAGAAGAAACGCAAGCGCCAAAATGCTGCAGGAAATAAAGATGGTTTTTCGGAATGAAAAATTTTCCCGTACCTCGGTTCTTGACTTCAAGATACGGGAAATTTTAATTTCAGGCTTCGTCAAATAATTTTTCAAAGCGAACGGCGGCGGTGTGCAGGTCTTTCATGCCCTCAATCACATTTTCCGCGTTGAACTTTTCTTTGAGGTAATGATCGGCCTCCAGCGTGAACCAGCCTTTGTAACCGATCTCTTTGAGCGCGGCGGCGATGGGCGCGAAATCAATGGACATGGAGAACGGGATCTGGTGGGAATCGTGCCAACGGTCGTTATCGTGAATGTGAAGCGCCTGCAGGCGGTGGCCCAGCGCACGGATCATGTTCGCCGCGCCTGAGCCGGAGCCGCGCATTTCCGCGTGGCCGATGTCGAGGCATGCGACGAGATACGGGTCATTTACGGCGTCGATGTGCTCAATGAAGCTCTCTGAGGTAGCGCATGCCGCAAAGCAGGACTCGTCTTTCGCATCATCCCAGTTCCACATGTTTTCCGTGGCAATCTTCACGCCGCAGTCCTTCGCAAACGGCAACAGTTCAAGATACATTTCGGCATTTTCTGCGACGGATTTGTCGTTATCCGGGTGAATAATGCAGATCTTGCCGCCGGCTTCTGCCGTGCATTCAATCGCGCGCTTGAAATACGAGCGAATCTCCGGGCAGGATGTCGGGAACGGCGCGTGCGACTGGTTGCAGGTGATGCCGTTATCGAGGCCGATCTGCTTCAGCTTGCGCGCAAACGCGAGATAATTTTCCCCGGCAAGCGGATGTGTTGTGGGGCGGACTGCCCCGAGTCGCCAATCGTAATCGCACATGGCAAACATGGAAAAATCCCAGGCGTCAAACCCGGCTTTTGCGACGTATTCCACGGCTTTTTCTTCGCCGACCAGAACGGACGCGGTTTCGATCTGTGTGGATGTTCTCATGAAAACTCCTCCCTTTTACCGCCATTATAGAGCCGAAAAAGGGGCTTGTCAAGCCAGTCTTTCGGCGCTTGGTTTGTGGAAAAAGCCGAAAGCACTGTACAAAGCGACACAAAAACGACCGCCCGATTTAGAACCGAGTAGCCGTTCATAGAGTTTGCTTAATAATTTTCCGCGTGGACCTCAAAATAGCTCTGCGGATGGTTGCAAACCGGACATACCTCCGGCGCTTTGACGCCGACGCAGATATGACCGCAGTTGCGGCACTCCCACACTTTTACCTCGCTCTTTTCAAAAACATGTGCAGTCTCTAAATTTTTGAGCAGCGCACGGTAGCGCTCTTCGTGGTGCTTTTCAATCTCGCCGACCATTCTGAATTTTGCGGCAAGCTCCGGGAAACCTTCCTCTTCGGCGGTTTTTGCAAAACTCTCATACATATCGGTCCACTCGTAGTTTTCACCGTCCGCAGCAGCCCCGAGATTTGCTTTTGTATCGCCGATGCCCATGAGCTCCTTGAACCACATTTTTGCGTGTTCTTTTTCGTTATCGGCTGTCTTCAGGAAGAGTGCAGCTATCTGCTCGTAGCCCTCTTTTTTTGCGACAGATGCGAAATAGGTGTACTTATTTCTCGCCTGCGACTCGCCGGAGAAGGCCTCTTGCAGATTTTTCTCGGTTTTGGTGCCTGTATACTTGTTTGCCATAGAAATACCTCCTATGTCCATTAAAATCAATTTCGCCCTAAGGCGACCTTACATTCTTAAGTATAGCTCATTTTTCGAAAAAAACAAATGATTTTGAACAACATAAAAAATAAAAAGCACTCAGCAATACGCTAAGTGCTTTTATCTGGCTCCCCCTGTTGGACTCGAACCAACGACCCTGCGGTTAACAGCCGCATGCTCTACCAACTGAG
>OLNE01000175.1_pt1 | contig 70386 bp, 52 predicted proteins | sample 1672431 | NCBI WGS metagenome assembly OLNE01 (sample SAMEA3136685, study PRJEB25190) | human gut metagenome | reverse complement strand
CGTCTTCAAGAGAGATGTAGAAGCGGCTCTTACCGGGATCGCCCTGACGGCCGGCACGGCCGCGCAGCTGGTTATCGATACGGCGAGATTCGTGGCGCTCCGTGCCGATGATGTACAGGCCGCCGAGCTTGCGAACTTCCTCTGCCTCCGGCGCAATCTCCGCTTTGTATTTTTTGTTGAGCTCCGCAAATGTCTTGCGGGCATTCAAAATCTCTTCATCGTCCGTGTAGCCGTAGGCGGAAGCCTCGCCGATGAGTTCCTCGGAGAACTGCATGCGGCGCATTTCGGCACGCGCCATGAACTCTGCGTTACCGCCGAGCAGAATATCCGTACCACGGCCGGCCATGTTCGTTGCGATGGTCACGGCGCCCTTACGGCCTGCCTGTGCGACGATTTCGGCTTCTTTTTCATGGTACTTTGCGTTCAGTACTTCGTGCTTGATGCCGCGGCGCTTCAGCATGGCGCTGAGCTGCTCGGATTTTTCAATCGTGATGGTACCGACCAGCACCGGCTGGCCTTTTTCGTGGTGCTCGATGATGTCGTTGATAACGGCATTGAACTTGCCCTTTTCGGTTTTGTAAACAACGTCCGGGCAGTCTTCACGAATCATCGGCTTGTTTGTCGGAATCTCTACAACGTCCAGTTTGTAAATTTCGCTGAATTCGGATTCCTCGGTCATGGCCGTGCCGGTCATGCCGGAGAGCTTGTTGTAAAGGCGGAAGAAATTCTGGAACGTGATGGTTGCAAGCGTTTTGCTTTCGCGCGCGATTTTCACGCCTTCCTTCGCTTCAATGGCCTGGTGCAGACCTTCGTTGTAGCGTCTGCCGTACATCAGACGGCCGGTGAATTCATCAACGATGATGACTTCGCCGTCGCGCACGACGTAATCGATATCGCGCTGCATGATGCCGTTCGCCTTGATCGCCTGATTGATGTGGTGCTGAATGGTGATGTTGTCCGGGTCCGTGAGGTTTTCCAAGCTGAAGAACTGCTCGGCTTTTTTTACGCCGCGCTTGGTAAGCGTTGCGGTTTTCTGCTTTTCGTTGATGATATAATCGTAATCCTCGTAGATCTCGTCATTGTCTTCCTTTTCGTTCGTCTCCGCCACGCGGATGGGGCGCAGCGTTTTGGCAAAGCGGTCGGCGACGTTGTAAAGCTCCGTGGACTGCTCGCCCTGACCGGAAATGATGAGCGGGGTACGCGCCTCATCGATGAGGATGGAGTCCACCTCGTCCACGATGGCGAAGTTATGGCCGCGCTGCACCTTGCGCTCCTTGTAGGTGACCATGTTGTCACGCAGGTAGTCAAAGCCAATCTCATTGTTCGTTGCGTATGTGATGTCGCAGGCGTAGGCTTTTTTCTTTTCGTCCGGCTCCATGCCGGGGATGGCAAGGCCTACGGTAAGACCGAGGTAGTTGAACACACGCGCCATCATTTCGCCCTGATATTTTGCAAGGTAATCGTTGACGGTGACGATGTGTACACCCTTGCCGCTTAAAGCGTTGAGGTACGCCGGGAGGGCAGCGGTGAACGTCTTGCCTTCGCCGGTCTTCATCTCGGCGATGCGACCCTGATGCAAAATGATGCCGCCGATAATCTGCACCGGGAACGGCTTGATGGAGAGCACACGCCACATGGCTTCGCGGCACGTTGCAAACGCTTCGGGCAGGATGTCGTCAAGGGAAGAGCCGAGGGAGAGGCGTTCTTTCAACACGGCGGTCTGGCCCTTCAGCTCCTCATCTGTCATTTTTGTGTATTTGTCATCAAGCGCGAGCACCGCTTGCTTAAGCGGTTCAATGCGCTTTAATTCTTTCTTGCTGTAGCTGCCGAACAGCTTTGTGAGTAGGTTCATGGTTCGGGAACACTTTCCTTTCTTTCGCGCGGATTCCCCGCGCGCGGCATATAAATCAGTATAGCATGGAACAGCATAAAAAAGCAAGCGATAGGGGCATATTCATGAAAACTTTATAGGTGATCAAAAAGAAGCGCATTTTAAAATGCAAAAACGGCAGTGCAATTCGAGAAAAACAGCAAAATACAGGATAGCCTTAGCCGAAATGCACAAAAAACTCTTTTTTTCCAAATCATAAACAGCTTATGAACAAAATGTGACTTTTTATTCGGTTTTCTCTTGATTTTCGCAAAATTAGAGGCTATACTATAGGTAACAATTCCTGTTTTTCCGATGTGTGCAAACCATAACTGGTCAAAAAAACGAAGAACAGGAAATTCTTTAATTTATAGGAGAGTGAACATCCTTGGACAAATTCTTCAAAATTTCCGAGCGTGGCTCGAACGTCCGCACAGAGATCATTGCCGGTCTCACGACGTTCTTCGCGATGGCTTACATCGTAGTCACGAACCCGAACCAGATTGTTAGCTTCAACCATCTGGCTCCGGATGCCGACCCGGCCTTCCAGCAGATTTGGAACGCTGTGTATGTCGCATCCATTCTGGCAGCAATCATCGGTACGCTGCTGATGGCTCTGTATGCGAAGATGCCGTTTGCACAGGCTTGCGGCATGGGTCTGAACTCCTTCTTCTTCGTATCCTTCATTCTGCCGGAAATCATCTCTGGCGGCGACGTCATCAAGGGCTACCATGCAGGCCTCGTCATCATTCTGGTTTCCGGTATTGTCTTCCTGCTGTTCTCTGTCACGGGTCTCCGCGTCAAGGTCGCAAAGGCTCTTCCGGACTGCCTCAAGAAAGCAATCCCGGCCGGTATCGGTCTGTTCATCGCTTTCCTCGGCTTCCAGAATGTCGGCATCATCCAGACTAACCAGTACACGCTCGTTCAGTTCGTCGATATCCACGGCGCACTGAAGGCAGGCGCATTCTTTGCGGATGTTGAAGGTGTAAAGGCATTTATGCCGGCTATCCTCGCATTCCTCGGTCTGCTCGTCATTGCAATTCTTGAAAAGCACAACGTCAAGGGCGGCGTGCTCATCAGCATCGCAGGCATTTCCGTTCTGTACTATCTCCTTTCCGGCACGACCCCGACCTTCGACATGAGCCAGATCGGCCAGACCTTTAAGGATTTCGGCTCCATCGGCATCACCGGTGTGTTCCAGGCTGACGCTTGGAAGCGTGCGTTTACAGGCTCTGAGCTCGGCGGCATCTTCTCCGCAATCATGCTCATCGTTACGTTCTGCCTCGTCGATATGTTCGACACCATCGGCACCCTGTACGGCACCGCTTCTCAGGCAAACATGCTGGATAAGAACGGCGATCCGATCAACGTTAACCAGTGCATGACCAGCGACTCCGTTGCAACGGTTGCGGGCGCTGTTTGCGGTACTTCCACCTGCACCACGTTCGTTGAGTCCGCTGCTGGCGTTGGCGCCGGCGGCAGAACCGGCCTTACGAGCCTTGTTGTTGCAATTTGCTTCGCGGTTTGCCTGTTCCTCAGCCCGGTCGCTTCTCTTGTTCCGACCTGCGCTACGGCTCCGGCACTCATCTATGTCGGCGTTCTGATGATGAAGGGCTTCGCAAAGGTCGATATGTCCGACCTGCGCAGCGCTGTTCCGGCGTTCCTCGCTCTCATCATGATGCCGCTGACCTACTCTATCTCCAACGGTATCGGTATCGGCGCGATCGCTTATGTGCTCATCACGCTCCTCACCGGTAAGTACAAGAAGAACGACATCGGTATCACCATTATCGCTGCGCTCTTCGTCATTAAGTTTGTCTTTGTTACGATGTAATTCGTACATAAAACGAACTTTAGCTTGAGATAACATAAGAGGCGCTCGCTTGTGATTTTTCACGGCGGGCGCCTTTTTTCGTTTTATTGCGCGGTTTTGTCCTGCTATACTTTGGGCATATCGGACAAGTAAAAGGAGCAGGCGATGAAACAGGCGGATAGTTTGCTTTTAAACGCGTTGAAAGCAGCGATACATAACGAAAAAGCGGTGCTCGGTGTGCTGCCGCAGGAAACACAAACGGAGCTTTTGCGCCAGGCGGTGCGCCACGGCGTGCTGCCGCTTGTTCTTGATGCGTGCGGCAAGGCACTGAAAGCTGCGCGGCAAATGGCGTTTTGCCAAACGGCAGAGCAGATTTTGAAAACGCAGGTATTTTTACAGCTTTACAGCAAGCTGCGCGAAATGAAATTGCATCCGCTCGTGCTGAAAGGCCCGGTGTGCGCTGCGCTGTACCCGAAGCCGGAGCTGCGGCTGTTCTCGGATGTCGATTTACTGGCGGTTTCGGGTGAATTTGACCGCACACGCAATGCTTTATTGCGGCTCGGCTGCCGCACAGCAGGGGAGAGTGTCGATCCGCTTGAACAGACATTTTACCTGCCCGGCAGTCCGCTCGTTTTGGAACTGCACGGCGCGGCGTTCCCGGAAAACGATGCGTACGGGCACATGAACGCCTTTTTTGCGCATGAAAAGCTGCGCACGGAAACCGTTTCCGTGCAGGGCGAAGAAATTTATACGCTCGGCGCGAACGAGACGTTTTTGTACCTTTTGTGCCACAGCTTAAAGCACTTTCTGCACGGCGGGTGCGGCATCCGCGCGGTGTGTGATTTGCTGTTGTTTGCCGAAAAGCATGAAAAGGAGCTTGACAAACTGTATTTGCGCCGCTGCTGCGAAAAGCTTTCGGCACTCGAATTTTTGACGGCGCTCTTTGAAATCGGCGAGAAATATCTCGGCTTTGAGAAAACGGAAAGCTTAGCGCTGCTTCGTGTGCACCCCGCGCCGGATGAGACTGCGCTTTTAGAGGATATTTTAGCAGGTGGCGTGCACGGTGCGGCAGAAAAAAGCCGCTTGCACAGTGCGAATATGACGCTGCACGCGGCGGCTGTGCAGAATGCAGGAAAACGCGAGCGCTTTTCCGTACTGCGTGCGGCGTTCCCCTCTGCAAAAGCGCTGCATTGCGCGCCGCATAGCTTGCCTGCCGCGTGGGGAAGGCGGCTTATACGCTACGGTAAGGAAAACATTCAAAACCGTACGAGCCTTAGAAAAAGTGTCGAGATCGGCAAGCGGCGCGTGGCGCTTCTCAAAACATATCACCTCATAAAATAAGCCGGCGGCTGCGCCCAACTCGGGTACAGCCGCCGGTGCTTTATTCTGATTAACGGATGCGGAACGTCTTGATCTCATACGGCTTGATGGTGAATTTGAATGTACCGCCTTCGACCGGGACATCCGTGAGCGCATTCTCCTGCAAGTCACACTCCGTAACGGAAGCGATGGAGCGGTTCCAATGCAGTTTTGTCGTTGTGCGGGCGTTTTCACATTCGTACAGACGCACGATCACGCCGTCGCCGTCTTCCGCCTGCTTGACGGTTTCCAAAATGACGTTTTTTGCGTCCACACTCACGAGAGAGTACGCTTCGCCTGCTATGCCGCCTGCGGTGGCGCGCACAGGCTGATTCAGGAAGTACGCCTGCGCTACGGTCTCCGCGCTGCGCCATGTTTCGGCGTGCGGGTAGAGTGCGTAGGTGAATACGTGCATCTCCTGATCGGCGACAGGGTTCGGCTCTGTGCCGGATTTGATGAGCGTCAGCGCCATTTCACCGTTGTGCACGGAGTGACCGTATTTGCAGTCGTTTAACAGGCTGATGCCGTAGTGACCCTCGGAAACATCGATCCACTTTTGGCCGCAGCTCTCAAAGCGTGCCTGATCCCAGCTCGTGTTCTGATGTGTTTTGCGCGTCACGTTGCCGAACTGAATCTCAAATGTTGCTTCGTCCGTGTGTACGTCCATCGGGAAGTGGGCTTTCAGGAGGTGCTGGTGCTCTTTCCAGTCGACCGTCGTCTCAAAGTCGATGCGCGGGCACGCGGCGTAGAAGTGAATTTTCTGGCAGATGACCGAACGGCTGACCTTGCGCTCAATCTCGAGAGTTGCGCGCACGGGGCCGCGTTCCGTCCATTCCATGCGCTGCACGATGCGCAGACGGTAAAGCTCATCACAAATGCGCTCCACACGTTTAGCGAGATACCTCATAGTTGCAACTCCTTTTCTATAGCGGTTTGGGGTTTCGTAAAGACTGGTGCTTTTGACTTGATTTTAGCATAATAAGGCACAGAAAACAAGATAAAATGCACAGATTCTTCCGGCTTTTCACACATTAGAATTGTCTTTACGCACACGTCGCGTCGAAAATGCAGAAAAACAAGTTATTTATGCACAGAACACAAAAAATAATTGAAAATCAGCGGAAAGTACGCTATACTAAATCTATAAATCAGAGCGTATTTTGAGAAAAGCAACGGTGGCTCAGCCCCGAAAAGCAGCGGTTTTGGAGTGCCGTATTCAAATCACATCACATAGAAAACAGAGGAAAAAATATGCGAAAAAAGGCTTGGATCCTTTTGCTTTTTGCCACGCTTATGGCGCTGCTTTGCGCATGCAGCGATACGGCACAGCAACCGGAGACGGAAAAACCGAAAATACGTATCGGCGGCACAACGTATGCGCCGTATTTTTACCGCAATATCGGCGGCCACTATACCGGCATCGACGTGGAGATTGCCGAGGAAGCCTGTGCGCGTATCGGGTATGAGCCGATCTTCGTGGAGCTCGATATCGACAAGGGCTTTGAGCTTTTGGATGAAGACTATGTGGATTGCCTTTGGTGCTGCCTGACGATGGAAGGCAACGAAGATAAGTTTATTTGGGCAGGGCCGTATATGTACACGCAGCGCGTGGTCGTGGTGCCGGCGGACAGCGAGATTGAAACACTGGAAGACCTTGCCGGAAAGTGCGTGGCGGTGCAGGCCGGCTCTATAAGCGAGGAGATCATTTTAAAAGGGCTGAACCCGAATTTGCCGGAGATTACGGACCTTTCCACATTCAGCACGATGGGCGAGGTGTTTACTTCGCTGCGCAAGGGCTATGCGGATGCGGCCATCGGGCATGAAAGCTCGCTGAGATTATATACGGACGAATACCCGGACGGCTACCGCTACCTCAACATGAACATGTACAGCGACGCCGTGGGCGTGGCATTTAAACCGGACGGCGATGCAGTACTGGCGGAAAAGCTGACGCAGACGCTGCTTGAAATGCGCGAAGACGGCACGACGGCCGCCATTGTGAGAAAATATGGGTTGGATGCCGAAAAAAGCGTGAACGGAGGTACCGAATGATGCCGAAGTTCAAGGGAAAAACAAAACCGAAGCTCCATAAGCCGAGCATGGAAACGGTCATGCGGTGGATTGTCACGCTTCTTCTCGGCTTTGTTGTGCTGCTGCCGGTATTTGCAGGCGTAACACAGTATGAACAGAACAAGGCGAAAGCGGATGTTGAGGACGTACTCGCTTTTATGCAGACGAACTGCCGCAAGTACGACAACTACCGCTTGGCCAATACCACCGAAGCGCTGCAGGATGTTTTGACTAAAGTCAAAACACTGACGGCGTACCGTTACGAAGAGGAAGATGCGCTTTTAAACGAAAACCGCTTACAGAGCTATGCGAAATTTCAGTATTTGACCGGCATTTTTGTTTTGGATGAAAATTTCTCCGTGCTGGCTCATTACGACAAAGCGGGCAAGGATGAAAGTCTGCTGCTCAGCCAGATAATAGGGGACAAAAATGCGGCGGATATTTTGAACTATCCGCAGAAAACCTATGCCGACCAGATCTGTATAAACGACAATACGTATAACTACGCCATTTCCGCACGGCAGGATAAACCGGGCCTCGTTATTTGCTATACGGATATCACGCGCTTTCAAAACGATAAAAATGAGCTTTCTCTCTCCAATATGCTGGATGCTGAAATGTTCCGGCAGGATGTGACCGTCGTTATTACGGACGGCATGCGCGTTATCAGCACGAATTGCGAGCAGCTGGAGGAACAGCTTGTGCAGTATTATCCTATTGCTGACGTGCTCGTTGGAGGGGAGCAACTTACACCGGACACATTGCTGCAATTAAAAAACGACAGCGGCACATGGTACGGTATGTTCACCCAGTACAGAGATTATTATTTGTATGCCTTTTTCCCGAGTCGCGTAGTCTACGCAAGTCGCCGCGGTTGGATGCTGCTGTTTACGGCAATCTACCTGTTTTGCGGCATGGGGTACCTTATTTGGAGGCAGTACAGTAAAAAGCGCCGCTTACTGCGTATGGAAAAGGAATATCACCTTGTCAGCGCCATTTCGAGCATTTACCTGTCAAACCTGCTCATTCACCCGCAGGACGATACATGGGAGCCCGTTGTGCAGAGTGAGCGCATGAAAGCAATCACAAACGGTGTTTTAAGCGCAAAAGCCATGCTGGAAAAGTTTAACACCGAGTGCGTAGCCGAGGCGTACCGGGAGGAATTCCGTGCGTTTACGGACCTCGATACCGCTCAGCAGCGCTTAGAGGGCAAGGCTTTTGACGGCTTCACAATGGAAAATGTGGAGGGCAAGTGGTACCAGCTGCTTCTTGTGCCGCAGCGCCGCTTTACGCGCCGGGAAAAGCCGAGCTCACTCATGCTTTTGTTCCGCGATGTTTCGAAGCAAAAGGAGCGCGATATGGAATATCAGGAAAACCTGCGCCGCGCAGCAGAGGAAGCTACCCTTGCAAATGCCGCCAAAACGGATTTCCTGCGCCGCATGAGCCATGACATCCGCACGCCGATCAACGGCATCCGCGGCATGGTACAGATTGCCGACCGTTTCCCGAATGACGCGAAAAAGCAGGCGGAATGCCGCGCAAAGATTATGCGGTCTTCGGATTTTCTTTTAGATCTTGTAAATGATGTGCTCGATATGAGTAAGCTGGAATCCGGCGAAATGCAGCTTGAGGAAGTGCCGTTCAATTTGAACGAGCTGCTGCACGATGTGGGTACGCTGCTCTCCACGCAAGCGCAGGCGCGCGGTATTACATGTACCCTCACAATGGAAGATAAGCGCGAAAAGCATGTCATCGGTAGCCCGCTGCATTTAAGACGGATCTTTCAAAACATCGGCGGCAACGCCATCAAGTATGGCAGAGCCGGCGGCTATGTACATGCTACGTGCAGCATCGTTTCACAAACAGAGAACACCGTTCGCTACCGCTTTATCTGTGAAGATAACGGCTGCGGCATGAGCGAAGAATTCCAAAAGCATATGTTTGAGCCGTTCTCGCAGGAAAATTCCGGTGCACGCACTACGTATCAGGGTACGGGGCTCGGCCTTTCCATCGTGAAAAAACTTGTGGATGCCATGGGCGGCACCGTCACCGTGGTCAGCGAAAAGGGCGTGGGCACCACATTCATCACGGAGATTCCGCTGAAGCTCGACCCCGCGGCGTCTGATGCCGAAAAGCCGGAGGAAGAGATCGATACCACCGTGTTCCGCGGGCTGCATGTGCTGCTTGTGGAGGATAACGAAGTGAACATGGAGATTGCGGCGTTCCTGCTTGAGGACAGCGGCGCCGAGGTCACAAAAGCATGGAACGGCGCAGAGGGGCTGAAGAAATTCAAAGCCTCGGCCCCGGGTACGTATGATCTCATCTTAATGGACATCATGATGCCCGTGATGAACGGTTTGGAGGCGGCGGAGAAAATCCGCGCGCTTGACCGCCCGGATTCGGAGACCGTGCCGATCTTCGCCATGACGGCAAACGCGTTTTCCGACGACGCCGCCCGCAGCCGCAAAGCCGGTATGAATGAGCACCTCACAAAGCCGCTCGACCTTGAAAAGATCACAAAAGCGGTGCGCAAATATTGCAAGAAAAATAGCCGATAAAAGCCATAAAACGGCGGCGTGCCTTTAAAAGCGGTTGCGCCGCCGTCTTTTTATGGGCTGCAGTGTGCCTGTTTCTACCAAAACACCAATGTGCAGAAATTTCATAAATTGATTCTGAAAATAGGATGAATTCCTGTGGGAATTTTCTCCACATGAAGGTTGAAATCATAGTGTTGATATGATAAAAATAATAGCGCGAATTTTGCAATTCCGGTGCTTTATGCAGAAAATGAGAATTTTGGACGCGGCTTTCGCATTTTAAGCCTATAAAACTGCTTGATTATGCGAAAAGCAGCATAAATATACGAAATACGAAGCTCGGTTTAGAAAGGGAGGACGTTCCATGGCTTATATGCGACTTGGCGATCTGCTGATTGCGGCAGGCGCCATTACGCAGGAGCAGCTTGAAGAAGCGCTGACCATTCAAAAGCAGAAGAAAGAACGTCTCGGCGACGTTCTGATTGAAAGTAATATCATCACGGAACGGCAGCTCATTGAAGCACTGCAAATGCAGCTCGGCGTCGATTTCATCGATTTAACGGCGATCTCCATTCCATTGGAGCTCGCCAAATTTGTGCCGCGCGCCATCGCGAAAAAATACAACGTGGTGCCGGTAAAGCTTGTAAAAGACGAGCTCTTTGTTGCCATGAGCGATCCGTTGAACTTCGTTGCGCAGGAAGAGATTAAGGCCGCTTCGCATAAGCGCGTTGTGCCGATGATCTCCACGCGCCGCGCGACCGAGCAGGCCATCGGCACATTGTACGGCAGCGAAGGCACGGCCCGCGCCATTGAAGAAATGAAGCGAGAGGTCGGCACATCCACACCGGATATCGTGCCGGTGCAGATGAACCAGACGGATGCCGGCAACGCGTCTGCCGCGCCGACGATCCGCTTTGTAAATTCCGTCATTGAGCGCGCCTTTTTGGAGCGCGCGAGCGACATCCACCTTGAGCCGCAGGAGGGCGAAATGGTGGTGCGCATGCGTATCGACGGCATTTTGAGAAAGATTTTGACCGTGCCCGCGAATTTGCAGAGCAACGTTATTTCCCGCCTGAAAATCATGGGTGGCATGAATATTTCCGAGCGCAAGATCCCGCAGGACGGCCGTGCCATGGTGCAGGTGCGTCACCACGAGATCGACCTGCGTATCTCGTCCATGCCGACGATCTACGGCGAAAAGATTGTTTTGCGTTTGCTCGATAAATCCGGGCATACGATCACGAAGCAGTCCATCGGCCTTGAGGGCGCAGACCTGCAAAAGTATGATGCGCTGCTCAAAAACAGCAGCGGCGTGATTTTGATTGTGGGCCCGACCGGTTCCGGTAAATCCACGACGATGTGTGCCATGCTGCAGGAGCTTGCAAATGAGGAAACGAACCTCATGACGCTGGAGGACCCGGTGGAATACAACATTCCGGGCGTTAACCAGTGCCAGATCAACGAAAAGACCGGCATGACGTTTGCGGCAGGGCTGCGCGCCATCTTGCGTCAGGACCCGGATGTCATTTCCGTCGGTGAGATTCGCGACGGAGAGACGGGCGCCATTGCCATTCGTGCTGCTATTACGGGCCATTTGGTGCTTTCTACTTTGCATACGAACGACGCCGTTTCCGCCATCGACCGCCTGGTCGATATCGGCGTGGAGCCGTACCTCATTTCCAGCGCGCTGCGCGGCGTCATTTCCCAGCGCCTTGTGCGCAAGGTCTGTCCGCACTGCAAGAAGGCGTATAGGCCGGAGGCGGAGGAGCTTGCCATGCTCGGCCTGCCGGAGGACGCCAACGTGCAGTTCTACCGCGGCGAGGGCTGTCAGGAGTGCTACCACACCGGTTACAAGGGTCGCCGTGCCGTCTTTGAAATCTTCATGCTCAACGGGCGCATTCGCCGCATGGTTACAGAAGGCGCAAAGTACGATGCGCTTTTAAGGGCAGCGGTGGAGACGAACTTTGTCACGATGCGCGAAAATTGCCGTAACCTTGTTTTGCGCGGCGAGATCAGCGCAGCGGAAGCCGCGCGCGCCATCAATTCCACAGCGGATTGACATTCTGCTGAAAACCTGTTGAAAACTTGCTCATAACTTTCGGAAAGGACGCAGTCGCCGCGTTTCGGCGATGGTTTTAATATGCTTGAAATCAGCGAAATCATCGCGCAGGCGCAGCAAAAAGGCGCTTCCGATATTCATATTGTCACCGGCCTGCCGGTGAAATGCCGCATAGACGGCAAGGTGCAGAACCTCACGGAGAAAGTCCTCACGTGGGAAGACTGCGAATACTACGCAAAATGCCTTGCAGGCGACCTTTTCCACGAGATCGAATGCATCGGCGAGCTTGATTTGGCGCAGACGTTTCCGTGCGGAGCGCGAACCAGAATCAATCTGTTCCGCCAGCAGGGGGCGGTTTCGGCGGCAATCCGTATTTTGGCGGATACCATCCCGGAGATCGAGGCGCTGAATTTGCCGCCGGTCGTTTCCGAATTCCCGGAGTACCGCAGCGGCATCATTTTAGTCACGGGTGAAACGGGTTCCGGCAAATCCACGACGTTGGCGGCGATTTTAAACCGCATCAACCATACGCGGCGCAGCCACATCATCACGCTGGAAGACCCGATCGAGTACATCTACGAGCCGGATCAGTGCATCATCAACCAGCGCGAGATCGGCAAAGACACCAGAAGCTACGCAGACGGCCTGCGGTCTATCCTGCGTGAGGATCCGGATGTTATCCTCATCGGCGAGATGCGCGACCTCAATACCATTGAGACCGCATTGACGGCGGCAGAAACGGGCCACTTGGTCTTCGCCACCCTGCACACAAACTCCGCGGCGGATTCCGTTGACCGCATGGTGAACGTGTTCCCGGAGGGGCAGCAGCGTCAGATTCGATTGCAGCTTTCCACTACGTTGCGTGCGGTGCTTTCGCAGCAGCTGTTGCCGAAGCGCGCGGGCGGCCGGGCGGCGGCGTGCGAAGTCATGATGGTGAACAGCGCCATCAAAAATTTAATCCGCGAGGGTAAGACCCCGCAGATTGACAGCTTCATTACCATGAACGCGCAGGACGGCAGCATTACGATGGATAATGCCCTGCTGAAAATGGTGCGCGAGGGCACCGTAACGTATGAAACGGCGCTCGGCTACGCCAGAGACCGAGAAGCGTTTTCCAAGGGAAGACGCGGCTAAATTTAGGAAGAAAGCGAGGGAGCGGGTTTGACGACCTACAAATACAAAGGGCTTTCCCCGGATGGCGCAAAGCTTTCCGGCGTCATCAAAGCGTATAACGAGTTTGAAGCGGTCGCGCAGCTGCGCGAGACCTGCTCCGTCATCACCAAAATAGAAGAAGTCAAAGAGACGCAGAGCTGGAACAAACAGATCGGCACGAAGAAAATCAAAGACAAGGAGCTTGCCATCATTTGCTCGCAGTTCGCCATTATTTTGACCTCCGGTCTGCCCATTGTGCGCTGTGTGGAGATGGTTGCGGCGCAGGCGCGCACCAAAGAACTGCAAAGAATGCTGAAAAAGGTCGCGGAGGACGTCTCCGGCGGTTACAGCCTTGCGCAAAGCTTTGAAAACAACGCTACGGGCTTTCCGACCACGTTTATAGAGACCGTACGCGCGGGCGAACAGTCCGGCACACTGGAAGAATGCTTTGAAAAACTACATAAATATTACGATAAAACCGCTAAAATGAAAGCGAAGATCATCAGCACGCTCACGTATCCGGCAATTGTCATTTGCGTCGCCGTCATCGTGTTCATCATCATTATGGTGGTAGCCGTGCCGGCGTTTACAAGCGTGTTTCTGGAGCTCGGTACCGAGCTGCCGGGCATCACAAAGGGGCTCATCGCAACGTCGGATTTTCTCACGAACTACTGGTGGTCGCTTATTTTGATTGTGCTCGCGTTCTTCATCGGCAGGCTTCTGCTGAAAAAGAACGAAAAGGGGCGTGCGTTCCTTGCGGAAAACAAGCTAAAGCGCTCACCGCTCAAAAAAATGCACAGCCTGAACGCCGCTTCGCAGTTTGCAAGCACCATGAGCACCATGCTCACGGCGGGCTTGCCGATTACGAAAGCGCTGGAGGTCACGGCAAATGTGGCAGATAACTACATGTTCGCGGTGTCCATCCGCAAAGTGCGGCAGGGCGTGGAGCAGGGCCGCAGCCTGGTGGACTGCATGAACGAGATTCCGTATTTTCCAAAGCTGCTCACCGAAATGGTGGGCGTGGGCGAACGCTCCGGCAACATGGAAGAAACGCTCACCGTCATCGGCGATTACTTCGATAACGAGGTCTCGGTGTTCACGCAGCGGCTGCTCTCTATGTTAGAGCCGGCCATCACCATTGTTTTGGCGGTCGTCACCGTCATTTTGCTGCTGGCCGTTTACCTGCCGATGTTTACCATGTATGGCAGCATCGTTTGATTTATTTCGCTGTACCCCGTCGGCGATCCAACCCGAACCGGCGGAATACATAAATTTCGATGGTGAACCCCGAAAAGTACGTTTTTGGGGCGAGCAAAATTTCAATGAATTGGAGAATGGTTCCTATGATGAACAAAATGCGTAAGATGAAGAATAAGAAGGGCTTTACGCTCATGGAAATGCTGATTGTTGTTGCAATCATCGCAATCCTCATCGCTATTGCTATCCCGACCTTTGCTTCTTCTCTGAATAAGGCAAGAGTTGCAACCGACGAAGCGAATATCCGTGCAGGTTATGCTTCCGTTATGGCTGATGTTTTGATGAACGAAAACGATAAGACAGCTACAACAGGCGAAACAGAGAAGGTTTATACTCTGAAGGTTGATGGTAGTGTTGATTCTGATACTGGTGCTGCTGCTGAGTACGTGTGCAAGGGTAATAAGGCTGCTTCGACCTCTGTTGTCATCGGTGGCCAGACAATTGACTCTGCTTGGAGCAAGGGTGATAAGGTGTCTTACACGTATAATTATCAGACCGGTAAAGTTACAATCAATGTTCCGGCAACAGCAGCTGGCACAGGCGACTAATCTCATCTAACCACAAAAACAACTCATTTTAAATGAACCGGATCTATTGAGGGGTCGGGGGTTGCGGCTCCCCTATGATCTGTTCTTTTGATTTTTCACTTTAGGTTTTCATAAAAAAGGGGACGTAGTATGCTTTGGGTTTCACCCGCTCTCACGGTTTATATTTGTGTGCTTACGGGGATTCTCGGCGCGTGCATGGGAAGCTTTCTCAACTGCATGGCGTGGCGTATCGTCCACGGCGAATCTGTTTTACACGGGCGCTCGCACTGCGACGTCTGCGGCCACGTGCTCGGCGCGGGAGATTTAATTCCCGTTTTAAGCTACATCATCCACAAAGGCCGTTGCAAATACTGCGGCGCAAAGCTCTCTGCGGGACATGTCTTTGCGGAAGTGTTAACGGCGCTTACGTTTTTGCTGCTCGTGCTAAAATATGATATTTCGCTCCAAGCCCTTGAATACATTTTGCTGGCGTGCCTGCTGCTCGCCGCTGCATTCACGGATTTGGAGGGGTATATGATCCCGGACCGTTTCATCGCGACGGGGATCGTCGTGCGTGTTGTTTTCCTGTTTTTGCAGGGGAACATGCTCGAAAACCTTATGGATGCGCTGCTCGGCGGCTTCGCCGTTGGCGGCGGTTTACTGCTCATCGTGCTCTTATACGAAAAAGTGCGCCAAAAGGAAGCCATGGGCGGCGGCGATATTAAACTGCTGTTCCTCACCGGCCTGTTTCTCGGCTGGCAGCGGAACATTCTGTGCCTGCTCATCGCGTGCGTGCTCGGCATCGTCTTCGCGTTTATTTTCCCGGAAAAACGTACCACAGAAGACGGGGCAGAGGAAGAAGACGGAAAGCTTTTTCCGTGGGGGCCGTCCATCTCGGCGGCAGCGATTCTCACGCTCCTTTGCGGCAGCGAGATCATCGGCGTGTATTTGAGCTTATTTTAACATAAAGAACAAAAGCTTTACAGCTTGACGGATAGAGATAAAGAAGAAAGCGAGGTGTCTGTACCATGCCCGGACAAATCACGGCATTCGACATTGGTGAGTGCATGGTAAAAGCCGTATGCTTTACAGGCGGCAAACTGAAAAAGGTTATGGCGAAAGAATTGCCGGATAATATGGTCTCCGGCGGCGAAATCGTCTCCATGGACGCCATGGCGGATTTTATCAAGGAAATGGCGAAAGAAAACGGCATCTCCCGCGGTGCGGCGGCGGTCATTCTGCCCGGCACGCTGGTGTTCACCCGCAACGTGACCGTGCCCGCCATGACGGACGGCCAACTGTTGTATAACCTGCCGTTTGAATTTAAAGATTACCTGACGCAGGAAAAGAATAAGTATTATTTCGACTACGCCGTGCAGGATACGGTGAAAGACGAAGAGGGCAATGTGAAAGAATTGCAGCTTTTCGTTTGCGCCACCTTAAAAAACACCGTGGAAGAATATCGCGCCATGCTGCGCCGTGCGGGCTTCAATTTGAAGGTCGCCATGCCGGAGGAATGCGCCTACGCTGCGCTGACGGAGGATTACATGCAGCGCACAAATGCGCCCGCGGGCAGCGATTACTGCTTTGTAGACCTCGGCCACAACGGCATCCGTATGCACATTTTGCAGGACGGCAATTTCACCACGAAGCGCTCCGGCGACCTCGGCCTGCGCGACCTTGAGCAGACGATTTCCGATGTGCGCGGCGTGGATATTCACATGGCACACGCACACATTTTGTCCGATTACAACGACGTGCTTTCCGAAGACGTGAGCGCCGAGCTGTTCAACCGCATGGCGATCGAAATCATGAAGGCCGTCAACTTCTACAATTACAATAACCGCGAGCGCTCGCTCCGGAGAATTTATCTTTGCGGCGGCGGTGTGGCGGTAGATCAGATCCGCGCGGCCATCTGCCGTGTGACGGATCTGGACGTGCATAACGCCGAGGAGCTGCTTCCTCAGCACGACGCATTGGAAGCGGCGTGGCTTTACATCAAAGCGATCGGCTGCGCGCTGCAAAAGTAAGGAGGCGTTGGAATGAAGCTTGAACTCGGCATGGGGAACGGCGCCAAAAAGCCCGTAAAATACCCCACCAAAAGAACCGTCAACCTCGCAAAGCGCGAGTCGCACTCCCAAAGCGTCATGACGCTTTCTATCGGCACGGCGGTCATTATCGTGCTTGTGGTGCTCGTCGTGAAATTCGGCGTACTTGACCAGCTTGCGCGCCAAAGTGCCGCAGAAAGTGCTTACAACACCGTGCATGCCCAGTATACCGAAATGCAGAGCGCCGTGGAGAAATACCCCGAGGTCGAAGAGGAGTACCGCACCTATTCCAGAAAATGGATGCAGCAGGAGGATTCCGGTGCGTTCGTTTCTGTGGACAGACAGGAAGTGCTTGACCTCATGGAGAACTACCTGCAGCCCTACGGCACGATAAAGGCCGTCACCATTTCGGACGACGTGATGATTGTTTCCATGTCCGGCATGAATCTGCAGGAGATTTCCGCTATGTTTGAGATTTTACAGCAGCAGCCCATTGTAAAGGCTGCTGACCTTACAATCGCCTCCACCGAAAAAACGGCAGGCGAAGACCTCGATTTCTCCGTGACGATCACATTACAGCCGGCTGACACGGCGGAAGGGGAGGCCACAGCATGAAAAGAGCCTTTACAACGCGCGAAAAAGTGATGCTGCTCGTCCTCACCGTGCTGCTCATCGTCATCGCATATTTTAAGCTTATCTTGGAGCCCATCAACAATTCCATCGACGAGTATCAGTCCGAAACGGCCGCGGAGCAGGACGAGATTTTGCAGAATACCGAGCTTTTGACGCGCATGAACCAGATGCAGAAGGAACTCGAGGAAATTTATGCCGCGGGCGACCCCACGCCCATCCCGAATTATGACAATTCCGGCAAGCTGCTCGTTGAGTTGAACAGCATCCTTTCGGCTTCCGTCGATTATTCGCTGGATTTCGGTCAGGTCTCGGCACTGAACGATGGCTACATCATGTGCCGCCCCATCAACATGACCTTTACAACGAACACCTACGCCGAAACGCGCGCCATCATTGATGCGCTGCACAACAGCGATTTTACAAACCAAATATCGGACATCAGCGTGCAGTTTGAAAATTCCGGCAGCTCCGGCAATGTGCAGGTAAACCTGTATATTACGTATTTTGAACTTCAAAAATAGCTGGTGCAACACAGGCCGGAAGCTGTTTTTTGCTTGCCGGTTTTCTGTGTTTAAAAAGACTTATACCGTTTTACGGTTTCCATATTTTTTTCAGGAGCAAAACGCATGAATTTTTCACGGGATATGAAGAGTTTGAAAAACAGAAGAAAGGGGAAAGCCGGCTTTACCATGTCCGAGCTTTTGATTGTTGTGGCCATCGTCATCGTGCTGTTTGCCGTGGCGGTTCTCTCGCTTGTGACGATTCAAAAGAATCTGCGCCAAAAGGAACTCGACAGTAAAGCGGAAATCCTTTACGTTGCCGCGCAGAACCGCATGTCCGAGCTGCGCGCCGGCGGCTACGAAAGCCTTTATCAGTACGATGAAAACAAGAAGAACGGCGTTGCAAAGGTTGGTCTCATTCCGCTGGATGCTCCCGAAGAAGATGCGGAAGACGCCATCACAAAAGACACGCTCTGCTACGTCGTTTCCGCAAACCGCGTGACGGTCGGCAAGGCGGCAGCTTCCGTTCTGCCGGAATCTTCCGTAGATGCCGAGCTTTGGAACAACCACTGGGTTATCGAGTACGACCCCGAAAGCGGCAGTGTGTACGGCGCGTTTTACAGCGAAGAGGAGATCACAAGCGGTGATGCCTCCACCACGCTGCCCACATACTTAAACCGTATGCGTGTGTGCCAGGCCCGCCTGCGCAACGGTGCGAAGATCGGCTACTACGGCGGTGCGCGCGTGATCTCCGGCACAACCGACACTCTAAAGCCGGACATCTCCATCGATAACCGTGAGAAGCTGACGGCAACGTTCTACTGCAACAACCCCTATGCCGATGAGCTGACGTTCAATATCAAGGTTTCGGACGGCCGGAACGAATATGTAAAGGTCGTAAAATACAGCGAGCTTCGCCAGCTGAACAGCAAAACTTGGTACTACACGTGGGTTATGGATAGCTTGGAAAGCGAAAAGACGCGCTTCTATAATCAGACCGACCATAAGCTTGCGTGCGGCACAGACATCACCGTCACGCTTTCCGTAGAAAGCCAAAACGCCAATGTGGACGGCAAAAGCTACACTCGCAAAACGAACAGCCTGTTCCGCTATGCCGAGGACACCCCGGCCGGCACGGCGCTCATCGCCTACGGCCGCCATTTACAAAATTTGGACGAGGCCTCCCATGTTTCCGATACGATTACCCGCGCCGTGCAGGTCAGTGACCTTTCCTTTGCGGATGATACTGCCGACAACGAAGACTGGTATTCCTTTTACCGCGACGACACCTTTACGCCCATCACAAATAAGTATCTCAAAAGCTATGACGGCTATTCCGAGGTCGATAACGTAAAGCTGTATTCTTCCATTTCAAACCTGCACATCACAAAAGCTGCGCAAAACGGAGATGCAGGTCTGTTCAGTACATTTAACGGTGAGATCAAAAACGTGACGCTCACCGGTATGAAGATAGATGGTGGCCAGAACGTCGGTGCGCTCATCGGTTCTGTTTCCGATACCGTGAAAATCACAAATACCCGTGTATACCTCAGCTCCAAAAAAGGCGACCTCGCAGATATCGAAACGGTCGATTCCCCGGAAAAAGTGAAGCCGTGGCTCGAGGGTAAAATCGTCGGCGGACTTATCGGCATGGTGACGGAAACGGGCAGCGTATCCGTTACGGACAGCTCCGCGTCTACGGTCATTCGTGCAGACGGCGGCGCAGCAGGCGGCCTCATCGGTGCCGTGTATCATGCGGCAACGATAACCGATTCCTATGCGGATTGCTATTTGACGGCAGACAGAACGGGCGGCCTTATCGCAAAGGCAGAGGGCGGGTCTGAAGTAGCCGCAACGGGAACCTCTATCACCTTAAAGGATTTCTATGCAGCGGGTTACCAAACGGCGACCGTCGATGCTTTCGGCTTAGTAGGCGGCTCCAATGTGATCGCCAAAGGCGGTTATTCTGCGTGTGTTTACAATGTTGAAGAAAACGCAAAGGTTCATTCCACGGTCAAAGCAATGGGCAGTGCCTCAAACGTATATTATCTGACAGACGGCGGCCTTTCCGGAGACAGCACAAGCAAGTGGGAAAACGACAATCAAACCACGCAGAAAACCTATAAAGAGCTCAGTGAATCGGGCTTTGCAAAAGAAATCTCCGAGGCGTTCACGTCCTCCTCCGGCGCGGCTACGTTTCCGTATAACTTGATGGATCAGGGCCTTACGTATTACACGTATCCGCGCCTTGAAAAGCTGAACCACTACGGCGACTGGCAGGCGGAGTTTGAATCCGGCGCACTGGTTTATTACGAGCGCTACGAAGACAAAACCTACGGCTTCTACGGCGCGAACCTTTCCACGCTCAAAACGAGTAAGTTTGTCGTCGGCGACGGCTATGCGCTGGCGTATATCGAAAAGAAAGATGCGACCGATAACGTTACCGTGACGTATGCAAACGACAAAACGACACAGGTATCGTTTAATAGCGCAATTGAAACGACCGACGACACGACAAATACGAAGTATTATCTCTATCCGCTCTCAAAAAAGGTTGTCAACACCGAGTATATCGACACCGCAGAGCCGGATACGTTCTACCAGAAGGTCACGATAGAAGACACCGCAAACAGCACGAATACGGAGTATTACTACAATCCGCATTTCGCAAAAACGGTGACGGTCAACGAAAATAAGCCGCAAGCGCCGGAAACGGTCTGCATCCGCTCCGCCCGCCAGCTGTATGCGTTGAGCCTTTACTACCCGCAGTATGCGGATGCCGTAAAGGACAGTGTGTTCCGTCAGGAACTCAACATTGATTACAACAGGTATGAGTGGGCAAAATATGATGACGTTGTGCCGGCAAAGATTAGCACACAGGCGCCGATCGGCACAGGGAATAAGCCGTTTACGGCTGTGTATAACGGCGGCTGCAATACAATAGAGGGAATTTCCTTTAACGCAAAATCCCTTTACATCGGCATGTTCGGTTATACGTCGTCCGCTGCCGCGGTGCGCAATGTGTTCCTTGTCGGCGACGGCAGTAACACGGTGGCCTATGTCAATGCGCAGGGCGGTAATTCGGCTTCCGGCAGTGCGTCGCGCGTCAGCATGGGCGTGCTCGTCGGGTATAACCGCGGCACGGTTTCAAACTGCTCGGTTTCCGGTTATACCATGGAGTATTACGTTTCAGTGCCAGCACGGCTTCGCTCGGCGGCTTTGTCGGCAGCAACTACGGCACCATCCGCAACAGCGCTTCGGACTGCCCGTCCATTCGCTTTGCAAATACGAACTCTAACACCTATGCGGGCGGCTTTGCGGGCGTGAACCACGCCTCTGTTTCGGATTCCTACGCGCTTGGCAGCATTCAGGTGCGCGGCGCGCGAAACAGCACCGTGTGGGTAGCGGGCTTTGCGGCGAACAACGCCAGCGGCATGATTCGCCGCAGCTACAGCGCTACGGCGCTGACAGCTTCCGGCGATGCGGAGTCCTACGGCTTTGCGCATACCGGCGGTTCGGCATACCAGTGCTATTATCTGGACGGCGGCACGTATTCGTACAGAGGCACGCTTTATGCTTACAACACCTCCAAGAACGAATTCGAAGATAACGCGGCGGGTGAGCCCCTTACGGGCAGCGAGCTGCAAAACAAAACAATCAACAATTTCAAAAAGGCAGATTGCACCTATAATGCCAAAGAAACGACCGGCGATTATTATATCTACCCGGCAGTCGTGCGCAATGCAGCAGGGAAGACCGTGCATTACGGCGATTGGCCCGTGCAGAAGGATATCGGTACGCTCGGTGTGTTCTACTGGGAATATGAAGACAGCGGCAGCAACAGCGGCTACCACTTCAGCTACGTGGGCACAAGCCAGGGCAATGAAATTTCCAGCGCAAACAACGACATCTTAAAGGGCGATTCTCTCTGTGAAGAGCACGACGACGGCGGCGTTGTAACGCATTACGGCTACGGCTATTTCTATGCGAACAGCAATAATTTGGAAACTTCATTAAGTGGTGCTGTGAACTTCAATGAAAACTTCATGCGCGTTGCAGAAAATGCAAAAGCCGGCGAAGCACTCGGTAAGCAGATGCCCGGCTATACGTTTGTCGCATATGAAACCGGTGAAGGCAAGATGTATTTGACCGGCAGCAACCCCAACGGCACATGGTGGCTGGATTACGGCAACGGAACGGATGCTACCGTATACGCCTACACCGTCAACCCGTTCTTTGCAAACTCTATGAGCCTCGATAGCTCCGAAGTACAGAGCAAAACGACAGAAACAGGTGACGTCAAACCCGGCGCCAACGGCAACGCTTACGAGATTCGCTCCGTCTCGCAGTTACAGTTTATCAACTGGAATTCCGGAAAGCACAATACAAACACCTCCATTGTGTCTCAGAACCAAGGGGATTGGAATACGTTTAAGGATAAATACACGTATCAGGTTTACGGCGATTCTCGCACGGTATCGGAAAGCGGAAAGGAGCTGTATTGGAATCAAACACACGATTTGAATGCTTCCTCAGAATACCGTACACTTGGTAAGACCAATAACTTCACGCCTATCGGAAGTATGTATGATAATGCAGGCAGTACAGCAAAGGCTGATCCGACAATGTCATATTTTGCTTCTCATTATGACGGACAGGCATATACGATCAAAAATGTTGAAATTCACAGCAATGCGGAATGTGTTGGTATTTTTGGCATTACGGTCGGTGCAACGGTTAAAAATGTGGTCGTATACTCGGATGAAGGCAATGTAATCGAAGCTAAACAGGATGGTGAGAGCTGCTACTGCGTTGGCGGTCTTGTCGGCCTTGCGGCCGGCAGAGACAATCCTGCAAGTGTATTTACAAACTGCACGGTTTCCGGCTATACCATTCAGGATAACCATGCAAAAGACCCGGGTTGGGGCGGCGGCAGTGTCGGCGGTCTTGTCGGCATGACAAACATGGATATTACAAACTGCTCCGCTGTAACAGATATTATTATCAATATCGGCTATAATGGCCCTTATCAAAATCTGCGTGTCGGCGGTATTGCCGGTGTTTCCCGCGGTACGGTAAGTTACTGCTATGCCGGTGGTTCCATGACCAGTATATCTCCCGGTAGGCACCAAGGTTATGGTAGTGGCGCAAGCATTTGGATGGGTGGCCTTGTGGGCGGCATCGTTATGCGTAACAGCGGTGGTTTAAAGACGATTGTCGGCAATGTTGACAAAGTGCTTACGGTAAGTAACTGTTATAGTTACATGCAGATGCCTGCTTCCGGGAGTAAGATTGTTAAAAGCTCGCAGTCTATTGCTTCTAACGGTGAAATGCAGGAAGAGTTCGCGAGGGTTTCCGATGGTAAAGATCATGTCGTTATTCAAAATTGCTACGTGTTAGAAAGCAGTGCAGTGAATACCGATGATTATAAAACCTACAAAAATGAGAGCGATTGGTCGGATTGGAAGAACTTCAATGTAAAACACAATTTCAGACAAAAAGGGGAAAAATTCTTCTGGGATAGCACCCATGGGATATGGGTTGATTGGTACGATCGCCGCATAGAAGTTACAGGTCAATTTGCCAGCCCGTACATTTCTTATGAACAAATGCAAAACGGTACGTTGCTTAGTTACCTGAATCAGAACTACCAGTCCGGCTCAAGCTATAAGAGCTTCTCCACCGTCACCATCACCGAGCAGGGGCAGAATATCGACGGCAAATATAGCTTCCCGGGCAATGATACGGCGCTGCAGGGGCTTAACTATCCGTTCCCGACGGTTCTGACACAGACCGATATCTTCGGCAGCACAGTCAATTTGCATTACGGCCGCTGGCCGCGCATCGGTCTCTTATGGGAAGAAAATTCCCAAAAGCTCGACCTGCTTGCGGATATCAAAACGAAAGCGGAAGACAGCACTTTGAACGACAATGAAGACGGCAAGGCGCTTTTGCAGACACATTTGCTTGTCGCCAGCAGCGACGTAGATACGAGCGCAAAGCCGGAAATCAAGCTGTACGACGAAAACAGAAACGAACTCACAAACGATAAGGCCGCAGCAACAGTCAGCTGCATTGCGTATAATGATGCGAATAAATGCTACGATGTCACATTCATCGGGCAGAATGTCGGCACGGTCGTCGCAGAGGCGAAGCTCGGCAATTACATCGCGCGCCTTACAATCGAAGTTACGGCATCGCTCAAGCTGGAGGCTTCTTCTACGAACATTTCGGTTTATTCCGGCGACACCGATACGATCACGCTGACCGTAAAGGACGCAAACGACAAGCAGCTGCTTGCCGAGACCGAAAAGACGCTCAGATGGGAGATTGCTGTCGATAACAACGGCGTGCAGCAGGAGGTCATCGAGTGCAGTAAGGACGATATCAAGCTGAACGCAGACGGCACGTTCTCCTTGCCGCTTACCGGCTTTGCCGCGGGTGAAGCCACGGTGAGCATCACGTGCACATATCCGTACGGCGCGGCAACTGCCGCGGAACCCGCAAAAGAGGTCACGGCTACGCTGTATATCGGCGCTACAACAAAGCCAAGTGATGTGCTTGGTCTGACAAACGGCAGCGTTTATAACCAGATTTCTTTGCCGCACACGCCGAAAAAATCCACGACCTCCTACACCGGTACGACCGTTGAATACCCGGAAAACCGCCCCGCCATGCAGGGAAGTGCGCTGTTCCTCTACGCAACGGATGAGTATACCAATTTGAAAGGCTTTACGGTCGATCAAATCGAGATCACCGCAGGGGAAACCACCTACACTGTGGATGAAGACGGCATCACGACCGATGAAAATCACACCTACACCGATGGAAATCACACCTACAAAGTGACGGTAAACGATGAGTGGACGACAGAAACGAACGACACGAAGTTCCGATACCGCGCCGTAAAGGTGGAATCTGCCGCGGCAGGCGAGATCACCCTAAAGATCGTCCTCAAAAACGGCGACGTGACCTACAACCTCACCACCCCGTACACCATCGCATCGAACACGTATACGGTGAAGTTCCTTGACACAAAGGGCAATGTTCTTCTCACAAAAACAGTCGATTACGGCAAAAAGCCGGAGCTGACCGAGGAGGATAAGGCTAATTTGAAAGCCGATGCCGAGTTGGGCTACACCTGCACATGGGCGCTTTCTGAAATCTACGCAGATACAAAAATTCCCCCGACATTAAAGCCGAACACCTATACCATCCAGTTTGATGCCAACGGCGGCTCGGGTACGATGCCTGATGTTTCGTATGCTTATGATAAGATTCAAACGACGGACACCCTTCCGCCGAATACGTTCACAGGAACATCCACCTTTAAGGGCTGGGCGTTGACGGCTACGGATGCAGAGAAGTATGCAGATGAGAACTCAATTCAGGACATCGTAAACTCCATGGCAATGGGGAATAAGACCAAACTCACTCTCTACGCCGTTTGGGAAGATACCGCAGCAGGCGGCGAGACCGTTGAACCGTAAATCAACAAAAAGGCAGGTGCCGAAAATGCAGGCGATCCGCAGAAAACTGAATAGCCAAAGGGGCGCTTCCATGCTGATGGCGCTGCTGCTTATGCTGGTTGGCATCATGGTGAGCGCGGTCATCATCTCCGCCGCCACCAGCGCCGCCGTAAATAAACGCTCGGAAAAAGAACAGCAGCAGGCCTACCTCGCGGTCAGTTCTGCCGCCGAGCTCGTGCGCGACGATTTCCAAAGCCTTACGGGCCGGTATAAAGATGTTACGACCACGGTGACGCTTGCGGATGGAACGACCACTACGACGAATGATACGATAAAGGCCACATGTGCGGTGGGAGATATGATCAATGACATCGGCGCACGGTTTATAGGTATGAACACGACGTCCACTTACGCAAAGACCTACACGTTCTCCGTAGACGGTTATGAAGATGTATCGGCAGAAATCCTTGTATCAGTCGGCACCGGCAGTGACGAAAGCAGCAAGGTGTATAACCTCACTGCAACATTCACAAACGGTGTGGGTTCCGAACACCCCTGCCGCATGGTGTTGACTATGGAGGGCAAACTGGCGGAGGAAAGAACCTCCGGCGATACGGGCTCCACGCAGGTCGTCACCCGAACACTCGAATGGAATAAGGCAAAGCTGCAAAAGGAGGTAACGGGTTGAAAAAGCTGCGTTCACAAAAAGCGGAAACACTGGTGGAAACGCTCATGGCCATCTTGGTCGTGGTGCTCGTTATGCTTTTTCTCTCCACCGCAGTTTCCACGGCCTCCAAGGTAAATGCCAAGGTGCGCAAAACCGATGTGGCTTTAACGTATAAGAATGCCGACAAGGGCAGAGAAACCAAAACGCTGACCATTAAGGATAACAACAGTGCCACAAAAATCATCAAGGTTCAAGTCGATGAATACACAAGCGAAAACGGCTACACGTATTACAGGGAAAGCAAAGAGCAGGGGGCGGGAACTTGAAGCTGAAAGATAAAAAAGGCTTAACGCTCGTGGAAATGCTCTGCACAGTCGCCATTTTGGTGCTTGTCAGCATGGTGATGGTGTTGGGGGTGCAGCTCGGCGTGCGCTCCTATGCAAAATCCGTTTCATATTCGGAAGCGCAGGTGCTGTGCTCCACGCTTACGACCACCATCAGCGATGAGCTGCGCTATTCCGGCACACTGAAAGTAGACGGCAGCGGCAGCGTTACGGGCTTTTTCAGCCAGCAGTTCGGCAGCGGCGATTACACCGCGTTTACCACTACGCCGGAAGGGCATGTGCAGCTTGGCGGCAAGGACATTCTGCCCGCAAAGGCGTATCCCTACGGTATTAAAGCTGAGGTGAAAAGCTTAACGTATGACGATGTTACCGCCCTTTTCACAGTGCAGCTGAGCGTAAAAGACAGCGAAAATAAAAACACGCTGGCCGAAACCACCTTTGAAGTGGAAAAGCTCAATGTGACGACCGAAGACACCGCAGAGGGCCGCGCCCGCGCCGAAGACGACCGCAATACAGAAAACTGAGAAACACCGCGCCAAACGGAATGCTCCGCAGGCGCGGTGTTTTTGCAATAAAGAATTTGTATACGCTTTGTTTTTTGAAAAGTATGATTTCATGCGATTTTTCTTGCGATTTTTCTTGCACGTAAAAAGCAAATATGATAAAATAGAAAAACAGTGTATTTAAATAGTGTTCTTTATTGTACAGAATAGATAGAATTGCTGCTTTTTATCCACTTTTTGACGAATTTGCAGAGAATATAGCGAATTCTGTCTTTGGCAAGTCATTCTATCGGTAAAAATGAAAGCGCTTTCCGATAAAAAATAAATTGTGAGACGAAACAGAAAGCGCTGCAAGGAGAAATCTATGAGTTTAAAGGAAAAAATACTCATCGCGGACGATTCGGAAATGAACCAAATGCTCCTTGAGGAAATACTCAGCGATAAATACGAATATGTTATGGCAAAAGACGGCACAGAAGCCGTCGATATCCTCGAAAAAAACGACGATATCGACCTCGTGATGCTTGACATCAATATGCCGAAAATGGACGGTTTCGGCGTGCTGGAGATTATGAATCTGCGGCATTGGATCAGCGAGGTGCCGGTTATCATCATCTCGTCCGAAAGCGATGTGGATTTCATCCGCCGCGGCTATGACCTCGGCGCTTCGGATTACATCAGCAGACCGTTCGATCTGACGGTCGTCCGCCGCCGTGTCGAAAATACGCTCATGTTGTATGTCCGCCAAAAGCGCCTTGTGCGCCTTGTGGAGGAGCAGGTCTACGAGCGTGAAAAGACGAACAACACGATGATCAATATTTTGAGCCATGTTATCGAATACCGCAACAACGAAAGCGGCCAGCATATTCTGCATGTGCGCACGATGACGGACATTCTCCTGCGCCGCTTGATTGAGATCACGGATAAATACCCGCTGACGGAAACGGATATCTCTATGATCGCTTCGGTTTCCGCACTGCACGACATCGGTAAGATCAGCGTTCCGAAAGCGATTCTAAATAAACCCGGCAAGCTCGACCCCGAAGAGTGGGAGATTATGAAGAGTCACGCCGCCATCGGTGACTCGATGCTGTACGACATCGGTATGCAGCAATCCGAAACGCTGATGAATCTGGCGCATGAGATCTGCCGCTGGCACCACGAGCGTTGGGACGGCCGCGGCTACCCGGATGGTCTCAAGGGCGATGAGATTCCGATTTCCGCGCAGGTCGTCGCCATGGCAGACGTGTACGACGCGCTTACAAGCGAACGCTGCTACAAAAAGTCGTTCGACCACGCGACCGCTATTAAAATGATTACAAACGGCGAATGCGGCGCCTTCAATCCGCTTTTGATACAGTGCCTGCTGGACGTGCAGGATCAGCTTTTCGAGAACATGCACACAGACCCCAGACGGTTCGATTACCGTCAGGAAGCAAAGCGCCTTTCCGATGAAATGCTCGAGCAAAAAGAGCTTATGCCTGATAACCGTGCGCACAGCCTGCTCATTTTCGAGAAGAAAAAGGCGGAATTCTTCGCAGAGCAGTGCGGCGGTATCCAGTTTGAATTTGACCACTGGACAAATACCGTACATCTCAAAGATTGGAATGCGCCGGTCGATCAACGAGAAAAATCCATGTATCTGACGGAATGGAACGACGTTTCGCTGCTCTCTGAAAAGGATTGGCTCGCTTTGCGTGAAAAGCTGAAAGCAACAACGCCGGAAAGACCGGAAGTGAAAATGATTGTGCAGATCCCCGTTAACGGGGAATATCGCTGGCAGCGCCTTACGGTAAAATCGCTTTGGACAGCTAAACACAAAGAATATGCCGGCGTGCTCGGACACTTTGAAGATATTCAGGATGAAATGGTGCGGCGCGGAGAAGAGGCGCTCGAAAAATGCTCTGAATATAGTGTGTCTCATCTTTTGAAAGATTTGAGCCGCGTGTTTGAGGTTGTGCGCCTTGTTGATCCGAAAACGAATGAGAACCTTGAGCTGGATAAAGACGGCAAAGTAATCACTACGCCGATACACTGCTATGAAATTTGGGGCAGAAACGAGCCGTGCGAAAACTGTATTTCTTCCCGCTCTCTGGAAGGAAAAGAGTGGGTCACCAAGCTTGAAATGCGTGACAGGCAAATGTACTTCGTGCTTTCTAAACATATCAACGTCAACGGACGTACCTGCACACTGGAGATTGCTTCGCATGAAGACGAAGCGGAGTGCACACGCTGCGGCGGCGACAACGATGCGCCAACACGTTCTTCGTTTATGAATTTCTACCGCGATACCCTGACCGGAACATACAGGAGACTGTATCTTGAGAGTTTCCAGTCCAATTTGGAAAGCGCAGATGCCGTGGCAATCGTGGATGTTGACCTTTTTAAGCAGATTAACGATACATACGGCCACCCTGTGGGCGATGAAGCGCTGAAAACCATCGCGAATACAATCCGTTCCGGCATCCGCGGCAGCGATACGCTCATCCGCTACGGCGGGGACGAGTTCCTCCTCATCTTCTCCAAGATCGGCGAAGAGGTTTTCTATGAGCGTTTAAAGCAGCTCAGACGCGCCGTGCAGGAGACAAAATTGCCGGATTACCCCGAGGTGAAGCTTGATGTCAGCCTTGGCGGTGTATACCGCGTACACCCGCTCTCCGAAGCCATTCGGCAGGCAGACCTGCGCATGTACGAAAATAAAGCGAAACACGCGAATGGAAATCATGCGGCATGCAGATAGGAATTGCAGAAAGGTGACAAATCATGAAGCTTGAAGAATTATATCAGAAAATCGGCGGCGACCTCAAAAACGTGATGAAACGCATCCCGAATGAGGCAATGATCGGCAAGTTCGTGCGCAAATACGCAAACGACCCGACTTATAACCGGCTTACAGCAGCTATGGAAGCCAAAAACTGGAAAGATGTTTTCCTTGCGGCGCACACCTTAAAGGGTGTGGCACAGAACCTCGGCTTCGACCGCCTGCAAAAATCGGCATCCGCTTTGACGGAGGCCGTGCGCGGCGCCGTTCCGCTGACGGACGAATCGCTTTTTGAAGAGGTCTGCAAAGATCAGAAGGAGATCGTGGAGGCCATCGAAAAGCTCGATTGATATGACTTAACAGATATGCCGGTTCTATGGACCGGCTTTATTTGTGTTTGGTTCCCTGTGTAATGCGGCGGAACGGTTTGGGGGAGAATAGGTCGCGCGCTGCGGCGTTTCCGCACTCGTCAAAATGGCGCGTGCCGGTGCCGTTCTGCGCGAGCGCAACTACGTGGTGCCGAAAGACGTGCAGAGCGTGTTTTTCGATGTCTGCGCACACCGTCTCATTCTGCGCCCGCAGGCACAGGTGGACGGCATAACGGCGCGCGATATTCTGGCTGAGATTTTGCAGCAGATCAAGCCCGGTACGGAAAGGTAAGCGGATATGTGGAAAAACAGACTGGCCTATGGGCTTGTCCTATTGACGGCAGCCGTGCTACTGTTCCTATACAGTAAGCCGTTTTTGCTGACAGTGCTGATCGTTTTATTGCTGCTCATGGTGATTAACGGTATGCTCGTTTTACATGATGCGCACAGCATTCGCGTTTCTATGCGTGTCCGCCCCGGTGGTCAGCAAGGCAAGGACGTTAACCTGAACATCATCGTAAATTCCGATAAAAAGCTGCTTGCCGCGGGTCAATACACCGCGTCCTTAAAACCGCTTGAGGGTCGCATCGGCACTACCGTTATCAGTGCGGTGTCCGGCGGCAAATTGCAGCATATTGCGGTGGGCGGCGGCTGCGAAGTGGTAGAGCTGCCTGCCGAGCGAATCGAAGATGAAGTTTACCGCATTTTGTGCTGAGAGAGGGGACGCGCATGAAAAATCCGCAGACCGTTACGGTCTACCCGGAAAAAAACGAAAACAAAGCAGTGTATCTGCTGTGGCGCTCCCTGCGCGCGGCCCTGCTTACGGCGGGCGCGCTCATAGCGCTCATGGTTATCTGGAATGTTGATTTAAAGGGTCTTTTCGTCTTGCCGCTCGGCGGTGCCGTCACGGTGCTTCTGGGCTGCATCGCAGGGGATTATCTCGGTGCGAAAAAGCCCCTGCCGTCGGCTTTCGTCATTTTGCGGAAATTTCGGTGAATTGATTGTGAAAATAGATGGTTTTGCAAAAAAAGTAGACAAATTTTTGATGATATAGTATACTAGTGTTAAATGGGAGAGCAAGTCGATCTTTTGCACAAAAACAAATAAACGGCTGAATTTTCATGTTGTCACATGATGGGTTCAGACAACAAAAAGGAGATTTTGAAATGAAGAAAGAGCAAAACCGGCATTCCCTTCACCTCATCCGTCAAAACGTTCCGCAGTTTATTTTGCTCGTTATTTTTTCCGTGCTGCTGGGCGTTTCCGTCATCGCGGTGTCTGTTTTGATGAAAATGTTCCTCGACATCGCCACAAACGCAAGCGCCATGCCGCTCACCACATGTCTCATCATCGCGGTCGGCGTTTTGCTCGTGCTCGGCATCTCACAAGTCGTCACGTCCGTTTTGCAGGGCAAGCTTTCCTGCCGCATGGAGCTTTCTCTGCGCAGCGCCATGGTGGAGCACCTCTACCGCACAGACCTTAGGACATTCGACAGCGGCGCGGCAGATAACTACTTCACGCGCATGACAAAAGACGCGGAAACCCTCTCGAATTTCTACTCCAAAACGCTCATCCCGAGCATCTTTTTCGAGAGCTTCACGTTCGTCGTCAGCTTTATTTTGATGTTCCTCCTCGAGTGGAAACTCGCGGTCGTCATGATCGTCATTGTGCCGATTTTGATTTTCACCATGATCCGCATCTCCCCGAAGCTTGAGATGAACAGCATTCAGATCATGCAGAACGAAGACAAAAACCGCAATATCTTACAGGAGTTTTTAAGCCAGTACATGCTGTTTAAGTCCTACGGCGTGCTCGGTTGGGTGCAGAAGCGCGTGGGGGATACATACGCGCAAAAGCAGAAGTACGTCGGCAAACTCAGCGTTTTGCAGGGCGCCATCGGTTTCCTCAATAACTTCCTCGGCGTCGGCATGTTCATCATCGCGCTCGGCATGGGCTCGTTCCTTGTCGTGCGCGGCGAAACGACCGTCGGCACGCTCATCGCCGTTGTGAACCTCGTCAGCTTCTTCTACGGCCCGTTCCTGCACATTTCGGGCTGGATGGCCGAGGTCAACGAAGTGAAGGTCTCCACAAACCGCATCGGCGAGATCCTCTCCATGCCCACCGAAAATAGCACACAAACCGCAAAACCCGCTGTCCAAAATGCAGGTAGCGCAGCGCTCACCGCAAAAGACCTCTCCTTTGCGTATGACGAAGAAAAAGTTATCCTGTCCCACGCCGAAACGCAGGTGCACACGGGCGAGATCGTCGCGCTTACCGGCGAAAACGGCAGCGGCAAAAGCACGCTCACAAAGCTGCTTATCGGCTTCTATACACCCACAGGCGGCGAAGTCGAGCTCAAAATCGGCAATAAAACCGTGCGCGGCGCGGAGATTCGGAATTATTTAAGCTACGATTCCGGCTTCGTCTCCGTTTTCGCGGGCACGCTCAAAGAAAACATCTGCATGGATCAGCCGTTTGACGAGAAAAAGTTCCGCAAGGCTGTCGAACTCGCCAACCTCACGGAGTTTGTAAACGAAAAAACAGCGGAGTACGAGATCGAGCCGGAGGGCAAGAATCTCTCCAGCGGTCAGCGCCGCAAGGTCGCTTTGGCGCGCATTTTCTACGATGACCGCCCGGTCTTCGTGCTCGACGAGCCCACCGCGAACCTCGATAAAGCCTCCGCAGAGGGCATGTTTGAAGCCCTGAAGCAGGTCTGCAAAGACAAGATCTGCATCATCGTCACGCACGACGCGTTCATCTCCGAAAAGTGCGACCGCGTGCTGCATTTGAATAACAAAAAGGTCACAGGATGACCGCAATACGATTTGCATAATCAGGCGATAGGAACTCTGCCACTCGCAATGAGCGGTGGGTGTGGCTTAGCTCCGGGCAATTCCGCCCTTGCGGCAAGGCTCGTCGTAGAAAACGCCTACGCCGAGTGGCTTATAAATCTTGAGCATTGCTGATGGGCTATTTTTAACAAAATTTATCTTTTTTACAAAAAATCAAAATTTTTTCAAAAACCTAATTGACAACCGAAAAAATGTGTGCTACAATGCACTAAACCGTTGAGGAAGAGTGAGTACGCTTTAGGCAACTTTTCTCACAGAGAGTCGTGGATGGTGGGATCACGGCGGAAAGATAAAGCGGAATGGACTTCTGAGGGCGAACAGAAAAGGATTTCCCGAGTATGTGAGACGGAGTGTGGCTCTCCGTAAACAAAGGTCTGCGTATGATGGTACGCGTAAGAGGGTGTGTGTTTCACATACCAAGCCGGGTGGCACCGCAGGAATTTTGATCCTGTCCCAGCAAGTGATTGCAGGGACAGGATTTTTTGTTTTTCAGGGAGGTTATTTCATGTTTGTTTACACAAAACGATGGCGCAGCCGCGCTGCATCTGAAATTTTGAACCCGCATTTGAACGCATTAAAACAAACCTGAAAGGATCGATAAATTTATGAAACTCAGAAACGTATTTGCCATGATCACCGCTGCCGCTATGACCCTCAGCCTCGCTGCTTGCAGCGGTCAGAGCACAGCTTCTTCCACGCCCTCCGCGTCAAGCGACTCTTCTTCGTCCGCCGCTTCCGAAAGCAGTGTGTCGAGTGAAAAGAGCACCGCAAGCGAAGAATCTTCCGGCGCATCGTACACCATCGGCATCTGCAATTACGTCGATGACGCTTCCTTAAACCAGATCGTTGAGAACATCAATGCACGTCTCGCCGAGATCGAAAGCGAGCAGGGCATCACAATCAACGTGAAGTACGACAACTGTAACGCCGACGCGAACGTCATGAATCAGATCATCGCAAACTTTGCAGCCGATAACGTAGATCTCATGGTCGGTGTCGCGACCCCGGTCGCCATGGCGATGCAGTCCGCAACCGAAGACAGCAAAACGCCTGTCGTGTTCGCCGCCGTGTCCGACCCGGTCGGTGCGGGTCTTGTCGCTTCCCTTGAAGAGCCGGGCAGCAACGTGACGGGCTCCTCCGATAACCTCGATACCAACTCCGTCATGAACCTTATCTTCGCCCAGAACCCCGATGCCAAGAAGATCGGCCTTTTGTACGACGTAGGACAGGATTCCTCTACCGCCGCCATCGAGCACGCAAAGGCGTACCTCGACGACAAAGGTGTTGAATATGTAGAGCGCACCGCAACGACCGCCGAAGAAGTCGCGCTCGCCGCACAGGCTCTCGTTTCCGACGGTGTAGACGCCGTGTTCACCCCGACCGATAACACCATCATGAAGGCAGAACTCGCTATTTACGAGACCTTTGCCGACGCAGGCATCCCGCACTACACCGGCGCCGATTCCTTCGCCCTCAACGGCGCGTTCCTCGGCTACGGCGTCGATTACGCAAACCTCGGCCGTGAGACCGCAGATATGATCGCTTCCATCCTCACCGAAGGCAAAGACCCGGCGACCACACCGGTCATCACGTTCGACAACGGCACCGCAACGGTCAACACCGAAATCTGCGAAAAGCTCGGCCTCGACTTCGATACAGTCTCCGAAACTTTTGCCCCGTACTGCACGAGAGTGGAGGAGATCACGACCGCAGAGAGCTTCGGCGATCTCGAGTCTTAATTTAAATCTCTCAAAAGCTTATCCTACCCCATAAGCTTTCAAACACTTCATACTACCATACTTCATCAATACCTTACTTACCCATAAGAATGCAATCACCGCTGCCATGCACCCGGTTTTCGGGCGCGTGGCTTCGGCATATCACCACAAATCTGCAAAACGAGGAGTTTTTGTATGTCTTTCGATTCAATCCTGACCCTTGGGCAGACAGCGCTGGAGCTCGGTCTCATCAGCTCGCTGACTGTTTTGGCACTGTTTTTGAGCTATTCCATGCTGAACGTATGCGACCTTTCCACAGACGGTTGCTTCACGCTCGGCGCGGTCGTCGGCGCGTCCGTCGCGCTTTCCGGGCATCCGTTTCTGGCAATCCCCGCCGCTATGGCAATTGGCATGGTCTCCGGCTTCGTCACGGCTCTTTTGCAGACGAAAATGGGCATTGATAGTCTGCTTGCCGGCATCATCGTCAATACCGCGCTTTATTCCGTCAACATCGGCATCATGAACGGCGCGTCGCTTCTGAACCTCAATAATTCCGATACGGTCTTCACCAAAATGCGTTCGGTGCTCGAAAACACACCGCTTGCGGGGCAATATAAGCTTATCGTCATCATCATCGCGGTTGTACTCGTGGCGGTCGTTTTGGGACTTTTCCTCCGCACACGCCTTGGCCTCGCTATTCGTGCGACGGGCAATAACCCGGACATGGTTCGCTCCTCGTCCATCAACCCGGTTAAAACGACCATCATCGGCCTGTGCATTTCCAATGCGTTTACGGCGCTTTCAGGCTGCTTGCTCGCGCAGTCGCAAAAGTCTGTCAGCATCGATATCGGCACCGGCATGGTTACGGTTGCGCTGGCATCGCTCCTCATCGGCGGCGCGTTCTTCGGCAAGGGCAAAATTCCGCTGCGTATCTTCGGCATGGTCGTCGGTGCGTTCGTGTTCCGCCTTGTGTATACCATCGCGCTGCGGTTCAACCTGCCCGCGTTCATGCTCAAGTTCGTCTCGTCCGTTATTGTCATTCTGGCAATCTCCGGGCCGTACCTCAAAAAACAGCTTCCGTATCTGAAGCGCCGTTTCGGAAAGGAGCGCACCCATGCTTAAACTCACGCATATCTCGAAGACCTTCAACCCCGGCACGGTCAACGCCAAAAAGGCGATCGAAGACCTCAGCTTCCACGCCGCAAAGGGCGATTTCATCACCGTCATCGGCGCAAACGGCGCGGGCAAATCCACGCTCTTCAACGCCATTTCCGGCAGCTTTTTCACGGACAGCGGCAAGATCGAGCTTGACGGCAAGGACATCACCTTCATGCCGGAGTATAAGCGTGCCCGCAGCATCGGCCGTCTGTTTCAGGACCCCATGCGCGGCAGCGCACCGGGCATGACCATCGAAGAAAACCTCGCGCTCGCAGCGGGGCACGGCGGTTGGCTCAGCTCCATCTCCCGCAAGGACAGACAGGCGTTTCGCGAACGCCTCTCCCTGCTCGGTATGGGGCTCGAAGACCGCATGACCCAGCCCGTGGGTTTGCTTTCCGGCGGCCAACGTCAGGCGCTCACGCTTATGATGGCCACATATAACCCGCCGAAGCTCCTTCTGCTCGACGAGCATACCGCCGCGCTTGACCCCGCCACCGCCGAAAAGGTGCTCGAGATCACGAAAAACACCGTGGAGGAAAACGACCTCACGTGCATGATGATTACGCACAATATGCAGTCCGCACTGGAGCTCGGCAACCGCACCATCATGATGAACGCCGGTAAGATCATTCTGGACGTCACCGGCGAAGAGCGTGCCCACATGACTGTTGCCGACCTTCTCGACCGCTTCAAGCAAGCCGCCGGCAAAGCCCTCGATAATGACCGTATGCTTTTGAGCGAAGCAGAGTAAAATTTGAAATCGAAAGACAGCAAAAAGCAGATGCCCCGAATCCACATCGAGTGCATCTGCTTTTTCTATTCCAAAACGGCGGGGATATCCGCCGTCGTTCCTTTACGGATGGTGATGCTTTTTTAATACGATCTCCCAAATCTTTATATGTAAAGCGTTATTTTTCCTTGTTTTCCGGCGCAATCTCCGCTTCAATCTTATCCAAGCGGCGGTTGATCTTCTTTTGGTTTTCCAGAACAAGGTCAAGCTTTTTATGCAGATCATCGATGATGAGCTCGCTTTTTAAGTTGATCTTATAGTCATTCTCTGCACGCTGACGGTCTTTTGCTTCTTGGCGGTTCTGGCTCATCATGATGAGCGGCGCTTGCACGGCAGCGATGCACGAAAGTACGAGGTTTAACAGAATAAACGGGTATTCGTCAAATGCTCTCGAACCCAAAACGAGGTTTATGACCATCCAAATGACCATGACGGCGATAAAACTGAAAATAAACGCCCAACTGCCCGCAAAGCGCGCCACTGCGTCTGCGGCACGCTGCCCAAACGTCATGTGCTCGTCCTTGTCTGCGTTTTTTGTGACTTCCGTTGCAATCAGCTGATGAATCAGTTCCTCATCCGTGAATTCCTCGTCCGTCACATGTAAAAGCTCGCTGATAATTTGGTTGCGTTTCGCGCCTTTTTTCATAGTAAACTTACCTCTTATCCCAAGATTCTTCGCCGCATTTCGGCGTTATCTCCAGTCTATTACAAAACCGCGTGCGTTGTCAACCGCAAGGTGTAAAAATAGTGAAAAAACGCACATTCGCGGTTTTGCCTTGCGAATATGCGTTTTGAAATTCAATAAGCTTTAGTGCGTCAGCGCTTGCCGCACGGCTTTCTGCCAACCATTGTAGCGTGCTTCGCGCTCGGTATTATCCATCTCCGGTGTGAAGTAGCTGCGGTGCGTGTTCGCAAAGATCGTCTCCGGGTCATAGAGGTCGGGCTTCACGCCGATATATTTGCACGCTTTATTCTGTATGACTCGTGCTTTCGTCGTTTACAGCGAAAAAATGGGACTAAAACGTCCGATGGGGATATTGCAAAACCAAACAAGCGGACTTTTGCAGCTCATTTTGTATAAGCGTCACGGCAAGGTGGTAGGGGACACCCTGTTTTTCGAGCGGCTTACGCAAGGTGTCACCGAAGAAGCCCATGCGCACAGGTCTCATTTCTAAAAAAGCGCCTGCTTTTACACATGGCTCTTGACAAGTGAAAGAAGCAGGCGTACAATAAATTCGTAAGTTTGTTCTGACTAACTCAAAACAAAGTCGTTAGGGTGCAAAAACGCTGAAACAAAAGGAGTACGTAGAACCGAAACGGTAATGAGCAGCTTTTATGGGCGCTTCCCGTGCCGCACGCTTTATTGTCTGTCCTCGTGTACCGCACAGAGTGGGAAATAGAGAATACCTGTGACGCGTCTAATTGTTCCTATAAGCGCAATGTAAACCGCTGTATTCCAATGCTGCGGAAAGAGAAAGTTATATCGAAAGTCTAAATGGAGCAATTTCGTCTTTTTGGTTCGAAAATTGCCAAAATGTTTCTTTTGAGCTGTATGTACATCGTATGCGCATCTGCACTGAAACCGCAAAATCCGGCATGAAACCTGTGATTGTTTAAACTAACCGATTCTGTTTTAACAAATTGTCTAAAATGGTACTGCTAACTTGCAGGTTGTTTTTTACAAATAATAGAAAATTGTGTTTTTTGTGTGAAAACTGTTGAAGTTAGGTAAAAATCGTGCTATTCTTTTGCCAGAACAAACAAGGTGGTGAATGAATATGAAAATGCATAAGCATTTTGCAAGGCTTACCGTTTTGTTCTTCGTGCTGACTCTCATCAGTGGACACATGAAAAAATAATTTTATGAGCCGCATGGTTAAAATGCGGCCCGCAATACAGGAGGTATTTTTATGAATTGGGCAAAAATCGGTCTTTTCGCAGCAGGTGTTCTGTTTGGTACCGCCGGCATCAAGGTGCTCGGCAGCAAGGACGCTAAGAAGGTCTACACCGAGACCACTGCAGCTGCTCTGCGTGCCAAGGAGTGCGTCATGACAACGGTCACGACCATCAAGGAGAACGCAAACGACATCCTGACCGACGCTAAGGAAATCAACGAGCAGCGCGCTGCCGATGCTGCCGCAGAGGTCATCGAAGATGCAGCTTGCGCATGCACGGAAGAAACTGCTTCCGCGGAAGAATCCACCGAAGCTTGATCGCGGGTCTATCCCGGGTCTGAATTACCGGAGAGCCGCCGAAAGCGGCTCTCTTTTTTCGTTCATCTGCTCTGTTTTTCGGAGCTTCCAATATATTGTTGCATAGAAGGATAAAGTTATGAAGTGTAAAATTCTGCATGAAGCGCGCGGGCACATGCGTGTACATCTCGTCTGCAGCCGCATGACGCTGAAAGAAGCCGACGTTTTAGAGTATTACCTGCGCGCCGTGGACGGCGTAAAGGAAGTTAAGGTCTACGACCGCACACAGGACGCCGTCATCGTCTATCAAAACGACCGCACATCCCTTATTCGTGCGCTCGCGACATTCTCGTTCGCAAAAGCCGAAAGCATGGAGCTTGTGCCGGATCACACCGCCCGCGCATTGAACCGCGAGTTTGAAGACAAACTCGTCTTTACGGTGCTGCGTCGCGCCATGGCTAAAATGTTCTTCCCGGCGCCCATTCGCATGATGCTTGCCATTATCCGCTCCGCAAAGTACATCAAAGAGGGCGTTAAGGCGCTGCTGCACGGTCATCTCTCCGTTGCTGTGCTTGATGCCACGGCTGTCACCGTTTCTCTTGTGCGCGGCGATTTCAATACGGCAGGCTCCGTCATGTTCATGCTGCGCCTCGGCGAGATCCTCGAGGAGTGGACGCACAAAAAGTCTGTTGCTGACCTCGCGGGCGCCATGTCCCTCAATGTCGATAAGGTCTGGCTCAAGACGAACGGCACCGAGGTGCTCATGCCAATCGGCGACATTCAGGCGGGCGACCGCATCGTTGTGCGCACGGGCAATATGATTCCGCTCGACGGTAAGGTCGTCGAGGGTGAAGCCTTGGTCAATCAAGCCTCTATGACCGGCGAATCTCTGCCGGTGCAGAAGTCCGTCGGCAGCTACGTGTATGCCGGCACCGTCGCCGAAGAGGGCGAGTGCGTCATCTGCGTCGAAAAAGCCATGGGCGGCGGTCGTTATGACCGTATCGTCCGCATGATCGAAGAATCCGAAAAATTGAAATCTACCGCAGAAGACAAGGCTTCCCGCCTTGCCGATAAGCTTGTGCCGTACACGCTTGGCGGCACGGCGCTGACCTATCTGCTCACGCGCAACGTCACAAAGATGCTCGCCGTGCTGATGGTCGATTTCTCCTGCGCGTTAAAGCTCTCCATGCCGATCGCGGTGCTGTCTGCGATGCGCGAGAGCAGCGCACACCATATTTCCGTCAAGGGCGGCCGCTTCATGGAGGCCGTTGCAAACGCCGATACCATTGTGTTCGATAAAACCGGCACGCTGACGTACGCAACACCGCGTGTCGCCATGATCGAAACGTTCGGCGACCGTGAGGAAAGCGAAATGCTGCGCCTTGCCGCCTGCCTTGAGGAGCATTACCCGCACTCCATGGCAAACGCTGTCGTGGCCGAAGCCAAGGACCGCGGCCTCTCCCACGAAGAGTACCATTCTCGCGTGGAATACGTCGTCGCGCACGGCATTTCCAGCACTGTGGAGGGCAAAAAGGTCATCATCGGCAGCGCGCACTTCGTTTTTGAAGACGAGGGCTGCGTGATCCCGGAGGGCGAAGAAGCGAAGTTCAACGCGCTTCCGGCCGAGTATTCGCACCTTTATCTGTGCATTTCCGGTGTGCTCGCAGCCGTCATCTGTATCTCCGACCCGCTGCGTAAGGAAGCAAAGGACGCCATCTGCGCTCTGCACGCTTGCGGTATCAAGAAGGTTGTCATGATGACCGGCGATAACCGCAAGACCGCCGAAGCCGTTGCGGCAGAGGTCGGCGTGGACGAGTTCTACGCCGAAGTGCTGCCGGAGGATAAGGCGAACTTCATCCGCCGCGAAAAAGAAATGGGCCGCACCGTTATCATGGTCGGCGACGGCGTGAACGATTCTCCGGCGCTGTCCGAAGCAAGCGTCGGCGTTGCCATCAATACCGGCGCCGCCATTGCCAGAGAGATCGCGGACATCACCGTTGCGGCAGGCGATCTCTATGAGCTCGTCACCCTGCGTCAGCTCAGCACTGCGCTCATGGCGCGCATCCACCGCAACTACCGTTTCATCGTCGGCTTCAACCTCATGCTTATCCTGCTCGGCGTAGGCGGAATCATCCAGCCGACTACCTCCGCGCTCCTGCACAATATGTCCACACTCGGCATCAGCCTCAAAAGCATGACAGATCTTCTGCCGGAAAAAGCAGAGGAAGAGTAAGAAAAGAAGCTTCCCGTAACAGCGGTCAAAAGTTTTCGCCAGCCTTTTTCAAAAGACTGCGGGTACTTAGGGCAGCGCCCTAAGTTGCTTTCATCAGAAAGCGAAACCTCTTTGCCTACATAAAATTAGGAAAGTTGTTTTGAATGTCCGGGGGACATTCAAATCGTAGGGAACCCAGTTGCATGGGTTCCTGAAAGGGCGGTCAATGACCGCCCTTTTTTACATCCAAACCCGCGCTTTGCCGCATCGCTCCGCGGCGCCCTTTCACGCTTTATTACACAATGGGTAAAAGGGTACAAAAAGAAATTTAAAATAAAGCGCATTTACTACTCGACAAGACGCCAACTTCGGTGTATACTGGTAGGGTGCTTGCGGCAGGAACCGCAAAAACGAACACAATATCTTGTGGTTACGCATAAATATTCAATATAAGGAAAATTATGGAAACTGATTATGAAAACCAAAGGGGCTGGAAACATGCAGCTCCCGCGGGCGGTATGAAGGAGCGGTAAGGAACATGAAGATCATTAAGAGAAACGGCTCGGAAGCAGCGTTCGATATCACTAAGATTATCGTCGCTGTCTCCAAGGCAAATAAAGAGATCGACGAGCGTCAGAGACTTACGAACGAACAAATTCGCACAATCGCTGCAAATGTCGAAGGAGCGTGCGTCGCCATGGGGCGTGCAGCGTCCGTGGAAGAAATACAGGACCTCGTAGAAAAGCAGATCATGGGGCAAGGTGCGTTCGATGTCGCTAAGGAGTATATCTGTTACCGCTATACGCGTTCGCTTGCGCGCCGCGCCAATACCACCGATAACCAGATTCTCAGCCTTATCGAGTGCAACAACGAGGAAGTCAAGCAGGAAAACGCGAATAAAAATCCAACCGTAAACAGCGTCCAGCGCGATTACATGGCCGGCGAGGTCTCCAAAGACATCGCGCGCCGCATTTTGCTTCCGCGCGAAATCGTCGAAGCACACGAGCAAGGCATCATCCATTTCCATGATATGGACTATTTCGCGCAGCACATGCACAACTGTGACCTCGTAAACCTCGAAGACATGCTGCAAAACGGCACGGTCATCACCGGCACACTTATTGAAAAGCCGCACAGCTTCTCTACCGCCTGCAACATCGCCACGCAAATCGTCGCGCAGGTTGCAAGTAACCAGTACGGCGGCCAGAGCATCAGCCTCGCACACCTCGCGCCGTTCGTGCAGATCTCCCGCGAGAAAATCCGCCGTGAGGTCGAAGTCGAGATCGGCGAGCTTGGCGTTTCCCCGGATGAGGCCCAAATCTCCAAAATGGTGGAGCGCCGTCTGCGTGAGGAGATCAAGCGCGGCGTGCAGACCATCCAGTATCAGGTCGTGACTTTGATGACGACGAACGGTCAGGCGCCGTTCATCACCGTGTTTATGTATCTGAACGAGGCGAAAAACGAGCGCGAAAAGCGAGACCTCGCCATGATTATCGAGGAAGTGCTGCTCCAGCGCTATGAGGGCGTCAAAAACGAAAAGGGCGTGTGGGTTACCCCGGCGTTCCCGAAGCTCATTTATGTTTTGCAGGAGGATAACATTACCCCCGGCAGCGAATACTATTACCTCACCGAGCTTGCCGCAAAGTGCACCGCAAAGCGCATGGTGCCGGACTATATCTCCGAAAAGAAGATGAAAGAGCTCAAAGAAGGCAACTGCTTCCCGGTCATGGGTTGCCGCAGCGCGTTAAGCCCGTGGAAGGATGAAAACGGCAACTATAAGTTCTATGGCCGCTTTAATCAGGGCGTCGTCACACTGAATCTTGTCGATGTCGCGCTCAGCTCCGGCGGCGATATGGAGAAATTCTGGAAGGTCTTCGATGAGCGCCTCGACCTGTGCTACCGCGCACTCATGTGTCGCCACAACCGCTTGAAGGGCACATTGTCCGACGCCGCGCCAATCCTCTGGCAGTACGGCGCAATCTCCCGCCTCAAAAAAGGCGAGCCCATCGATGCGCTTCTCTACGGCGGCTATTCCACCATTTCGCTCGGCTATGCCGGTCTGTGCGAGTGCGTGCGCTACATGACGGGCAAATCCCACACGGACCCCAGCGCAACGCCGTTTGCGCTCGCTGTCATGAAGTACATGAACGCTGCGTGCGAAAAATGGAAGGCAGAGACCACCATCGGCTTCGGTCTGTACGGCACGCCGCTTGAAAGCACCACGTACAAGTTCGCAAAATGCCTCCAGCGCCGCTTCGGCATCATCCCGGGTGTCACGGATAAGCCGTATATCACAAACAGCTACCACGTCCACGTTACCGAGCATATCGACGCGTTTGAAAAGCTCCGCTTCGAGTCGCAGTTCCAGGCGCTTTCCACCGGCGGTGCGATCAGCTACGTCGAGGTCCCGAACATGCAGAATAACCTCGAAGCCGTCCTGCAGATCATCCGCTATATCTACGATAACATCATGTACGCCGAGCTTAACACCAAGAGCGATTATTGCCAGAAGTGCGGCTACGACGGTGAGATTCAGATCGTCGAGGATGACGGCAAGCTCGTCTGGGAGTGCCCGAACTGTGGCAACCGCGACCAGGATACCATGAACGTCGCCCGCCGCACTTGCGGTTACATCGGCACCCAGTTCTGGAACCAGGGCCGTACCGCCGAAATCAAAGAGCGCGTGCTGCACTTGTAATTAAGTCAAAATCAAGAATAAACAGTACCGCACAGGGCAGGCGCTTTGTGCGGTATTTCATGAATAGAGGAAACCATCATGAATTACGGTGAGATCAAAAAAACCGACATCGCAAACGGCATCGGCGTGCGCGTCACGTTGTTCGTCTCCGGCTGCACGCGCCACTGCAAAAACTGCTTCAACGCCGAAACGTGGGATTTCAACTACGGCAAGCCGTTTACAAAAGAAACGGAAGACGAGGTGCTCGCAGCCCTTGCTCCCGGTTTCATCAACGGTTTAACTTTGCTCGGCGGCGAGCCCATGGAGCCGCAGAATCAACGCGCTTTGGTGCCGTTTCTGCACCGCGTTCGCAAGCTATACCCCGAAAAAGACATCTGGTGCTATTCCGGTTCCACCTTGGAGACCGATATGCTGAAAGACGGCGGCCGCAACCGCTGCGAGGTCACGGACGAATTCCTGTCCCTGCTCGACGTGCTCGTCGACGGCGCATTCGTCGATGAATTCAAAGACATTTCCCTGCGCTTTCGCGGCTCGTCGAACCAGCGCATCATCGATATGAACAAAACCCGCGAAACAGGGAAAGTTACCCTCTGGAACGCGAAACCGTAAAAGTAAACGAAAACGCCGCTCGACTGCTGTGTTTCAAACAGTGCCGGGCGGCATTTTTTATTTTTCTACACGCGCAGCAACACATGAATTCAAAATAAGTTAGAAATCGCTAACTTTTTCTCTTGACATTTTACGTTGTCGAGGTATATAATCAAGATACCCCCAAAGGGTATATAAGAGTCTTCTCTCACAAGAACTATTTCACAAAAGGAAGCGGTTTCAATGCGTACATATATTTTGAATGCGACCGGCACGGACATCAGCCCTGCTACGATCATCATCTGTGTGGTGATTGCGGCTATTTGTATTTTTGCGGTCATCAGCTATCGCAAAAAATTGAAGAACGGCTGCTGCGGCGGTGGCGTCGATGAAGTGAAACACGTCAAGCCGCAGGATACGAACGTGAACGACTACGACCACGTTTACCGCATGGACATCGAGGGCATGCACTGCAAAAACTGCGCCATGCGTATTGAAAACGCGTTTAACGAGCAGCCGGACTGCATGGCAAAGGTCGACTTTGCCGGCAAATTCGTGCGCATCTACACAAAGAAGCCTGTCGAAGAAGTCGTTTTGAAGCAGACCGTCTGGCACGCCGGCTACGAGCCGAAAACCGTCACCGTCGAAAAATAAGACGGAATTGAAATTCAAAGAAAAGCGTGGTATACTCTAAGAAATTCCCGAAATTATAGAAGAAAGTGATGATAGAGTATGAAAAAAATCGCTAGCTTTTCCGTCAATCATGATAAGCTCAAAAAAGGCATGTACGTTTCCCGCATCGACGGCGACGTTGTAACCTACGACCTGCGCATGAAGGTGCCGAACGCCGGAGATTACCTCTCAAACGGCGCGCTCCACACGTTCGAGCATCTTTTCGCCACGTATGCGCGCAACTCCGCGTTGTCCGATTCCGTCATCTACGTCGGCCCCATGGGCTGCCGCACGGGCTTCTATTTCCTCCTGCGCGACAACGTGAGCCGCCGAGATGCCCTGCATCTCGTGCAGGAATCCTTCGCGTTCATCCGCGATTTTGAGGGCGAGATTCCCGGCAGCCGCCGCGAAGAGTGCGGCAACTACAAAGAGCACGACCTCAAGGGCGCCAAAGAAACTGCCGTCGATATGCTCGAGGTCCTCAAGGACTGGACGCCGGAGAAAATGGAATACGAAGCGTAAGTCAAGCTAAGATTAACACCCAAAGCATCGTTTTGAGCCAAAAGCCAAGCGGTGCTTTTTACTTTAAATGCAGGTCAAAAATCCGGGCAGAATATTTTTGAAAAAAAGCTAAAATAAGAGTTGACAATATACCCTGTATGGGTATATAATCAAGATACCCTAAGAGGGTATATAAAGCGAAATCGGGAAGGAGAGTTCCGTTGGAACATACAGAAGGAAAAGAGCTGCACGCTTGCTGCAAAAGCAATGCAACCGATACGGAAGCGTGCACAGACTGCACCGAAGAAAAAACCGAAGAGAAGTGCTGCGGCTGTCATAAAACAAAGCACCGCTCCGATGAGGAGTACAAAAAACTCATTCATAGATTAAACCGCATCGAAGGGCAGATCCGCGGCATTCGCGGCATGGTGGAGAAAAGCGCCTACTGCCCGGACATCCTCGTGCAGGTCGCGGCAGCCAACGCGGCGCTCAACGCATTTACGAAAGAGCTGCTCGCAAACCACATCAAGACTTGTGTAGCGGACGACATTCGCGCAGGAAACGATGAAGTCATCGATGAGCTTGTCACCACACTGCAAAAGCTGATGCGATAATTTTCGGCGCATTTTTATGAAAGGAAGGGAAGAAAATGGAACAGTATAACGTCACGGGTATGAGCTGCGCGGCGTGCAGCACCCGTGTGGAAAAAGCGGTCAGCAAGGTGCCGGGCGTTACGTCCTGCTCAGTCAGCCTGCTCACGAACTCCATGGGCATTGAGGGCACGGCTTCGCCGGAAAGTATCATCAAGGCCGTGGAAGATGCCGGCTACGGCGCGTCCAAAAAAGGTGCGGCGCAGAATAGCACAAGCCCCAACGTTGCTGCAGAAGATGCCTTGAAAGACCGCGAAACTCCAAAGCTCAAAAAGCGCCTCATTGCGTCCGTCGGCTTTTTGGCTGTCCTCATGTACATCTCTATGGGGCATATGATGTGGGGCTGGCCGCTGCCGAATTTTCTCAAAGACAACCACGTCGCGATGGGCCTCATCCAGTTGCTCCTCACCGTCATCATCATGGTTATCAACCAGAAGTTCTTCATCAGCGGCTTTAAAGGGCTCATCCACCGCGCACCGAATATGGATACCCTTGTGGCGCTCGGCTCGGGCGCGTCGTTCCTGTACAGCACCTACGCGCTGTTCGCCATGACAGATGCCCAGATGCGCGGCGATATGACCGCCGTCATGGGCTACATGCACGAGTTCTACTTCGAGTCTGCCGCCATGATTTTAACGCTCATCACGGTCGGTAAAATGCTGGAAGCGCGCTCCAAAGGCCGCACGACCGATGCCTTAAAGGGTCTCATGAACCTCGCGCCGAAAACCGCCGTGCTCGTGCGGGACGGTCAAGAGGTCACCGTGCCCGTTTCCGAGGTTCGCCGCGGCGATGTGTTTGTCGTGCGTCCCGGTGAGAATATCCCCGTAGACGGCATCGTCTTGGAAGGCGCCAGCGCCGTCAATGAATCCGCCCTCACCGGCGAGAGCATTCCGGTCGATAAGGCCGTGGGCGATGCTGTTTCCGCCGCGACCGTGAACCAGTCCGGCTTCCTGCGCTGCGAAGCAACGCGCGTCGGAGAAGATACCACGCTTTCCCAGATTATCCGCATGGTCAGCGATGCCGCCGCAACAAAAGCGCCGATCGCGAAGATCGCCGATAAGGTTTCCGGCGTGTTCGTCCCGACCGTCATCTGCATCGCTGTTGTTACGTTCATCGTCTGGATGCTCGTTGGGCAGACGTTCGGCTACGCGCTCGCGCGCGGCATCTCCGTGCTCGTTATCAGCTGCCCGTGCGCACTTGGCCTCGCGACGCCGGTCGCTATCATGGTCGGCAGCGGCATGGGCGCGAAAAACGGCATCCTGTTCAAAACCGCCGTTTCGCTCGAAAAAACCAGCAAGGTGCAGATCGTCGCGCTCGATAAAACCGGCACCATCACAAGCGGCGAGCCCCGCGTCACGGATATTTTATCCGCCCCGGGCATCACCGAAAAAAACCTTCTGGAAGCCGCAAGTGCGCTCGAGAAAAAGAGCGAGCACCCGCTCGCCAAAGCCATCATGGCGCGCGCTGAGGAGATCGGCGTGCAGGCAAAAGAAGTCACAGACTTCATGGCAAAGCCCGGCAATGGCCTCACCGCTGCCCTGAACGGCGAAGTTCTCGCAGGCGGCAACCTGAAGTTCATCTCCACGCAGGCAGATGTTCCCGCAGATTTTAAAGAAAAGGCCGAAGCCCTCGCGCAGTCCGGCAAAACCCCGCTGTATTTCAGCAGGGGCGGTAAGCTTATCGGCGTTATCGCCGTAGCGGATGTCATCAAGGAAGACAGCCCGCAGGCCATCCGCGAATTGCAGAACATGGGCATTCACGTCGTCATGCTCACCGGTGATAACGCCCGCACCGCAGAAGCCATCGGCCGACAGGCAGGCGTTAATGAAGTCATCGCAGGCGTCCTGCCGGACGGCAAGGAAAACGTCATCCGCAAGCTCAGAGAGCAGGGCGAAGTCATGATGGTCGGCGACGGCATCAACGACGCGCCCGCGCTTACCAGAGCCGACATCGGTGTCGCCATCGGCGCCGGTACGGATATCGCCATCGACGCCGCAGATGTCGTGCTCATGAAGAGCCGCCTGTCCGATGTTCCTGCGGGCATCCGTTTAAGCCGCGCCACACTGCGCAATATCCACGAAAACCTGTTCTGGGCATTCATTTACAATATCATCGGCATCCCGCTCGCGGCAGGCGTGTTCATTAACCTGCTCGGCTGGCAGCTGAACCCCATGTTCGGCGCGGCAGCCATGAGCCTTTCAAGCTTTTGCGTCGTCACAAACGCGCTTCGTCTGAATTTATTGAACATCCGCAGCACGAAGCACGATAAAAAAATAAAATCGGCAAAACCCGCCGAAATGAAAACCATCGAAGTAAAGGAGACAAAAACCATGGAAAAAACAATTAAGATTAACGGCATGATGTGCCCGCATTGCGAAGCCACTGTTAAAAAGTGTCTGGAGGCGTTTCCGCAGGTCACATCTGCAGAAGTCAGTCACGAAAAGGGCACGGCGGTCATTCAGCTCAATGCTGAAATTTCCGATGCCGAGCTCAAGAAAGCCATCGAAGATAAGGGCTACGAGGTCGTAGGCTGAGTTCGATAAAGCTTGACACAAATTTAATCTGTGTTACAATAAAAGCACTGCCTGTGTTGAGGGCAGTGCTTTTGCATTTTACAATTTGTTCACAGCAAATTGGCTTTTTAGAAAGAATAACGGCGTAAAATTAACATAAAGCTAACGTAAAGCAAACGGATAAAGTTTCGCCCGCCTTTTTCAAAGGCGGCGGATTCCAAAGGCAGCGCCTTTGGTCGTCGTTCGCAAACGACGAAACCTTTCTGCCTCCCCAAAAACCAGGAAGGTAGGCTCAACAGTCCGGTGGATTGTTGAGCCGTAGGGAACCCAGTTGCACGGGTTCCCTGAAAGGCGGCACAAAGCCGCCTTTTCAAAAACCACACAGCCAAAGAATACTAAAGAAGAGATGAGGAAATCACATGGCACGAGAGCGGTATCTGCTGGACGATACGGAAGACACCATTCATGAAAACGAAATCAAGCCGCAGACCGCGGCGGATAAACGCAAAAACTGGTGGGATTATCACAAGGTGCACGTCCTGCTCGTCGCGCTCGCCATAGCCGTCGTCGGCTATTTCATATATTCGGTCACATCCAAAACGGAACCCGATTATACCATCACCGTCATGACGCAGTATACCGTGCCGAGCGACCTGCAAACCGATATTCAGGAGCTTTTCGAGAAATATGCAGACGACCGCAACGGTGACGGCAAAACATACGTCGCCATGAATTTTTGCCGCTTTAATACAAGCGGCACCTCGGAGTTTGAAACATCAGAGCTGCAGGCCTCGTTCGTCAAGTTCGCGACCGATGCCTCCGCCGGTGACAGCATGATTTTCGCTTACGATGACGCAAGCTATAAATATCTCGACCAGGATGAGTTAGAAGGCTTCTTCGGCCCCGTAGACGGCACCGATAACGACTATTACCTCTGGAAGGATATTCCGGCGCTGAACAACTTAGAGCTCAACCACTATAACGAGGAGGGCGCAACGAAAGAAAGCGTGCTTTCCGTCCTCGGTGAGCTCAAGGTCGCCGTCCGTACAGAAGACGGCGCCGCGTTCAAAAAGCAGGAAAAGATCGATTACCGCAATGACAGCGTCAAGCTGTACGAGCGTCTTTTGAACGACGAACCCGCAAATACCGAAAATTAAATGAGAGAGCTGCACATTTTTACGCGCAGCTCTCTTTTTTCTTTGACAGAACCACGCAGACGGACTATAATAAGCACATAGTATACCATGTCGGTATACATCATCCGAATTCACGAAAAAGGATGGGATAAAAATGAAACTGAAACAACTTTTAACCGCCATCAAGTATCGCGCGGAGCAGGTGCCGGACGTCGACATCACCGACCTTGTGTACGATTCCCGCAAGGCTGTGCCGGGCTGCGCGTTCGTCTGCCTGCGCGGTGCGAATGCAGATGGCCATAAGTACGCGAAAATGGCAGCGGAAAAAGGTGCCGCCGTCATCATCGCAGAGGAGATCGTGGAAGCGCCCGTGCCGGTCATTTTAACGGAGAATACCCGCCTTGCCCTCGCATATTTGAGCGCCGAGTTCTTCGGCCACCCCGCAGAGCAGATGCACGTCATCGGCATCACGGGAACCAAGGGCAAAACAACCACCGCATTCATGATGCGCTCCATTCTGGAGGCCGCAGGCCATAAAACCGGCGTCATCGGCACCATCGGTGTACTGTACGGCGATACCCTCGTTCAAACCGATAACACCACACCCGAAAACTACGAGGTGCAGAAGTTCATGCGCCAAATGGTCGATGCCGGCTGCGAATACTGCGTTATGGAGGTCTCGTCCATCGGTCTTAAAGATCACCGCGTTGCAGGCTTCACGTTTGAGCTCGGCCTCTTCACGAATTTCTCCGAGGATCACATCGGCGGCGCAGAGCATAAAGATATGGCAGAGTACATGGCGTGCAAAAGCATGCTGTTCCGCATGTGCCGCACCGGCATCATCAATATCGATGACCCGAATTATACCGGCATCATCAAAAATCATACGTGCAATATTGTTACCTACGGCTACGATAAATCGGCCGATTTTGTTGCGCATGGGGAAGAACTCGTTACCACACCGGGTTTTCTCGGCGTGCGCTTCTCCGTCACAGGCAAGCTGAATTTTACCGCGGATGTCGCCATCCCCGGCAAGTTCAACGTCTATAACGCCCTGTGCGCCATCACGGCGTGCGGCGTTTTGAATATCCCCGTCACTGCCATGCAGCAGGGGCTTAAAACCGTCAAGGTCAAGGGCCGCGTGGAGCCTGTGCCGATGCCCGGCGATTTCACTCTGCTCATCGATTATGCGCACAACGCCGTCAGCATGCAGAGCATTTTGACAACGCTGCGCGCCTATAACCCGAAGCGCCTCATCTGCATGTTCGGCGCGGGCGGCAATCGCCCCAAGGTGCGCCGTTTCGAGATGGGCGAGGTCAGCGGCAATTTAGCCGATCTCTCCGTCATCACGGCAGATAACTCCCGTTACGAAAATGTGCTCGATATTTTAGCGGACATCAAGGTCGGCCTTGCAAAGACCGACGGCAAATACATTGAAATTCCCGACCGCCGCGAAGCCATCCGCTGGTGCATTGAAAACGCACAACCCGGCGACATTATTGTCCTCGCAGGCAAGGGTCACGAAGATTATCAGGAGATCGAGGGTAAGAAATACCCGTTTGACGAGCGTGTCGTCATTCGGGAAATCCTTGATTCCATGAAATAAAGCTCATAAATTACTTTCGGGAAAGGACTTGTGCAGAAATGAATAAGGAAATCACACTGGAACAGCTCGCTTCTTATGAGACCGCGTTCGACGGTGACCGCGCAAACCGCATCGCCATGGATGCTGTCACGAAGAATGGGGTCAACAACGCCGCCATGCGCTTTGAGAACGCCCGCGAAATGCGCCATACGTTCAACATTTCTTTGGAGCAGGGCGACATCACGAATCAGAAGCAGAGCGGCCGCTGCTGGATGTTCGCGGCGCTCAACACCATGCGCTTCCGCATCATCAAAAAGCTCGGCGTCAAAACGTTCGAGCTCTCCCAGAACTACGCGCTGTTCTTCGATAAGCTTGAAAAGAGCAACTATTTCCTCGAGAGCATCTTAGAGACGCTCAACGAGCCCACCGCAGGCCGCCTTGTTACATATTTGCTTTCCGGTCCGCTCGGCGACGGCGGTCAGTGGGATATGTTCGCAAACCTCGTAGAGAAGTACGGCGTCGTGCCGAAGGAAGTCATGCCGGAAACCGCCGCATCCTCCTCCACGCGTGAGATCATCGGCTACCTCACCGAAAAGCTGCGTGAGTTTGCCTGCACGCTGCGCACCGCGTATCAGAACGGCGCTTCCATGGAGGAGCTCCGTACAAAGAAGGACGACATGATGCAGACCATCTATAACATGCTGTGCATCAGTCTCGGCAAGCCGCCTGTGAAGTTCGATTTCGAGGTCAAGACCCCGAACGGCTTCGTGCGCGACCTCGGCATCACTCCGCAGTCGTTCTTCAAAAAGTACGTCGATATGGATCTTTCCCAGTACATCAGCCTCATCAATGCGCCGACAGCCGATAAGCCCTACGGCAAGACCTACACCGTCGCGTTCCTTGGTAACGTCGCAGAGGGTCGCCCTGTCAAGTACCCCAACCTGCCCATTGAAGCCCTGAAAGCGGCAGCCATCGCCCAGATGAAGGACGGCCTGCCGGTTTGGTTCGGCTGCGATGTCGGCAAGCGCAGCGTTCGCGACGGCGGCGTTATGGATCTGAACGCTCTTGACCTCGAAACGCTCTTCAACACCGAGTTCACCATGGATAAAGCTCAGCGCCTCGATTACGGCCAGAGCCTCATGACGCACGCCATGGTCTTCCAGGGCGTCAATATCGACGATAACGGTAAGCCGAACCGCTGGAGAGTCGAAAACAGCTGGGGCAAGGATGCCGGTGTAGACGGCTACTACATCATGAGCGACGCTTGGTTCGACGAGTATATGTATCAGGTCGTCGTCGATAAAAAGTACCTCACAGAAGAACAGCGCAAAGCGCTTGAGCAAGAGCCGATCACGCTCCAGCCGTGGGATCCGATGGGCTCCCTCGCTTCGGTGCGCTAAACGAAAGGAAACTACTGCATTTATGAATTTAAAGGTATCTGAGATCGCCGAAATGTGCGGCGGCAGGCTCGTCGGCAGCGGCGAAAATACCGTCACGTCGTTTTATACCGACAGCCGCGAGACGACGCCCGGCAAAATGTTCGTGCCCATCCGCGGCGAAAACACCGATGCACACCGCTTTATCCCGCAGGTCTTCGCATCGGGCGCGGCAGCGACTTTTTCCGAAGAGCCGCTCGATGCCCCCGCAGGCGATGTTGTCTACGTTGAAAACACCCGCGCGGCACTGCAAAAGGTCGCGGAACGCTATCGCGAGCGCTTCAATATCCCGGTCATCGGCATCACGGGCAGCGTAGGCAAGACCACCACAAAGGAAATGGTCGCTTTAGCTGTTTCCGCCGGTCTCAAAACGATGAAAACCGCCGGCAACGCGAACAGCCAGATCGGCCTGCCCATGACCGTTCTGCGCATCACGCCGGAAGACGAAGCCGCCATTGTCGAAATGGGCGTCAGCATGCCCGGCGAGATGGCGCGCATCGCAAAAGTCGCAAAGCCGAACATCGCCGTCATGACGAACATCGGCGTGTCGCATATCGAGTTCATGAAAACGCGCGAGAACATCATGAAAGAGAAGTTCGGCATCACGGATTACTTGCCAAACGGCAGCAAGGTGTTTGTAAACGGCGATGACGACCTGCTTTCCACATTAAAAAGCACCCCGGAAAAGCAGATCGTGCGCTTCGGTCTCGGTGAAAATTGCGACTGGCGCGCCGTAGAGCTTGAGGCCGATACGGAGGGAACAAGGTTTATCTGTGTGCACGACGGTAAACGCGTAGAAATGTACGTCCCCGTTGCCGGAGAGCACAACGTGCGCAACGCCCTTGCCGCTGTCGCGGTCGCTGTGGAAGTCGGCGTTCCGGAGGAAAAAGCCGTCGCGGCCATCCGCACCTATGCACCGCCCGCCATGCGCCAGCAGATTAAAGAAGCGCACGGCGTCACGCTGATCGACGATACCTATAACGCCAGCCCCGATTCCATGCGTGCCGCTTTGAAAATTCTCGGCGGCCTGAAAGCGACCGGCAAAAAGTACGCCGTACTTGCCGATATGCTGGAGCTCGGCGATTACGCAGAGCGCGGCCACTATGAAACCGGCGCGTTTGCGGCGGAAAACGGCACCGATGTCCTTATCGGCGTCGGCCCGCTCGCAAAGCACATCGTCGAGGGCTTTAAAAATCGTGAGAACAGCGTGTGGTTCGCCTCGAATGCGGAAGCCATCGCGTATCTGAAAGACCGTCTGCATCCCGGTGATGCCGTGCTGTGCAAAGGTTCCCGCGGTATGCACATGGATGAAATCATCCATGCCCTTTCGGAATAAGCCCGTATACTATAATATATTTAATATATATCACAATATAAAGACAAAAACCGGCAAGTTCCTTTTCGCTTGCCGGTTTTTTTGCAAAACGGAGGAAAGTTGTATGAAAACAAGATTACTGCGCCCGGAAGAAAACTGGAAATCAAATCTCACCATGGCTGTCGCCTTTGAGGGAGATTACGACCTCGAAAAAGCCAAAGAAAGCGCCGCCCGTGAGCGCACCGAAGAAGAAAAGAGGGAAGACGCCCGCAACCGCTGCTTCGGCACATTTTTAGACGACGATGAGACCATCTGCGGTGTTGTGAACAGCCGCGAGTACCTCTGTCGCTTCGACGGCGGCACGTATAAGCTCGGCGGTGTAGGCGGTGTTTCTACATTGCCGCAGTACCGCCGCGGCGGCGTTATCCGCGCTTGCATGACGGCCTCTCTCAAAGACATGTACGCAAACGATTTCACGTTCGCTTTTTTGTATCCGTTCAGCATGCAGTATTACCGCAAGTTCGGCTTTGAAGCCGGTGCGCCGGAATACCGCTGGTCGGTGCCGTTTACAGCGATAAAGCCGCAGGATGTCGGCGGGCACGTCGAGCAGATCTTCCCCGGCGGCGATTTCACCCCGCTTCTCACCGTCTATAACGCGTTCTATGCAGATCACAATCTCTCCGCCGTCCGCGAAACGTATGATAAAGGTCTCGAAAAAGCGAACCTCTGGAACGATAAGCGCTACGTATTCGTCTGGTACAATAACGAAAATCAGCCGCGCGGCCTGATGATTACCCATAAAATCGAAGAAGACTGCGTCACATATCTTGACTGCACCCACACGTTCCAAAGCCCCGGCGGTTTCCTCGCGTGCGATGCCGAAGCGTTCAACGGCTTGCTGTTCTTCGCAAAATCCGCTTTCTCGTCGGATTACGAGAAGCTCCGTTTCACCGTCCCGTCCGATATGCACTTAGAGCAGCTCATCGGCGAAAACACGCGCACGTTCTGCTCCGTGTTCCCAAACGGTATGCTGCGCGTTGTCAACGTCGAGCGTGTTTTAGAAAACTGTGCTTGCCGCGGCACAGGGGAGATCACCCTCCGTATCGAAGACGATATCATCACGGAGAATAACGGCACATGGCGCCTGCACTTTGCCTCCGGCGAGCAAAATAAAGTCGAAAAAACCGACGCCGTACCGGACCTCATCCTCAACATCCGCACCTTTTCTGCCCTCATCACCGGCGCCCGCGCCGCCGCCGATATCCCCTGGATGCCTGACGTCCGCCTCCTCCGCCAAGCTCCCGCCGTCCCCAACGTCTTCTACCCCAAAAAGTGCTCCATGATGGATCTGTTCTAAGCATATTAATTTTATTGCAGGATTATTAGTAACAATTACGAAAAAAAGAAGAGATTATAGGGGGTAATTAGTGCGTTGCACAGGATTTAAAAAACGAATTGACAATAAGCGTGTCGAATGGTATCATTAAAAATGTATAACAATATTTATTAAGAATATAAGGTGCGTGAATATAAATGAATAACAGAAAGTTTGCGCTTTCTATGATCATGAAGTTCTCCATTTTTGCATTGCAATTCGGCTTTTTTGCCATGGTTTTGTTCCAATATTACGGCCCAAGACTTTTCCGTAGAGCAGACAGCATCGGATATGCGGTCACATTGATTCTCTACGCCATCGTATACGTAGCACTCGGCAATCTTTTCCGTGCGTTTAAAATTACAGATTATTCCATAGCAGAAACTATTTTTTCGCAGTTCCTGTCCTTTGGTATGGCAGATTTGCTGCTCTATGGCGAATTCTGCATGATTCGTCATAATTATGTAAACTTAATTCCCGGCATTCTCACGGTGCTTTGCCAGCTTTTGGCGGCAGCGTGCTGGGCTCTTGTCGGCAAGCGTTTTACCATCGCGTTCGGCAAACCGGAGAAGACCCTTGTCATCTCCGGCGCGGATAATGTGAATGAGTTTCTACAAAAGTTTGATAAGATTGGTCATATCTTCACCATCGAAAAGGTCGTTTCTGCGGATATTCTGAAGGGAGACTGGAAAAAAGAAGTCGCTCCCTATCAGGCTGTCATTTTCTATGAGGTTTCCTCTAAAAAGCGTTCAGAGGTGATCTGGTACTGCATGCAAAGCCGCAAGAGCCTCTATATCACGCCGCAGCTCAGTGAGATCACCATGGAAGGCTTTGGAGCGCGTCATCTGATCGATACGCCCATGATGAAATATGAGTACCGAAGCGAGCGTTTCTGGTACAACCTTGTCAAGCGCGTGGTCGATATTCTGCTTTCCCTTACGGCACTTATTCTGCTTTCCCCGCTGCTTCTTCTTACAGCCTTGGCCATCAAGCTCGAGGATCGCGGCCCTGTGTTCTATAAGCAAAAGCGCTGCACCAAAAACGGCGAGGTTTTTGAAATTCTCAAGTTCCGTAGTATGATCGTAGATGCGGAAAAAGGCGGCAAATCCATTCCGTGTCGCTCCGGCGATCCCCGCATCACACGTGTCGGCCGCGTCATCCGTAAATTACGTATCGATGAATTCCCGCAGATTATTAACGTCTTAAAAGGTGATATGTCCATCGTCGGCCCGCGCCCGGAGCGCATCGAACACGTGGAAGAGTACACAAAAGAAATCCCCGAGTTTTCCTACCGCCTGCGCGTCAAAGGCGGTCTGACCGGCTATGCCCAAATTTACGGAAAATACAACACGAGTCCCTACGATAAGTTGCGGCTCGATCTTCAGTATATCGAAAAACAGTCAATTTTGCTTGATTTAAAGCTGATTCTGCTGACAATCAAGATCATGTTCGTGCCGGAATCCACAGAAGGCTTCACAGAAGAGAAGTCTGCTCAGATGGCGGAGAAAACCAAGAGTGCGGATGAACTGCAAGATAAATGAGCAAATATGTGTATAATATTTTATATTAGGGTTTGTAATAGGTAAAGGGTTTATGAAGTTTTGAGTGGAGCGGGTTTAATTAAATGAAACAAAATGTAGATGTAGTAATAGTCAATTGCTTTGATACATACGAGCACAGGGCTATACTATTAAAAGAAGTTTTTGAGAGTATTGGGAAAAAAGTTTGTATTATCACTTCAGATTACAAACATATTTTCAAAATGAAACGCGATGATTTTCCAGTGGACTTTGATCCGATACATGTTTATCCATACAAGAAGAATTTATCTGCACAAAGACTGTTTTCCCATTATAGATTTGCATGCGAAGCCATTAAGCATTTGACGCAAGAATATGATAATGTATCGCTGGTTTGGTTTTTTGTTCCACCCAATTCGCTTGTTAAAGAAGCGGCTAAGTACAAGAAGGGCAATTCACAAGTAAAGGTTGTATTTGATGTTATTGATATGTGGCCGGAATCTATGCCGATTTCCAAATACAAAAATTTACCTCCTTTTTCCGAATGGGGGAGACTGCGAAATCTAAAGCTCAAAGTAGCGGATGCTGTGGTTTCTGAATGTGATTTATACAAAAGCGTATTAAATAGGTTTTATGATAAAGAGATTTATACGTTGTATTTAGCGCATGATAACAATTCTCTCGAGTCTAAACCTAATCCACCGCAGGATAGAATTTCACTTTGCTATTTGGGGTCAATTAACAATATTGTTGATATTTCTAGAATTTGCCGTGTGATTGCCAATCTGGATAAACCGGTAGACTTCCATATTATAGGTGATGGCGAGAAACGGCAAGAGCTGATTGATGCGGCATCCAATGTAGAGGCAAATGTTGTTTACCACGGCAAAGTATATGATCGAGTAGAAAAGCAAAAAATCTTTGATAGCTGTCATGCAGGCTTCAATTTTATGAAAGACAGTGTTTTTGTCGGTCTAACGATGAAAAGTATCGATTACTTTGAAGCAGGACTCCCAATCCTGAATACGATCAAAGGCGATACGTGGAAATTTGTAGACGAACTGGGAATAGGTGTAAATGTCAGAGATAATTCGGTCACAGCAGATCAGATTATGGCTTTGCAAAAATCAAGAAAAGAAGTGCGCAGCTTTTTTGACAAGAACTTTACAAAAGGTGTATTCCGTGAAAAAGTGTTAAGAATTATTTCAACTTTAAATTTGTGATGAATACATAGTGATTTCGCAGACTATTGCAATCATATAACTGTGTTTAGTGGTTGAAATTGGTATTTTGTAGCTTGAGAATCGGTTGCATCATGAAAAAACGATGTGACCGATTTTTCATGTAACGCTCAGATTGCTGTTACCTATATTTAAATCTTAGCGTTTCAGTAAATGCAAATTCTAGCTTAGGGTTGCTTTTAAGCAGATAATACGGTATAATACGCTATAAGGAAAGTTGTCGATTTTAGTAATTTAAATTTGATTTTGCGCCCAAAATATAAGGAGAGTTGTTTTGTCTAGAGAAGAAAGTATTAATAAAAATCACAATGTTGACGTTTGCATTTTGTTAGCAACGTATAACGGCGAAAAATATATTGGCGAGATGATCGACTCGATTCTCAATCAAGACTATGAGAATTTTGTGATTGTTTTATCTGATGATGCTTCAAGCGATAGCACACCCGAAATATTGGAGGAATACGCGCAAAGGTATTCTCAAAAAGTAATTTTATATCATTCCGGAATGCACTTTGGATGCGCACAAAAACACTTTATGCATTTGTTGCGTCAGTTTTCTGATTATCCGCATATTATGTTCTGCGATCAAGATGATATTTGGCATAAAGATAAGATTTCAAAGACAATGAAAAAAATGGTAGAACTTGAAAAAGACAATGATATTAGCGTACCAATTTTAGTACATACAGATTTAAGAGTGGTTGATAGCAATTTAAACGAGATTGCACCTTCTTTTTGTAAGTATTCTAACCTGAACGGAAATCGATTGGCAGTAAATCAGCTGTTGGTGCAAAACGTAGTTACTGGTTGCACAGTGATGATTAATAATCCTTTAGCTAAGTTAGGATGTAGAAGTTTTGATGAAGATCAAATGTTGATGCATGATTGGTGGCTGGCTCTTTTAGCAGCAACGTGCGGTGTTGCAGCTTTCTTAGATGAGCCAACAATAGATTATCGTCAGCATGCAAATAATTCGGTTGGCGCTAAAAATGTAAAATCGTTAAGATATATTGTAAACAAGCTAAAAACAGCACAAGTTGCTAATAGTCTGCAGGATACATTTAAAAATGCTCAAACTTTTCTTAAATGTTATCACGATATAATTCCGCAAAAATATATTTACGAAATCAATGCTTATGCTAATATGGAAAATAAAAATGCTCTAATTAGAAAGTTTGATTATATTAGGTATGGCTTTTGGAAAAAAGGCTTAATAAGGGAAATAGGACAGATTTTACTTGGATAATCATCTTAAAAGGAGATGTAGGAGTGAAAAAAGAAAAAGTATTTTCGTTTTGTAGTCAATTTTCATTATTGCTTTTATGCATGTTGATGGCAGATTGTTGTATAGCAGGAGCTGGTCGTATTATAATGATAGGACCTGTTAGCTTTAGAATGTTAGCGTTTGCTCTTCTGCTGGTTACGTCAATTCCATCGGTAATTGATAATTTTAAAAAGTTGATGGGTATACCTGAATTTATTGCGGTAATATTTTTTTTTGTATGGTTAGTGATAGAGATAATTATCGGAGCGTTGATAAATAAAAACCCTTTACATGTACTATTTTCAGATGTTAAGGGCTTTTCCTATTTTATTGCTGCTCCTGCAATGATTTGTATTCTTAATACTAAAGAGCGAATCCACATTATAATGAAGGTAATGATGTATGCAAGTGGTGTATTGGGCATTGTTGCAATAATTCATTTAATCCATTTTATATGGTTTAAAGAAAGCTTTGAACCAGTATATTTGTGGGGGCTCAATGCTCAGTTTTCTGCTTTGTCGACAATTTCTCCAACTATGCCGAGATTATTTTTTAAAAGCTCTGTGTATTTGCTAGTTGGGTGCGTATTTCCATTATATTTTCAGATTGTTTCAGAGAGAATTAAAAATACGTATTTTTTGATAGTCGGAATCAATATGTTTAGCATTCTATTAACGTATACGCGTTCAATTTATTTGGGTGTAGGTGTTACGGTTTTAGTGCTATTAGTTTGCTATTTAGTGTTTTGTCCGGCTAAAAGCAAAAAGTGTTTCGGAAAGTGCATATTAGCATCATTACTTTCCTTTTTGATCGTAACTACATCATTTTGCATTGCCGCAAAGACAGATTATTTTTCATTTGCAATTACTAGGACTCTATTGTCTTTTTCAACGAATAGTGATTCTGACGATTTGTCATCATCAGAATCATCGGATGATAGTCAGATTATAAGTACTCCCTCGGAAGAAGCGAGTAAAGTACATTCGGATGTAAGTGAATCATTAGTGGAGTCGCCGGAAGATAATGAGCAATTAACCGATGAAGATAGTTATAAATTGGCAACACAAAAATCTGACGTTTTGAGAGAAGATATTAGTAAAGACTTAATATTGATGATTGCAAATTCACCGGTTATGGGTAATGGTTTAGGTGCAACGCTGGAATGGCGTGAATACAATGAGTATTTTTATCTTGAATTGATGGCTAAAACTGGTATCATAGGTCTCTTATTGTATATGGCGCCCATGCTGCTTTCGGTGTATAGAGTACTTAAACAAAGAAAAAAGTGTTGGAGAAACAAAGTACTTTCATTTACTTGGTTGTCTGTTTTGTTAGGATTTATGGCGTTTTCCTATTTTAATCCTTATATGAATGCAGCCTTAGGCGTGCTGTTTTATTGCTGTTTTATTGCTGTTATCAATACAGCAATATGTGATAACGAGTTTGAAAATTTATAACAAAGGAGCGAAAAAAATGAAAGGCATTATTCTAGCCGGCGGCTCTGGCACCCGCCTTTATCCGCTGACAAAAGTAACATCAAAGCAGCTCTTACCGATTTATGATAAGCCTATGATCTACTATCCGATGTCTGTCTTGATGAGTGCAGGTATTCGAGATATCCTGATCATTTCCACGCCACAGGATCTGCCACGTTTTGAGCAGCTACTTGGTGATGGTCATCAGTTCGGTGTTCAACTGAGTTATGTAGAGCAGCCGTCTCCGGATGGCTTAGCACAGGCCTTTATTTTAGGTGCAGATTTTATTGGCAATGATACCGTCGCAATGGTTTTGGGAGATAACATTTTTGCCGGTCACGGTCTGCAGAAGCGTTTGAAAGCAGCGGTTCAGAATGCAGAAAACGGCAAGGGCGCAACGGTGTTCGGCTACTATGTGGATGACCCGGAGCGTTTCGGCATTGTTGAATTTGATAAGAACGGCAAGGCTGTTTCTATTGAAGAAAAGCCCAAAAACCCGAAGAGCAACTATTGCGTGACGGGATTGTATTTTTATGATAACCACGTAGTCGAGTATGCTAAAAATCTTAAGCCGTCTGCTCGTGGTGAGCTTGAGATCACGGATCTGAACCGTATCTATCTGGAAGAGAATGCGCTGAATGTTGAATTGCTCGGCCAGGGATTTACATGGCTGGATACCGGAACGCATGAAAGCCTGGTCGATGCAACCAACTTTGTAAAAACAATGGAAACACATCAGCATCGTAAGATTGCTTGCTTAGAGGAAATTGCATATCTGAACGGTTGGATCAGTAGGGAAGACGTACTGGAAGTTTATGAGGTGTTGAAGAAAAATCAGTACGGTCAGTATCTTAAAGATGTTTTAGATGGAAAATACATAGATAAGTAGGGAGAGTATGAATATGACGATCATCGTTACTGGCGGCGCCGGATTTATTGGTTCCAATTTTATTTTTCACATGCTGAGAGAATACCCGGATTACCGCATTGTCTGCCTCGATAAGTTGACCTACGCAGGCAACCTGTCTACGCTAGCGCCTGTTATGGATAACCCGAATTTCCGCTTTGTGAAGGCCGATATCTGCGACCGCGAAGCAGTGGATAAACTGTTTGAAGAAGAGCATCCGGACATCGTGGTGAACTTTGCCGCAGAAAGCCATGTTGACCGTTCCATCGAAGACCCGGGCATCTTCCTCCAAACCAATATTATCGGTACCAGTGTGCTGATGGATGCTTGCCGCAAGTACGGTATCCAGCGTTATCATCAGGTTTCTACCGATGAAGTTTACGGTGACCTGCCGCTGGATCGTCCTGATCTGTTCTTCACCGAGGAAACTCCGATTCACACCAGCTCTCCGTACAGTAGTTCCAAGGCTGCCGCTGATCTGCTGGTTCTGGCTTACCACCGTACCTACGGCCTGCCTGTGACCATTTCCCGTTGCTCTAACAACTATGGTCCGTATCACTTCCCGGAGAAACTGATCCCGCTGATGATCGCGAATGCTCTGGCAGACAAGCCCCTTCCTGTTTACGGCGAGGGTCTGAATGTCCGCGACTGGCTGTATGTGGAAGATCACTGCAAGGCCATTGATCTGATTATCCACAAGGGTCGTGTTGGTGAAGTCTACAACGTCGGCGGTCACAACGAGAAGCAGAATATTGAGATCGTAAAGATCATCTGCAAGGAGCTCGGCAAGCCGGAGAGTCTTATCACGCATGTTGGCGATCGCAAGGGCCACGATATGCGCTATGCCATCGACCCGACCAAGATTCATAACGAGCTGGGCTGGCTGCCGGAGACCAAGTTTGAGGACGGCATCAAGAAGACCATCCAGTGGTACCTCGATAACCGCGAGTGGTGGCAGACCATCATTAGCGGTGAGTACCAGAACTATTATGAGAAAATGTATAGCAACCGCTAAAAGCCAGAGGAGGAAAGAACATGAAGTTTTTTGTAACAGGCGTTGGCGGTCAGTTGGGCCATGATGTGATGAATGAGCTACTGAAGCGCGGCCATGAAGGTGTTGGTTCTGATATTCAGGAAAACTACAGTGGTGTTGCTGATGATTCTGCGGTAACAAAAGCACCGTATGTGGCTCTGGATATTACTGATAAGGACGCTGTTGAAAAAGTAATTACAGAAGTAAATCCGGATGCCGTGATCCATTGTGCAGCATGGACTGCTGTGGATATGGCAGAGGATGACGACAAAGTGGCAAAAGTCCGCGCTATCAATGCTGGCGGTACCCAGAATATCGCTGATGTCTGCAAGAAATTGGACTGCAAGATGACCTATATCAGCACAGATTATGTGTTCGATGGTCAGGGTATAGAGCCCTGGAAACCGGACTGCAAGGATTACAAGCCTTTGAATGTGTACGGTCAGACGAAACTGGAAGGTGAGTTGGCAGTCAGCAGAACGTTAGAGAAGTACTTCATTGTCCGTATTGCATGGGTGTTTGGCTTGAATGGTAAGAACTTTATCAAGACTATGCTGAATGTCGGCAAGACACATGACACTGTCCGTGTGGTCAATGACCAGATCGGCACACCGACCTATACATACGATTTGGCTCGACTGCTCGTTGATATGAATGAAACCGAAAAATATGGTTATTATCATGCAACCAACGAGGGCGGCTATATCAGCTGGTACGATTTCACGAAAGAAATCTATCGTCAGGCTGGATATAAGACGGAAGTCCTGCCGGTAACCACGGCAGAGTACGGTCTGAGCAAGGCAGCTCGTCCGTTCAACAGCCGCTTAGATAAGAGCAAGCTGGTGGAAGCAGGATTTACTCCGCTTCCGACTTGGCAGGATGCACTGAGCCGTTACCTGAAAGAAATCGAGCAGTAAGAGGAGATAGAAGAAATGGGACAGATTAAAGTTGAGAAAAATGTAGGCGGCATAGAGGGTCTTTGTGTTATTGAGCCTGCTGTGCACGGTGATGCCCGTGGCTATTTTATGGAAACCTACAACGAAAAAGATATGAAGGAAGCTGGCATTGATATCCACTTTGTACAGGATAATCAGTCAATGTCCACGAAGGGCGTGCTGCGCGGTTTGCATTTCCAGAAGCAGTATCCGCAGTGCAAGCTGGTACGCGCTGTGCACGGAACTGTGTTTGATGTCGCTGTTGATCTTAGAAGTGATTCTACGACCTACGGCAAATGGTATGGTGTTACCCTGTCGGCCGAGAACAAGAAGCAGTTTCTCATCCCGGAAGGTTTTGCGCATGGATTCCTGGTTCTGAGTGATGAAGCAGAGTTTTGCTACAAAGTCAACGACTTCTGGCATCCGAACGATGAGGGTGGTATGGCTTGGAACGACCCGGAGATTGGCATTGAATGGCCGGAGCTGAAGGGCGAATACAAGGGCAGTGCAAGCGCAGAGGGCTATACGCTGGAAGACAGTACGGCACTGAACCTGAGCGATAAGGACCAGAAGTGGCTGGGACTGAAAGATACCTTTCAGTTTTAAGTAATATTTATGAGTAAAGAAAAAGAAAGCAGAAGTGCGGTTTCTGCAGGTATTGGTTATACGATTGGAAATATACTTATAAAGGGCATAAATTTCCTTTCTGTTCCACTTTTCAGCAGAATAATGACTCCGGATGAGCTCGGTGTATACAGTGCTTTTGTAGCGTATGATTCCATTCTTTTTGTAATTCTAAGTTTAGCCATACATAGCAGTGTTAAAAATGCTAAATACACATTTTCTGGGGAAGTAGACGAGTATACTTCGTCTGTTAGCTTGATTTTGTGGATGAATATGGCTATTGGTCTTATCGTAGCAACACTATTTTCAGGCCCGTTATCAAGCTTACTTGGGCTGCCGGTTGTTTGTCTTTATTTGCTGGTGTTCATGAGTTTTGGCTCGTCAGTGCTAAATCTTTATAATTGTAGGATTAGCTTGGATTATAACTATAAAGGGTATTTGTTTGCAGCCTTTGCTAATACAGCTGGAAACCTGTTGGTTTCCTTAGTTTTAATTCACACTATATTCCAAAATCAAAAAGATTTAGGCCGTATCATCGGTGTTTCGGTAACAATGTTGTTGCTGGCACTGGTACTATTAGGCACGCTTTATCATAGAGCTAAACCAAAATTTGAACGTAGTTTTTGGAAATATGCTGTTCGATATAGTTTACCATTGGTTCCGCATGGTTTGTCTCAAGTTCTTTTAGGCCAGTTTGATCGTATTATGATTCGGTCTATGGTAAGTGATGCGGCGGCGGGTATTTATAGTGTTGTCGCGAATATCAGTTTAATTTTAACAATTATTATCGATTCTGTGTCTACGGCATGGACTACATGGTTTTACGAAGCGTACGCTGAGAAAAAGATTGCTGAGATTCAAAAACGAGCAGTGCAGTTAACCATTTTTTTTGCCATACTTGCTATTGGATTAATGGCGCTTAGCCCGGAATTGGTATGGATATTGGGTGGTACACAGTACGAATCGGGTAAATATGTTGCCATTCCGCTTATTTTAAGTGCTTTTGCTGTATTTATATATAATGTGGTTGTTCCAGTTGAGTATTTTTATGAGAAAACAATGTATGTTATGATTGGAACGGCTGCTGCTGGTGTGGTCGATATTGTTTTAAACTATATTTTTATTATGAAATATGGATTTATAGCAGCTGCGTATACAACACTTGTGGCATATATATGTTATGCTGTGCTTCATTTTATTATTGCTCGGAAACTTTCTGGAATATCTATTTTGCCTTTTAAGGTTGTTTGTTTTATAGTAGTTTTGCTGCTGTGCATGGCAACTTTAAACTTAGTTTTCATATCTTCCATTATTATTCGATATCTTGCATGTGCGGTTGTAGTTATCCCGATGGGATTATTACTGCTTAAGCGGCTATTTAAGGAGAAAAATCAAAATGACTAAGAGAGAGTTGACGCTAGCTGAAATTCATGAGGGCACGTTGGAAGTATTAAAAAGATTCATTTCCGTTTGTGATCAGATAGGAGTACAGTATTTTTTGGCATACGGTTCACTCATAGGCGCGGTGAGACACCATGGATTTATTCCTTGGGATGATGACTTGGATGTTATTATGCTTCGTCCAGATTACGAAAAGTTTAGAGAGTATTGTAATAAACATGAAGGGGAACTTACTCCTTTCAGGTTTTTTGATCGCCACAACACGCCGGATTACCCTTATACGATTGGACGCTTTTGCGATACCCGGTATCAAATGGTACGAAATGACAACGTGCCAGATGCAGGGCAGGGGATGTTTATTGATATTTATCCGCACGATGGTGCAGGTAATAACAATGATAAACGTTGGAAGAGTATTCTGAAGAAGAAAAAACATTTGATGGCTTTACTTGGGTGCGCATTTAGTAAAACTCCTATTCCATCTAAAAGCAATAAGCTGCTCACACCAATTCGGTTGCCTATATATTTGTATTCACATTTCAAAAAGCCGAAGTACTTCCTTGATAAAATGGAAGCATTAAGGGAAGTTTATCCTTTTGATAAAAGCAAATACGTCACTTGTATTATATGGGATGTAGAGGTTCGCCAGTGCCCGAAAGAATGGTTTTTAGAGTATACAACTCTTCCCTTTGAAGGAATTCAAGTTAAAGTTCCAAAGGACTATGACAGCGTATTAAGAGATACCTACGGCGACTATATGCAACTGCCACCAGAGAGAGAAAGACATCCGTACCATGGATATCGACTTTATAGAAAAGAAGATTAAGCATTATACGGGATGGTTTTGAATTGAAGCTAAGAGGTACTTTTATGTTATCAATTATTATTCCATCTTGTATACTGCAAGAATTGAAAGACAAAGGAACTAGATACTTATGGTATTTGGGGTTAGGCATGCTTGCTACGTTGGTTGTTTATTAAGCTTAATTGAGGGGTAATACAGAAAAATGAAAAGTTGCTAAATAAAGAGGCAATATTGTATATAGTATTTGGAATATTGACAACTGTAGTTAATTATTCAGTTTTTTTGCTTTGTTATAATACCTTATTTAGAGGCAAAGATGGTCTTTATGCTAATATTATAGCTTTTATTGTAGCAGTGCTTTTTGCTTTCGTTGTAATAAGTTATTTGTGTTCGAAAGTAAAAGTTGGTCTTTTATGGTTTTGAAAAAAGAAATTCCATCTTTTTTAGCCACAAGGATAGGTTCATTTATAGTTGAAGAATTTGGGCTATTTATTGCTGAAAAAATATTGCGGTTGAATCGTTTTGAGGTTTTGAGAATTTGGGATACTGTGATTGACGGTATTGTTATCGCAAAACTTGCGTTAGCTATTGTCGTGGTTTTATTAAACTACGTTTTTTGCAAATTTTTTGTCTTTAAGAGTACAACTATTAAATAGCAATATTGTTATGGGCTTTTGAGGTAGTTATTCTTCTGATTGCGCAACATACATAGCTGTCATATCGCTGTTATCCTCTCCCCACATGCACCAAATGCGCGATGCCCGGTATGCTCTCGCCCTGCTGCGAAGAGGTTGTGGACATCAGTGCGCCGGTTGCCATAAAGAGAATATTTTTCAGCTCTCCGCGATCCATGCGGTTCAAAATATGCCCGCATAATACACCGGCTGAGCACCCGCAGCCGGAGCCGCCCGCGTGCACGTCCTGTGCCTCGCGGTCAAATAGAATCAGCCCGCAGTCCTCGTGGTTGCGCAGAACGATCCCGTTTTCGCGCAGCAGTTCGTACAATAATTTTGTGCCAACCGCCCCGAGGTCACCTGTGTAAATGCAGTCGTAGTCCTCAGGCTTTGTCGCCGTATCGTTAAAAAAATCCAGCAAAGTCTGCGCCGCAGCGGGGGCCATCGCCGCGCCCATGTTCGTCATGTCGGTTACACCGAGGTCGGTGATGCGTCCCACGGTCGCGTGCCGCACTTGAATGTCGCCGCTCATACCGAGCACCGTGCTGCCCGAAGCTGTCGCCGTCCACTGCGCAGTCGGCGCGCGCTGGCTGCCGTATTCCAGCGGCGTGCGGAATTGCCGCTCCGCGGTGCAGAAGTGGGAGGAGGTCACCGCGCAGGCGTAGTTCGCCGCGCCGCATTCCACCATGATGGAGGCCATGATGAGCGTTTGCGCCATCGTGGAGCACGCCCCGTATTGCCCAAGGAACGGAATGTCCATTCCGCGCAGACCAAACGTGCTCGAAATACACTGGTTCAGCAGATCTCCCGCAAATACCATGTTAATGTCCTGCTTTTGAAGCCCCGCCTTGCGTATCGCAAGGTTCGCGGCTTCTGTTTGCAGCATGCTTTCCGCTTTTTCCCAGCTTTCCTGATTCAAATAAGAATCGAGAAACGTCTGGTCAAAGTCGCGCGCCAGCGGGCCCGCGGCTTCTTTTTTTCCGCACACCGCCGCGTGGCCTAAAATCGCCGGGCGGCGCTCAAATAGAAGCGTGTAACGTCCGAGTCTTTTCATAAGCCCTCCTTAAAACAGCCCGATGATATACAGCACGATTCCGTACAAAACCGAAGCCGAAATGCCGAACACCAGTACCGGCCCCGCCACCGTGAACAGCTTCGCGCCGAGGCCCGTCACAAAGCCCTCGCTTTTAAATTCCAGCGCAGGGGAGACCATTGAGTTCGCAAACCCCGTAATCGGCACCAGCGTGCCTGCCCCGGCGTATTTCGCTATGTTGTCGTATACGCCGCAGGCTGTCAGCGCGGCAGAAATGAAAATGAGCGAGATTGAAACGCACGTCCGCGCGTCTTTTAAATCGAGCCCCAGCAGCATGAACGTGTTTGCAAGCGCCTGCCCCAGCGTGCAGATGGCCCCGCCGGATAAAAACGCAAACAGGCAGTTTTTCAGTACAGGGGAGTGCGGAGAAGCCTTCTGCACCATCGCGTCATATTGCTGCGGTGTTTTCTTTTTCATACGACCACCCTTTCTGTTTAACCGGGTATATTGTGCGTATCGAGGTAAAAGATATTCCACATTTTTAAGATTTTAGTTGATTATCTCAAACAGAGCGTGTATAATCAGTTGCAGGTGATATTATTATGTCTAAACTCAGCATCCTGAAGCAGAAAACTAAGCGCGATGTGGATATGACGCAGGGTAGCATCTTCCGCCACCTCATCACATTCGCGTTTCCGCTTCTCATCGGCAACATTTTCCAGCAGCTCTACAACACGGTCGATACGTGGGTTGTCGGCAACTACGTCAGCAACGAGGCTTTCTCGGCGGTCGGCACGGTCGGTCCCGTTATCAACATGCTCATCGGCATATTCTTAGGGCTTTCCAGCGGCGCCGGCGTCGTCATTTCACAGTATTATGGCGCAAAGCGGTATGATAAGGTGCGCGATACCGTCCACACCTCCATCGTCATGACGCTCATTTTGGCTGTGCTCTTTACAATCATCGGCATCGCTATGATTCCCTTCGTGCTCAATTTCATGAAGACCCCGGCAGAGGTCATGCCGGAATCCTCCGCGTACCTCACCATCTACTTCGCGGGCGTCATCGGCCTTATGCTCTACAACATGGGCGCGGGCATTCTACGTGCCGTGGGTGATTCCAAGCGCCCGTTCTATTTCCTCGTCGTCTCCGCCGTGCTCAACATCATTCTCGATCTCGTCTTCGTGCTGTCGCTTGGCATGGGCGTTGAGGGTGTTGCGTATGCGACCATCATCTCGCAGGGCGTCTCCGCCATGCTTACGATGATTACGCTGTTCCGCACGGATTCCTGCATCAAGGTCGAGCTCAAATACTTGAAGCTCGATAAAGAAATGCTCGCGAAGATTGTGCGCGTCGGCATCCCGGCCGCCATCCAAATGGCGATCACCGCGTTCTCGAACGTATTTGTACAGTCTTATGTTAACTACTTCGGCGCAGACTGTATGTCCGGCTGGACGGCATACAGTAAGATTGACCAGCTTCTCTTCTTGCCGATGCAGTCTCTCGCGCTCGCGTCTACCACATTCGTCGGCCAGAACCTCGGCATCGATCAGGTCGCCCGCGCCAAGAAGGGCGCACGCACGGCGTTCATCATGTCCGTCGTCGCAACCGTCATTCTGACAATCCCGCTGCTCATCTTCGCGCCGCAGCTCGTCTCGTTCTTCAACGGCAAAGCAGAGGTCGTCGCATATGGTTCCATGCTGCTGCGTTATTGCTCGCCGTTCTACGTGTTCTGCTGCGTCAACCAGGTTTACTCCGGCGTGCTGCGCGGTGCAGGCAATTCCCGCGCACCGATGATTATCATGTTGAGCTCGTTCGTCATCTTCCGCCAGATTTACCTCTTTATCATGGCGAACTTCATCTCCAACACCATCATTCCCATCGCCTTAGGCTACCCTGCCGGTTGGCTCGTGTGCAGCACCCTCACACTGCTCTATTATCGCCACGCTGACCTCTCCAAGAGCCGTCTCGTCGAAGACGCAGAGAAAAAAGCAGAAGCTTCAGGAAAAAGCCGCATAAAAGCTGTATGAAATACAGTTGTACAAAATACAACAAAATTGCCCCTCGAACACCGCATGCACGTGCCGGTGTTGAACCGCACCAGATTATGCGGACAGCACAAAAAGCCCCCATGTAGGATATTGAG
>OLNE01000174.1_pt1 | contig 70500 bp, 76 predicted proteins | sample 1672431 | NCBI WGS metagenome assembly OLNE01 (sample SAMEA3136685, study PRJEB25190) | human gut metagenome | reverse complement strand
GTACTCACTATATCCGTTGTTGGCTTTGGAATCAGCTCTACATCAGTAGAGCTTCCTTGGTTGATTGATATAGCCATGTTTGCACTGGTATTTTATTACATTGGCTTCATATTTAAGAAATACAATATTCTTAAATTGTTTAATGATAATAAGGCAAGTTATTTTGTACTGGCCTTTATCTGGCTGTATATGATTATAAAGGGAAGTTTTGAACTTGTTACAAGAGAATACAACATATACGGACTTGGCATTATTGGCGCCATTGCAGGTACTATTATTATGTATTACATTGCCAGTTGTGTGGCAAAGAATCACAGTGTACCTGCCGTAAATATTTTGAAGTTAATCGGAAGATATACATTGTATATTCTTATAGTTCATGATTTATTTGGAGATTATATACATAATTACATATATCCTTCATTAAATACGGATACAATTTACTATATGATTTTCCATACTCTGATACAGCTAGCATGTGGAGTTATCCTGGGATTAATCTTTGACAAATGTATTCTTAAACCATTTAAAAACAAAAAACATAAAGCGGCTCGAATTCAACTGCCGTATGGAGAGTAAATGTATAAGAAATTAGGTGTTTTAGGCGGAACATTTAACCCGATTCATCTGGGGCATATGGAGCTGGCAAGAACTGCATATGAACATTACGGACTTGATACGGTATTTCTTATGCCTACATCCGGAACATATTATAAAAAAGATGACGAGCTGCTGGACACCTCTGTAAGAGCTGAAATGATTGAGCTCTGCATTAAGGATTACAACAGTGACTTATGCGGTGGAGTATTCAGCGAAGAGGGCAGCAGGGATTTCATGCAGCTTTCAATGCTTGATGCAGACCGAAAGGGAATAACATATACTGCGGACACCATAAGAGAGTTAAAGGAACTCTACAGTGACGCCTTAATATATTTCATCATCGGTTCAGATTCTCTTTTATATATTGAAAAATGGAGGCTACTATGAATTATCAATTAGAATTAAAACAGCTTGTGGATTATCCACGTTGCCGTATATACCGTGAATTTATACATAATTTGATTGAAGATAAGAACATCCGGACATCTGGAGGTTCTTATCTTTTTTATTACATCACCTTATGTGCCTACGCAAATTACAGAAAATCCAACCGTAGAATAGATGGTATTGTCTACACGGTCAACGCCGGAGAATGGATCTGCACTTTGGCAGATCTTCAGAAAATCTTCCGTTTGCGTTTCCAACATCAGGTTCTGAACGTACTGAAAGTTTTTGAGGAACACCACTATATCACCTACTCTCTTTTAGGAAAAAACAAACTGGTAAAATTCTCTATCAATGACTGGCAGAAAGACAACACCGTTCTTGAATATAGTTATCCATGCAAAAAAGATACTGGTTTTTTCTTTTTCCCTATCATAAAAGTTCACGAACTAATTAGCATAGAGAAAACCTCAGAAATGGATATTCTGCTCGACTTATGGATTCATGCAATCTACAATGACGTGCAAGTGGAAGGTTCCGAACTTGGTCCCGTAGTATATTTCCGTAACAATACCGGACTGCCACTCACAAGTTATAGTGAACTATCTGCCCGTTGGGGACGTTCCAAAGCAACCATCTGTCGCATACTGAAAAAGCTGGAGGCATTAGATATGCTGTCTGTGATTCCCTTTACAGGTTCACATGGCAGCATTATTTATCTCAAGAATTATCTGTCAACCATGTTCAATATCAGTGATGTATTGATAGACAAAGAGGAAGTTGCCCTGTCACTCAATCTGACTGTGCAGATTACAGAAGACGATTCTGCCGTTTCAGAACCAATGATAAGCGAGCAAATTACTGTTTCAAATTCTGATGACAGCGTTCCAAAATCGCACATGAATTTCATCATCGAAAAAGTGGCAAATCTCTTGGAAACACAAGGGGTTTCATGCTGTCAGTGTCGGAAGACCAAATACCAATTATCTAAAGTATCAGACAGAAAGGGAATATATAGTTTAAATATTATCTGTCCTTACGGAAACATTGGTTACCGGTTTGAGCTGCACGTAACGCCTCAAACAAACGCCGAACCACCTTCACTCTTTACCCAGACGATAACTGAAGAACTGAAAGGAGGGATGCACCATGCCTAAGTCTAAAAATAACTGTTCAACCAGAGACGAGGATCCACGTTACCATGACACCTATCAATTTCTACGGAAATACAGAGATGCTACATACAGCCTGAAGGTAGTCGTACATCAACTGGAATTACAGTTTCGTCTGGAATATGGGAATAGCATTGATGAATTTCTGGACAATATCTATGCGGCCGGGGTGGATCTGAATGGAACAGATATTGAAGAACGTGCCAAAAGCATTGAACGGAGTAATAAAATGCTCAAATTACTGGAGTCCTCAGTGGATCTTTTAAGAAGCAGCCACAAATGCGGAGAACAATACTACTGGATACTCTATTATTCCTTCTTGTCCCCGCAGGCTCTCAAAAATACAGATGAGATTATTGAGAAACTGACTCCGCACATTGATAATATCTCTTACCGGACCTTCTACCGAAAACGGCGTTATGCCATTGAAGCACTGAGTTCCATTCTGTGGGGCTTTACAGCAAAGGAAACCATAGAGATTTTAAACAAATTCTTCCCGGAAGAATAAGAATGACACAAGATGGCAGTCGATTGGCACGCATCTGCGATTGAATTGAAAATTTACCCATGCTACAATAGCAATGCTTATAGTTTTCGTTTTTTTTCAGCACCCTCTTTGTGGTGCTTTTTTTGTACCCGACAATCGGCTGACATCCAAAAAATGATGATTTGTACGTACAGTTATGCGTATTTAAAACGTATATCCATAAACGTATTTTATACGCACACATTACGTATAAACATCTCTCAAAAAAGGAGTTACCCCAATGAAAACAAGAGATGAAATATACAACCATGGAGAAGCCGCTACATTGGTAAAGATGATTACCGATTACCATGCCCTTACTTATGAGCAGGTATTGCGTAGTTTCCCTAATAAACAGGATTCCATCAAAGTCCTGATAGCAAACCTTATCAAGCATGGACGTTTCTACTACGATTCCTCTCGGCATTTACTTTGTGACAAACCAGATATAACCGATGTTGACTATGGTATGATTGCTGCCTACTGGGTATTACTTGACTTTGAAAAGGCTCTCGTATTCCACATATCAGGAGAATTTCCGGTAAAGATACATTTCTTTTCCAAAGATGAAGCCTATGAAATCATTCACATACCTTCGGGACAGGAAATTATGATGAATCATATTCTCACACAGACCAAAACAGATGCTAACCGACTGGTCATCGTAGAATCAAAGGAACAGGTTGCCAGTATGCACTTTGATAACATTCTTGCTTTCTGTCTTGTAGAAGACACCGGGAAAGTCAGCTATTACAGGAAAGGAAAGTGATGAATGGACACAATAGAACTATTACAAAGAATCGGGAACATTGAAGACAATCTGGATAAATTGAAAAATTCTATCTTCGCCATGAAAATGACGGATATTCAGAAGTATCCCGCAAATTATGAGGAACTCAGTACCGATGCAGCACTCCGTTCCGAGCGTATTACCTGTAATCTTAGAAATTTGATCTACGCTACCATACCGGAGGGCAAAGCTGCTTATATGGAACGTGCTGCCAAAACACATGGTATTGAGATAGGATTTGATAAAGGCATCCTGACTTTAAGGCTGCCCGGACTTCTCCCCAAAAGAAAGGTCCATACGAATACCGCTTTTATTAACGAACCGTTGCATTATGCCCTAAAGCAACACCTTGAGGCAGAACCACTCCCATTGTTCAAGCACTGTGTCGTCTGTTTTGTACAGGTCTATGACCAGAAGCTGCCTCCGCGGCGGATACGAGACTACGATAATCTGGAGTTCAAGCAGATACTTGACACCATATCGCCATTTGTCCTTGAAGATGATAGCGGGTTATTTTGTGATTCCTACCACACTACGATGTTAGGCACTTCCGATTTTACATCCGTTAATATTATGGAAAAGGATGCCTTTCCTGAATGGCTAAAAGAACAGAAAAACTGTATCACTGACCTGTCGGAAATTTTGTGATTTTTCTTTTCAACTTTCCGATATGGGTAAATTTTGCATGGAAACTTGATTTTTCATGCTTTTTTCATGTTCAGCACACCAGCGAATTTACCGAAGTATGGTGTCTGATAGGTATTTTTTAGGAGTGATGCCACTATACAAACAGATTCTATTCGTTATCTTCTTTTAGAGATAACCGCATTATGTGGAGAGTTTCCAGCAGAACAACTACACCGCCTGATTCCAAGCCCGTCCTACTCAGAAAAAGTCATTACATCATTAAAAGCGGACAAATTCCTGCGAACACATTATCGGGATAAACTTCGAGGCTATCGGCTTACAAAGAAATCCAAGGTATTACTGCTTGAAACCAATCCCTCACGCTTTTGTTTCTACTTAACCGGAAACAGCGAAACCAACCAAATCCGATCCGAACCCATGCGCCGGCTGCGGCTCTATCAAAAAGCAGAGGCTTACCTTACTTTATATCATGCGGGGATATCCCTGTTCCCGGATGAGAAACCACCATTATTTACTGCGAAGCCACCAGAAACCTTTATGGATATGCGAAGCCTTCCATATTTTTATACGTCTCGTGAGATCAAGCAGCTCGGAACAGTCACGACTAAATTTAAGAATTCCAGAAGTATCGGTGTTCTTCTTACTTCGGAATCCGTATTTGTTCTCTATAATACGGGAACCTCGCTGCTTAAATGGGAATATCGTACCGAGATCCGCATCAACGCCTTTATGCAGCACTATCTGAAGGGAAATCCATATCAAAATGTCCCTGATGTTCGTGCAATTATGTTCGGAACGGATATGGAAATAGCTCTCAGGCTCATGACCAGCACCGGAGGATATAAAAAATCTCTATTTATGCTGGATACATCCTATGAACATTTTCACTTTATCCCCAACACACCTGAAGGGGAAACACTTTTAAAATTACTCTGTAACAGACGGCTCTCCCTCAAGTTACAGGAACTTTTACGCTCTGATCTTTATGACAAGGACGAAAAACTCACCATTGAACATGATGCGCTGACTGCATCCGGTGAAGTTGTACTATTTGCATACGACTTTGACATGATACGCATTAACAAATTCAATACCTCGCTGAACCTCTTTGGTTATCAGGGCATTATCATCGCCTTTGATTTTCAGATCCCAACACTCAAAAAACATCTGAGTGCCAGCGTTCAGTATTCCAGTATTGATTTTCTCAAGTTCAAAAGGGGGTTTTTACATGAAACCTAAACTTTGGAAGGTCATCTATGCACTTCCGCTTATAGGCTGTACGCTGTATGCTGGTGGCTATGTTACTCAATTTATCCGTAACTATCAGGAATGGTCACAGCAAGGGAATTTCGCTGGAAATGGAACGAATCCACAGTTTCCTTCTGCACATCCCGCAGCGTGCCTTGAAGCTCTGCGTGATTTTCCGTATAACCTCTATGGTATCCTTATCTGTCTGCTTGCCTTTGGCATATTAGCCTTTTTCCTTATGCGGATGGGAATGGATCGTAATGGCAGTACAGCAGATCGAGAACGAAATCTTGATTATTCTACGAAGGGGACTTATGGTACATCTGGTTTTATGACACCGGAAGAAATGCATCAAGTGCTTGATCTCGTGGATAATGTCAAGAAAACGAAGGGACAAATACTTGGACGGTTGGGAAATAAAGCTTTATGCCTTCCTGAAAATACCCGGATTAACTCCAATGTCGCAGTATATGGTGCATCAGGAAGTATGAAATCCAGAGCCTATGTAAGAAATGCTGTTTTCCAATGCGTGGCCCGTGGCGAAAGTATGATCCTAACCGATACTAAGTCAGAACTCTACGAGGATCTTGCCGTTTATTTGGAGAACAACGGATATACTGTACGAGTATTCAATCTGGTAAGTCCCGAACATTCTGACAGTTGGAACTGCCTGATGGAGATTGGCGGCTCTGAGACTGTGGCTCAGATTTTTGCTGATGTCATCATCCAGAATACCGGAACCTCAAAAGGCGATCACTTTTGGGATAATGCAGAACTTAACCTATTGAAAGCCCTGATCCTCTATGTAGAACAAGGTTTTCCGCCGGAATCCAAAAATATTGGTCAGGTGTATAAACTTCTGACAATGAGTTCTGAAAAGGAACTGAATGCACTCTTTGACCTTCTCCCGGTAAGCCATCCGGCAAAAGTACCATACTGCATCTATAAACAAGCATCAGAAACTGTGCGAAGCGGAGTCATCATTGGACTTGGTTCCCGTTTACAGATTTTTCAGAATAAAATTATCCGGCAGATAACTTCGTATGATGAGATTGACCTTACCCTGCCTGGCAGAGAAAAATGTGCCTATTTCTGCATTGTAAGTGACCAGGATCATAGCTTTGATTTTTTATCATCACTGTTCTTGTCCTTTATTTTCATCAAGCTGGTACGTTATGCGGACATTTACTGTGAAGGTGGATGTCTTCCTGTACCGGTACATATTCTTGCAGATGAGCTAGGCGCAGCGGCAGGAACAATCGTAGATCTCCCGACCAAAATTTCCGTTATCAGAAGCCGCCGGATTAGTATAAGTTGTATCTTCCAAAATCTTCCTCAAATGCAGAACCGCTATCCATTTAATGCATGGCAGGAAATTTTGGGAAACTGTGATACAACCGTGTTTTTAGGATGTACGGATCCCATTACTGCAAATTTCATTTCTGCTCGAAGTGGGATTGCCACTGTATCCGTCAATTCGGAAGCAAAACAATTAAATAGCTGGAGGGTATCCGACTATACACCGGAATACCGCCGCACGCAGTCCATTGGAAAACGCCCGGTACTTACAGAAGATGAAGTAATGCGGTTAGGGCTTGATGAAGAACTCATCATCATACGTGGGCAAAAGGTGCTAAGAGCAGAAAAATATGATTTTACCCGGCACCCAGAATCCAAGAAACTTATCAAGCGAAAGGCTGCAGAACACATTCCAAACTGGCAGCAACATGGGATGGTGGAACGGGATTATACCCCATCTATACCAAAACCCGCTCGAAAAGCTCACAAGCCTAAGCCGGTACACACACCTCCCCGTGCGGTTGATGAGTCCTATCTGGCTGAAGCTGATCCGGATGATTTCCTGACACCCGTTGACAAAAATTCCATTATGAGTGAATGAAAGGAGCATACATACTATGCCAAATGAATTGAATAATACAAATATCTTAACACTGGAAGCAGATTCTTCCATCGAAACACAGCAGTCTAAAGAGAATCTTATCTGGCATGAAATCCAAAATGCTTATCGTACCCGCCGGATTCTCACTGGTATCTTAGGTGGTATTGAGCGTTTGGAGGGCGGATCCACTATTGCAATCATTTATTATAAGAACTTCCGTGTCGTCATTCCGGTTGGTGAGATGATGCTGAACTTGGTGGTAGATGAGGCCCATGACTACGGGGAATTATCCCTTAGACAGAATAAAATTGTAAATACTATGCTTGGATGTGAAATAGACTTTATTGTGAAAGGCTTGGACTCGAAAACACGCAGTATTGCTGCCAGCCGAAAAGATGCCATGATGAAAAAGCGGCAGATTTTTTTTCTGAACAAGGATAGTTCCGATACTGCTAAAGTCCATGAAGACCGAGTGGTACAAGCACGTATTATTGCTGTCTCAGAAAAAGTAGTACGTGTGGAGGTTTTTGGTGTAGAAACATCTATCCCGGCAAGAGATCTTTCTTTTGACTGGCTGGGAGATGCAAATGAACGCTTCCATGTTGGAGAACAGATTTTAGTTCGGATTCTGGATGTAAAAGCAGAAGATGTTGACCACATCACTATCCGTGCAGACGTGAAAAGCGTAGAAGGTGATACCAGCAAAGCAAATATGAAGCTCTGTAAAGTTCAGGGAAAATACGCTGGCACTGTCGAAGACATCCATAAAGGAACCGTTTTTGTACGACTGGCAATCGGCGTGAATGCCATTGCACACTCTTGCATGGATAACCGGAGTGTTGGCAAAAAGGATGTGGTATCTTTCGTGGTAACACATATAGATGAAGAACGGAATGTGGCTGTCGGAATCATTACTCGTATTATTAAGCAAACTCTTTAATTCCAATGTCCCGGATCAATTTCTTTGGTTCGGGACAACTCTTTCCACCTTATTTTCCCAATCCATTTCTTACAATTAAATCCTTAAAATTCCCTGTGTTTTCAAGCCTTTTTCGCATGATAGGGTGGAGTTTAAGGTGGAACTTTAGACCTCTGCCTTATTGCCTACCTTCATATCAGATGCTATACTGCAAACGTATAATCAAATAGAGAAGCGGATGCAATTTCTATCGCCCTCTAGTAACTCGAAGGGGGTGATGCCCGTGGATACAATGGAAGTATTGACTTTACTGCTTGTTGTTTTTGCGGCACTGACTTACATAGACAATCATCACGATAAAAAGAAATAGCATCCTCGCTACGGTCCAATGTTTTGAGAATGCTATGACTTTTCATACGTACTAAATTAAACTGAGGGCATCAGATTTCATCTGACTTTTCCTCTGATTTGATTATACACTGGGGGACCTGAGAAATCAAGTCCCCTATTTCTATCGGATAGGCAATGCATCTTCCTGTATAATTACCAAGAACCATTTAAAAATGGAAGATATTATAAGATATGTAAATATATTAACTTCATTATCGCTTCTATTCCCATATCTTGCTCATCATTATCCATTTGTCTCATACTTTCTTCACTTTCTTTACATATTTTCAAATGTTGATTGTATGCATCGTCTGTCAAGTATCCTCCTTCAGTTATAACCAAAGTTAAGTATTCCACAAAGTCTCGAAAGTTTTTAACGATTCCTAAAAGAGCTACAAATAATTGCCTTAAATCTACACAAGTATTCGGTACAATCAACATCTGGGAACTCCAATCTTCATTCTTAATTTCATTCCCATTTTGTTTCTTTTCCCCATCATTTTGCCATTGTTGTTCATCACCTGATGGTGTATTATAAAACTGATAATTTCCTTTGCTATCAAAGGAGTATCTTGCAAAATCAAAATTTGCATTTACACGTTGAAATTCTTCAATCAATGCGGTCACTTCATATAATGCAATATCTATTGTCTGGTTCATACCTAATCTTTTCAGTTCACCTTTTAATATATTCAAATAGCCATCAATTCCGTGATTCTGTTTTTTCTTTTTATCAGAATCAGTAAGAAAATCAATCGCATATATACTACTTTTCAACCATAATTCTAATCCATGCCATATATCAAACATAATCGGAAAAATAAGAGTGTCCGCTGTAGAACACCGATTTTTATTATATATAATTGAATACAGCCCTAATACCGCATTTGCCATATACGCATTACCCATTACAAAATTATCTTGCGCTGATTGGGCTAGATTATCTTTTCCGCCCATTGAATTATCAAACATCCAATTCAAAAAGGCATAATTATTCGGCTGAGCATAATTTATATCTTTTTCTCCGAAAAAAAGCTTTATTTTTTTATTTCTATCTGCTTTATTGCTCATATTTCATTTCTCCTTAAGCTCAATTCTTATTACAAAAGTATATCGTACACTTTTATAAACTTGGTAAGTATATTTAATAAATACGCATAATCTAATTCCTCTTTACTTTCGCTGTTTTCCCCTGAACAATGTACTGTCATCACATCGAGTGAATGGTTAAAATATGAATGGTGCTCCATCTCTGATTTCAGGCTGTAAATTTCATAAAGTGAAGTATTGCCATCAGAAGATGTTTTTTCCCCTATATTGTGAGCCATTGTACTAACTTGGGGGCGATTTTTAAATCTCTTTTTCCCAGTTCGTTTCATCCCATTAAACAAGTTCGTACCCTTCCAATCATCCGGCAAATTATTGCCAAAATATTCCCCTATCATCTGAGGATGCTTCATTATATAAAGATACTCTATTACTTGTTCTGTCATATTCCTAATTACAAAATCAATGTATCTGCGGCTAAAACCATTACTTTCCAATTTATCAATCGTCTCTATATCTTCCATTAAACATTCGGACACAATAAATGACAACATCTCTTTTGAATCCAATGGTAATACTGAGTTCACCAGCATCTGTCTGTATTTTCTATTTTTCGCCATAGCCCTTTTTACAAAATCATTATATAATTCATAGAAGTTTTCCTGCATTTTTAGCATCATCTCCCTTTCCTGCCTCCTAAAGAATCTTAGCTTCATTATATTCCTATTATTTCCCCGCAACAAGCCTTTCTACGCTATCAGTACATTACCATTATCATAAGTCCTAGATACGGCAGAAAAGCGACACAAATTGGCACACTTCTGCGATTGAACCGTAAATTTACCCATGATAAAATTGATATTGTCAAAATTGTATGCAGAAGGAACGCAGTCTTACGGAGCTTTAGCCTCACTCCGAACGGACTGCGTTTTTTCATGCAAGTAAGGAGGCAATCACAAGTATATACTGCACCTATGAAAAGTGCAGCCCGCATTGACCGGGCTGTTCTTTTTTTGCCGGACATCGGCAGGAGGCTGAAAACTATAAGCACAGGCGGGACTTCTAATGGTCCCGCCTCATTTTATAAGGAGGTCTTAACTACGTGAAACGACTACTAAACAAACAACCACCGAAAAAGCGGCGGCATATTGATTATGGAAAATTTCTCTATATAGGATTTCTTATGTTTACTCTTATCGCCTGTAATGTGCAGCCAGTCCTTGCTGCGGACATTTGGGATAAGGCGAATGAGATTATGAAGGATGTATATAGCCAAATTGTTCTTATATCCACTATTGCTGCAGTTGTGACTGCATCCATTGCTTTGTTGCTTATGAACTTTTCCAAAAGTGGCAAGACCGTAGACGAATCCCGTGCATGGCTCAAGCGAATCGTCATCACCTGGGCAATCTTAAACGGACTTGGATTTATCATGGCATACATCACACCATTCTTTGCAGGTGGTAAATGGACGGGCTAACCGGGGAAGGAGTACACTATGGGAATTTTAGATGGAATTGTGGAATGGATTGCAGAACAAGTCATGAACATTCTGGATCTGATTACCACATCCGTATTGGGTGCTTTGGGATGTTCGATGGACACCTTTTTAAGATACTTTCCCGCTGCGGAAACCATGTACGAAATATTCCTCGCCCTTGCAATCGGATTGATACTTCTAAACTGGGTATGGCAGCTATTCCGTAACTATTTTCTCGGAGCAGGCGTGGATGCAGAAGATCCATTGAAATTGTCTATGCGGACATTCATGTTCCTGTTTTTAACATTTTATGCAAAAGACATTGTAGATCTGCTTCTTGAAATTGCCGGCACGCCGTATAGCTGGATTCTGACCGAAGAACTCCCACCAATCCAATTTGCTGATTTCAATTCCGTTATCACGGTCATACTTGGTGTCTGTGCAAATGGGGCTGTGGCGATTATCGCTCTCATCCTCGTACTAATTCTGGCTTGGAACTACATCAAGCTGCTCTTTGAAGCGGCGGAACGCTATATTCTGCTTGGTGTTCTTGTATTTACAGCACCTGTTGCATTTGCAACCGGATCCAGTCAGGCAACCGGAAATATCTTTAAAAGCTGGTGCCGGATGCTGGCCGGGCAGTTCTTCCTTTTACTGATGAACGCTTGGTGCCTTCGACTGTTTACCAGCATGGTCGGCACATTCATTGCAAACCCACTCTCAATCTAGGAAAGGAGGAACAACATGAAGCACAAGAAAAAACTGATTCTATTACTTACACTGGTTGCCTGCATGGTACTTCTGTTTTCTTTCCCTGTATGTGCTGCAGAACTCACAGAAGCACAAGTTGAGGATGCTGTCGCAAGTCAGGGCAAGGAAGCGGTAACCGGAAATGTTTTCGTTTGGTTCCTATGTGCCATTGCCTTCCTGAAGGTAAGTCAAAAGATTGATTCCTTTATGGCAAGTTTAGGTGTCAATGTCGGAAATACCGGCGGCAATATGCTGGCAGAGTTGATGATTGCAGGTCGTGGTATTTCAGGAGCCATTCGTGGCGGACATGGCGGAGGATTTCATCGTGCGGCTTCACCCGGAAGTGCTACCGTAGGTGGTAACTTCCTATCTGGAGGACTATCCGGTGCAGTCGGCAGGCAGATGGAACGTTCTGCAGTCAATGCAGCGACCGGATATACGGAAGGTGGCAGTGTTGGAAATCTCTTATACCAATCTTCCTTGAATAAGGGTGGAGACTTTGCCAATACCGTCATTGGAAACGTTGCGAAAGGCAATTACGGGCAAGTCGGCTCCATCAATGGTGCTGAAGCATCCAAAGCCTATGAATCCTATATGGGAATTCATAATGACAACAATTCCAATACCACATATTCCAACATTGAAATCGGCGGCGGGCGCATCACTGGTACGGAGACCACGGATGGGGGAAGCAGGGATTTTGCGCTGTACAATTCTGACCAGTACATGAAACCATCTCAAGGAGAATTTGAAACGGTACAAGCCGTTGATGGCTCTACATGGTACAAGCAGTATGCACAGGATACTGTTTCCAAAACACCTTATGACGCAGGCAATGGAAAAGTCGCCTACACCGAATCCATTGTTCAGCAAGTCCCTCCCGCACCACAGCGAAAGGATAAAATCTAATGCCGGATAACAATTCCGGTATTAACGAGGCGGCAAGCGTAGGCACTTCCGCTGTCTCACACTTAAAATTGATGAAGTCAGCAGTTCATTTATCGAAGACTTCTGCTGGCGCACTTGCAGGAGGTCCTTTTGGTGCTGCCATCGGGGTTGCGCTCCAGAACCGCAAGACCATATCCAAAATTGCAGTTGGTGGTATCGCTGTCCTCATGCTTCCCATTCTGTTTCTTACCATGCTGCCCGGATTGATTTTCGGAGATTTAACAGAGAACACTGGTGCTTTAAACAGCAACTCTATCATCAACGAGAACATCCGAAATGCCAATCAGGCTATCGTGGAAGTGCTGAAAGAAAGCCATGCTGATATTCTGGCTGAAATCAATGTAGCCATTGCCAAACTTCCGGAAGGAGACACTGTTACCATCAATGATCTATATGAATATAACATCTCAGTCAATGCCTATCTTTTGATCGCACAATTCTGTGCCAGTCAGGACGATTATCAGCATATCAATCTGAACAAATTGAAGCAAATCATTCGGGACAACAAGGACGGGCTGTTTACTTATGATGTTTCTACAGAGACCGTATCTGTGGAGATTCCCGTGGAAGGTTCCGGTGAAGATGCTGGAGAACCTGCAACAGAAACCAAAACTTTTACCCGGCACAACTACACCGTAGAATTTGCCGGGGATGCTTACTTTGCAGATCATATATTTCACCTGACGGATAAGCAAAAAGAGCTGGCAGAAAACTATGCAAAGAACTTAACGCTTTTCTTCGGAAATTCCACATCCGGTGTAGCAATGGCAATCAACCTCTCAGATGAAGTCCTCTCTTACCGGGCAGATGTGGAACGGATTGCAGCGAAGTTTGGGATGAGCCCGTACGTTGAACTGATTCTTGCTGTAATGATGCAGGAAAGCGGCGGGCGTGGCACGGATGTCATGCAGGCTGCGGAAGGCGGCTTTAATAAAAAGTATCCTCACGTCCCAAATGGGATTAAAGATCCGCTTTACAGCATTGAATGTGGAATCCAAGAATTGCAATATGCTCTGGACAAGGCTGGATGCACCGGACCTACAGATTTAGACCGCATTAAGTTAGCCCTTCAAGGCTATAATTTCGGTTCCGCTTATATTGACTGGGCGATGGAACGTGACGGTGGATATACAAAGGAAAATGCCATCGCTTACTCAGATATGATGTGTTCGAGACCGAACTGGCATTACGACAGATACGGTGACAAAGAATATGTTGATCACGTACTCCGTTATTATCAGATTATGGATAGTGGCGGAAGTTATCCTGCGAATGGGATGCAGATTCCTCATTTCCTTCAGACGGATTATTCTCATATCCCATATGGCGGAGGTTCCATTGCAAGCAGCGGATGCGGTCCCACTTCCTTTGCCATGATTGCCAGCTATTTAACCGGCACGACAATTACACCGATAGATGCTGTTGCATGGTGTGGAAATTCCTATTATATGCCTGGATCTGGTACATACTGGTCCTACTTTCAGGCGGCAGCCACACATTTTGGCTGTGGAAGCATTACACAGACCAGCGATCACAATCAGGTATTAAAGGCTCTATCCGAGGGACATCCTGTTATCAGTTCCCAAAGTCCCGGACTTTTCACTTCCGGCGGACACTTTATTGTCCTCCGTGGTGTTACGGCAAGCGGCAAGGTACTGGTAAACGATCCCAATGACAGTCCTTCAAAAAATTATATAAACCGAGAATTTGATATGATGTCCGAAATCCATATCTCCTCTAGAGCGTACTGGATTTTCGAGAAGAAATAAAGGAGACACTATGAATAAAGTAAAAGTGATTCTTTCTATCGTACTAATGATCCTTTTGGTAGCTGCCGGGCTGGTACTTCCTACCATATGGCGAAACCAAAAGAAAGAACCTGACAAACCACAATCCAAGCCCGTTGATTCCAAGCTGGAAACCGATTCTTCATCCGATGACCTGCTTTTTTTGGAATTTGACGATTTGAAGCTTTTCTTTTCTGAAAGTCAGGCAGATGATTTAAAGGCACAGATCACAATGTATTTGGAAGATAAACAGATGGACACGATTACATCCGTCCAATTTCTTTCAAATGAAACCGAATATCCGAGCAATACATTGGTGCGTTTCAAATTCCAGCTATCCGATGAAACCATGCTTCCCGTTCTTTACAGCACCCAAACCGGTGCTTTTTTTATTGGAGAAGACCGTGTGCATGTATCCGAAGAAATCCGCACTTACGAAAAGTTGGTGGACGATTCCCTGCCGGATCTGACATCTGAAGATGTTGGCTGTCTGGAAGAAAGCGGTTATGCGGATACCAAAGATACGAAAACCGCCGAAAAAAAGGAGGTGCCACATGAGTAATCCAGAAGAACAGCGTACTTCCTTTATTCCACCCAACTTTATCGAAAAGGGTAAGATTTTAAATGGTACATTCGATATCCGCAATGCGATTGAAAGTATTATCTTCGCATCGCTGATTACTTTTCCGGTTCTGCATCTGCCATTTAGCCTAACTACACGTATCATCATCTTGTGTATGACTGCATTACCGGTTGCAATGCTCTCACTGATCGGAATCGGCGGCGAAAGTATTACAGCATTTTTGATGAATGCACTGCGTTTTCTTCGGAACCGAAGGTTGATCGTCCGTTCCGATGTGGTAGCGGATACCAAACGGAAGCGTCAAAAGAAGCCCGGATCCAAAGAACCGAAACGTAAAAAAAGGAAATCCGTGAAAGCAGAGACTTCATCTCATGTTGCTTCAGAGAATACGGAGGTTTCAGTTCCAGTCTTGCAGACTCCAGTGCGCAAGCAGTTTGATCTTTCTACTGCCCGTGGTATTAAACGGCAGGCAAAGGAGGATATCCGTTGTCTGAAGGCTGAGCAGAAATTGGCGCAAAAAGAACAGAAACGGCTGCTAAAACAGCGCAAAGCTACTGAAAAGGCAGCGAAGCTGCATGAGAGTGATTTGAAACGTCAGGAAGCTCATGCCGAAAAGGAACGCAAGAAACAAGCCGACTATGAGGCGAAACAGGCTAAGAAACAGGGAAATCCAATGAAAAAGAAGCGCAAATATCAGACAGTAGAGGATTATCTCCCTATTGATAAGATTGAGAATGGCATTATTTATACAACAGACCACCGCTACGTGAAGATTTTAGAGATTGATCCAATCAACTTTTTGCTTCGCAGTTACCGGGAACAGTTGAGCATTATTTACAGTTTCATTGCCTATTTAAAAATCAGTCCCATCAAGCTTCAGATTAAGATGATTTCTAAGAAAGCGGATATCAATCGTCATCTGGAACAGTCGGCTCAGGAACTGGCAGTAGAAACAGATCCAAAGTGTCAGGAACTTCAAGCGGATTACATCCAGTTTATAAAGAAATTAAGTTCCAGAGAAGCGGTATCACGAAGGTTCTTTCTGATTTTTGAGTATGAGCCTTTTAATGTAAACCGTAAGACAGAGGAAAAAGAAATCCTCGCTGCGCTTGAAACTGCAGCGCAAACTGCCAAAACCTTTTTGGCGCAATGCGGAAATGAAGTCGCTGCCCACAATAATGAGGACGAGTTCACAACTGATGTACTGTATACACTCTTAAACCGCACGCTCTGTATTGACAAACCGCTGTCTTCCCGCATCTCTGATGTGCTTGCACGTTATAAGCAGGAAAACCGTTCTGAAGAAATTGATCATATCCGTATCAATGAATTTTTAGCACCGGAGCAGTTGGATTTCAAGCACACCAGTTATGTGAAGATCAATGGCGTATACCACGCCTATCTGATGATTCCATCTGCTGGTTTTAAAAGCAGAGTTGTTCCCGGCTGGCTTTCCTTACTTATCAATGCAGGAGAAGGTATTGATATTGACTTTTACCTGCATAAACAGCCAAAGGATAAGGTACAGCAACGTCTCGGACAGCAGATCCGTATCAATCGTTCCAAGATCAAGGACGCATCGGATACCAATACCGATTATGACGATCTAGATTCTGCAATCCGTTCCGGTTATTTTTTGAAGCAAGGTCTTGCCAATAATGAAGATTTTTATTACCTGAATCTTTTGGTGACCATTACCGCTTCCTCTCAGGAGGAATTACAGTGGCGAATCCAAGAAATGAAAAAGCTTTTGATTTCTCAGGATATGGATTTAAGAACCTGTTATTTCTTACAAGAGCAGGCTTTTTTATCCACTCTGCCACTTGCAAATCTGGACAAAAAACTTTTCAAACTGTCCAAACGAAATGCACTGACATCCGGTGCCGCAAGCTGCTATCCTTTTACCAGTTACTCTATCTGTGATGATAATGGTATCCTGCTTGGCGTAAACAAGCACAACAATTCCCTTGTCATTGCCGATATTTTCGATTCCAAACAGTACAAGAATTCCAACATCTGTATTCTAGGGTGTTCCGGAGCCGGTAAAACCTTCACCATGCAGACTATGGCACTTCGGATGCGCCGGAAGGGCATTCAGGTATTCATTATCGCCCCATTAAAAGGACATGAATTTTACCGGGCTGCAAGGAATGTAGGAGGAGAGTTCATCCAAATCTCACCGGCAAGCAAGAACTGCATCAATATCATGGAAATCCGAAGGATAGATAATTCGGTAAACAAACTTCTGGATGGACCGACACTGGATGCTTCTGCGCTTGCGGGAAAGATACAGCGTTTACACGTATTCTTTTCTCTCCTCATTCCTGATATGACTCACGAGGAAAAGCAGTTACTTGATGAAGCCCTTATCCGCACTTACGCAAGGAAAGGGATTACTCACAAAAATGAATCTCTCATTGATCCTGCGCACCCGGATCGTTATAAGCCAATGCCTATTCTGGGGGATGTCTATGATGTACTGATGGAAAGTCCGGACACCAAACGATTAGCCCATATCCTAAACCGACTGGTACATGGTTCTGCATCATCCTTTAACCAGCAGACCAATGTGGATTTATCCAACAAGTATACGGTACTGGATATATCTGAGCTAACCGGGTCCTCTGACCTTTTGACCGTTGGAATGTTTGTTGCCCTCGACTATGTTTGGGATAAAGCAAAGGAAAACCGAACGGAACAGAAGGCAATTTTCGTAGATGAGGTATGGCAGCTCATCGGTGCATCCAGCAATCGTCTTGCAGCGGAATTTGTGCTGGAGATTGCCAAAATCATCCGGGCATATTCCGGAGCAGGTATTTTTGCCACACAGGATCTCAATGATTTCTTTGCGCTCGATGACGGTAAATACGGCAAAGGTATCATCAATAACTGCAAGACCAAAATCATTCTCAATATGGAGGATGAGGAGGCGCAGCGTGTGCAAAGCATTCTGCATCTTAGTGAGACTGAAGTTATGAACATTACGCACTTCCAACGTGGTAATGGCCTCATCTCAACAAACAACAATAATATTACGGTGGAGTTCAAAGCTTCCAATTTGGAAAAGGAACTCATCACCACAGACCGGCAGGAACTTCTGGAAATCATCGAACGTCAGAAGCAACAGAAAGCCGGATAACCCGGGCAGTCCTTGGGGCTGCCTTTTTCATGCAAATTTTTAAAGGAGGAGACCTATGATACAAAGAACGAAATCCATGCATTTCAGACTGTTGGCATTTTTGCTTGCAGTTCTTGTTGCCATCGGCACTTTATTTTCGTCAAACCAGTTGGTTCATGCGGCTGACGGAACCATTGATTACACTGCTGGACCGAGTATTCCATACGGCGATTATTTTACTTCCCGAATGTCTTTCGATGGAAACAATACCGCCTACTGTGTAGAGCCCCTAAAAAAGACTCCGCCAAGCGGAACGTATCCTTATGATTTACTTGGTAACGATTCTCTGCTTCGCAAAGCACTCTATTACCTCAATGGCGGTTACGGATATGACAAAGTGACAAAAGACAAATACTTTAGCGGCTGGAGTGATGACAATTCCTATGTCATCGGTCATTTGGTAGTGGCTTATATCTACGCCGGAAATACAGGGGACACCGGTGCTTTCCACGGAGCCCCACAAAGCTTCATTGATAAGGCTTTAGAAGTTTTTCAGGCAATCTGTGATCTTCCGGCACCACCTGAAACCTTTCGGGCGTTTACTGTTGCCGGGAATGGAAATCAGTCTCTTGCCGGAAGTTGGTACCAAGTGCCAAACGGTTGGATTGAACTTCAGAAGTCTTCTGGAAATCCGTCTGTTTCTGATGGAAACGCAAATTACAGTTTAGAAGGTGCTGAATATGGCATTTTCAAGAATGACCAGCTGATACAGACTTTAGTAACAGATAAAAACGGATATGCAAAATCTGCAGAACTAGAGGAAGGCAGTTATATCATAAAAGAAACTGGCGCACCAAAAGGTTATGCAGTGGATACCGCTTCCTATAATGTCGATGTCAAAGCAGAATCTACCAGTACAGTGAAAGTCAGTGACATTCCTCAAAATAATCCGATGGCTCTCATCTTACAAAAACTTGATCAGGAAACCGGCGCAGATACTCCGCAGGGAAATGCGTCCCTTGCTAATGCAGAATTTACAATCAAATTCTATACGGAACAATCAGATGCGGATCCTGCCGCAAGTGGCAAAAAGCCTGCCCGCACATGGGTAATGAAAACAGATGCTGCTGGTGAGATGCATTTTACCAAAGATTATTTTGTTTCCGGTGATGACTTCTACTATGCAAGTGACAAGAAAACAGTCTGTCTGCCACTTGGAACAGTAACTATTCAGGAAACCAAAGCACCTGCCGGCTATTTCGTAAATGAAACTGTCTTTGTGCAGAAAATCTCCGGTTCCGGTGATAAAGAGACTATCTCTGTCTATAATGCCTCTGACGTAGACGAAAAAATTTATCGTGGCGGCGTAAAAATCCAGAAGCGTGATCTTGAAACAGGAGAATCCAAGCCACAAGGAGATGCAACCTTAAAAAACGCTACCTTCACGATTACGAATTTAAGCGACCATCCGGTTCTCGTAAACGAAAAACTTTATGAAAAAGATCAGGTCGTACTTACCTTAAAAACGGATGAATCTGGAGTTGCCGTAACAGCCAAATATGCGCTTCCTTTTGGTCATTATCGTGTGGATGAGACTGAGGCTCCAAATGGATACTTAAATGAAGGCAAGCTCTCTCAAGAGTTTGATATCAATGAGCATGGTAAAATCGTCGATCTGACAGCAAAGGAACAAGCCATTCTCAATCAGGTCATTCGTGGTGACTTAGAATTGGTGAAAGTATCCGATAGTGCGCAGACACGTTTGGCGAATGTGCCATTTGCCATTACCTCAAAAACAACCGGGGAGTCACATACCATTGTGACAGATAAGAATGGATATGCAAGCACCTCTGCTTCTTGGAACAAGCATACTTCCAATACCAATCGTGGAGAAACCTCTGAAGATGGCATTTGGTTTGGAGCTTCTAAGCCGGATGATTCCAAAGGGGCCCTTATCTACGACACTTATATCATCGAAGAACAGCGAGGCGACTCCAACAAAGGGATGAATCTCTTGAAGTTTGAAGTCAACGTCTATAAAAATAACGTGACCATAGACTTAGGAACCCTTACAGATGATGTGGTATCCATTTCCACAACCGCACTGGAGAAAAAATCCGGCACTCATCTTGGAAGCACCTCCAAAAAACTGACCATCACGGATGAGATCCAGTATGAAGGGCTGAAAAAAGGCACCGAGTATCGTCTGCTTGGAACTTTGATGGATAAAGAGACCGGGGAACCGCTTCTTATAGATGGAAAACCGGTAACTACAAAAAAAACTTTCACACCAAAAACATCCTCTGGAAAAGTAAATGTTACCTTCACATTTGATGCGTCTTCTCTTGCAGGAAAGACATTGGTCGTGTTTGAAGAATTGTATGAAGGCGAAGAAAAGATTACACAGCACGCAGATCTCGACAGTCTGGAACAGTCCATTTTCTTCCCTTCCATCGGTACAACCGCAATGGATTCTGATACAAAGGAACAGATTTCCAATGCAGATGAGGAAGTCACAATCATTGATACCGTATCTTATCAGAACTTAAGTCCGAATATGACCTATCTTCTGAAAGGACAGTTAATGGATAAAGAAACTGGGGAACCGATACTGGTAGATGAAAAACCAGTGACCTCTGAACTTGAGTTTACACCGGAACAGCCAGATGGCAGCGTAGAAGTTTCCTTTACCTTCCCGGCAGATACTTTAAAGGGAAAAACAACGGTTGTGTTTGAGTCCCTCTATTACGAAGAACGTGAACTGTGTACACATGCTGATATTGAAAGCGTGGAACAGTCGATCTATTTCCCTGAAATCCAAACGACTGCACAGGACCAGACATCTGGCACGCACATTTCCCGCCCGGAAAAAGAAGTGACTATCATTGACATTGTGGAATACAAAAATCTCATTCCTCAAAAGGAGTACAAATTGTCTGGTCAAATTATGCTTAAGGGGACGGAAGAACCACTCCTGATTGACGGCAAACCGGTTACCGCTGAAACCACCTTTACTCCTGAAGAACCAAATGGTACTGTTCAACTTACTTTTACATTCGATGCCTCTGCCCTTCAGGGTGAAACAATCGTTTGTTTTGAAACACTGACTTATCAGGACAAAGAAATTGGATTCCATACAGACATTGAAAGTCTGCCGCAATCCATATTCTTCCCTGAAATCCATACCACTGCGCAGGATCCGGAAAGCGGTGAGCATGAAACGCCTGCTGATGAAGATGTGACTATTGTAGATACCGTAGAATATCATGCTTTGGAGCCGGGCAAGACCTACCGTTTGGCAGGTATCCTCATGGATAAAGAAACTGGGAAACCTTTAGAGATTGATGGTAAGCAGGTAACAACTGAGACCACTTTTACAGCGGAAGGCTCTGATGGTACCGCAGAAGTTACCTTTACTTTCAATGGCAAAACGTTTGCCGGCAAGTCCCTCGTTGTCTTTGAAAAGTTATATCTTGTGGATACTGATACCAAAGAGGAAACGGAAATCACTTCCCACGAAGATATCAAGGATGAAGGTCAAACGGTAACTTTAACAGAATTACCAAAGGAGGAACCTCCAACATCTCCTCCGGTAAAAACTGGTGACGATACCAACCGGATACCATTTATCATTCTTGGTGTCATTTCTGCTATTCTGCTCTTATCGGGCGGAGGCTATTTACTCTATAAGAGAAAAAAGAACCAATAATATAGATTTTCATGCAGGACCGGGGAAGTATTTCTCCGGTCTATTCAGGTGGTGAATTTATGACTTTATACACGAATCCGAAACTGATTGGATTATTCCTGGCCATATGCCATAGTAACTGGCACCGGTGGTGCTACGTGAAATGCAAGGGATGCAAATTGCAAGATTCTTGTAAACATCCAGACTTTCTTTTCATCCCCGACAGCCATGCACAGCCGGTTCCTATGTTAAAACATGATATTACTGTGCTTTTTTCCATGTCTCCGGAATCCGAGGAATGTCATCTCCAGATGACCTTTTCTCAGTTTTGTGAATGGTATGAAACATACCTGCATATCCAAAAGATTCCAAAGGATACCTGCCCGGTCTTGTATCTTCAGAAACAACTGGAAAAAACACTCTATGATTGGTAGTTTGCGCTTTGTAAGGCATCTCCGTATTTATTATCAAAGAATTTCAAAAAGGAGGTGTCGTAAATGATGACTGCCATAATACAGGGAATTGATCTCTTATTCCAGAAACTCATCTTTATTCCCACACTCATCCTGTTTTTGATGGCATTTAAGTTCATCAAAGTGGATACTGTGCGCAAGCGGCGGATTCAGAAACTTTGTGTAATCTTAGTGGTTTTATTCTTAATCCGCTGCTTTCTGGAACAGTTTATCTTCACTCCGGTTAATTATAACCACTTTGTAGATGCAGGATATTTCCCGCTGGTGCGTGCGCTGTTTTATGAGTAAACTTCGATAAGCATGGTATAGCCTGTCATGCTACGAAGTATTCGAACCAGCTTTTCCCGTAGTCATATGGGAATTCATCACCTGTCTTTTTACAATAATGGTATAAACCCATACGACCACGAAAAGAGAGGTGACTTGATTTATGAAACAGAAGAAAACAATACATTGTGAATATTGCGGAAGACCTGCTGTACTGCGACCTGCATCAGAAATCTATCAAGATGAGCATAGAAAAGGATATGTCTATGCTTGCAGCAATTATCCTGAATGCAACTCCTATGTGAGTACCATCCCCGGCACCAAAATCCCAATGGGGACTCTGGCAAATGCTGCGCTGAGACAGAAACGTATTGCGGCACACGAAGCTTTTGATCAGATATGGAAAAACGGAATCCTATCCCGTGACCAGGCATATCGCTGGGTTGCCGACAAGTTCTGCTTGCCACTCAACAAAGCGCATATTGCACAGTTCAGTGATTATATGTGCGATCAGTTGATCCTCGAATCACAGAAAGTGCTTGCAAATTATCACAGCCATCGCTGTGTTGCTTGAGGTGGTGATCAGATGAATGCTATAACAGACACTCTGACACCTACGCAGCAACAACTGGTCAGTGAGCATCTGGATTTAGTAGAAAAGGTCATTCGGAAATACATCTCACTCAAAGATGATAAACGGGATATGGAGTGGGGAGACTTATACCAAACCGGATGTCTGGCACTTTGTCATGCAGCTCTGAAGTATGATATGTCCAAGCCCTTTGCTGCCTATGCTTGCCGTTCCATTCGTAATAGCCTTTATGACTATTGCGAGAAGGCAAATCTTCAGCCCTCTCGCTCTTTGGATGAACCGGTATATGAAGACAACCAGCAACTTACCATACATGACGTACTGGCTGATTATTCAACGGACGAAGATCTCCACGAGCAGTATCAACGGCTGGAGACTTTTCAATACCTAAAAAAGCAGCAACAAAACAGTAGTGGGGTGGTTCAGAAAGGAATCTACTGTCTAATGAAAAAATCGCAAGGATACACCAGTGCCGACCTCTCCCAGCATTTTGGAGTAAAAGCCAATTTGGTACGGGCATGGATGAGCCTTGCTGCCAAAGAGCTTCGGCAGGACGCAGTATTGCACGAATTATTATCCCGATAAATTCGGTATGAGGAGGAATGATAATGATTACGTTTTATACAACTGTTGGAACTTTAGTATTAAGAGAACGGGCGGATCACACCACTTATCCGATTGTAAGAGTCGGCAGTCAGGACTATGGTTTGACACCAGAAGAACTGGTACTGTGGTCCTGCCTTACTTTCCAGATTTTAAATATTGAGGAACTGAAAACAGCTTATCTTGCAGGGCTTGAAAAACAAAAGATGACTTCCGCAGCAACTTTTGAATATTTTCTGCGGCGGCTCACTGTCCGTCAACTGGTTGTATCTGGTTCCGGGCTTCTTGCCGCTGATGCGCTGTATATGCTTCTTGCCAAACTGCACATCTGCCCGGTCAAGGACTCTTTCTTCCTTCGACTCTTTACCTGCATCCGCCTCCATACGGAAGGGAAGCTGCCGATTGCAGATTTTCAGAAACATCTGAAGAAACCAGAAAACTCCAAGTTAGAGAAACTGATCCTTAAGATGTCGCAGGAACTTTCCTTTACCGTTGCAGAATTATTAGACCATGTAGAAACCACGCAGACAGACGAACGCAATTCATGGGAACTTCCCGAAGTTGCTTCTGAACTGCCAATCATCAATCCGGTACAGATGCCTATTCTGCAAGCCGTAGGCAATCTCTACTTACAGAAACAAATACTATTCTTTACTTAACTAGGAAGGAGTTACAATGCCAAAACCATTTTTCTCAAAGCTGGTTGCCATGAGTGCAATCGGCTTTTTTTGTGTACTGCTGGGATGTTCTTTCGGAATCTATTACCATGACCGGCTTTTCATTATAATAAGTCTGCTCATCGGAGGAAGCAGCATAATACGTATCATTGCATTTCTCCAAATGATACGAAAACAAGCATATTTTACACTAGATGGGACCTGTACAAGTCGCAAGGCCATTTTACTTGGAAGAAATCAGCAGATCAGTTTTACTACCATTGACGAAAAAGAATACCATTTCACGTTTGATAAGAACACAAAACTTCTGCAAGGACATCATTACCGTCTCTATTTCCGTATAATGTCCGCTTATCATAGCGATAGTCTCACCCATCCGGATCTAATCTGCTATGAAGAATTATCTTCCTTGAAAGAACGCTCAACAGAGCGAAACCTATAATGTTCTTTAGATACACTTAGAGCCACCTGCAGCGCAGATGGCTCTATCTTGTCGATTCGATTAAATATCTCTCCATGGATTCCTTTCTCCAGTTCCATTCCAACTCAAACTCACTCTCCCCTTTTCATGTTGCATATATTGTATTTATACATTTGACTTATACCATATCTTGTGTTACTATAATTTTGTATTAGATATTTTGTGTGTCCCGATATGGGAGTCTAGGCAATTCACCTAGAAATGCACATGAAGTTTAAGTTTGAAAAATTGTGTCATATTATGCCTTTTGGCAGGTATGGCACTTTTTTATACCCAAAATTATTTTATTGCCAAAAGGCAGAAAGGAGAATGAAGCATGAGTAATATGCCAGCATCAATCACATTAGAAGGACGACTTGCCTTCGATCCCGAATTAAACGTGGATCAGGAATCCGGTAGAAAATCGGTACGAATCACGGTTATCCAAAACAAAGGATATTCCAAAGAGACAGAACATATCGTATCGTTTTCCTGCTACTTCGGCGGATACGAAGCAGAACGTCTGATCAAAGCAAAAGCCAAAAAAGGAAGTGTGGTTACGATTGTCGGGAATTTTGATTCTCGTGAATACATGAGACAAAATCCTGCGAATCAGAGTGATCCAAATGACCAGATTCACGACCGAAGTCTTGAGGTTTATGTTTGGTCATGGTGGTTCACACCGCAGAACAAACCAAAAGAAGAACCAAATCCTGCAAACGGATCGGCTCCAGCTAATCCGGGAGGTTATGCAAATAATGGCCAATATGCGGCTCCGGCTCAGGCAAACACGATGCCTGCACAAAATCAGTATGGCAGTGCAGGTACTTATCAACAGTCAATGCCAAACGGCGGATACTCGTCACCAAACAGTTATCCAACGAATGGACAAGCTGCAGGTGATGGCTTCCAGTCTATCCCGCAGGAACAATTACCATTTAACAATTAAAAAGAAACAATATAAGAGGAATTGCTTACGGAGCTTATCTCCAGAGGTAATTCCTCTTTTTTATTCAGAAAGGAGTCTATGATGAAATCAAAGAGCATGCAATTTTTAAAAATACTTGTGGGTATTTTATTATTCCTCACGATCTTTTTCGGTGAAAGAAAAACAATCATCTTTCCAGTTATTGTATTAGGACTTACCAGTATCTTGCTGATAACGGTTGTTCCTAAAATACACTTCCATCTGCCGAATTTTAAAAGATTCAAAAAGGAACCCACCGAACCGGAACATACAGATACAAGAACGATGCTGCTTTGCCAGCTCAGTCACCGGATTACCGACAAACTGCACTCTGCCTATGCGGATGCAACTTGGGACTGGTGCCGTAAGCCAAATGTGGGACGACTCATCAATGGGAAAACGGAACGCATCTGTTTATCAGGTGTTCCTGACTACACCCATGCAGAGATCAGTCTGGATTTATATGGAACCTTATATCTGCAGTTTATGAAGATCGAACCCTTTTCACAAGCGGTTGGCAAGAAATCTGCTGCACCCGCAGAAGAACCACCTGTTGTGGATTGCCATTCCTGGTACTCTCTCGTTGGAGAACCGGTATTAAGCGGAATCATTACGGACTTGAATGCCAGAGGCTTTACGAAACTGATGATTCTTGAAAATGGAGATATTTCCATCATGGAAGATAAAACACCTGTTGTCAAAGAATCCCTTAACAATTTCCCGGGCAAGACGTACTGGAAGGAACTTTCAGGCATTTTCTCTGAAAATGGTCTGAAGGCAGCCATTCAGGATACAGCTTTGGAATTGTCATGGTCAAATTAAGAAATGGAGGTAACAAACGATGAGTGATTTATTTGTTGATTGGAGTTGGAGTAGACCACTACCAGCACCCTTTGATAGTTATTTAGCAGGGCATAGCCGGATACAGCGAAAGGATGTGACATCCCGCTACAATGCGGGACCGAGAAAAGTCTCGACCATACATCCGCTTGTCATGCGTGCTGTACAGATGTATATGAACTTGGATTTAGGAAACATTCCTGCAACACAGAGACATAAAGGTGCGCTCGGAAGCCGCTCAAACACTTCAACGATTGCTGAGTATCCGAGTACCTCCGGCGAAGTTCATGTGGTGAACTATAACCGAAACAATGGACAATTTAAAGCGGGACGCTACCTTGATCCAATCGTTCCAACCGGCAAGCCGGAATCCTATCCTTATACAGAGGAAGGACCTTCTGGATCCGCTCTGTTCTTTGCCCTTCTTCCAACGGCACTTACTGATGAAGAGTTCAATGAAGCCTATCAGGACTTCAAACTGCAAGCCCAAAATGGATATGCAGATAGTGAAAAGACCATTCAGGCGGCAGCTCTGCTCTGTGATAATTTTTATCGGCGTGTGGAGAATAGCGATTCATTAGGTGACGCAGGAATCCCCGTCAGCATCAATGTGGGTGGATTACTTACACCTATCAGACCGATTGACATTAAGCAGGGACGCCTTCTGGCTACAAATGTGATACAAGGTGAATTTGAAATTGTCACTTCTGCGCAGTCCACCGGTACATCAGCAGCTACCATTCCATTAAAGGATTTTGTTGATAAGTACATATTGACGCAAGGAAGAACATTTACTCCAGAGGAGGAGGCTACCATACCGATACTTCCAAGCTGGTATATCATTCCACCGGAAATCAAACAAATTTGTGAACATGCCCAAAAGACTACCGGTTCCCATGCGATGCGGAACTTTTTACTTCGTGGACCAGCAGGTACCGGAAAAAGCGAGGGCGCAAAAGCGATTGCTGCTGCAATGCACCTTCCTTACCGTTTCCTTACTTGTTCCGCAGGGACAGAAATATTTGACCTTATCGGGCAAATCATGCCTGCCATGAACCCAAAACCGAAAGAAAACAACCATTGGGAACGTCCAACATTTATGGATATTCAGATGGATCCGGCAAGTGTACATTATGCTTTTACGAAAGAATACGATGAAAGCGTAGATGAAAATACCGTATTTGATGAAGTTCTTCAGTTCATGGAAGAACGGATACGGGCAGAACAGCAAAATGGATCTGGCTCTGCACAAAGTTTTGAATATGTGGACACACCACTTGTAGAAGCCATTCGCAATGGTTATGTAATTGAAATACAGGAGCCTTCGGTCATTGCTAATCCTGCGGTACTGGTTGGGTTAAACGGTTTGTTGGATCAATGCAAATCCCTGACACTTCCTACTGGGGAAATTGTGGAACGTCATCCTGATACCGTTGTGATTATCACAACGAACACGGACTATGCTGGCTGTAAGGGGATGAACCAGTCTGTCATCTCACGTATGAATCTGGTCATAGATCTGGAAGAACCGGATGAAGCAACACTGGTCGATCGTGTCAAAGGTATCACTGGCTGTAAAAATACAAAAGCAATACAGAAAATGGCTAAGATTGTGAAAAACATCAATGAATATTGTAGAGAGTCTTCCATACGTGACGGCTGTTGTGGTGTACGTGAACTGATTGCATGGGTACAGTCCTATATGATCTGTAACGATATGTCGGAAGCTGCCAAATATACGGTTCTAGCTTCAGCGTCTGCGGACAGCCAATGCCGGGAAGAAATCGAAACAAGCTGCATTAAGACTCGGCTTGCCACATAAAAGGAGGGAATTTGTATGAGTCACATTACGGAAAACCAAATGCGTGAGAACTTCGCCCGCAATCTTGTTATCCTCCGCAAAACACGTACCCCCATTCTTTCCCAACGGGCTTTAGCCAGAGTTTTGAATATATCCAAATATGCGGTAAATACCTACGAGTGCCAACGTGCTGCACCGACAGCTTATGTTGTCTACAAGGTATCCGATTATTTTCACATTCCAATGGAACTTTTATTAACAAGGACTCTCGATTAAAAGGAGGAATCAAATTGCACGCAGATTATCGACTGCTGAAAAAGCAAATCATGGAGGAACGTAAGAATATGTCTGAACAAGAATTCTTTACCTCTGATGATTACACAAATTATCAACTGGGAATGGCACGGGCGGCAACCAGACGGTACTATTCCAACCTGAACATGCAAATGGGATGGGATGAATCACCAAATGCAAATGTAGCCTGTACCAACAACAAACGCATCTATGAAAATGCTGCCAATCCACTTACAAGGGAACTTCCTACATGGTACTTGAAATCCTTAAGTCTTACCGGATTGACAGGACATGAATGTGGACATCTTCTCTATACAGATTTTACATCTAGCATTCTTTATGGCACTTCAATGAAAAGAGGAAGTTTCTACCCGGAACTTCCAGAAGCTCCCGATTATCCCCAAAATAAAACAGAATTACTGGCAGCGATTGCTGATAAAAAGGAAGTTGTCTGTAAAACACTGGCAAGATGCGCCCATTCTCTTTGTAACGTTTTAGAAGATGTTTATATAGAGGCCCGCATCTGTCAGGAGTTTCCTGGAACCTTCCAGTTAGGCATTGGACTGCTCAATGACCAATTTGCAGAACAAATGCCTTCGATTCAACAACAGATTAAGGATGGATATAATGGCTATTCTATTATGATCAATCTGATCATTCAATACTGCAAAGCTGGAGACTTAAATAATGTGACAGGTTATTCAGGAGAATATCTGGACTATCTGGATGCCTGCATCCCGTACATAGAAAATTCCATGTACGATACGGATACACGTAAACGCTTTTCTGCTGTCAATGAAATGCTGGTCATCCTATGGGAATATATCAAGCCACTCATTGAGGAAGCAGAGAAACAAAAAGACGAACAACAAGCCAAGAAGTTCCTTGATAACCTTGATAAAACCTTATCCGGGCAGATAGCATCCGGGGCGCCACTTCCTGATTTAACTGGAGGAGCCAAAGCTGCTTCCGATGTTACTGTAACCGGAAAAGCTCTGTCGGCAGGAAAGACCGCTGCTGAGTCATTGATGCAAGAGGAAAACGATCGAATTTCCCGCATCCCTTTGCAGGAAACGCACACCATTTTAGACGGAAACCATCCGGGTGTCACATGGGTCCATGATTATAAAGGTTCACAGCATGAAAACTCCGCTAACGAGATTCTCTCCATGCTGACCAAACTCGCAGATGATAAAGTAAATAAAGCTTATGAGGATGAACTGACCGATGAACTCCGTAGAAGTCTCAATCAGATTTCCTATGGAAATGCACACAAAGGAATACATCTTTATATTCACCGCATTTCACAAGTAAACCAATCGCTTATTGCCCAGTATAACCGTGTGAAAAAACCATTACTGAAAATCTCCAAACGACTTCAAAGCAATCTCATAGAAGTTCTGGAGAAGCGGCGAAACGGTGAAAAATTGAGTCATCTGCCTTATGGAAGACGTTTCGAGTCAAAGTATCTGTATCTGAATGACGGTTCCTACTTTTCCCGGAATCGCCTGCCTAATGAGGCTGTGGATCTTAGTGTGGCTCTTTTGGTAGACCAAAGCGGATCCATGCATCGAGAACGAATCGGCATGGCACTCCAAACCGCTATCATCCTATATGATTTCTGCAAAGGTCTTGGGATTCCTGTTACTATCTACGGACATAACGAAGACATTGATGCTCATGTAAATCTCTATTCCTATGCAGAATTTGATTGCCTTGATGACAAGGATTGTTACCGGCTCATGGATATGAAGGCAGGCGGTTGCAACCGTGACGGTGCAGCCCTTCGCTTTGTGGCAGAGCATCTATGTGAGCGTCCTGAAGAAATGAAACTCCTATTCCTCATATCTGACGGCCAACCGAACGGCGAGGGATATGGCGGAACAAAAGCAGAAGAAGACCTTCGAGGCCTCAAAAGGGAATACCGTAAAAAGGGTGTCATACTCTTTGCGGCTGCAATCGGTGAGGACAAAGAACGAATCAAGCGAATCTATCAGGACGGCTTTTTGGATATTACGGATCTTAATAAACTGCCGAAACTCCTGCCCCGCATGATAGAAGAATACATCTAAAGAAAGGAACACTTGTATTATGAATGAACCTTACGTTTCAACACAGATCAGCGTACTGAAAACGGATAAGAAACTGGTCGCTTTTTATGACAAACTTCGTTTTGCAACAACCGATCATTACGCACAGCTTCATGCTGATGGAGAATATGCAGAAAATGGTCGGAAGGTCCGCTCCCTTATCGGTTTAACACTTTTGGATTATTCCCAAGGGAAAAAGGATAATACCATTACGGTAAAAGCCAACTTGTCCCCGGATGAGGTGGAATTTATATTCTCCCGCTTATATGCAGGATTTCCTGTATTTGAATTCCGACAGGATAAGATCTTTGGGGGTAAGGATGAACAAGGGTATTCCTCGGTTACCAAATTATCTATTTCACGTAACACCCATGATTATAAGGGCAATCCCTTACGTATCCCATGGAAGATTGAAGTAGAAAACGGGAAAGGAATCGCAGTACAGAATCAAACCGGCGGCACTTATATGCAGAAAAACAGTTTTCAATCCAATTATAAGGTCGCTATTAACGTGAGTGATGCAGATATGTTCGGACTTCTCAACCGTGTTGTAAGTTACATACATATCTGGGAAGCTGCAGTCGGACCTGCACTGATCACAAATGGAAAGAACGCTATGCAGGCTGCCTTGAGGCAGAAACAGCAAAATCAGCCGCAAGACTACTACGCCGCATAAGAATTTGGAAAGGGGAGAGCAAAGTTGCTTTCTCCTTTTTTAGCAGAAAGGAGGCGCAGGCTATGAAACCTGCCATTATTCGTAACATTGACACATTTGGTCGTATCAATATTCCGTCTGAAATCCGTCAAACCATGCGTCTCTCTACCGGAGATGCTCTGGAAATTCGGACAGTCGGAAATGAAATTGTTTTATCTAAGTACCAAATGTTCGGAATCAGTGAACCGGAACTAAAGAATTTTTTACAGATACTCTATTCCGTCATCCATTGCGGAACTGCGATCTGCACGTCCGAAAAGATACTTGCCACTAAGGGACTTTGTCTTCGAGAGGGCACTGAAATTTCCCGGCAGTTATCCAAGCAGATACAGACGGCTACCTCTGTTACCTTTCAGGATGACGAACTGTTTGCAACAACTTCCAACCGGTTCCCCGTGGATACAATCTTCCTTCTTAGCGGGAACTTAACCTGTTATCCACCGCTTGCTTTATTACTCATTAAAACCGGGCATCGGAATATTACGAACGAAGAACGGTTGTGTGCAAAAACTACCGCTGCATTGATACAAGATAAATTATTACCAAGAGAAAGGAAGTGACATTCTATGAGAACCATAGAGAAATTAACTTTAAAAGAACAACAATTTGCCAATGAACACCACGAAACTGTATTCCGCTTTTTAAGCCATTTTCAGCTGTCCGCAGACGATTACTATGATATCGTGGTCTTCGGTTACCTGCTGGCAGTACAGGATTACTTGCGGAAACCTGAATTATCTTCCAACTTCTGTTTTTCTACCCTGGCATGGAAACGAATGTATCATGCCCTTTTAGAAGAATATACCTATCAGAACCGACCAAAGCGAAAAGCTGTTGTACTTTCTTATAGTGAGTCTGCAAGTGACTTGGATGACCTGCTTCCACGCCGCACGAGTTCTATTGAAGATATGCTGCTGGATCAGGAAATTCTTTCCGACTTGCTTGCCTGTCTCACTCCAAAGGAAAAAGAAGTTCTGGTGCTGAAAGCAGACGGGTACACCCATCGGGAAATTGCAAAAATCTGCAATATTAGTATCCGGGGTGTAGACAGCAGAATCCATCGCTTCCGTAACCGGATATTGAAGATACGAGTAATCCCGCAAGGGGGTATGACACTATGAATGACCAACAGCTTATGCGGGCTGTAACCATTCTGGAACAGGAATTTGGAACGGGTTGGAAACAAATCGTGGAACAACTTGGAACGGAAGGATTACGGAAACGTGTGGGGAAGAAACTAACCTCTTTCATGGCATTTCCTGAACGTGGAGAAGGTGGCAACAATCACTGGAGGGGAAATTGTTCTCCCGAAGTGGTTTCTTCCATCCTCCGCTATGTATTGGATACGAAACGCTATTATGGAAAAGATACCAGTTCCTTTACTCTGCTCGATCCTATGAGCGGCTCCGGCAGTAGTTATGCTGCCGCAAGTCAGTTTCCGGTACGTTCCCTTTTATATGACCTAAATCCAAACCCTAAGTACGGGCGTGGAAACTGGAATGCTTTGAAAAATGAAGTGGATGATTCCGCAGACCTTATTTTCTTCCATCCGCCTTATCACGATATTGTAAAATACAGTGGCTCTATGTGGGGAAATCCTCACCCGGATGATCTGTCACGTTGCGAGAATTACCAAGACTTTTTGGAGAAATTAAACTACTGCATCCGAAAACTATTTTTTGCACTGCGAAAGGATGGACGGTTGGCAATTTTAATCGGTGATATCCGAAGTAAGGGGAAGTTTTACAGTATTCAAAACGATATGATGCGAATGGGGCAGTTTGAGTCCTTCATTGTAAAGGGACAGTTCAACTGCGTTTCTGATAACCGCACTTACCGCAAACCATTTATCCCCATTGTCACGGAATATCTCTTGGTATATCACAAGGAAGATTCTCTGATAATCCCGTTTAGTTGGACGAAAGAACAACAATTCTCTGTCTCCAACGTGGATTTGGAATCGCTGACATGGCACCATCTGATTCGGATGACATTAGAACATATGGGCGGTCATTCAACACTTTCAGACCTTTACCGTCTGTTGGAACATCACCCAAAAGCACAAAAGAACCCGCACTACCGGGAACGTATACGTGCAACACTTTATGAACATAAGACAGAATATATCCCCGTAGAACGTGGATGTTTTCGCTTGAGCTATCAAGTATAAGGAAGGAGTGCATGATATGACATCCAGCAATATGATTACCCTGACACCACAAATGAAGAAACAAATGACTTTACATGGTTCTTTATCCCTTCCGCTTCGAATTGGGGAAAGAGCATGGATTACTCACGGAGATTTTTCCATTGTAACGTCTCCGGTAAAAAAGATTTGGGAAGTCGGAGTTGAGCGAATTATATTTGAAACACATAATACGATTTATACGCTTCAATTCTCAATCGTTTCATCTGCAACCGAGGTGATGTGTGCTTGAATAAACACAAAGAACTGGAGGGCAGCATTCAAAAGCTGCTCTCAATATTAAAAAAGAATCGTGAGAATGTAGATCCTACGTTACTAAAAACAGTTTATCGGGATGCTTACCAGAATCTGTTAAAGCAGGTCAAGCAAGCAGCTACTGATTACCTGAAGTTCATAACACTTTCTGGTCTGCCTATCAACCCGGATATTCCGTTTACCGAACAGTGCAGCACCATCCAGAAGGCAGTGGATCAGTCTGATGTCCTCATAAGATATAGTCATAGCCTGTTTCACGACTATGATTTGCAGCTTGCTTACAATCTTGCACTGGAACTTAGGGCACAGATTAAAGCTTCTCTGGCTCCTTATATCGCACTACAGGACTGCTGGATCTATGACTGGCTGGAACCTGACAAGGAACCTTTTTACTATAACACCCTTACAAATTGTATTTACGACAATGGGAAATGGGTGCCGCTTCAGGTTGATATGCGTGGGAAATTTCTCTATTACCCAAATTCCAAATATCCTGCCGGCTATACACCAGCAGAATCACAAAAAGAATGTAAATGAAAAAGACTTCGAGCCACCCGTCAAGGTGGCTCTTTTTATGAAAACAACTTCATTTGCTCATAATCCGTTCTGCGCATAAGTTCCGGTGGAGTTTTGTGTAGAATAAACTCTACCGACTGGTCATCCAGTATCCAATTCTCTATCTCATCTTTTTCCAATACCAACGGCATCCTATGATGAACCGGTGATACAGAATCGTTTGCCTGTGTGGTAAGAATCACAAAACGGTCTTCCTCACGGAATGTTTGAAAACACCCTGCCATAAAAAGAACCGGTTCCTGATCCAGTCTTTCAAATTGATACTTTTCTTTCTTCGGGTTCCATTCATAAAATCCCTTTGCCGGAATGACACACCTGCGGTGCAAGACACTCTCTTTAAAGGTTCGCTTCTCCAGCACGCTCTCAGCTCTGGCATTGATCAGCAGCTCTTTTCCTACAAATCCTGGAAAGCCCCAGCGCATCTGTCCCAGTCCGACCTGTGTATACTCCGGCTTCAGAACCGCTGTCATACTGGAAGGGTAAACGTCCTTTTTACCGGCTGCAACCAGTTTCTTATCCAAATCCCTCACAAACTTTTCAATTTCCTTTGCTGTGTCATCATCCACATAATAACGTCCGCACATTACAACTACCTCTTTTCTGTCTATGACAGTATATCCCAATACACAAGGTTCATACAACCAATTTCCACGAACATTCTTCCGGACAAAACAATAATACAAAATCCAATCGCTTCCCAAGTAATTCTGCCTGACAACGATATTTCCAGTTCAAAATCCCTGCATACCATTGTTTATCCACAGTCAAAACTTGAATGTGGTTAATCTGAACCAGTTCTTCGTCATCGCCCTGTACCTTGACCATGAGTGGAATAGATTTACCGGTGGAGGTAAACCAGCACTGGACTGCCGCATCATGGTAAATTCCCGACAGTCCCCTTTGCTCTGTATGTTCCGTATTCGTTCCAATCCCAAATGCTGACATGCTGACTTCCCCCTTTCCTTTATTCTATCTTTTGCCTGCCGTAATCCACTGAACGCTTTTCCCTGGTGATCCCACCACTCATATGGTCAATGTTACTCCCCAAAAAAGCTGCACGCATCAAAATATCATTTCCATATCGCCTGCGTATCCGGTCTACTGTTGCATCCAACCGTTCCAGTTTCTCATAATCCGTTGAGTCAAACATATCCAACTGACGCATATCCATATTGTCTTTGATTCTGCTCGTATGAATACCAAGATGACGAATCGGCGTTCCGTCCCATAGTTGCTCAAACAACTGACACGCACACCGATGAATTTCAATCGTAATATTGGTCGCATTGGTGAGTGTCATCTGATGGCTGGCATAACTCAGCTCAAAATTCTTGATTCCCACTGCAATGACTTTTGCACGTACTGAGGCAACACGCAGTCTTGCTGCAACTGTTTCCGCTAGTGCCAGTAATACCAGTTTCGCCGTGGAAGCATCCGTTACATCAAATGCTATCGTGGTAGAATTTCCATATCCCTTATTATCCGGTGCAACAGCCTGCACTATCGATACGTCAATGCCATTTGCAAAGCCCCACACCACTTCACCATGTTTCTTTAAATGACTGCGAAGGAGAGCAGGATCCGTCTTTGCTAAATCACCAATCGTTCGGATTCCCAGCTTCAACAACTTCTTCGTTGTCGCTCTCCCTACAAAGAACAAATCATTCACGGGAAGACACCACATCTTCTCCTGTATCTCATGGTGCCAAAGGGTATGCACTCTGTCTGGTTTCTTAAAATCACTTGCCATCTTTGCCAATAATTTATTTTCTGAAATCCCGATGTTCACGGTAAATCCCAACTCATCCCGTATACGATTCTTGATCTGTTCTGCGACCTCAACAGGCGGTCCAAATAGTTTCTCTGTTCCAGTCATATCCATGAAACACTCATCTATGGAATATTGCTCTACAATGGGCGTATACTCCTTCAATATCTGTATAAAAGCCTTTGAGCAGCGTTCATACAAACCATAGTTTGGAGGAACCAGTATCAGTTCGGAACATTTCTGCCTTGCTTCCATAATAGATTCCCCTGTCTGTATCCGATATTTCTTCGCCGGAATGGACTTTGCCAAAATAATCCCATGCCGCATCGCCATATCCCCGCCTACCGCAGCGACTTCATTCCTCAGATCTTTCCGACCGCCTTTATGATACAAGCGAAAAACTGCTTCCCACGAGAGAAAAGCAGAGTTCACGTCTACATGAAAAATCACATTCCCCAAACTTACGTTCCCTCCTTTAATTATCATTATATAGAACATTTGTTCATAAAGTCAAGAGAGAATATTTTCCAACCATATATAATCTCTATACCGATCCAAACAAGCACAATATACAGTCATTTTAATTTGACTTCTACCATATATAGTGTTATTCTGTAAGTGTAATTATTATTTGTATTTATCCGGGAAGGATAAGTAACAAGTGGTTTAGGTTTGTAATCAGTCAGGAGTATCCTTGTGCTTTTCTATAAGGACTTCTGACTTTTTTATTTTGCATAATTGCACGCATACAGAGAATGAACATTGGTGTCATTCTCTTTTTTTATGCCTGAATCCACGGAAAGGAGGAGACGAAAGATACCGGATATAAATAAGAATTGCAATTTCACACATAAGAAAGGAGAATTTATGAAACCAACTGAAGAAATCAAAAAATTAGTATCTTATCTCAATGAGCAGAAACATGCCTATTACAACGAGAACAGCCCCAATATCAGTGATCCTGAGTATGACCGGCTATTTGACCGTTTGAAGTATTTGGAAGGAGTTACGGGATTTATCTTGTATAACTCTCCAACACAAACTGTCGGTTATGAACCGGTAAGCGAACTTCCCAAAGTCGTTCATCCGATTCCACTCTTATCACTGGATAAGACCAAGCTGGTGCAGGATCTTGTCGCTTTTATTAAAAGTCAAAACATTTTACTGATGTTAAAACTGGACGGCTTGACCACCAAACTGACCTATGAGAATGGAACACTGATAGAAGCAGCAACTCGTGGAAATGGGGAACTGGGAGAAATTATCACCCATAACATCCCTGCATACATCAATGTACCTATGACCATTCCTTATAAAAACAGGCTGGTTTTAACTGGTGAATCTTTCATTCCAACGGATGTTTTTGAACGACTGAAAGGAACATTACGTGATGGCAAAGGTGAACCGTACAAAAACGCTCGTAATCTTGCTGCTGGTTCTGCCAGAAGTTATGATCCGGCAAACTGCGCTGGACGCAGTGTGCATTTCATGACTTTTAATGTGTTAGAAGGCATGGATGAGCTTCCATTCCCTGATAGCCGCCACGCAAAAATACAGCACTTGCAGGAATTTGGCTTTGACATCTGCCCATATTCCTTTATTTCAAACCCTGTTATGGATGTAGAAACCATGACGTTGGCAATCGAAACATTGAAAGGATATGCAGAAGAAAAATATCTTCCGATTGATGGAATTGTGATCATCTATGACAGTCTTAGCTACTCAAAAGCCTGCGGACGTACCGGACACCATTACAAAGATGGGCTCGCCTTTAAATTTGAAGACGAAACTTACGAAACCATCTTAAGAGATATCGAATGGACAACAACACGCTTTGGCGAAATTGCCCCAGTTGCCATTTTTGATACTGTTGAAATAGACGGATGTGATGTTTCCAGAGCCTCCCTCCATAACCTGACATTTATCAAGGAATTGGAATTGGTGGTTGGATGCCGGATTGCAGTCTCAAAAAGAAATATGATTATTCCTCATGTGGAGGAAAACTTGGATCGTGGCAGATATGTGGATGCAGTACCGCCAGTCTGTCCGTGCTGTGGCTCGCAGACTCGTATCCATAAGAGAGCAGGAAACGATAACCGAATGATCGAAACTGTCCATTGCGACAATCCAGCTTGTAATAGTCAGATTCTCAAGAAGTTCGTGCATTTCGTTAGTAAGAAGGCAATGGACATTGAGGGATTATCTGAAGCAACTCTGGAGAAATTCCTTGCATTAGGATATCTCTCATCCTTCACGGACATCTACCATTTAGATCGGTACGCTGAACAAATCAAAGCTCTGGAAGGATTTGGTGAAAAATCTTATGCCCGGCTTGATGCAGCAATCAATACAAGCCGCAATACCAACTTTGTCCGCTATTTGGTAGCAATGGATATTCCAATGATCGGACGTACCAAAAGCCGGATCTTGGATCAGGTATTCTGCGGTAACCTTGAAATGTTCCGCAATGCCGCTGTTGGCAATTATGACTTTACAAACTTAGAGGACTTCGGAGAGATACTGGATCATAATATCCACGACTGGTTTTTTGATGAAGATAATCTGAAACTTTGGGATGAATTACAAACAGAATTTACATTTGAGAAAAGAAAGGAAGAAACAACAATGATGAAAGAAAACGTATTTACAGGATGTACAATCGTAGCAACTGGAAAACTTGAGAACTTCTCCAGAAATGAGATTAACGATAAAATTTTGGAACTGGGAGCCAAGCCAGGCAGCTCTGTAACAAAGAATACAGACTACGTGGTGTTCGGTGAAAAAGCCGGCAGTAAATTGGCGAAGGCTCAGCAGTTGGGTATTAAAACTTTGTCGGAAAATGAATTTCTGGCTATGATTGCTTAATCTAAATTACACTACAAACGATATGGTCGGGGGCATGGATTTAATTCCATGCCTCTTTTGTAAATGCCGGTTCCCGGCAGGAAAGGAAGAACAACATGAAAGAATCAACTTATGAATTAAAATGGAACGATACTACATTTAAAATCGGTCAGCGTGTACGAGCTACTGACAACAGCGATTATTCTGGATTGGAAGGAGTCATTTTGGAGATTCATTCCGGCGAGGATAAAGTGACTGACAATCTGACACCCGATATTCACTGTAGTTTTGATCTTCCCGTTTCAGAAGCACAAATCAAAGAGTTAGAAGAACGATTCTCTGTGCTCTATAATATGCCAAAGAAATGGGAAGATATCGCTTTGGATGAGGTTGTGATGGCTCCTGATGAACTGATCATCCTATCTGAAGATATCACACGCCTTCTTCAATATATCGGTACGGATGACTGGGCACGCCCTGTATATCGGGACCAGTATGGAAAGTTGTGGAAAGATGTAGAACTCGGTGAATTTGAAATTCCTCATCTGCACTCTGCAGTTGGAAATGAATTTGATGGAGAACCTGATATGCCTCTCCGGAAACCATTCAAAATTCAGACAAACAAGCCAAAGAATCCTTATGAGTTTCAGTACATGATGCTCGGACGCTTACAAAGTGACTGTGAGTATTACTTGAACGATGGAAACCATTGTACAGGACGCCTGTATCATCAGGATGAAAAGAAACAGATTGCTGCTATGAAAGAACTTTGGAACGGATTTCCTGAAGATGCCAAACCAGAATGGCTCTCTTGGGCGCAAATCCTAGAATATGAAAAGGAAATGTGTGGGGAAACAGCGTAGTCTCTGCATCTACTCTAAAATACAAATGACAAAGAAGGTGAAAGAATGATTAGAAATACTTATCAGAAAACAACAACAATTACAGAATTTCGAGGGGCCTATGCCTTTTTAAGCAACTTCTATCAGGCTCCCGTTTACTATCAAGGGTATCTGTATGCAAATAACGAAGCAGCTTATCAGGCACAGAAAACAACCAGTCCCAAAATAAAGCTCTTATTCTGCCTCCCACGGATGAAAAATCCAGCAGAAGCCAAGAAACTTGGACGGCAAATTGAAATACGTTATGACTGGGAGCGAATCAAGTATTCCTGTATGTATGAAATCTGTCTGTCAAAGTTTATGCAGCATCCGGAACTGGCACAATCCCTATTGGATACTGCTGAGCAGGAACTAATCGAAAGCAATACATGGGGGGACCGTTATTGGGGAACCGTAAATGGACGTGGTGAAAACCAGCTGGGACAAATCCTTATGGATATACGAAAGAAATTACAACTGTAATTATAATTACACGAATAAGGAGGCTAACTATGAATTTAGCGGGATTTTTTGCAGGACTGAAAAAACAGGAAGAACGATATGGCATTGAGATTTTATTATCTCCAGATGCCATCCGGGACGAGAAACATCTGGATTGCCTATGGTATGGCGGAGAAGTCGGGTGTATTAAATATCGTAACCATTTTATTGTCATCGGCGCTCATGGCGAAATAAAGATACTTGGGAAAATCAACGGAGAGGAAATTCACTATCAAGATCGAGATGAGTCAGGTCGTCTTTTCTCAGAGATGGGGACATATATAGATGATGATTTACTTCACAAACTTCTCGACAGCAAAGAGGCGAAGAACCATCTGACACTTATTGACTGCAACTGGTTTGAAGTAGATTTAATCTCTCCTGAAAACAAATTTATCGACCTCTGTGACATTGACAACATTCTTGAGAATAATATCTTAGATTGTTTTTCTAATGTTTCCCGCTATTTTGAATATGTCGATAAGGAAATCGAGGCAAGATAATCCTCTTAGCCTATCCATGGCGTTGTATTACGAACATAAAATTACTAGCAATGACTTTTTCCGTATTGGACAAAAGGTTCGCATCTGTTATAATAAATACAACATTTTGTTAGAAAGGAGCATTTACGATGTATCTTAAACGTACAGTTTATGAGCAGCTTCTGGAGTGGAAAAATGATAACAGCCACAGCACCCTTGAAGTAAGTGGTGCCAGACAGGTTGGAAAAACATACATTATCAATAAGTTTGCGGATGAAAACTTCCGCAAAAAAATCTATATCAATCTCTTTGAAGAAAGTGGACAGCAATTTATGCAGTGCTATCAGCAGGCAACCGCCTGGGAACCCGGCACCAAACGCCCGGAGCATCCGCTGCATGATGTCTTTGCCCTGTATGATGTGGATTTTGAGGACACCGAAGATACTGTAATTATCATTGATGAAATTCAGGAGTCAGCAAAAGTCTATAATAGAATCCGAGAATTTACCAGACAGTTCAAGGCTCACTTTATTGTGACCGGAAGTTATCTTGGCAAAATATATGAGCCGGAATTCCGTTATTCAAGCGGAGACCTGACTTCCCTGCCGATTTACCCTCTATCCTTTGAAGAATTTCTTCAGGCCTATGATGAGGGACTTTATAATGAATATGTTTCGTTATCTCCAGTGCTTCCACCGGAAGACAGTATTCATCAACAGCTTTCAGAAGTCTATGCTGTCTATTCTCAAATTGGCGGCTACCCGAAAGTAGTAGAAACATATTTGGAGACAAGAGATATCCAAAAAGCGCAGGGAATTCTCGTAAAGATTATTGATACTTTTACGAATGAATCTATTCGCTATTTTAGTGACATTCTGGATACACGGGTATTCACGCAGATCTTTCTCTCTATCTGCCGTATTTTAAACCGGGAGAGCCGTGGACTGAAAGAGGACAGCATTAGTGAAGAACTGCAAAAGCTGGTAACCAGAGATTATTCCAGCAATATCTCCAAAGCGACCTGCAACAGAGCCATTAGTTGGCTATACTTTTCGGGGATTATCGGATTCTGTGCAAAGATTACGGAAATGGATATTTTAGACTTCAAACCTGCCAGCCGCTGCTTCTTTATGGATTTGGGAGTTGCAAATTACTACCTTACCCTAACCGGAACCGATAGCAGAACACTTGCAGGAACACTGAATGAAAACTATGTCTATATCAATCTGAAGCGCAGACAAGATTTCCCGCAGGAGATTGCTTTTGAAACACCGGCATTTGCGACCTATAAAGGTGGAGAGATCGATTTTGTGGCACAATCCTTAAAGTCACGCATCCGTTATCTCATCGAAGTGAAATCCGGTAAAGGAACTGCGTCTACTGCACTAAAAGCATTAGAACAGGGAAAAGCTGATAAACTACTTTATCTGAAAGGCAATACGAAAGGCGGAATTGCAGGGAATACAATTACACTTCCGCTTTACCTTCTGGAACGCTTTCGTTTTGACGATTAAATATTTTGAGCCACCTTTCACGGTGGCTCTTTTCATTTCAATCTTTTGTTTTTCTATACAACAACATTTCCATATACATTCGGTATCTACGTGAATCGTGGATATTGAAATATTGTTTTCCATATAGCCTTCTTGTTCTTCTAATATAGACTTCTCTAGGGCTTATAAATAACTGTCCTTGTTTCTGTTCGAGTAACTTCATAATTCGCAGAGTATATCGTGACACTTTGGGAAGTTTGCCATTTAAACGCCTGTAAATCCTTCCGGTTTTTCCTTCAGCTAAATACACTGACCTTCCCCACATACAATCCCGGTTGATTTTTATAATATCACTGCTTCGGATTCCGGTTTCCGTAGCAATTCTAAAAAATAGCAGTGTTTCCAAATCCCTTTTCCACAGGAGTTTGGTTACCATTTCTTTATAATATTCCAGAAATGCATTGCATGGAAAGTTCCTCCCGTATCTGGATGATTCTAGTCGTGCTCTTTCTAATTTCGTCATCTGCTTCATTTGTCGTCACTCCTACATTACTTTCAAATCAGTTATCATTACCAATACCTTGCCTGCCGGCAGTATGTCATCTATCTTAGATCCTGACGGTAAGACCATCCAAGCGGATATTCGGGAGTCCGACCAAATACCAGTCATCACCCATTTCAATCCGAACCGGTACCCAGCCCTGATCAGCTTTTACCTCAAAACACTCTCCACAATGCAGTCCGCCATAGTGTTCTTCTAAACCAAAACGGATATCATACCTTCCCATTTCAGAATCATAAAATAAATTCCCTTCTTTACGTGTACTCATAATCATGTCCTCCTATGTATTTTATTCTTTATAAAATAGAATCCCTCTCTACACCGATTCTGTAATATTTCTATGCTTTTCCAAATATTCTTTTCGATAGCGATAGAAAGTCGAGGATGTCATGTTCAGTTCCCGGCGCAAAGCGGTTGGTTTTATCTCGCCTTTTAGTACACGCTCAAAGGCAACTGCAAAATCTTCCGATTTAATTACATGAGGTCGCCCATAATCATCCCATTCACCCCGTAGTTTTTTTGCTTCTATGCCTTCCCTTTGACGTTTTTCCTTTTTCTCCATTTCCGCCTGTGCCATAGATGCATAGAGTTCAATCATCATATTATTGATCGTTTCAATCATCAATTTTGCCAAATTATTATCCATCTCAGACAGATCAATCAACGTGGTTGGAAGTTCCAATACCATTACTCGAACGCCCTTTTCTTTCAAAATCTGCAGCTGCTTTAAAATTTCTTGTTTGTTTCTTCCCAGCCTGTCCAGTTCTGTAATAATAAGAGTGTCTCCTGCTCGTAAAACATCTTCCACAAGAACCGTATATCGTGGTCTGTTGAAATTTTTACCGGTTATCTTATCTGTAAAAATTCCTGCCAGTTCTATTTTCTGGTTCTTACAGAATCGTTGGATTTCTATAATGCCTCTGTCTAAGTGCTGCGCTTTTGTACTGATTCTGTGGTATCCGTAAAATGCCATCCGTATTCCCCCTATATTCCCAAAAAGTCTACAAATCTTTTGGGATATACCAAAACCTCTTTTGTATACCTTTTGGGAATAAAAAAACAGCCTGTTACGTCTACTCCTAAAATGCATACTTTTTGATATATGTATAAATACGGATTTCTACGCCAGAACGCAAAAAACTCTCAGAAGATGTTACTCCTCCGAGAGTAGTTCAAACTTATATCCAACCCCTCTTATTGTATGAATATACTTTGGCTTCCGAGAATCCAGCTCTATTTTCTTTCTAATCTGACTAATACAGCACATGACTGCATTTTTATAATCGATAGGTTCTTGTTGCCAAATTTGTTCATATAGTTCTTTATGTGAAAATATCCACATTGGCCTTTTGGCTAAAAAACATAATACTTCAAATTCTCTTGCAGACAGTTCTACTTTGCATTCCCTTATTTTTACCATATGAAATCTTTCATCAATAAATAAGTCACCATATTGATGTTTAAAATATTGGTTACATTCCTTCATATTTTCCTTTTTCTCTTTCGTATAAAACTATTTCTGTAAAATTACATTCTTACACATTAAAAGATGTCTATAACCAATCAACTTTACCATCATAGATATTTCTTTTCAACACAGCAAATGTAAAACATCCTATAAAAAATTCCAGCATCACGAAAAAGCTATATAAATCAATCCTCTTCATTAAAGCAAATGTCAACTGTAATGTTGGAACTAGTGCAATAAAAAGATTACTAAACATACTATCTGTAATACACATAAGTACAGTACCTAACCAAGCAAAAACTAACATATTTATAGCTATAATTCCCAATAATTGCACTGAAGCAATTCTAATACCATTTGATAAAAACCAAAAAATAAGTGTAAATACGATTTCACAAAGAATTCCCATTCCTCCTATAACTACACATTTTGAGAATATAAGTTTTGATATTCCCCAAACCGAAATTGCTCGCTCAAGTGATTTACATTCACGTTCACACTTTATAATATAGTAGGTGAGATAAAAAACCATATAAGCTGATGCCCCGATCACTCCTGCAAGACCTAATAACTCTGGTTCCAATTCTGTTCCGTTTCCCAATTGTCTCCAATATGGAATCAAAAATATTACAACAGGAGCTAATAAACAAATTACGACTATTTCCTTTCGAAACAGTTTTGTTATCATAAACTCTCTTTTTATTGCTGCCATCATTCTATTCCTCCCCACATATAATATTTAAATATATATCTTTTAATTCAGAGCAAGATACTTGAACTTCTTTTATCTTGCATCCTTCTTTTAATAGTAAATTTTTTGCTAAATCTACAGAAATTCTTTTCTTACTAAAATATACCGTTGAAGAATCTATAAAATTTCCTCCGTATTGAACCTGTAAATTGCTTTGAACTTGCTTAGATACTTTTTCTTCAAAATGAATCTTAAAAAATTCATTTCCATAAATTTCTTTAAGTTTTTTCGTTTCATTACAAAAAATTTGTTTACCACTATCTATCACCAATAAAGTATCTGATAACTCTTCCATACGCTCTAAGTCATGTGATGATATAACTATACTACTATCACTTAAAAATGTTTGGATAATTTCTTCTATTTTCAAACAACTATTCATATCCAAATGAACAAATGGCTCATCTAATAATACTAATTGGGGTTTTCCTAATACTGTGCATCCAAATGATACTAGTGTCTGCATTCCAGAAGAAAGGTGACGTATCTCTTTAGCTAATATTTTTTCTAATTTAAGCGTTTCGATAATATAATCTATATATTCTTTTCGAGCTCCAAATGCATTTGCCCACATTTTTATGTGCTCTCGCACTGTTAGAGCTCGTATCAACCCTTTAGAAGCCGGCATATATGCAATTTCATTTTTTTCAACCCCAATTTGCAAAGTTCCTGACGTAGCGTTTAACACCCCCGCTAATAAGCGTAATAATGTAGTCTTTCCTGCTCCCATAGGACCTACTAAACCTACTTTTTCTCCCTGTTCAATACATATCTTAATGTCTTCTAGTGCTACCTTTCCGTCGCTATACTTTTTACCAATCCAATCACAATTTACCATACCCATTTTCACATCCTCCATTATAATCTGATACTATAATAAAATAATAAGGCAATTCGAAAAAGTTTTATAATCCCCCTATAATTTGCACTTTTTAAGATTACCTAGTATTCACTATATTACTGCAAAATAAATTCCTTATTAGTTATGTCATCAAAATCATTGTCATGACATATAAAAATGCAAATTTCTTTTTTTATTTTATTTTTTAGCAAATCATGTAACGCACTCTTAGCTGCTTTATCCAAATATGATGTAGCTTCATCAAAAATATACAGACTATGTGTTTTTACTAAAGTACGAGCAATAGCTATTTGTTGTATTTGACCTTTAGACAAATTTTTCCCATTATCGATAATAACTGTGCTCATATCAATCCCCTCTAAAAAACCACAATCTTGTAATTTCTTTAAATTTTCAGAGAATTCTTCAACATCCATATCCGTATTCCCCACCCGAATATTTTCAAATACAGACATTTCAAATAGGAAAATATTCTGTGGTACAAATCCTATACATTGTCGCAATGATTCTTTTTTAATTTTATTAATGTCAATTCCATTTATTAAAACTTTATCTTCACCAACTTCGTAATAGCCTAACAGAATTTTCACTAAAGTAGTCTTTCCAGAACCATTGTGTCCAATTAACGCCAACTTATCTTTTGGTTTCAAACACAAATTAATCTCTTTTAAAATATACTCATCTTCTACTCTATATGAAAAATTTAAATTATTTATATTTATTTGCTCTATACCTTGAATCTCTGTTATCTCAATTTTTTTTGAATCCCCTTCCTCATATATCATTTCATTTATTCTTTGCAAACTTACAAGCACCGGCTTGGCTATAATTTTTAACGACTGTAAAGAGACAATGGGTGCAAACACCAATGATACATATTGAATTAATGAAATATAATCCGCCAGTTTCAATTTGTTTAAAACTACCAAGACTGCTATAATTCCCGTTAATATAATATCAATACATAAAATAGTTCCTGTTGTTATTTTAGAGCCTTTGCTTATTGTTTTTTGTTGTTGAACATTCTTCTTAGCTAATTCTCTTATATCCCTTTCTATTTCTCTTTTAATAGTATCTTCTCTATTTAAATTTTTAATAGTAAACAAACCTTGTATTGCATTATGCATATTGTGATTACTTTTAGCTGATTGTTCATACAACTTTTTTGAACTCGAACCCATTTGTCCCATGTATATATCAGTCACTTTATAGAGAACACATATAAATAAAATACATGCACTCCCTAAATATATATTCTTATAAAAAATAATTCCTAAAGCCACTATTGCTGTAAATGCACTTGTTACAAAGCTAAAAACCGTTGGTGATATCAAGTTAGATACACCATTAATTTCATTAATTCTTGACAAAATGTATTGCGGAGAATATTTATCAAAAAAGGCTAATGGAAGTTTTATAATTTTATTAAACACATCATTTTTCTCAAGCATTACAATCTCATTACCCGTTTGGGCAATCTTAATTTCATAAAAAATTTCCACAAATGTTTTTGTCGCTTGCAAGAAAAGTATCAAAATTGAAAAAACAATAATCAGCTTAATATTTTTATCCAAAATTCCTTGATCAAAAATAGCTTGTGATATTATTGGCAAAACACCACTTATACCGGAGATAATTAACGTAAGTAAAAATAAAATTACAAATTCTTTTTTATATTTTTTAATATATGTAAAAATAATCTTCACAACACGTCTCACCTACCCAATTTCTTTTTTACTACATATACATTTTTCATTTATGTTCCCCAGCATATAATCTAATGCTCTACAATCTGAACAAGTTTTTCGATATTCACACTCCTTGCAAGTATCTATCTTTTCTATACCAAAACACCAATATTTCATTATTTCTTCTTGATTATTAAAAATCTGCGAAAAAGTTTTATTCAAATCATAGTCTATAATCCCAATAACTTCCTTAAGTTCCGGACATGGATATACCTTCCCATCTACTGAAACAGCTAATGTTCCTGCCAAACAAGGATGTATCTTTTCCATAAGAAAGAACGACGTTTCATCACTAATAATTTTAGGCATAGACGAAAAATAGTCTAATTTATTACTTCCCTCATGATATCTTAACGAGAACATAATTGCCTGATTAGCATATTGTATAGCAACATCTTCCTTTATCTTTGAAAAATTTAAGATATTATTAACGTCCATTTTTAAATTAATAGCGCCTAAAATACCTTTTATTGATAGTAACTTTTCTTCAATTTCCAAAAGAATTTCTTCTTGACTTTTATCATCACATTCTACACCTACAATTAATAATACATTTAAACTCTTCAAAAATTCATACATTTCTTTCGAGATATGCCGACTGTCGCATATTACAAAAATATTTGTCTCACTTCCCACCATTCTTCTTGTATACTCAAGAACCTCCTTTAAGTAGTCTGTTTGAAGAAATAAATTTCCACCTTGAAAATATATGTTTTTAAATCCATATACTGCAATTTCTGAAATCAGTCGGAAATAATAAAATTTGTCGAATCTATTTATAATTGGACGTTTGCATGAATAGCATCCATTGATCATAACTTCTCCACAGAACTCACAATTTTCTGTACACGTTCCTGGCAACTCAATAAAAATCTTATTCAATAATATTCTATTTTCTGGATGCAATTCGTATAGCTGTCCTTTATGCGCTTTTTCAGATGGTGTCCAATTCTCTTGTAATGTTGCAACTTCAGAGTCTATCATTTGGTCTATAAATTTTTGTATTTGTATATTTTTACTACACATTTCATCTACACTACTACCTTTTAGCAACATTTTTAGCTTATCACTTTCCATTTTTTCCACATGATATGCTCTTTTATTTTTGAAATCATAAATCATTGTACCAGTTACTCCTTCAACCAGTTTACAATGTTTAGCTAACTTTAAATATTTACTCATCTTTTTCGCCTCCATATTTGAAAAAAGTTTCTACTGGTACATTTTCCTCCAACATATCATAGAACTGAATCATTTGTTCTCTTCTTGCTTCAATATAGAAACTACATGGTTTTAATCGTGATAAATCAAAATCTCCGTGATCATCAAGTAACGCCTGATAACAATGTGGACAAAATCGACTTATCGGACAATTTATACAGACTGGCGCTAATGTGTCATTATACTTATTCAATATTTCTGCAATTTTTACAAAATTAATCCCTTCATCAACTGTACCAAATGGCATTTTATCATTTACTTTTTCACATGCGTGAACTACTCCATAAGGATCAACTGCCAATTTATGCCCCGGTATGCAAGCTCCTACATTAGGAAGTAAACCTCTCGTAATCTCTCCTATACTACAATTTATCATTCTATTAACTATCTGTATATTTCCTGCACCAAATAATGCTCGTTGAATTTGTGATGCCTTTTTCCCTGTTTTTATGTTTTCTATATATTCATCTCTAAGTTTATCTATTTGCAGCTTAAATCTTTCTCTTTCAATTTCCGTATACTGTTCGTACCACTTTGTCCCATAATCAATAACAGGTGCATATAACAATAATTTATTTTTTAATAGTTCTTCTTGTTCAAAAAACTGCTCTACTTGTTCTAAGTCCGTTCCCGTATCATATACACCAATAACATAACAACGTTCTCTGAAATACTCCGGATACATTTCATTTAGTTGATGAATTACATTCATAGCATTTGAATAAGTACCTTTACCATTTGGATAAACCCGTAATCGATCATGTTCTTCCTTATATCCATTCAGGCTTATGCTTAAAATAAATTCGTTTTCTGCAAAAAATTTCATTTTCTTCTTATCGAGTAAACATGCATTTGTCGTAAGGTTATACCTAACTTTGCCTTCATATATATTTTTTATAAACTCAACTGTCTTCTCTATCAAATCAAAGTTAAGCAATGGTTCTCCACCATAAAAAGAAACCTCTGGTACAAATAATGGCTTTTTCAGTTTCTTCTTTCTTACATAATTAAAATACATTAATACTGCCCTTTTTGCGATTTCAAAATCCATGTTGATATTAGTATGTTTTCTATAATTATCATATTCTCCTGAATATGCACAATATTTACAGCGTATATTACATTCATGTGTAACTATCAGTGTCAATTGCTCATATCCTTGATTTTCCAATTCTTGTTCTACTTCTTCTGCAGTTATCACCCTCGTTTCATATATTTCTGTTCCATAACATAAACTCTCAACGGGGTATTTACTTTCTTCAATACTATTTACATATCCTGTAATGTCGTCATAATAGTATGTATTTCCCCTTGGTGTTTTAAAATAAAAACCTCTTTTGTTTTCCATACATATTCTCCTTTTTGAATTACATGATAAGTGCCAAATAGTTTATATCCCTACTTGTAGTTAATCTTATATCAAAAATCTATATTATTAACAAAAGAGAGTAAAAACTATTTGGCACTTCCATTCCTTATTGCAGTCATTTTGTATTACGGTGCTTTGTACGCGCCGAGTTCACCAATTGCAATGCCTGCTGCTGCTTTAGCAAGATTCACGCCACAACTTAAAACACAATTTCCTGCACATAACGCAGCACAGATAGCGGTATCACCCCAGCCATATGTTTCTACCATAACAGAATACCTCCTTTCAACTTTTTTTATCAAAGCAATAATGCTTTAATATCTCTTTAGCATCAAACTTTATATAAAGTATTTTTGATACCTCCCATAATTTGTAATAACAAAATTGTTATTAAACACCAGAACAATATATTTGCTAACATCCACGTTCCGAATATCGAAAACACTAAACAAAGGATTTCTTGTAAAACTATATATTGAAATATAATTTTTTTTATTTCTTTTTTATGTTCAGGATCCAACCTACGATATATATTATCAATTGGAGCAAATAAAATAATCAAACATCCTAGTAGTACATTTAATACTAGAATGACCATCCCTTCCACTTCCCACTTTGTCGGAAATATTATGTTCAAAGTAAATATTATATTTGAAATTATATAACATCTTACTTTCGTAGATGCATGATATCCGCCAGCCATTCTTCTTACTGGGATAAATAACATTAAAAATAAAATTCCGTACCACATTCTATGTAATATCATACTAATCATCAAAAATGTAATAATATTTATTCCCATCCAAATCATTTGCTGAAATGCAAATATTACGATTTCTGTTTCTCTTTCATCACACTCTAGCCATTGTGTGATCTTTTCTCTACTTATCATTTTTTAAATCTAAAACAACTTTAGGAATTCTGGGTTGATAAGATATGAATGGACATGCTGCCACTACCTCCTGCTTAGCAATTTTAACTGCAATACTTTTCACAATATTTTTGCAATTACAATTCTTTAAACTTTTCATATTTGTTCTCCTCACAAGTTTTTTATTTGTCCATATTCTACCATCTTTCTTGTTTCAGGTATGTATTATGTAATAATCCCACTACTTATTTGTAAAAATTCGACTAATCATTCATTCACAGTCTGAATATTATGGTACGATGGAACCGCCGAGTGCACCATTCAAATGGAATATACGATAGTACTCTCTATGAAAACGGAGAAATGCGATGAATATTCTTGCGATTCGAAATCGCAAATTCGGAAATTAGGAAAGCAGAGTTCCGGTACTCGGAAATCGCCTTTTTTGTGCTTGACAATTTATATATTTCTATGGGGGATATTGGTCAAGTCCTTGCTGCATCTGCGGTGCGTAGCAACCTTTACCCATATTCTCATAGAAATTATGATTCAGTATGCAGAAAAATGGATGTAAAAAGTGATTTCCGTTTTACCGGACAGCTGATGGAAAAGTATCCGGAATATTCACTAAATAGAGCAAAATGCTTGCATCTATCCTTTGGGTGCAAGCATAATTTATGAGTAACATAGAAATATTTTGCGCTTACTTATAATATAATTAAGGACAGAACCTTTAAAAATCAGGTTCTGCCCCCAGTAGCTAATAACATATCTTATGTCCATTCTTATTTTAAAGGAAACTTGGAACAGTCATAGAAAGTTAAATTCATTTAATTTGTATTTTCCTGATATGAGATTATCATTATGTATTAAGTAATATATATATCATTACCTTAACAGAAAAAATATTCTCATCATACTTAATATCCATTATTCCATTTGTTTTCTCTACAGTCTTTTTTACATGTTCTAATCCTATCCCGTGCCCATTTGCTTTTGTAGTAATAAATCTATTATTGCTATGCTTGATCAAATTATTATAACTGTTTGAAATTTCAATAAAAAGCATTGTCTTTCTCATATACATATTTATAATCAAACTCTTCTGTTCTGAATTTACTGCAGCATATATTGCATTATCTAGTAAGTTGCAAAGTATAATATTTAAATCATACAACTCATACTGTATTTCTTTTGGTATTTTAGCAGTAACTTCAAGTTTATTCAACGGTTCCCTTATTTGAGACAACATATAGTTTAGAATTCTATCAACTTCGCTATTTCCACAATTAACTAACGCTTGTGGGCAATCATAATTTTTTTCCAATTTTGTTAAATATTGAATAAGATTATCATCCTTGTTTTTTATTAAACTCTGTAAAAACATTACGTGGTGTTTTAGGTCATGTTTTAAATCATTATATTTTTTTTGAGATTCTTCATAAATCATCATTTGGTTTTCATATGCTTCAATTTGTTTTTCCAAAATGTTTTTAGTCAATCGTTCCTTATGTGCTACCAGTACGGAACTGTATAAAAAGAAAATTATCATATTATTAATCAAAATTCCAGACACAATAACGGCTACAATTATTCTATTATCTTCTGTCAGTATCCCCGTAATTACATTATATGTTATAAATGCACTAATTAATGGAACTATAATAAATGCAATCCAATACTTTTTTGAAATGTCAAAATTATCTTCAACTTTAATAACTTTTTCTATTATTTTTTCTATTATCATTATAAATAGTACCGTAATTACACCATAGTATTCTTCAATATTTTGCCCTATTGTATATCTCGTAAAAAGAATATATACCAATCCATCACACGCCATATTAACAATATATATTAAACTTGCAACAAAAAGGCATTTTGCAAGTTTGTTTGTATATAATCTTACCAATATAATTAAAAATAATAAATTAACTATTACATTTATAACCAATGAAGAATACACCATGTGAAACACATATGTCGCTATACAAAACAAACCCCATAATGTTAATTCGATAATATTCTTTTCTCTATTTCCCCCAAAAATTTTCACAAATCTATAATTTACAACCGTTCTTAAAATATTTGTCACAAATATAATTAGTGCTTTCATCATTCTTTTCATCCTTTTTGTGCCAACAATCTCATTCTGACTTCTTTTCGATAAGGTTTACTGATCATAATAATTTCATCATTTAACATTTTTACCCATTCGTAAGTATATTCAGATGCATAGTTATTATTTATAATATATGATTTGTGGACTCTAATATATTCTTCAGGCAAATTTTTATAAATAGCAGTTAAATTACCATAAAATTCCAGCCTTTCATTGATAGTGACTAAAATAATTTTTCTTTTATCGCTTTGAAAGTAAACTATTTCGTTAAATTTAACTCTATAAACATTCTTATTTATTCCAAATTCAAAATATTTTTTCCCTTTATCAATTTTCTTTAATATCTGTTTTAACACACATAAGACATCTTTATCATCTAATGGCTTAATTAAAAAATCAAATGGTTGAGTTTTAAAAAGTTCCAAAGCATATTGCTCTTTTGCAGATATATAAACTATATTCAAAATATCATCTTTCAATTCATTTCTAATAAATCTTCCTACGTCAATTCCATTAATATTTAAAAGTTCAATATCCAAAAATATCAAATCATATATTTCTTTATCATTTAATTTTTGACATAATTTCTCGCCACTATAATAAATATCAACTTCTATTTCTATTCCCATATCCTGTTTATATTTTATAATCAAATTTTCAATTGATGTACAGGTATATATATCGTCATCACATATTGCTATTCTGTACACATTTTCTCCTCCTTCCATTTTTTCTAAATTTTTTTTAACTTTCATTTTACACTATTCCTCTCTTCAAAAAAATAAATATTATCAATTTAAATCCACTTTTATCAAAACAACTATTTTAAACCGCATTTATATGCTTGATTCTATTTATATAACTATTTTAAATAGTATATCCCCCTTTTTTCAAACATACAATAACATCTCTTTATTACCTGAAACAAACATATCTATTATCAAGATTCTACTTCTTACACACCTACGTTTTTCCAAAAAGTCTGCCCTTATTTTTCAGAACCCAATATATCAAATTGGTATTGGATAAAATCCTACTAGTTTCAAGTAAGCCCGGCAACCTTCAGTGCCGGGCTTACAAAATTTACTCTAATACCTGAAACCTCTGTATGCAGAGCAGAAGTACGCCTGCCAGTTCCTGATACAAGTCTTCATCAAAACTTCCGTTCACGATAGACTTCCGGATTAGAAGCGGACGGTACATTTCAAAAATCTCTACTATAGCTGCATGGTTTCCTGCTTTTGCCTGCATCAATAATAACTCGAATCTCATTTTAAATTTCCCCTTTTTCCTGGATCCACTTACGGATTTTCTTAATCGCATAGTAATAACGGTTCTCCACCTTTTTTTGTGGCGTTTCCGTCTCCATGCTAATCTGTTCAAATGATTTCTCCTCAAAAATGTGCAGATACAAAAGTTTTCTTTCTTCTGGCTGCAATAACTGAATTGCTGCTGTCAAATTACCATCTGAGAGTGTACCCCATTCCGGATATCTGCCTTTCGCTTCCTGATCTAAAGCTTTTTCTCGGAAATGCTGCTCATAGAGTTCATCAAAACCCACATGCGGTTCCGACGCCAACTCGTCCTCTAAAAAGTTCTCGTAAGTTTCTCTCCGGCTTTGCTTTGCTAGATATTTCATTCGTTTTCCTTCTACCGACCGCAATACGTATGCAGTAAAGAGATTTTGTACTTTATTCTTATATGTATCTTGATTCTTCATGTGATCCTCCATAATTGAAATCTTTTGCAAGTGACCAATTACAAACTGGAGGACTACGACAATGATTTTGAGACAAAAAAATACCGAACCAGCAAAACACTAATTCAGTAGTAAATTCGTCATTATTTCTTTTTTGTAACTCATATGACACCCATAAGAAAGCAAAAATAGAGGTTAATACATCAATAATTTTTTTCTTGAGATTGTCCCTCTTTTTGTTATTCTTAATAGATATATCTTCATGATCGTCTTTGTAAAGTGCTATGTTGCCTATCAATAGGCGTTATGTTGCACGTTTCATATGAGTGATTTACGGTAAAATATGAGTAGTAAAAGAGGTGATAGGTGATGAATCAAAAAGAAAAACTGAGTGCCGCGATAAAAACCGAACGTGAGAAACTTGGACTTACACAAATGCAGTTGGCAAATAAAATTGGAGTTGCACTCCGCACGATTGCAGATATTGAGAACTGTAAAGCAAATCCCCGGTTTGATACGCTGTGCCAGATATTTAGTAGCTTACATCTTCCGCTTGCTGACATTTTCACCGAAACAGAACCATCAATCCTAACCACTCTGAACCACGACTTAAACCGCTATTCAGCGGAGGATCTGGACAAAACGTGCGAGATACTGGATGCTCTGTTAAAAAGTGCCCGCAAAAGCAAAGATGCTGCTAAGAAAACATAGTCATAGACCAACCTATACGCAACAGTTATTACTCTACATCATATTGTAGCAAGTGAATCTTTGAGAACTTTGTGAGTAATCTGTGAGTTTTCTGTGGATTTAAAACATGAATATGGGAATAGGAAAAGCAGGCAAAACACCTGCTTTTCTTAATGACCTCCCCGAAAGGACTGCAGATTTTTTGAGATACTGCGAATTAAGTTTTCGCTATGGTTATTGAATGCATGGTTATCCGATACATCCAGCACTTGTTCCTCTGCTGGTGGCGTAGAAGGAGAGAGGTCCAATCCGGCAGTCGCATATTCCTCTGAAATAATCTGCCGGATTAACTGTTTTACTACATCAGGATCTACGTTTCCATCACCTTTTGATTCCTCTCCCTCATAGAATAAGATTGCCCTTACCAAATACTCCGCTTTTTCTGATCTGCCGAGCTGGTTTAAGATATTCGCCACCTTAATGTGCTGTGAATTATGTTTGTTGAACCCGATCGTAAAGGTATAAGGATTCTTTTTTTGCACATCATCACACTCCTAACACTGGTACAGAAGGTCATATCCTTTTGCATTTGCATGGATATCGTCAATGAAACGGTACTTGGATAACTTTCCACTCTTAATGATATACTCCTTCAACAGAATGGAACCGCCGCCAATAAATACCATGTAAGTACTCTTAGGATCAATTCCACGCTCCCGGAGTGTTGACAACAAATCCGTCACATAATTCTCAACCTGACTTTTTACCGTCTCCACGATTGTTTCATCGTAATATTCCGTCTTACCTGCAATGATGCTGTTAATGTCTGTATCTTCCAACAGAATGTCATGCTCGGCCCGCATCTTGGAAATAATCGTATTATATAAGGTATTCACGCCATCCTCTAAAGAATCACAGATACTCATATCCATATTTCCATTCCGAAGCATGATGTAATTGGTCGTAAAACCACCAATATCCACACCAACCGCCTTTGGAATTTCACTCAGTTCATCACCGCAAGTCATCATAGCTGCATAATTCTGTGGAAATGCAACAACGTCTGTAATGCAGATATGATATTCCTGCCCGTTATAGGAGAATTGCAGGACTCCTTCTCGTTTAAAATATTTCTCATACCTGTCATAAAGTTCCGCAAAGTGTTTCACCGGAAGCCCGATTGGAAGCTGCACCTGAACAATATCATTGGGTTCAATCTTAGAATTTAACTCCAACTCCTTCGCAATCGCAATCAATGTCAGGGCGAAGTAGCGGAAATCCTGCGTCTTATCCCTCTGGTAAGGCATCCTCTGACTGGAAAGCGTATAATATTTCCCCTGATATGTCAGATATTCCGTATCTCTGCCCGGCTTCAGATCGTTTGCTTCAATCCCCGTTGTAAATACGGTATTGCAGGTTTTCATATTTCGGTTGCCGTGATCCACTGCAATTCTCATCTTCTTAATCATATAAAAATCACTCCTTTTTCTTTTGTACTTATTAAATACGGATTCTGTACGTAAAACGCAAACTTTTTCCAATTCTTTGTTTTTAATGATATAATTGGATTTAACAATCTATCAGAGGAGGGCATTACAGATGAAAGAATATGCTATACCGGATAAAAATAATCCGCATAACTATATGTTAGATACCTGTGCGTGCAGCCATATATTTAACTGCCAAGACAGCATAAATATTATCAAAAAATCTCTTGAATTGGGTTTCCAGTATTACACAACTGCTATTCAAGATTTGGAATTTGACGGAGAGGGATCCAGAACCTACGATAAAAACTGTATTTCAAGTAACTCAAGAACTCGTCAAGAATTACCACAAACAGTAATTGATAGACTGAACACGATGGAACAAACATTACAAGCAAAATACGTTCCTGAAATGGCTACCGCTTTACGAGATCATTCCCGTTTGGATGGAACAGTTATTTTTGGAGATTCTAAGAGTCTTGCATTTAAACTATATCAGACAATTATCGAAAAAAACGATCCTAATTCCCCCAACCCTTTTAAAAATAGCCATGATGCGCTCATCGCCCACTCAGCCATGAACCATAACTGTATCCTTGTTACAGACGACAAGATGATTTATAGAGAAACAAATAATCTATTTCCTAATCGTGCTATTACATCTAAAGACCTTTTAAACATCATAAATAATCTTTGACTGAAAAAGGGCACCAGCAAATTGCTGATGCCCGCATTCCTTCAATTCTGTATAATGCTCTTTGCCATCTGATATGCTGCATCACGGGTATTCCATTTCATCTGATTCCCATTTCGCACCTGCATATCTCCAATAAAAGCATAATAGTGACAGCCGGCTTCGTATTTCTGAATCCGAATATCGGATTCCTTGAAATCAGGAAATACCAAGTCCTTCCGACGGCAGAACTGCGTATACTCTAAATCATATGTATGTCCACCGACTGGATTGATATAAACCGCACCATATGCACGCATCACCCTCAACTCTGTCATCCCACTTTCAATATTCAGGCAACGGAATCCGCCAAAGATGTTCTGTTTTCCTTGTTCTGCTAATATTACCGCAGCCTGAAGATATTTAAAATCCCGGTTTCCCATTAACTCAATCCGCTTTTCCGGTTGGTCTTTTAATGTTTCCAGTATCTCGCTGGGATGTCCTTTATCCAAATACATCTGTAATGCGTTTTCAAACCTACTCATTCCCACTTTTTTGTGGTAATCTGTCAGCTTTTCAATATTGTCTATTTTAAGCCACCAGCCACCCTTTGAAAAAACAAATAAATACTCCATTACGTACCTCTTTTACTGCCACATTGGGAAAATACTTCCGAAACAGTTCCATATATCGTTCATATCCTACTTGTGCAAGTGGCGCATCCATAGAAGCGAGAGACCATACCATCAGTTCTTCCTCCTCTGAATAAAATGGATTCCCGTCCGGTTCTAGTTTCCCTCCCGTATAACGTGGTTTACTTCCCTCTACAAAAAGCTCCATATCATTCTTGGTTTGAACATCGGATAGTTTCTTTACTTTTTGGACAAAAAAAGCCTCCACCAATTCTGGTAAGAAGCCTTTCTCCAAAAAACAAGTTGCTTTTTCATAAGTGTTCTGCAATGCTTGGAATCGATAAGAACGTACCTTATCCGGTAAGTCCTCTTCCAAAAGCAGTTCTCCTAGACATCGCATAAATTCCAATCCTATCATCATCGCTTACTCCTTTATAGATTTCCACAATACACCATGCACAATAAAACGGTTCTGCCTGCTGGTGTTGACGCACGTGGATAATGTTACAATCCGATCGGATACTTTCGTTCCGGTTACGGTCTCATACAGGCTGCTGTCACGGGTTTCGTTAAGAAACTCTCTGAAACTGTCTTCATCAGAAAATCCATAGGTATAAGCAACACCGCTTGATGAACCCTCATAGCAAGAATAAATCTTGTAAATCAGAACCTCTTTCGGCGTATAGATATAAAAGTACGGATCTTCCAAATACTTGCCCTCATTCCGATAATTGTCGAGAGGTGCAAACATCGTCCCGTCTTTCATATTGTGACCATAAATAATGGTATTTTGATCCATAAAATGTGGTTCGTTATGAAAATCTACAAATACGCTTCCATGGATTCCGTCCGCTCCATTACTAAGATGAGTGAGATAGTAGCTGTTATCTTTCCCCTGAAGAACCGGATAACTGATTCCGACACCGGGAACGTCAATCCATGCAATAATATCGGAATTCATTTCCATCAGTCCCAGAAAATCAATATCCAGATATTTGTATTCTTTGAGTTTTACAATGCCTTTCTCTGCCGGATCCTTTTTCTCATCCGGCTCTTTGGGGTTCACCACGTAATCGTCTAAGATTTCCTCATACGCATCTTCCTCCTTTTTGTACTCCATCTGTGAGCTGACAAGATTCCATGCTGCAATCAGGATGCCAGCCAATCCACCGACAATCGCAAGGATTGCAATACCATTTTTTATCTTTTTCATTCATTACTCCTTTCTTCAGAACGGGACTGTTTCCCTCCAAATTGTTGTTTGTAATAGTAATCATCAATTCCTTTGATTTCTCCCAGCCACTCACCGGTATCCGTCACATTCCAAATCATACGCCTGCAATCCAGCTTCAGCCCCTTACAGATTTCATAGAAGTGCATACAACCGTCTTGTATGATTTTTCGTTTTCGGGCAGTTTTCATGCAGTAGATGCTTGATACTTGTTCCTGTATTTCTTTGGTCAAAGACTTGTAATTCCGATAAGCTTCACATTCTGCTTTGTATTTGCAGTCCTGACACTCCGCAGGCGGTCTGAATACCTGAATCAGCTTATCCATATCAAATGCCTCGTATGCTCGCTTTACATTCGGCAGGCTTTGTAAGGCTGATTTGATATGTTTATACTGATTGACACCCGCATTGCATAGAAATGTCTTCCCGGAAAGATAATGGGCAATAATCCCTTTTAATCCGCCTTCTGTCATATAGACTTCTTCATCCTCAATATCCCCGATGAAGTGAAGGGGACTTCCGGAGCTGACACCTTTCTTCCTGCTTGCACTTGAGAACCAGATATATTTCTGTCCATCCTTCGGATGATCCAGGCGTATCTGCATTCCACGAATCGTTCCGTCAATGGCACGCATAGGAATCAGAAAGCCGGAACACTTTGCTGAAAAGTTCAATGTCCATTTCCCATCCGTATCCTCATAGAAACCCGGAATACCTTCCACCACACATCCTGCCTCAGTCAAACGGGATACGATCTGTTTAAACGCAAAAATCGGTGTACTTTTAAAACGCTGTTCCTCAATCTGTTCCAATGTCAATCCTCGCATAAGAAGATCTGACTTATGCTTCTCTGACAAGGTGAGAACAGATAGCAGCATGGAATATGTCCGGTTAATATCCTTTGGGGATGCCAGCTCAGAAAGTGGGATGTCTTCCATCTTACTTGGTTTTACTGCCGGTGCCCGAAAGGAAGCTTTTTGTTCCGGTTTCAGATGAAGACCTTCACAAATTTCATCATAAGCCTCTTTGGGTGTGAGATTATAATAGTCCGCATAAAGTGCGACCATACCGCCACCTGCACCACAATAATTACAACCGTATACATTCTTGCTGAAGTTAATATTCAATTTCTTGGATTTCCCGCAAAAAATACAATCATAGGTCTGACTTGTTCGCCCGGATGGTACATAAAATCCCATTAGACTTGCTACATCTGCAATCCGAAAGGGAAAGTCTCTTACGTCATGTTTCATACCCTATCTGTCCTCCTGTAAGGATGAGGCTCCTACATAGAAGCCCCATCTTTTCCTTTTGAATCATGCTGCCGCTTTTGTAAGCAAAACCCGTGCCGCTGCACGAAGCAAATTGTTTGGTCCGCCATACTTGCTCTGATACCAGTTGAGTGTATCTGGATTCTCCATTGCAAGCTGCCCCATGGTCTTACCGGCATGAATACCATTCCCGTCTATTACAACGGCTCTGGCTTGCTCATAGGTGAGCTGAGACAGCAATTCCTCAACTGGTCTTCGTGGATCCAAAGCCGGCTGAGGATTTACCTGCCCGGCAGATGGTGCCTGCGTTCTTGGTGTCTGTGCTCTTGGTGCTTGCGGCATCGGTATCGCCTGTCCCATCATCATCTGCTGGTTATTTCCATATGGAGGTATATACCCTGTTGGCATCGGTGATGGAGTTTGATAGCCCATACCATTACCTGTCTGAGACATCGGTGTATTCTGCGGTGCTCTTGTTGGTATTCCTGCATCGACCTGATTGGGATCGTTTTTCTCCTGCACATCGGTATCTGCAAACTGGATTCCATATCCTGCATCACCTAATGCACGACCAACGGCTGCGGTTTCTGCCAGTTCTAAGAATTTATCCCCAAACTCTGGATCATCTGTCCTGAACTTTTGAGCCAATGCACTAGAAATGTAACTTTCCTCAGAATCATTTTTATCCAAATAGATCCTTGCTTCTACGATTGCCATGTTCTCCTGAATGGTAATGATTCGTTTCATAATCTTTCCCATAGGATTACACAACCGAAACCAAAGTTTTCGGTACTTCACATCGAGGTAAAGCTGTTCTTCCTGACCGTCCTTTTGTATTGTTCTTGCAAAAGAAAGCGGCTCGAAACCGTCTACTTTATTCAGTGCAGCCACAGCGGCAGATTTGTTATATAATAATTCACTCATGGTAATTCCCCTTTCTGTTTATCAGTGGAGTATCCTAATAAATAGAATCCCCCTTTTTTGTAATTTCTGGAAATCAGATTGCCAGTTTTAACTGTTCCGGCTGAATCGTTCTCTTATTCCGAATCCGTTCGTTATAATATTCCCGCATCTTTTCTCCAAGTGCCGTATTCCTTTTTCCACTATCATCCGTGTGTATTGCCTGAAACAAGGCACTTTTCTCACCGATAATGATAACCTTTGCCTTTGCACGAGTAATAGCTGTATAGAGAATATTCCGCTTCAGCATGACATAAAATCCTTTCACCCACGGCAGTATCACAACCGGATACTCAGAACCCTGTGATTTATGGATAGTGGTTGCATAAGCAAGTTCAATATTCTCCATTCTTTCTTTATCGTATGAAACTCTACGATTATCCGAAAATAGAATATCTGCTTTTGCATTTCCCTCTCTATCGTGGTAAATGGACTGAATCATACCCATGTCACCGTTACTCACAATTTCTGTGTTTTGTGTCTGGATCACTTTATCTCCAGCACGGAAGAGCTTCATCCCAACTTTCATCTCCATCGTTCCACTGACCGCCGGATTTACAATCTCGCGCAATTTCTTATTCAGTTCCATAACTCCAGATGCGCTTTTCTTCCGGAAAGGCGTTAGCACCTGCACGCTATCCACATCACTTACAGCGGCTTCCTGTGCATAAATCCGATGGATGATAGTAGCAGCCTCATCAGCACCGTTACATTCGATGAACTGAAAATCTTCTCCATATCGAAGTTTGGTCTGATTTTGCTTAATCTGTACTGCATTGAAATTGATCAGGCTGTCTTGTGCCTGCCGGTATACCAAATCCAATACCGTAACCGGAATCAACCCACAGCCAATAAACTGCCGGAAGACATCACCGGCTCCTACACTTGGAAGCTGATCTACATCACCAATCAACACGACACGTGATCTTGCTGGCAGATGCCGAAAGAATTCATAAGCCAGCTTCATCTCAACCATCGAATACTCATCCACGTTGTAAAACTCCGCTTTTAATTCTGTAAAATCTGCAAAGGATTCATCGCCTCCGATCAGTCCCAGTGCCATGTGCATTGTGGATGCATTTTGCTCTCCTGTACTTTCTGTCATACGTCTGGCTGCTCGTCCAGTAGGTGCCATCAACTGTACATCTTCTTTACTGATATGTTTAAAGATATACAGTACCACCTTTAAAACGGTCGTTTTCCCAGTTCCGGGACCTCCGGTTATGATGGAAAGCGGATTGTTAAATACCATTCTTACCGCTTTTCTCTGCGAGTCTGATAACGAAATTCCGATTGTCTGTTCTGCCTCTTGAATCTTTTGGTCAATCTGTTGGCATTCCGGTAATTGCTGGAATAGAAGATCGACTGCCATTCGTGCGGTCTCTTTCTCGGCAAGATAACTCGGAGTTTCATATATCCGCTGATTCTCCACAATAATATTCTTTTGGAGAGTGAGCCGATACAACACCTGCTGTATTTCCCGTTCACTGACTGCGTTATGTACCAAGTCCTTATTTAATATCTCAAGGCATTTGTCAATCAGCACGCTCTGTGGCAGATATAGATGTCCTTCCTGCGCTGCCTCCCTCAATATATAGGCAACACAACCGGATATCCGCATGGGATCATTGAGATAGCAACAGCATTTCTTTGCAATCGCATCGACGGTCAAAAATCCCATTCCCTTTATGGAGCAAAGCCGATAAGGTCTATGCTGCACGATCTGTGGTGATTCCGGTCCAAATTCTGCCAGAATCATTTGTACTTTCTTTAGCGTGATTCCAAACGGTGCCAGAAATGTCATCAGTTCACGAAAGGGCTGATTCTTTTTATAGCCATTTACAATCTCTTGCATTTTCGTACGGCTGATACCTCGAACAGAAAGCAGCTTCTCCGGTGATTCCTCAATCACTGCGAGCGTATCCATCCCAAAAGTAGAAAAGATTGCCTCCGCTGTCTTTACTCCAATCCCTTTGATAGCACCGGACGACAGATACCCGACAATCCCTTCCCTTGTTCGTTTTACTATTTCCATAAAAGTTTCCACTTCAAATTGCAGACCATATTGCGGATGATTTACCCATTTCCCGACCATTTCCACTTCCATATTCTCATTCAATGGCAGGTTATAGCCAAAGACCGTGATGCACCATCCGACCTTACATGGTTTGTTTTGTGCAGCTACCGGTACCGATTCATCCTTTGTCCAGAACTCCGCTATGGTATATCCGTTCTCCTCATTATGATAAATCTTAGACCGGAAGATACACTTCATCACCTCGCCTCCTTTCCATGACGGGCATAATCGCATAGTTCGCATCCACATCACATATATGGATATCTAAGCCATTTTGCAATGCGAAATGAAGTTCTTTATACATTCCGCTGCTCATTTTCTTATCACAGATAATAAGAAGGTCGCAGTGCTTTAAAAGTTCCATGCCAAAAGAAAGAGCGAGTGCTCTTTCCTCTGGTACATGGTCATCTAAAAGTTCCGGCAGATATGCGTGGGGCGCATAAGTACGATATCCATATCGTTTATGGATCTCCTGCATATATTCCCTTGCTTTTAGCATATTCTGTCTCATTCCTTCCTTTGTAGGGGCTGTAAGCGGAGAGCAGATATATGCTCTGATTTCCTTTTCCATTATGCTGCCTCCTTTTTAACCCGGAAGGTTCTGCTCATAGATTCGGTAACTACTTCCTCAAATACCTCTGGATAAAGATTCTCCAAACGCTGGATATTCTCTTTATTTACCGTTCTGCGATAGCTTGGATTGTAAGTGACCTGATATTTGTTCTGTCCATCGCTATAAAATGCTTTGCATCCTGTTCCCATTTGTGTAACAAACGGAATACTGAGTGTTTTCTGTTCCTTATCTATTTCACGTTTCCGCTTCTCAAGTTCAGCTTTTTCCTCAGATAACATAAGATACCGTTCCAAGTCAGCACCAGCCATGTCATCCAACGGAACAACCGGGAGATTCAGATCCGGCTCTCCGGTAAACTTACGGATACTTTCCAACACCATATCCGGAGCTTCTTCGTAAGGCGGCTCCACGCCTTTTTCTACATACTCCATCCAAAAACGCTGCTCTGCCTGTATCAGTTCTTCCTCTAATGCAAGATCACGTTCTACTTTACGGATAATAAATTCAGATTCATTATTTCCGTACAAACAGGCAAAGAAAACTGTTTGATAGTTTTTGACTGCTAAGTAATGCCGTCCCTGCCATAAGTAGTTCTCTGGAACCTGATTATCCTTCCATTTCCACTGACTGTTATAATTGCAGGTCTTACATTCGAGAATCGCTTTGCTGCCATCTGGCATTGCAACGATGTAATCAACGTCTGCTTTCATAAACGGATAAATCGGATGCTGGTACATATTCTTATCCGGGTACACCTGAAGCCCTGTCTTCTTTGAGAAGATAATGGCGACCAGTTCCTCTAAACGATTTCCAACATCCTTTGCAACCCAGTTTTCTTCCTCTGGATTTTGTGATACTGGTTTAATTCCCAGTTTGTCATAATACAGATCCCTCTTTGTCGCAAAGGGAGAGACGCCCATTACAATAGATGCCTCACTGCCGCCAATCCCAGCCCGTCTTGTTTCAAGCCATTTGGTACGGCTCATTTTTGATGTGTCCGCATAAATTTCTGCCTCATAATTCAGATTTAATGCCATCTACCATTCACTCCTTTCTACCATGAAACGGTTCCATATAAGTCAAACTCACTCCAGTCGTAATGCAGTGCTTTTGTAATTTCTTCTTCAATCTGCAAGATTCGTGTGCTGGATAATCCTTCGCACGCTGCGATAAATGATGCTTCGCTCAGCGCATAATAAAGCTCATGCGCAGATGTCGGACCTTCCCCGTATCTTGCCACAAAGGATTCTGCAACCTTACTTCCTAATTTCTTTCCGATTGCCAGTTTCTTCAGAACACCAGTAAGACAATTCTTCGGATAACGAATCGGAATGTCCAGAAGTTTCTCTACGTCTGCAATCGCATCCTGATAACGGGAGTAGATCAGTTTCAGCATCTCTTTAAATTTCATAATATCTGCCGTGCCACTATGTTCCAAACGAATCGGTTTTCCAAGATTCAACGTCTGGTTATGGCTGTCACAAATCAGCATTGGGTAAAGTGTCACACTCTTAGCTGCCACATCGGAAGTAATCAACCGAAGTGCCGGTGCATACACCTGTATCTGAATGCCATGTTCATCAAGGGCTTGCTGATAAGAGGTAAGCAGTTCCGGCTGACCATTCAGTTCCCACATAGCAGTTACCAAACTATGGTCAAAGGAACCAGAACCCGGATAGTAAGCATATCCCGGAAACATCTTATTCAAATAATTGATGGTTTCCTGAAATACTGCCTCTGTATCCAGAATCTTATAATCGCAATAATCCCCACCATGAGTCGCAGATACTTTCCCATCTGCAATTCGTATCAGAGATTCCCCCTTCGCTTTTTGGAGACACATATTGATGACTCTTGCATAGTTGGCAATCTCAAGGCGATTCAGACCGGAACCGCTGATCCCAGCTCTCTTTAAGATGGTCTGTATCGCACAACTGCGAACCGGATAGTATTCATCCCGCATACGCATCACTAACTGTGTATGCTGCTTTGTATCCTCCAATAAATCCTCCTCCATAACATTCTGTACCTTAGCATTATCTACCGGTATCAGACGCAGTTCTTTGGTCGGTTTTCGTATCCAAGACGCATTTTTTGTCCGGTTCTCCAAAAACCTCATCAGTTCTCCTTCCTGTGCGAACGTCCTATGAAAGTTGTCCGCAAATACTCTTGCTTCACTCATTGTTTCTTTCCACCTTTCTTAAAATTTGATTTATTCATCAACAGCACAAGGCTGTTTCTGACACAAAAAAAGAACGGTACATTTCTGAACCATTCTCCACTACGGCATATTGCCCCATAAACAAAAAAAGCGTCATATCTGCCAACAGGCATAATATGACACTTCCTACAATCTTAAACAACTTATGCAGATGGACGCATCCTGCTCCATCTTCTCATTTCGGGATTCCTATAATCCCAAAATTCCCCTACTGGGTACGCATAAACATAACTATATTGGTATGCTAACACAATATATGTCTTCTGTCAATCCAACTTGTACTATATATAGTTTTCTATTCTTCTATATATTCTATATCTAGTATTTGATTCAAAAACATTATGCACGTATTCTCTGTACTCTTACTTAATTCCGCTTGCATCTGTTCCGCTTGAGTGTTACACGGTTCCATATAAGGACACTGCTCACATCCATTTGACAGTGCTTCCAATACCCATGCGATTTCCTTCTTTGTTCCGATAATCCTCACGTCACCACTTCCTTTACGAATATTCTCCCCTTTAAAAGAAAATAATAAACATCAACTTTTATATTTTCCACTATATTCTGTTTTTATAACAGTTATTATTTGCAGTACAAGATAATACATATATTCTATTCCGTAATTTTGTGTATGTAAATAGTTTAAAATGACCTAAAGAGGTGATAGACGTGTATGGCAAGTTTGTAGCAGATCGTATAACAGAGCTGCGTTTAAAGAAAAATGTATCAGAATATCAAATGAGCCTGGATCTTGGGCGGAATAAAACATATATCCAATCCATAACATCCGGCAGGAATCTTCCGAAAATGCAGCAATTTTTTGAAATCTGCAACTACTTTGAGATTACACCGGAAGAATTCTTTGATCAGAATCTGCATAATATTCCGCTTTACCACAAAGCAACAGATCTGTTAAAGGAAGTAGATGAGGATGATCTACTGGCGATCATTTCGGTTCTAAGCAGACTCTCTATGAAACATAAATAATTTCATATCAATTCATGGATTTAAAAGACACTTTTTTGAGGTGTCTTTTTCTTTTTTTCAGAAATCTATTTTTCCCGGATTCTATTTTATATAGGCAAGCCTAACGAACCTTGAAAATTTCATAGCTGCCCCGGCTGTCATAATAAGGTGCTGAAGATAGTATGCCCACCTGCGTACCTTCTGACTAATACCGCATAGCGGCGCCTGATACATGGTCATAAGAGCATAGGAACTGAACCGGCGGCAGTTTGATTTCAAACATAAGAGTGAGGTGTTCCTTTGAATACAGAAAGAAAACCAGATGACTTCCGGGCTTATTCCGTCTTGGAAATTTCTAATATGCTTGGAGTCGGTAAAACAAAGACAAGAGAGTTATTAGACAGCGGCGTGCTGCCTGTAACAAAGATTGGGCGACAATATTTTACTTCTCCTTCGTCCATTCAGGACTTCCTGAAGAAAAATGTAGGCAAAGAAATATTTTTTTGATTGCCGGCAAAACGATTGCCAACCAAGTTGATCTATTATAAAATGAATGCAACCTTAGTTGGCATGGTTTTGACTTGAAAGGAGTAAAAATCATGGCACAAACAACGAAAGGTACACAACAAAAACGTCGAGCCAAAGGCGATGGCTCAATATTTCCGAATAAGAAAGGAGGCTGGACAGCCCGCTATCGGAAGAAAGGACTTCCCGATAAAGAATGGACTGCAAAGACCAAATCCGAGGTAAAGAAATTACTGGATGACTGGAAGGTAAAGGTTGCAGTAGAGGATGCAATTACTTCTAATATCAAAGCTGAGAAATATGCTGAAAAGTATCTTTTCCGAAAATCTTTAGAAGTAGATGCTGGTACACTTAAAGATACGACTCTGGATCGGCTGGAACGTACCTATGAGAACCATCTGAAGGGTACAGAAGCTATGCAGAAGACTTTCCGTAATCTGACTGCAGCTGATATTACCAAAACCATTACGGATAAGAAAGAAGAACTTCGTTATTCGTCACTGAAGAAAATCTACCTCTTTTGGTCTGCAATGATCAATCATGCGAAAAAGATTGGTGAACTGCCTAAGAACTTTTCTATCATGGATCAGGTATTGATGCCGGAGGAAAGCACTTTAGTCAATAAAACCAAAGAGATTGAGGTCATTGCTCCCGAACATATCCCCATTATTGAAGAAATTGCAATGAGTCCAAGTCCAAACAAAAATGAACGGTTTTTATATCGTTATGGACCTGTGATCGTATTTCTTTTGAATACCGGGTTGAGAGGGGGTGAAGTCCTTGCATTAGGGAAATCAAGAATCTATTTTAGAGACCGTAGACGAATCGTAAAGATACAGTTTACGTTAAGCCGTGTGAAAAACCGGGATGAAGGGGCAAACACAAAAACAAAACTCATTTTGACTGCACCTAAATATCCAAACAGCGTAAGAGAGCTTCCGCTCAACCGTAAAGCAGACTTCGCATTACAATGTATGCTGGACTATTATGATGATAACTACTTTAATTCAGATTTAATTCTGACAACACAAAATCATATATCACCTACCATACAGAACTTGCGTAATACGCTCGGTAAGATATGTAAGAGAGCAGGGTTACCTAATTACTCACTTCATGCACTAAGGCATACATTTGCCACGAATATCGTGCGTAAAACACATAACATAGGTGAGTTAAAGGAAGCGGCTGAATTACTGGGTGACAGTTTTGAGGTAATTATGAAGACATATTTTCATACGGATGATGAGAAAAAGATTGAACTGGTAGATGCTATTGCATAAGCCGGAAATTCTTTCCACCTTATCAACCACCTTATGAAACGATTTAGCCCGATTTTATGCGGTTTCTAGCGATTTTAAAAAAACAATTTATGAAACATAATTTTAAATATAGGGTGGATGCAACATCAAAAGGAATGTTCGCTGAGATTGGATAAAATTATTTTGTCCACCTTATTTTTTATCACGGATGACAAAAAAAGAAAAGCCACAAAAACATTGAATTTTCGGGCTTTTCGAGAGGCGCAGACCGGATTTGAACCGGTGAATAACGGTGTTGCAGACCGGTGCCTTACCACTTGGCTACTGCGCCATATTCTATATGAAGTTTTCAAATTGGCATCAAGTAAGTGATAAAACTTAGACCTATACTTTGGGTGTTGCAGACCTTTGCCTTACCACTTGGCTATGGCGCCAGATGACTCCGACGGGAATCGAACCCGTGTTACCGCCGTGAAAGGGCGATGTCTTAAC